>Ga0065704_10070144_pt1 | contig 333223 bp, 294 predicted proteins | sample SwiRhicommuniRL2_FD_59091 | JGI IMG/M metagenome (GOLD analysis project Ga0065704, IMG submission 59091) | Switchgrass rhizosphere bacterial communities from Rose Lake, Michigan, USA - RL2 v2 (version 2) | ecosystem: Host-associated > Plants > Roots > Rhizosphere > Soil | place: East Lansing, MI
GCCCGGCAGCGCGCGGCGCAGGAACGCGATGCGGCCCGCACCAGCTCAGTCTTTCTCGGCAGCGGCGGCGCGCGGGCGGATGCGGAGCTGGTCTCGACGCCGGGCTTGCCAGCGCCGTCAGTGCAGGAACCGGTGCAAGGTGACCAGGCCGGCAAGCGCGCCTTCATGGCGCAGGCGACCAACCAGCGCACGGTCAGCGTCGAGCGGCTGAGCGCACCGGCATCGCCCAACATCGTGCAGGCCGGCAGCGTCATCCCGGCCGCGCTCATCACCGGCGTCCGTTCGGATCTGCCCGGCCAGATCACCGCGCAGGTAACGGCCAACGTCTATGACAGTCCTACGGGCCGCATTCTGCTCATTCCGCAGGGTGCCCGGCTGATCGGTGAGTATGACAGCGAGATCGCCGCCGGGCAGACCCGCGTGCTGCTGGCCTGGGATCGGCTCATCATGCCGGACGGCCGCTCGATCGTTCTCGAGCGACAGCCCGGCGCGGACGGGGCCGGGTTCGCGGGGCTACAGGACCGCGTCAATCAGCATTGGGGCAACCTGCTCAGGGCCGCAGCCGTTTCGACGCTGCTTGGCGTGGGAACGGAGCTGGGTGCGGACAGCGAGGACGACCTGACCCGTGCGCTGCGGCGTGGCTCGCAGGACACCATCAACCAGACCGGCCAGCAGATCGTGCGGCGGCAGCTCGATGTTCAGCCGACGCTCACCATCCGGCCGGGCCATCCGCTCCGCGTGGTTCTCACCCGCGACCTTGTGCTCGAACCGATCGGAGCAACGCGATGACAAAGTTGAAGCTGGGGCCGCTGGCCGACGACCGACCCGTCAAGCTGACGGTCGAACTGCCCGCAGCCGTGCACCGCGATCTTGCCGCCTATGCCGCAGCGCTCGCGGCAGAAACGGGCGGGGAAGTCATCTCTCCCGAGAAGCTCGTCTCGCCGATGCTGGCGAAGTTCATGGCAAGCGACCGGGGGTTTTCGCGGCGTCGCGGCGCTGCCAGCGGCTGAGCCGGTGCGCTCCCGTCAGTTACCCAAGAACCGCTTGCGGCGCTCCTGCGCGTCGACTTTGATGATCGCTTCCTCGGCGGTGGCGCATTCGCCGCCCCGCACCGAGCCATCACGGCATCCGGTCATTACCTGCCGCGCCTCATCGATATGAGCGACGAAATACTGCGTGCCGCGCGCTGCGCTTGGCGCTGCAGTGACAGGCGACGGGAGGGCGGCAGCCGCGGCCTGCTGCGTCGGCGCAACCACCGGCCGCAGGACAAATCCAACTACGAAGCCGACGAGCAAAGTCACGAGCATAATGATGATTGTCTTGCCTCGTAACATGGCGATCTACCCCAAAACTAGTTGTCTAATTTACTGGAATCTCTTCGAGAAATCAAAAGACAGCGCATAGCGCGCCTTGATGAATCCAAGAAAGCGCCGCAGCGCCGGATTGCTACTGTCATCACGCCAGCAGCCCGAATAGCCAATCAGCGCTGGTCCTTGTTCACCGTGGATGGGACGATAGACGACATCTGGATAGTGCGCTCCGGTCGAACCCTCACAGACGATGCTGACGCCCGAGCTGCCGCCAAGGATGCTCAGGATGGTTTCTCGGCTGCACTGGTGCATCCGGATGTTGGCCTTGATGCCCGACACGGAGAGCCGGCCCAACAACATATCGCGGACCTCTGAGCCGGGATCGGCGGCCGGCAAATGGAATTCCTCACATCGAAGATCCGTCCAGTGAACAAGATCGCGCTCGGCGAGGGGGTGAGAAGCCGGCAGCGCGACCAGCATCCGCTCACTCCAAAGCGTCTCGCTGCGAAAGCCGTTCCGGCCGGCTCCGCCCAGGAGGATCGCCATGTCGATCTCCCCTGTGTCCAGACCGGCGAGAAGGACGCTGCGGTCGGCCTCGACACATTCCACTTCTACGTCGGGATGCGCCTGACGCCAGCTCATCAGTGTCGCCCGGAGATTGCCAGCGGAGACCGAACTATTGTGTCCAAGCCTCAGCCCACCGGCGCGTCCCTGACCGGCCGCACGCATCATCGCGACCATCTTGTCGGCGGTTGCGACCATCGGCTTCGCGCTGCGCAGGAAAGTGCAACCTGCTAGCGTCGTCGTGACGCCCGCACGGGAGCGCTCAAAGATCGGCATCCCGATTGAGCGTTCCAACTTGAGGATGGCGCGGCTGAGGGTTGATTGCTCGACGTCAAGGGCGCGGGCCGCACGGTAGAAGCTGCCATGGTCTGCAGCCGCGATAGCGTAGCGAAGCTGGCGGATATCGAAGGATATGGCGGCACGAAGGCGATCCATCGGAAAATGCCAACGCACTTCGTGGTTCGTTGCCGTGTCCGACATGGTCGTTCCTCCTTCTGAATGCTGGCTTCAGCACGGGGAAGCGCCGACGCCCTGTCCAGTCATGCGCCGGGACTGACGGTTTCGGCCGGGAAGTCGGTCGAGACCGAGACTTGGCGCCAGCTGCGGAGGATTGCTGCATCGGAGGCATGCTTGGCTTCGATCGCCGCCACGGTGTCGCTCCCAAGCGGCAGGCGCACGGGCGGGTTGGGGGCGTCGGCGAAGTCGATCAGCACGCGCGCGAGCCGTGCGGGGTCACCGGGCTGGTTGTGGTTGATCTCGGTCGCGACATTGCGGACGCGGCCCGCGGTTGCGGCGTAATCCTCGATGATCGTCGGGCTGACGCTAAGTGAGGTCGCATCGAGAAAGTCGGTGCGGAAGTAGCCGGGCTCGACCACCGTCACATGAATACCGAGCGGCGTCAGCTCGGCGTGCAGCGCTTCGGACAGGCCCTCGACTGCAAATTTGGTGGATGAATAGACCCCGAACCCCGCCGCGCCGCGATAGCCGCCGATCGACGAGATATTGAGGATGCGGCCGGACTTCGCCTTGCGCATATGCGGCAGCACCGCGCGCGTGACATTGAGCAGCCCGAACACGTTGGTACGATAAACCGCCTCGACTTCGGGGGCGGTCGCTTCCTCGACCGCGCCCATCAGACCGAAACCGGCATTGTTGAGCAGCACGTCGATCGTGCCGAAGCGTGCGATCGCGGCCTCGGCGGCTGCCTTGGCCTGCATCTGGTCGGTAACATCGAGAGCGACCGCGAGCAGATTGGGATGCTCGCCGAAGCGATCGGTGATCTGCTTCGGATTGCGGGCGGTTGCGACGACGGCGTCGCCCTGGGCGAGCGCATGCTTCGTGACGAGAGCGCCGAAGCCGCGCGAGGCGCCGGTGATGAACCAGGTCTTCATGGGAAGATGTCCTTTCAGCTAGGCGGGTGCTGGAGAAGCCTTTCGGCTTGAGGCTTAAAATAGGGGCTAGGCTTTTGCGCGATAATCCAACTAATCTTCCACTCCATGCTGAGCGATGCTCATTAATCTTGGCGGCGCATACAGAGAAGAGCCGTGCAGCCTGACTGCACGGCTCTTCCTGTTTCAATCGTCTGGCGTTGGCCGGTCAGTCGGCGCTTGCCTGATCCGCAAAATCGGTGGTCGTTGTCCGATCGGCCCACGCCGCCATATCCGCTGCCACCGAGTCGAGCTTGGAGCGGATATTGCGATGGGCATCGGGACCGAGCGGCAGGCGCAGCGGGGCGTCAGCATCATCGATCGCCTGCAGGATGATCGCCGCGCCCTTGACCGGGTCGCCGGGCTGATTGCCCGAGACTGTCTCGCTGAAGTCGCGCATCTGTCCGGCGGTCCCGTCATAGATGGCGAGGCGGTTTGCCGCTCGCGTCATTGACCGGCCGAGAAAGTCTGTGCGGAACGCACCCGGCTCGACGATCAGCACGCGGATGCCCATTGGCGCGACCTCCTGTGCGAGCGCTTCGGAGATCAGCTCGACCCCGGCCTTGGTTGCGCCGTAGAGACCGAAGCCCGAGCGGGTCCAGATGCCGGCATTGGACGAGAGGTTGACCAGCACGCCGCCGCTCTTGCGCAACGCCGGCAGCGCCAGACGCGTCGCCTCGATGAGGCCGAACACATTGGTCTCGAACATTCGGCGATATTCGTCCGCCGACACTTCCTCGACCGCGCCGATCACGCCGTAACCGGCATTGTTGACGAACACGTCGATGCCGCCGAACGCATCCTCGGTGGCCATGATCGCCGCTGCCACACTTTCAGGGTCGGCAACGTCGACGGCTGCGCGCCGCGCTGTCGGCGGATAGCGCTCGGCAAGCGGCGCAAGCGTCTCGATCGAGCGGGCGGTCAGCATGACCTTGTCGCCGCGCGCGAGGGCTGCTTCTGCAATCGCTGCGCCGAAGCCGGTCGAGCAGCCGGTGATGAGCCAAGTCTTCATGGGCCTTCTCCTCAGCCTGGGACTCAGCCGCGCGGATCGATCGCGGTGGCAAAGGTCAGCTCCATTTCCTTGGCGAGCAGGTCGGGGAACTGCTCCATCATCGCCTTGGTGTAGGGCTGTTCGAAATGGGCATCGAGGTCTGCGCGACTGCGCCAGGTTTCGTAGATGATCCAGACATTGGCATCGTCATTGTCGCGGTGGAGGACATAGCCGATCGCGCCCTCTTCGCTGAGGGTTGGGGCGATCAGCGCCTTCAGGCCATTGCCGAGCTCTTCGGCGGTTTCCGGCTTGGCGGTCAGGCGGGCGATCAAGGTCAGTTGCTGGGTCATGGTGAGAATCCTTTGTGTCTAGGAAGGTCGCGGGTCAGAGCCGGGCGACCGACATCTTGATGTTATGGCCGCCATCGACGGTGATGGTCTGGCCGGTCACGTAGGAGGCTTGGTCGGAGGCGAGCCAGATCATGGCGTCGGCGATCTCTTGCGCTTCGCCGATGCGACCGAGCGGCACGTTGGCTTCGTAGAATGGCCGCATCTCGCGCCCTTGCGTGAAGCGGTCGGACATCTCGGTCTTGATGAAGCCGGGCGCGATGCCGTTGACGCGGATGCCGTCGCCGCCGAGCTCGACCGCGAGCGCGCGGGTCAGCGATTCCGAACCGCCTTTCGTGGCCGAATAGACCGGCAGCAGCGCGCCGCCCTGCCGGCCCCACAGCGAGGACACGGTGATGATGGACCCGCCCGGCCGACGCAGATGCGGGATCGCATATTTGGCGGTCAGGAGTGTGCCGCGGATGTTCGTGTCGAGCACGGCGTCGACATCCTCGATGCTGAGCTCGGCGAGCGGCAGCACGTGCGGCGGCTCGATCCCGGCGTTGGTGATCAGCGTGTCGATTGGACCGAACCGCTCGACCGCGCCGGCGACGAACGCCTCGATTTGCGCGGCATCCTGGACATCGGTGGTCTGGAACCAGCCGCTGCCGCCGAGGCGATCGATCTCGGCGACGGCTTGCGCGCCGCGTTCGGCGCGGCGGCCCGAGATGGCGACATTGGCGCCTTGCCGGGCAAAGGCCAGCGCGGTGGCATAGCCGATGCCCGAGGTCGCGCCGGTGATGACGATGGTCTTGGTCATTGGAATTCTCCTTGAAATCGGAGCCGGATCAGGCGGCCGGGTAGACCGCCTCCCAGGCGGCGCTCGGGTCGTTGGCGAGGGTCCAGAAGACCTCGGCGGCACCACTCGCTTCTTCCGAGCCGGGGCCGACCAGCGTCGCGACCGTCACGAGGCGGATGCGGATGCCCTTCTGCTCGAGCGGCTCGGCGAGGCCCTGCACCATATTACGCAGTGCTGCCTTGGCGGCCCCGAGCACGGCCCAGTCGGCGCTCGGCTGGACACCGAGACCGCCGCCGGTGAGGAGGATCGTGCCGCCGCGCGAACCGAACTGCTCGGTCGCGCCCCGGATGGTGTTGAACCCGGCGGTGACATCGATCGCGAGGTCGCTGACGATCTCGGCGTCGGTCATCGAGAACAGGTCCTGGTTGCGCACTACGCCGGCGTTGAAGTGGACCGCGGTCAGGCCGCCGGTCAGTGCCTCGGCCTTGGCGACGGCAGCCCGGAGCGCGGCCGGATCGGTCGCGTCGGCAGGCACCGCATGGGCGATAATGCCGTCGGCTTCGAGTTCGGCGGCCAGGCTGGCGAGCCGGTCGGCGCTGCGGCCGGTCAGCACGATCTGCCAGCCTTCGCGGCCGAACTTGCGGGCGACTGCCTGGCCGATGCCGGGGCCGGCGCCGATGATCATGATGGATTTCGACATGCGAACGTTTCCTTGCGTGAGGGGGCTGGCCGCCCCTCGCGCGAGGGACGGCCGGTCAAATTGCGGGTGGGGAGATCAGGCGAGCACCTCGGCCAGCTCGATCAGATTGCCGAAGGGGTCGGCGAAGAAGGCCAACCGGCGGCTGATCGCGGGCAACTCGAACGGCTCGGTGACAATCGTGACGCCGCGCTCGCGGAGGGTTTCGACCGTGCGATCGACGCTCTCGACACTCAGACAGAAATGATGATACCCGGCCCAGTTCAGGCTTTCACCAAGGTCGGTATAAGGGCGAACGTCCTGTGGCTGGGGATCACCGCCGCCCAGGATCTCGATATAGAAGTGGTCGTCGGTCGGCGGCGCGATGTACGCGAGTTGTTCGTCAGCATAGTCCCATTCGGCAACCACGCGAAAATCGAGCTTCTCGACGTACCAACGCTTGACCGTTTCCAGGTCGGGGGTGCGGACCGCCACATGGTGGCCGCGCATGTCGGCGAAGGGTGAGGCGCTATTGTGCGCCGGAGGAACGAAGTCGGCCATGATCTTTCTCCTGTCGTACCGACACGATGTCGGCTTGCAGGAGCTTTATGGCCCTCGTAGATTGATCTGATTAGCGCGGTAGTTTTCTTGTCAGTGCTGAACACGATTCAGCAATTGCGCTTTCCTAGTTTGCGGCCAAAAGGCCACGTGCCTCGTCGATTTCCGGCATGTCACAGCAATCGTCGCACTGGCCAATCGCAGATCGTAACTCCTGCCGAGCGCTGACATTGCCCAGTGGGAGCGCGCGGATCGCCGCCCGTGCCGCCAGAAGCGGCGCGTGCTGATTGACAGCGACGCGTACCGACTGGGTATACGCGTTTGCCGCGGGCTCACCTCCACCGGGAAGCTCGACAAGCACATCGCCAGTGATGCGCAATATATCCGGAAGATAGATGAGGGCGCTGGTCCGCTGGACGCGATTGCGAACCGCGTTAATGCGCGCCAGCGCTTCGCGATGGCGCCCCTGCAATCGAAGACCCTCGACCAGATGACACTCAAAGCTCGTCGCTACGACAGCGTAGTTCATTGTCGTCAGTATCGAGAGCGCCTCGGCTACGATCCGCACTCCTTCGGAGGGCTGGCCGTCATGGATCATTGCGCTCCCTCGTGCCCCCTGCGCGACTGCCCCGAGCTGGGATAGATCGAGAGTTCGCGCGCGGCGCTCAAGTGCGTCGGCGTAGTTACAGTAGCAGGTCCAGTCTTGCGCCCAGCTCGCCATTTCGCCGAGCCAGATCTGCGCAATTGCGTGAATGACTGGATCGGCCCGGTTGCCGAGATCGGCCAAGGCTTCTTCGGCCAGCATATCGGCCCGCTGCCTGTTACCACCCAACAGCGCGGTTCGCGCCAAGGTGATGCGGGCACGATTGCAGTGGTCGAATCCCAGGCCCGTAGGATCGACACGCCTGTCGTCTAGCCTCATCGCCCGCAAGGCATGATCCTGCGCCAGCGCATGGTGCCCGAGAAGATGATGGCCAAGGCCGACCATGGAATGGCCCGCTGCGACTGCCGCGTTGTCCCCCGTGTTTACGGCAATCTCGTGATAATGCTGCGCAAACAGCAACGCCTTGGGCCAATCACCGCCGCGAACGTGGAGGAGGTGAAGCGCCGCGGTCAACGTCGCCTGCTGCATCTGGTCGTCCGCCGTGACGGCCTGACTGAGCGCCGTCGACAATGTGCGTTCGGACTCGCCATTACCGCTGGTGAACATCAGCGCCTGCCCGAGACAGAAACGCAGTAACGCGATCGATGACCTGTCCGCTTCATCGGTCGATAGGGCGTTGAGTGCCGCGCGACTGAATCGTGCACATTCCGCCAATCGGAAGTGTGTCAGCAGCAGCGGGCAATAGGCGAGCGCGAGCTGGCTACCAAGGCGCGGATCGCCGGCTTCCGAAAAGCTCCATTCAAGCGCGGACAGGATATTAGGCACAAGGGCGAGGAGTGGTGCATCGTCGCCCATCATCGGTGTCACTTCAGCCAGAAACAGGGCGTGGCGGCGGCGCGCCGCGAATGGGTCATCGGTTTCTTCGAGCCGGTTGAGTGCAAAGGTGCGCACATGTTCGAGCAGCCTATAGCGCACCCCGAGTTTGCCACGCTCGACCACGAGCAGCGACTTGGCGGCAAGCTCGCCGACCGCCTCGATCGCGGCCGATCTATCGACAATGGCATCGGTGACGACCGCTGTCCCCGCAGACAGGTCGAACGCGCCGACCAATATGGAGAGCCGGGCGAGCGCGATCTGCGCTTGTGTATCCAGCAGGTCGTAGCTCCAGGTTATCGTGTCCGAGAGGGATCGTTGCCGGACGGGATGATTCCGGCGGCCACCCGCGAGAAAGCGCAAACCATCGTCCAACAGCGTGTCGATGCCCTTCAGGCCGTAGTTGGACATCTGCCCGGCGACGATTTCCAGTGCCAGCGGCAATCCGTCGAGACGTCGGCAGATGCTCGCGAATAGCGGTACCGTATACTCGTTGATCTCGATCTTCGTACCGGCCGCTCGTGCGCGCGATACCAGCATCTCGATCGCGGAATATTCGATGAGTGTTTCGGCCCTCATACCAGCCGGATCGGGAGGATAGTCGAGCGGCTCGACGATCCGCACCGTCTCGCCGTCGGCCCTAAGCGCCTCCCGACTGGTGACGATGATCAAGCTGCTCTTGCATTGAGCATGGATCACCTCGGCCAAGCTGCAAGATGCGTCAAGGACATGCTCGCAATTGTCGAGGAGGATGAGGGACGGACCCTCGTTCAAACGGGAGACGATAGCGCCAAGTGGATCGTCGTCTGGTGCAATGTCGAGTGCAGACGCGACGTCCGGCACGACCTGGCCATATTTTTTCACTGTTGAAAGATCGACCACAATGCAATCGACGCCAAGTTCATCACGACAGATCTGCCCCAGTGCTAGGGCCATGGTGGTCTTACCTACGCCACCAACCCCTACAAAGCTGACAAAGCGAGATTCCCGAAGACAATCAAACGCCTGCTGGAGCGCGTCGGTCCGACCGACCATCCCGTTGCGTCGCACAGCAGAAACGGTGGGCGCGCCCGGTGCGGGCCTGAAAGGGACAGTGCCAGATTCCAGGCGACGGACAGGGGCAACGAAACAATATCCCCGGCTCGGCAAGGTCGCGATGACCCTATGCTGATGCACAAAATCTGCAAGCACCCGCCGAAGCGCGACCATCTGGAACCGCAGGCTGCTCTCGCCAACGACGATATCCGGCCAAGCATGCTGCATCAGTTCTCGCTTGGAAACGGGGGTTCCCGCCTTCTCGACCAGCAGTGCCAACAGGTCGAACGCACGCGCGCCGATCGGCACGGCCATGCCGCGATGCTCCAGCCGACGCTGATCGGGCTCCAAAGTGTAATCGAGAAACTCAAACGTCACGAATCGCGCGCCACCTTCCTTGCACTAACGGCGTTGAATAACGGACGGGTCTGCCAACAGGAAAGCAGCAATGCGCCGCCCCGACCACATAGCCGATCGCGATGTCCAACAACTGCTAACAACCGCTAACAGGACTTGGCCCCAAATGGGAGGCATGCTGCTCTCGCAGGGAGTGTGCCGATGGAAGCGCGTGTCGAGGTCAATGGTCGTGTACATGCGGTGGATGCCGACGGCGACACACCCCTGTTATGGGTCTTGCGCGACATAATCGGCCTGTCAGGCACCAAGTTCGGCTGCGGCATTGCAATGTGCGGCGCATGCACCGTCCATGTCGATGGAGTCGCGCGCCGCTCCTGCGTGACTCCGCTGGAGACGCTGAGCGATGCTAAGGTTACAACCATCGAGCATCTGGACCAGTCGCCCGTTGGTCGCGCCTTGCAGAAGGCATGGCTCGAACTTGATGTTGTTCAGTGCGGCTATTGTCAGTCGGGCCAGCTGATGCAGGCAGCGGCGCTGCTCGCAGCCGAAACGGCGGTTGACGATGCGGCGATTGATCGGGTCATGGCCGGTAATATCTGCCGCTGCGGCACTTACGGTCGGATACGCGCGGCGATCAAACAGGCGGCAAGCGATATCGCCACGGCGCAGGCGACTTCCTGATGGCTCCCGTGTCCCCGCGATCCGCCTTGACGCGCCGCACATTCCTGCTCGCGGCCTCGGCGACATCGGGAATGCTGGCCTTGGGCTTTGCACCGGCCCACGCCGCGGCTATCGGAGCAGGCTTCGAACCCGATCAGTTCATCCGCATCGACCGAACCGGCTTGGTTACGTTGATCGTGCCATTCGCCGAAATGGGCCAAGGCGCCCTTACCGGCATCGCGATGCTGGTCGCCGAGGAGTTGGAGGTCGATCCAGCTTCGATCCGCACCGAACTGGCCCCCGGTGACGACAAGCTCTACGGTCATGCACTGTTCGGTGATCAGATCACCGGTGGGTCGGCTTCAATCCGTGGCGGCTGGATAACGATGCGGCGCGCCGGTGCTGCGGCCCGGATGATGCTCGTCGCCGCCGCCGCCCGCCGCTGGGGTGTTGAAGCGGCGAGCTGTCATGCCGAACTGGGCGAGGTGATTCATGCCACGAGCGGGCGCCGAGCGGGCTACGGTGATTTGGTGGAGATGGCGCGCACGCTCCCGGTTCCGCAGGAGCCCCCGTTGCGGACTTCGGGCCTAAAGGTGATCGGCAAGCCGCTGCGCCGCCTGGACACGCCAGCCAAGGTGAATGGCAGCGCGAAGTTCGGCTTCGATGTTGCCATGCCAGGGATGCGGCATGCCGCGGTGTTGAGCTGCCCGATCATCGGTGGAGCGCTGGGCTCGGTGGACGAGAAGCCGGCGCTTGCGGTGAAAGGGGTGCGCCAAGTCATCCGGCTAACCGACGCAGTCGTCGTCGTTGCCGATCATGGCGGAGCCGCACGAAAGGGCCTCGCAGCACTCGACCCACAATGGAGCGGGGGGCTGTCGCTTTCGACGGCCGATCTCGTCGCAACCTTCGATGTAGCGCTGACCCGCGAGGGCGTGGTCGCGGAAACGCGTGGCGACGCCCCAAAGGCGCGCGCGGCGGCGGCCAGTATTTTCGAAGCTGAGTATCAGTTGCCGATGCTCGCCCATGCCGCGATGGAGCCGCTCTGCTGTACGGTGTCGATCACGGGGGAAGGCTGCGATGTGTGGGTGGGCAGTCAGGTTCCTGGCCACGCGCGCAAGGCCGCAGCGGAAGCGAGCGGCCTGCCGATCGAAAAAGTTCGTGTCCACAATATGCTGATCGGTGGCGGCTTTGGTCGTCGGCTCGAACATGACTGGGTGACGCAGGCGGTGCGTATAGCTCGGCAGGTTAAGGGGCCGGTCAAAGTGATCTGGAGCCGCGAGCAGGATATGCGGCACGACGCGTTCCGTTATCATAATCACAGCGCCGTCCGTGTCGGGTTGGACGCAAGCGGTATGCCTGTAAGCTGGGAACACCGCCTCGCCGCGCCTGGCGTCATGTTCCGCTTTCTTCCCGCTTTTACAAAGGATGGCGTTGATCTGGACGCCGTCGGAGAATCGGGCAGTCAGTATGATTTCCCCAATCTGCGCGTCGAGTTCGTTCGCCGAGAGCCGCCGGAAGGTCTGCTGGTGGGCAATTGGCGCGGCGTGGGCACCACCCGCAACGCCGTGATCGTCGAAGGCGTCATTGACGAGCTTGCAAGGCGTGCGAAGGTGGATCCCGTCGCCTATCGCCGCGCAATTTTGAAGCCGGGCAGGCTACGCGGCGTGCTGGACCGCATCGTTGAGGATTCCGACTGGCACAAACCGCTGAGCAATGGATTTGGGCGGGGCCTTGCTATCTCACCCGGGTTTGGCAGCTATGTCGGCATGGTCGCGGAGGTCGAACCCATGGTGGAGGGACGCTTCCGCCTTCACCGAATTTTTTGCACCATCGATACCGGGCGCATCGTCAACCCGACACTGGTCCGCCAGCAGATCGAGGGGGGTATCGTCTATGGCCTCAGCGCTGTGCTTTACGGACGCATAACGATCGACCAGGGCCGCGTAGTCGAGTCCAACTTCCATGATTATCGGGTGTTACGTATGAACGAGATGCCGGAAGTGCATGTCAGCCTGATCGACAGCGATGAGGATCCCGGCGGGGTTGGGGAACCGGGAACCGCCATCGTGGCGCCAGCCGTGCTGAACGCGATCCGAGCGGCAGGTGGCCCGCGCATTACCGCGCTGCCGCTCGACGCCAAGCTGGTTTATCGAGCGTGATCCGGGTGCGTAGCCCAAATCCCGCAACGCTGTTGCTTGTGGCGGCTGGGGCAGTCCTCATCGGTGCGATTTCCGCGAGCGGAGGGGCCGAAACCAGCGCGGCGCAGGGCCAAGCCCCATCGGAACTGCGCGACCCTGCCAGCTTCAATGGCATTGCCGATCCCGCGACGCGCTCGGTCGCCTTGTTCAATGAGGCAGGGAAGGTCATCTCCAGCCCGCGATGCATGAATTGCCATCCGGCGACTCGCCGCCCGACCCAGGGAGATGCGATGCGTCCGCACGAGCCGCCCATGTTCGCGGGCGAAGGGCATGGCATGCCGGGGCTTCCCTGCTCGACCTGCCATGGCCCCACCAATGTCGAAACTCGCGCGGCGGGAATCGCCAGCATCCCTGGCGATCCACATTGGGCGCTCGCACCCGCATCGATGAGTTGGCAAGGACGATCGCTGGGTCAAATTTGCGCGCAGATCAAGGACCGCAAACGGAATGGCAATCGGTCGCTTGCTGCCATTGCTGACCATATGGCTGAAGACCATCTCGTCGGCTGGGCATGGCATCCTGGCGCAGGCAGGCGTCCGGCGCCTGGCACACAGCAGCAGTTTGGCGCGATCGTTCGCGCCTGGATCGATACCGGCGCCCATTGCCCGAAAGGCTGAACCTCCAATTACGAAGCCTATTTGGCGCCCACACGCTGCATCGCGACAAGCAAACCGGTGGTGAGCGCCAACAGGCCGGCGACCTGCCCCGCAGATGGTGTAGCACCGGTAAGCGGAATGCCGGCAAGGATCGCGACAGCCGGCGATAGCGCGGGAAACAATGCGGCGCGACCGGCGCCCAGCAGACTTACCGCTCGACCAAAGGCGAACAGCGCAACGACGCCCGCGAGGACACCCAGAACTGCCACTTCGGTCGCCACCAGCAAGGGGTCGATGCTCAGGATACGATTCGGACCGCGCAGGATCAGATAGGTCGAACCGTAGGCCAGCGCCGAGAGCGCCGACACCACGGCGGTCGCGCCAAGTGGGTCAACGCGCCAGCGCCGCTGAAGCACCGTGAACAGCGCCCACATCAGACCCGCCGCGATGAAAAGCAGATCCCCTTTCCACGCCTGCGATCCACCCGTTAGCAACCCTGGCCCCGCAGTGATCGCCAGGCCCGCGATCATGGCGGCGATGCCGATGACCTGAGCGATCCCAAGGCGCTCTTTCAGCATCAGCACGGACAGCAGGATACCCGCCAGCGTGACCGTTCCCAACTGGATAACCGCGCTGTGCGCAAGCGGAGCAAATCCGAAACCCGAACTGCCGGTCAGGACGAACAACGGACCTGCTAGCATGACGAGCGACAGTCCCCGAAACCAGCCGATCCCCGAGAGCCGAAGAGGGTCATGGCGAAGGAACCAAGGCGCGAGCACGAGGCCCGCCGGAACATAGCGCAGGAAAGCGAGGTCGAACGCGTCCAATCCAGCGTTCACGCCGACACTGGAGAAAGCGAGGTAGCAACCCCAGATGAACGCGGCCAGGCTGCCAAAGCCATAGCCGCGCCATTCGGCCGACACCGTGGAATCATTAAATACTGAAAGACGGTCTGGCGATCTCGGCAATGTGTTGCGAAGCGTAAGCTCAGACATAGCCGGTTCCTCCTCCAGGAGCGCTGGGCCGATCGCAGCGCATCCGGTGGATTTGGATTTACTCCTTGGCGATCACAGCGATTAGGGGAATAGTGTTCGCATCAATACTGAACAGAGGTCATGAATGCGAACTACGGACCTTTCCGAACTTGCCGCTTTCGACGCGGTTGCGCGGCATCGCAGCTTCAGGCGGGCGAGCGAGGAGCGGGGAGTAACCCCCTCTGCCATCAGTCACGCCGTCAGCAATTTGGAAGCGAAGATCGGTATCCGGTTGCTCAATCGTACAACCCGCAGCGTCTCGCTGACGGATGCCGGCGCGATGCTACTGGCCCAGCTTTCGCCGGCGTTCGGGGAGATAGGATCGGCGCTGGATGCGCTCAACCAGTTTCGCGACACGCCATTCGGCAAGGTCCGCATCAATGCGCCCAACTCGATCGCACCCTTCGTGTTGGGGCCGGCGATGGGACCGCTGATAAAGGCCAATCCGAGCCTCGAACTTGAGATAGTCGCAACGGACCGGCTGGTCGACATCGTCGATGAAGGGTTCGATGCCGGCATTCGCCTGGGGGAGAGCCTGCGCGACGGCATGACTGCGGTGAGGATCAAGCCCCGCCTCCGTCTGACCGTCGTTGGATCGCCTGCCTATTTCGAGGCGCACGCAGTTCCAAAAGTTCCTGCGGATCTTAAAGATCATGTTTGCGTCCGCAACATATACCCCAGCGGCACCGCCTACGCGTGGGAGTTTAGTCGCGCCGGCAAGACCATTGAGTTCGAGCCGACCGGCCCCTTGTCGTTGGACGATCATGAACTGATGGTTGAAGCCGCGCGAGCAGGCCTTGCCCTCGCCTATGTCTGGGAGGAACGGGCGCGGCCATATATTGCTACTGGCGAATTGATTGAATGCCTCGCCTCTTGGTGTGCGCCCGAGGACTGGCTTTACCTCTATTACCCGACTCGGAAATATATCTCGGCGGGATTGCGCGCTGTCATTGAGGTCCTGCGGGTCTGAATCTTGCCGTTCATGCCGACGGGTAGGCTAACGTCGGCGATACACCCTGAGAACAGCTACTGGCGAGCGCGAGTTCAGCACGAATCCGAGGCGGTCAAACTTCGCGATCGTCTGACGATTTTGAGGTTGCATCGACTGCCACATTGGTGCGCTTTCGAAACTTTGACGCATTGGCGCGCGCGCGGAACTGATCGCGACGGTCAATCCCTGTTCCGCCTTTGCAGAGCAGGCATAACAACGATAGCGGTTGCCGCTGGAGTAGTGCCCAGGGCAAGCGAATGCGGGCTCCTGCGTTCGTCGTCGGCGTCTGGCGGTGCTATCGTAGTGTTAACGGCGACACATATTCGTTATGTTCGTCCTGCTTGGGGCACCACAAACGGCCAGCCGGTATACCGATCGACAATTTTCGATGAGAACTGGCGTTTGCTCCTCGCATCAATAATAGGCGGGCGATCCTTTAGCCGCGGCGTCGGCGCCGCTTGTTTCAGCCGGGCAATTGGTCCGTCTGACGCAGAGCCTCGCCGAGCGCGAGTGCGGCCGCTGTCGCCACGTTCAGCGAGCGGACCTGAGGGCGCAAGGGAATGCGGATCCGCTCATGGCAGCCGTCGGCGACCGCCTGAGGAACGCCGGCGCTTTCCTTTCCGAAAAGCAGAATGTCGTCTTGCTTGAAGCGAAAATCATAAGCGGAGGCATCAGCTTTGGTAGTGAACAGCACGAGCCGGGCCGGGCCGACGCTCGCGCTGAAATCGCCGAAGCCGGCATGGCGGGTGACATAGACGTGGTCGATATAGTCCATTGCGGCGCGCCTGACGCGGCGGTCATCCCAGGCGAAGCCCATTGGCTCGATGAGATCGACCGCCGTTCCCATGCAAGCGGCCAGGCGCAGGATCGCGCCTACGTTGCCGGCGATCTCAGGTTCAAAAAGTGCAATGCGCATCGGGATGCTGATGGCGGGACGGCGCATCTAGTGCAAGGGCCTCCAATCGGGCGAAAATTTTCTTTGCGGGAGTTCAGTGCCTTGGCGGCGGGGCTAGGTCTTCGTCGCGCGGGCGACATTGTCAGCTTGACGAGAGTATGACAGCCTTTCCCTCAGCTTGATCCGTCGCTGCCGCGCCGGTAGCCGGGCCGCCGGGATTCGCATACGATTTCAGGGGTTTGACATTCATGCGCAAAGGCCTTTTCAGGACGACTTTGCCGGGACTCGGCGAATGCGCGCGGGTCGACATGAGCGCGGGCGACGCCGCACCCTATCTTGAGCGCGAGATGTACGTGCTGCTCGGTTTCGAACCGAAGTTCGATCTCCTGCCGGAAAACCCCAAGGCCTATGCGCGGACCGATCGCCCGCTGTGGAGCGATTGGTACTGATCGCTTTGCGGTCGAATCAGGCAGCCCTGCTATCGCCGGCATCGATGGCCGATGCGGCGTAGGTCGCGAAGAGATGGGAGAAGTGCTCGTCGATCGTGCGTGCCTGCACCGCTGGGCGTGGGCGATTCGAGGCAATCGCGACAATCGTCCGCGCTGCCGCGGCGGCATCTCCCGATCTGTACGTGGCGCCGGCACCGGCAGATGCATGGTCGAGCGCGCCGCCGCTGTCCGGCACGATGACGGGTGTGCCACTGGCGCGGGCTTCAGCGGCAACCATGCAGAAGGTTTCCGCCTCGCAGCCGTGGATCAGGGCATCGCTGCTGGCGAGGATACGGGCGAAATGGCGCCTGTCCCGTTCCGGAGCGAGCAGGCGGATATGCGGGTTCCCGGCGATGCGGCGCAGGATGGTGCGCTGCTCACGCCCTTCGCCGAACAGCACGAGGCCGACCGGAACGTCGCGACTGGCGGCGTTGACCGCATCGATCACCATCGGCCATCGTTTCTCCGGGGCAAGGCGGCCTGCGGCGACGAGCAAAGTGGCGGTTTGCGGCAGGTCGCAAGCGTTCAGTAACCGGGCGCGCAGCGCGGGATCGCGGAGACTAGGCGAGAAGCGATCGGGCTCGACACCCATCGGCACGGTCGCCGTGTTGACTACTCCGCCTTCGCGAAGACGCCGGGCCAAGTCGCTGTTGGCGCACACAACGTGATCGAAACGGCGGCTGTTACGGCGAAGATGCTCCCAAAATACGGAAAACTGGCGGTCGATGGCCTGCCGCGAGAAGATCTGCCCCAACCAGCGATATGCGTAGGCGGAGAGCGGATCGGCGTGCATGACCAAGCTTCGAGGCACCGCTCCCCGCCAGTCGGCAACCAGGCTGGCGCTGCGCCACGGAGAGGTCGCTTCAACGAAGTCAGGCCTTTCGCGGTCGAGAGCGGCATGAAGGCGTGCGGCCTCGCGGAAGTACCAGTACTTGCGATCGAGCGGAAAGCGCGGGCTGCGTAGGAAGACGATCCGCGCCCGCGGGCTGCGTTCGACCACCATGTCCTTGTCGCCCGGAGCAATGATCACGATCTCGTGACCCAGCTTGGGGCCGATCTCCAGCTTCTGTTCGACATAAGTGCGCACGCCGCCGCCGTGAGGCGAATAGAAGGCGCAGACATCGACTATCTTCATCGGGCTGCTCCTGACGGCAGCGGGGCGACGCCGAGGCCGTGGCGATAGTTGAGCACGATCTCGACGACCGTAGCCCCGTTGCCGGCGGCAACGCTTGCCTTGGTCGCCTTGGGCTTGTTCCAGCCGAGGCGCGGGTTGCCGGCAAAGCCGATGCCATCGATGCGCCAGTTGAACTTGCGGTCGGCGTCGCGGTCATGAAGCAGGCTGACCGCGTAGGTTCCCGCACGGGGCAAGCGGATGCACAGGCGCGGAGTGCCGGTCGAAGGGACGGCCTGCTCGACGCGGGCGAAGGTCTTGCCGGAATTGATCAGCACGTTGTCGTCCGCGAGGAAGTCCTGATCGTTGGCGGGATAGACTTCCAGCTTCAATTTCCCTGTGCGGTCCTTCAGGCCGACCACATCCGCCAGCAGGATCGGGTCGCCCGCGCCTGGGCGGCACTGGCCCTGTGCTTTGCCGAGATCCGGCGTCGATGGGACGGGCGTAGACGGGCCAGGCGCGGCGCCGATTAGTGGCAATGCGATCGCGGCGAGCATGATGGCATCGGGCATCGTCACGATCGCTTCTCCGGATTGGCGAGATCGTTGGCGGCGATTGCGCTGCCCAGCACAAGGTGGATCATGAGGATCAGGCCGGCCATCATCGTCATCAGGGCACCGATGTCTTGTTCAGGCCCCACCACCAGAATGGCGACGCCGGCAAACAGCAGGTCCTTGTTCGGCATCAGCGGCAGGCGCGAAACCAGCAGGCGCAGGGCGGCGAGATATAGCCACCACATGAGCGGGACTGCCGGCAGGACGAGGTGCCACAGGATCGCCGACAGCACCGCAGACACCGCGATCCGCAGAATATGCCATCGGGCGATCATCATTAGATCCGGCCGTGCCAGCGTGAACACGCGCCGGCGCAGCACCGTTGCTGCCAGCGTGATGATCAGTATCACCCCGAGCGAAATGAGCAGCATCCGCTGGTCGAAAGCGGTCGCGATGTTACGGGCCAATGGCAGGACGCTCGCAACCAGCAGCAGGGTTACCGCATTACCGGCCATTGCCGACAGAATTGCCACATCCTTCACTGCCCCGAAGGGCGCGGCTGTGAACGATACCTTGCGGCGCGCCCAGGTGTAGAAGTAGGCCTCACCGAGATACCCGAGGAGCAACTCGTTATAGACCTTCTTGCGCAGCAGGGCGACGAAGCCGGAAGAAGGAATGTTCCAGAGGCGGTGGAAGATCATCCACTCGCTTGCCGGGGTCACCAGGTACGATGCGATGAAAACCAGCCAGAAAACGGGGTTTGCCGGTACCATCATCATCAGCCGCGCGGCATCCAGGCCTCCTGCCTCGTGCATCACGACTGCGATCACGGCTAGCGAGAACAACATCGTGAGCACCGCGTTGCGCATGCCGTGGGCAGGACGGTCATGCGGGGTAAGTTCTATCTGCGGAGCCATGTCCGGCAGCGCTGTCCCAGCGGCCATTGCGGCGGCTTTTTTTGGCACGAATTTCTCCGGTGTCTTTGCGCCGCTCAGTTCATCTGGCCGCGTGATATGCTGGGGGAGATCAAATCGAGATTCCGGCGGCGGTTCGCATCATCGAGATGGCTTCCGTGCAACTCGGTCATCATCTCGACGTAGCGCGCGGCGGCGTCTTCCAACTCGTAAGTGGCAGCGACCGATCGGGCCCTCTCGGGGTCAGTTCGGAACGATCGCATGGCGACCAGACAATTGGCAAACGTCGCCTCGTCTCCCGGTGGCACGAGCATGCCGGTGCGGCCGCTGTCGATCAGGCGGGACATGCTGACGCAGCAGTCGGTGGCGAGGACGGGCAGTCCTGCGGCCAGGGCCTCGACGACGACGCCGGGCAAACCCTCGTAGTCTGAACTCAGCACGAAAACGTCCGCTTCGGCGAGGAAAGGCTCGACGGAGGGCTGATGGCCCAGGAAGCGCACTTGGCCAGCGATGCCCAGGTTGACGGCCAGCTGTTCCAGCGCTGACCGCTGGGACCCATCGCCCGCTACTGTCAGCCTGTCGTGAGGCCGGGCGGAGCGGGCGAATGCGCGTAGCAGCATCGCGAAGTTCTTCTGCGGTGCCAGCCGCCCGATGGCGAGGTAGCGCGTGCTCCAGACCGAATCCGAAGACGGGCGCAGATTTGCGAGGCGCGTGAGTGTACGCCTCGAGATCACGGGGTTGGCGATGATCGGCACGTTCGCCGCCGCCGCCTTGGTGACCGTGCAGATCTCCCGCTGCATCGGTTCGCTGAGCCCCACCAGCCTGTCGAAGATCGCGCCTTGGAGGCGCAGCCACGCGCCGTAGCCGCGGCGCAGGAGTGGGGGCATGTCCGGGCGCTCCAGCGCGTTGCTGACTTTCAGGACCATCGGCGGTGCATGCCGGTCCAGAAGAACCTTCATGGCCGCGGCAACGATCGCGTAGGTATTGCCGGGGCAGAACAGCACGTCAGTCCTGTTTCGTAGCAGATAGCTATAGAGGCAGTGGACCATCCACGGCGTTTCCCATTGGGCAGTCGAAAGACGGGTAGGAATCCGCCAGTAATCCAGCGCAGGCGCGCTACAGAGGTTGGCGCTGCCGGTCCGGCCCAATACCACGGTGACGTGATGCCCGGTCCTTTGCCATTCGATCGCCAGTCCCAGAGCGACACGTTCGACGCCGCCCGGTTCCAGGCTGTGGATGGGTACCGCGATCCGCAATGGTCGATACATGGTCCGATTACGCCGCCACGTCTGCTTCGCCTCGCAATGCGCAAAGGCCAGTTCACGCGGGCCGTCTATGGACCGATCATTTCGAGTTTGTGACGGATGCGGGCCGGGTCATACGGCAGACACTTCTTTGCCGCAAAACCGCCATTCACGCCGGGATCGCAGCGCATTCCGAATATCGGGCGGGCCGGTGGCTCGCGGTAAATCGGGTGAGCGTCCTGTCGATGCTGTGCAGCAGGCTTTCCTTCGTGACATCGCCGGGATGTAAGGCAATACGCACCGTATGCTGACCGCCCATGAGGCGGCGGGCAAGCACCGCGAACACCAGCGAGGAAGCGGTGCGGGGCATCGACCTGCTGGCCCAGGTGATAACCGGGCCACGCGAGATGGTTTGGCCGGTGTCCGGTCGCCACACCTTCCAATGATCTTCCGCAAGCAGGAAGCCCGCCTCTGCAAGGGCCTCCAAGGCGCCGGGGCTGTAGAGCCACGCCGGGGCCACGAAGCCGGCGACCGGACGCCCGATGATGGCTTCGATCAGCGCCTTTCCGTGCCGCATTCGTTTCAGCGCCGATTCCCGATCGAGCCCAAGAAACTCGCCTTCGCCTGCCGTCATGTGGCGGGCTTTGAGCCGTGCCACGCCGACATGCTCGGCTGCGTCCTTGTGAAACCACCCGTGCACGAACATGTCCACGCCGGCATCGGACCAGCGACGCAGCTTGGACTGGAACGCCTTGTCCGCCGACAGCGGATTGGACCCCCAGTGATCGGGCACGACCAGCATGGCATAGCGCGGTCCGCCTAGCGCTCTTTCGAGCAGTGCCGCCAGTTGATCAACTTCGCGCGCGAAGCCGGGGCCGACATCGTGGATGGAGGCGAGAAGGCGCTTGGGCGGTGGCGGCGATTGCATGCGGGGGCGTCTGCCCGCGCAGTGTTACATCCTCGCGGCATGATGATCGCCGCCTGGCTCAGTTTCCGCCCATCAGCAATTCAAGCGCTTCGCTCGCCTCGAGCCATTCTATTTCCGCGGTTTCGAGGTCACGAGAGACTGCAGCCTGACGCTTGCCAAGCTCGCCCAGCGCGAGGCCCTTGAGCGGGCCAGCCGCTGCGGCCGGATCGGCCAGCGCCGCATCGAGCGCGGCTACGTCCTTTTGCAGCCGCGTCATCCGTGTCTGCGTCTCGTTTACCTTGCGCCGCAGGGCCTTGAGTTCTTCCTGCGCTTCCTTGCCGGATTTGCGCGCAGCCTTGTTTGCGGCCTTGCCTTGCTTGGTGTCGCTCTTGGGCTGGTTGCGCCCGAGCACGAAGTCGATGTAGTCTTCCATCGACCCGTCATAATTGGCCGCAGTGCCCCCGTCGACGAGGACCAGCCGGTCGGCTGCCAGTTCGACCATGTGCCGGTCGTGGCTGACGAGAATGACTGCACCTTCAAAGGCATTTAGCGCGCGCACCAGCGCCTCGCGGGCATCGACGTCGAGGTGGTTGGTCGGTTCGTCGAGGATCAACATATGCGGCGCGTCGCGTGTCACCAGAGCCAGGGCGAGGCGGGCCCGTTCGCCGCCCGAAAGCGTCCTGGTCTCGGCCGTGGCCCGGTTGCCGGAGAACCCGAACCGTCCGAGCTGCCCGCGAACGGCGACTGGCGGTTTGCCCGGCATGGCCCGTGTCATCAGTTCGAGCGGCGTTGAATCGGAGGGCAGTTCCTCGACCTGATACTGGGTGAAATAGCCGATCCGGATCTTCGGCGAGTAGCTGAGTGCGCCGTCCATCGGATCGAGTTGGCGTGCGAGAAGGCGCGCAAGCGTGGTCTTGCCGTTACCGTTGCGGCCGAGCAGCGCGATGCGATCTTCGGGATCGATGCGCAGGTTGAGGCGGCTGAGCACCGGGGTGTCAGCGGCATAACCCACCGATGCGAGATCCATCGTGACCAGCGGCGGGCGCAATTCGTCCGGGCTGGGGAAATCGAACGAGAGCGACGGATCTTCCGCCATCGACGCGATCGGCTGCATTTTCGCCAGCATCTTAGCGCGTGACTGCGCCTGCTTCGCGGTCGAGGCGCGTGCGGAGTTGCGGGCGACGTACTCCGCGAGTTTCTTGCGCTGCGCCTCCTGGTTGGACCGCGCGGCCTCGGCCTGGGCCGCACGCTCGGCGCGCAGCCGCTCAAAGCTGTCGTACGTGCCGGGATAGAGCGTCAGCTTTCCGTTCTGCAGGTGCAGGATGTGGTCGACGACGGTATTTAGGAGGTCGCGCTCATGGCTGATGATGAGCAGCGTGCCAGGATAGCTTTGGAGGAACGTTTCCAGCCACAGCGTCGCTTCGAGGTCGAGGTGGTTGGAGGGCTCGTCAAGTAGCAGGACGTCGGGTGCGGAAAACAGCAGGGCGGCCAAGGCTACGCGCATTTTCCAGCCGCCCGAGAAGCTGTCTAGCGGCTGAGCTTGCATCTCTTCGTCGAAGCCCAGGCCGACGAGGATGCGTGCAGCGCGCGAAGGCGCCGAATATGCGTCGATGGCGATCAGCCGCTCGTGCACATCGCCAAGGCGGTCGGGATCGACGCATGTCTCGGATTCGGCCAGCAAATCGGTGCGTTCGGTGTCGGCATCGAGAACCGCCTCGAATGGCGTGCGCGTGCCGCTCGGTGCTTCCTGCGCAATATAACCGAGGCGCGAGCGGCGCGGCATCTCCACTGAGCCGCCATCGGGCTCCATCTCGCCGATGATCGCTTTGACGAGTGTTGATTTTCCCGCGCCGTTGCGGCCGATCAAGCCGATCTTGCCGCTCTGCGGCAGGGTGGCGCTGGCACCATCTAGAATGGTGCGACCGCCAAGGCGGACGGTGATGTCTCTAATGGTCAACATGGCGGCTGCGCCTAGCAGGCGGGAAGGTAAAGCAAAATGGCAAGGTTGGATGGCGCGGTAGGATTCCAACGGGCAAGGTCGTCGCCGCCTGAGTTATCAACATAAATCACTACGCACAAAGGCGGGGCGTCTTGCGGAATCGGTGGGTGATTCAGTTTCGATGCTGTATGCAATAAATCTTGCAACGTTGAATCACATATGATTCTATCAATTTCCATGGAATTCATGCGGCGGGAACCGGCACAGTGAAGGAACGGCTTGTTCAGGGTGGTACGCTTGCCCTGTTGCTGATGATGGGGCTGTTTGTCGTCGCGGGACCTAGCGGTCTCATTGCATGGGGCGAAAACCAGCGCCTGCTCGATCAACAGAACGCCCGGCTGGCAGAACTGCGGCTGGAGCGCGATCATCTGAAGAACCGCGTCGCGTTGCTCAATCCTCGTAGCGCCGATCCCGACCTCACCGGCGAACTTCTGCGCAGCAATCTCAACGTCGCGCACCCGGATGAGATGGTGATGCTGCTGCCTAAGTGAGGCGTGATGGGCGTGTAACGCTCATAAAATTTTGTTGCCAGTCCTCTATTTTGCACCTCGCCGCTTTCGTTACCGAAGGTGCGGCCCTATATCGCGGTGAATCATTTGCACCAACGATGGGGAGCCCGCGTTGCCCAAGGCCAAGAGCACCGCTCAAGACGGCGATAATTCTGCCGTGATGACTGAAGACGAAGCAGATTTCGCGCTTCGCAGTTTGCAACAGGCGCATGCCGAGGATCGTCGCTACAAGGCGAGCAAGGAAGAACTCCTCCATTTCTATGAGCAGATGCTGCTCATTCGCCGCTTCGAAGAAAAGGCTGGCCAGCTTTACGGCCTCGGCCTGATCGGCGGCTTCTGCCACCTCTATATCGGCCAGGAAGCCGTAGCGGTCGGCCTGCAGTCCGCGCTCAAGGGGGGGCTAGATTCGGTCATCACTGGTTACCGTGACCACGGCCACATGCTGGCATACGGGATAGATCCCAAGATCATCATGGCCGAGCTGACCGGGCGCCATTCCGGCATCTCGAAGGGCAAAGGCGGCTCGATGCACATGTTCAGTGTAGAGCACCGGTTTTATGGCGGGCACGGCATTGTTGGCGCGCAGGTGCCGCTCGGTTCCGGCCTGGCATTCGCGCACAAGTACAACGAGGACGGCGGCGTAACGCTGGCTTACTTCGGCGACGGTGCTGCCAATCAAGGGCAGGTCTACGAGAGTTTCAACATGGCCTCGCTGTGGAAGCTGCCGATCATTTTCGTGATCGAAAACAACCAGTACGCTATGGGCACTGCGGTCAATCGCTCGTCGGCGGAAACGCATTTCTATCGCCGCGGCACTGCATTCCGCATCCCGGGCATGCAGGTCGACGGCATGGATGTGCTCGAAGTCCGCAAGGCTGCCGAGATCGCGCTTGAGCATGTGCGCGGCGGCAACGGCCCGGTCCTGATGGAACTTAATACCTATCGCTACCGTGGCCACTCCATGTCGGACCCCGCCAAATACCGCAGCCGTGAAGAAGTGCAGGGCATTCGCGACAAGCGCGATCCTATCGAACATGCCAAGGCCGAACTCATGGAAATGGATGTGTCCGAAGCGAGCCTGAAGGAAATCGACAAGCGCGTTCGTGGCGCGGTGGCGGAAGCCGCCGATTTTGCCGAAAGCTCTCCCGAACCGGAGATGCCCGAACTCTATACTGACGTGCTGGTGGAGCGCTACTGATGGCGATCGAACTGAAGATGCCCGCGCTCTCGCCGACGATGGAGGAGGGCAAGCTTGCGAAGTGGTTGGTGAAGGAAGGCGATGAAGTCTCCTCCGGCGACATTCTTGCTGAAATCGAGACCGACAAGGCGACGATGGAATTCGAATCCATCGACGAGGGCACGGTCGGTAAGATCCTGGTAGCGGAGGGCACCGAGGGCGTGAAGGTGGGCACCGTAATCGCTCTCCTCGCCGCTGAAGGCGAGGATGCAGGTGCGGTCGAGGCGTCTGCGGCGCCGAAGTCGGATGCTCCAGAAAAGAGCGAAAAGGACGACGGAGCAAAGGCTGCCAAGACGGAAGAGGCCGACAAGGCTGCGCCCGAGGGTGGGACCGCCCAGCTTGAAAGCGATGTGAAGACCGCCCCGAGCCCGGAAATCCCGCACGGCACCAATATGAAGACCTCCACGGTTCGCGAAGCTTTGCGCGATGCCATGGCCGAGGAAATGCGCCGTGACGAACGCGTGTTCGTAATGGGCGAGGAAGTTGCCGAGTATCAGGGCGCTTACAAGGTCACCCAGGGACTGCTCGAGGAATTCGGCCCCAAGCGCGTGATCGATACGCCGATCACTGAATATGGCTTTGCCGGCATCGGTACCGGTGCGGCGATGGGCGGGCTTCGTCCGATCGTCGAGTTCATGACGTTCAACTTCGCCATGCAGGCGATCGACCACATCATCAACTCGGCGGCCAAGACCAACTACATGTCGGGTGGCCAGATGCGCTGTCCGGTCGTGTTCCGCGGCCCGAACGGCGCGGCGTCGCGCGTCGGTGCCCAGCATTCGCAAAACTACGGTCCGTGGTATGCCAGCGTTCCGGGGCTGGTGGTCATCGCGCCCTACGACGCGTCGGATGCCAAGGGCTTGCTGAAGGCGGCGATCCGGTCGGAAGACCCGGTCGTATTCCTTGAAAACGAGCTGGTTTACGGACGTAACTTCGAACTCCCGGAACTCGACGATCATGTCCTGCCGATCGGCAAGGCGCGCATTATGCGCGAGGGCAAGGACGTTACGATCGTGTCTTACTCGATTGGTGTCGGGCTCGCGCTCGAAGCGGCGAATACCCTTGCGGAGGAAGGCATCGATGCGGAAGTGCTCGACTTGCGCACGCTGCGCCCGCTTGACAAGCAGGCGGTTCTCGAAAGCCTTGCCAAAACCAATCGTCTGGTAGTTGCAGAGGAAGGCTTCCCGGTCTGCTCGATCGCATCCGAAATCATTGCGATCTGCATGGACGAAGGTTTCGATCACCTCGATGCGCCTGTCGTTCGCGTATGCAACGAGGACGTACCGCTGCCCTATGCCGCCAATCTCGAAAAGGCGGCGCTGATCGACGTGCCCCGCGTGGTAGAGGCAGTGCGCAAGGTCTGCTATCGTTGATATCGCCGTTCCCGGGGCCGCTCACTTCCGTGGTCGGCCCCGGGATGCAGCGGTCTTCTCGCGCCGGTCAAATGGCCGACGCTTTGACATTGGAACAGCCATGTCCGTGACGCCTCATGAGGAGAGCTTGGTCCGATCCTTGCCGACCGCCTCGAGGCTCGCTTTGGCGTATGCACCGGCCCGGACGCGACTGCCAACGCTCGCGCTGTTCGCGCTCGATGCCCGCCTTGCCGGGTTGCTGCGCAATTCGCGCGAACCGATGCTCGCGCAGCTGCGCTTTTCGTGGTGGCGCGAGACGCTTGATCGCGAGGCTGACGAATGGCCGTCAGGCGAACCTTTGCTGGCTGCGCTTGGAAGCTGGCAAGGGGAGCACCGGTCGCTTCGCAAGCTGGTCGATGGTTGGGAAGCCCTGACGGGAAACGCTCCTTTGTCGAGCGGGGCGATAGAGGAAATGGCGGCAGGGCGCGCCGCCGCGTTCGGTGCGTTGGCTGCCACCCTCGGCCTTGGCCGCGAGGCAGAGGCAGCAGAAGTCCTCGGCCGCGAATGGGCGTTTGCTGATCTTGCGATGAAGCTGGGTGATCAACGCGAACGCGATGTGGCCGCTGGACTTGCCCGGGCCACCCTCCGGCGCCGGGCGCGGGTGTCCCGGTCTTTGCGCCCCCTGCTGGTGCTTCACGGACTGGCCGTCCACCGGATGGAAAAGGGCGGCTACGCCGATGGCTTGCCTCCATCCGCCGTGGGCAAGGCCTTGCGGCTGGGTATTTTCGGACGCTGAACGCCCGTGATGAAGCACTTGTAATTTCCGCCTTGCGCCGGAAACGGTTTATTGCCGCCGCGTCATGGCAATTTTCACAATCACATGAACCGTTTTTTGCTTGGGGGCCTGGCTGCGCTCATGCTCGTTGCCATCGGTCTTTTCTGGATGCAAGGAAGGGCCGAGGTGGAAAAGGCAGTGCCGCCGCCCGCGCCGGCGGCCGGGGCAGCTTCCGCCGCTTTACCTAGTGCCGATCCCGGCGATACGGTCGGTCCCGCGCCGCCCGAAGCGACCGAACTTACCCGCGAGCAGCGCCGCTTCGGGCGCTATGACAGGGACAGCGATGGACGGATCAGCCGGGTCGAGATGCTGTCAACGCGCACCGATGCCTTTCGGAAGCTCGACAAGGACGGCAACAACCTCCTGACGTTCGAGGAATGGGCCGTTACCACAGTCGACAAGTTCGATGGCGCCGACACCAACCAGGACCAGTACCTGACAGCGGCAGAATTCAGGAAAACCGCGCCGCCCCCGCCACCGCCCAAGCCGAAATGCATCTGCGCGAAGTAGGTCAGGCGATCTCGGCCAGCCACGGCGCGATGTCGCCCTTCGCCCGCGCGGTATACGCTTCCTTGCGCTGCTTCTTTTTCACGTCGTGGAGCGGTGGAAACAGGCCGAAATTCACGTTCATAGGCTGATAACTGTCCGCTTCGGCATCGCCGGTAATGTGTGAGAGGAGGGCACCGAGCGCGGTCGTCGACGGCGGGGCTCGCCATTCGCGCCCTGACAGTTCCGCTGCCGTCACCAATCCGGCTATCAGGCCGACTGCAGAGCTCTCGACATAGCCCTCGCACCCGGTGATCTGCCCGGCGAAGCGCACATGCGGCGCCGTTTTGAGCCGGAGCTGCCGGTCGAGAAGGACAGGCGAGTTGAGAAATGTATTGCGATGGAGGCCGCCCAATCGCGCAAATTCGGCGTTCTCGAGCCCGGGGATGGTGCGGAACAGCCGTACCTGCTCGGCATGCTTGAGCTTCGTCTGGAAGCCGACCATGTTCCAGAGTGTGCCCAGCTTGTTGTCTTGCCGCAATTGTACCACCGCGTAGGGCCAGCGGCCGTTGGGGTGTTCGGCGGTCGCCCAATGGGGGTTATCCAGCCCCACCGGCTTCATTGGGCCGAAACGCAAGGTGTCGACCCCGCGTTCGGCCATCACCTCAATAGGCATACAGCCATCAAAATATGGGGTGTTTGCCTCCCATTCCTTGAAGGCGGTCTTTTCGCCGTCCATCAGGCCCTGATGAAAAGCCAGGTATTGCTCACGGTCCATTGGGCAATTGATGTAGTCTTTGGTTTCCCCCTTGTCCCACCGCGAAGCCATCCAGCACACGTCCATGTCGATGGTCTCGCGGTAGACGATCGGCGCGATGGCATCGAAGAACGCTAGACTGTCCGCGCCAGTCGCTTGCCCGATCGAGCCGGCCAGGGCGGAAGCGGTGAGGGGGCCGGTGGCAATGATCGTCATGCCGGCATCCGGCACCGCGTCGATCCGTTCGCGCACGATATGGACGTTCGGCAGCGATGTCAGCCGGGCTTCCACTTCCGCCGAGAACACATCGCGGTCCACCGCCAGCGCCGAGCCCGCAGGCACTTGCGCCTTGGCCGCTGCGCCCATGATCAGCGAATCGCAGCGGCGCATCTCATGGTGGAGGAGGCCCACTGCATTCTTTTCGTCATCATCGGATCGGAACGAATTGGAGCAGACCAGTTCCGCAAGCCCGTCGGACTGATGCGCGGGGCTGCGCTCGCCCGTTCCGCGCATCTCCGAAAGCCTTACCGAAAAGCCTTTGCGGCCAAGCTGCCACGCGGCCTCGCTGCCGGCGAGCCCGCCGCCGATGATATGGACGTCATACTTCATGGCGAGCGCCTAGACCTAATGGCGCCGCGATGAAAGGGCGGGCGAAATCAGGAAGGCAGCACCAGCGTTCCCGCTCCATCGTAGGAGACGGGCAGGTGCGCGGTAACGGCTGCCAGCGGCAGTGCCGTATAGACGTGCGGAAACAACGCACCGCCGCGCGATACTTCCCATTTTACGTTGTCGCCGAGCATCGTCAGATTGATGGCGGCCAAGTGCAGGCAGGTCTGGCCGGCGAAGTGCTTGTCCAGCGTCTCACGCACCTGAGCGGCGGTTGAAAGGTGAATGTAGCCGTCGGCGATGTCGATCGGCGCGCCTGCAAAGACCCCATCGGCGAGTAGTTGGTTCATCTGCTCGCCGGTCAGGATCTTGTAGGCCGTATTGTCTGTTCCGGACATTCAGCGCTCAACCCCTACCCTTCGGAGGTGCCGGCATCATCCTGCGCATCAGGCGGTACGATGATCGTTTCATCAGCGATGATCTCGGCCACTTCCTCTTCCGCCGCCTCGTCGAGGCGCACGGCGCTGACCACATGTTCGCCGGAAGAGACGTTGAACAGGCGAACCCCTGCAGAACCGCGACCGATCACGCGCAATGTCTCTAGCGGCAGCCGGATCAGCTTGGCTTGATCGGTGACCAGCATGAGTTGCTGGGCCCGCGTTGCGGGGAAGCTCGCCACCACCGGACCATTGCGACCGATGTTGTCGATATTGGTGATGCCCTGGCCGCCGCGTCCGGTGCGCCGATACTCGTAGGCCGAGGACATCTTGCCATAGCCATTGGCACAGACCGTGAGGATGAACTGCTCACGCTCGGTAAGTTCGGCCATGCGCTCGGGCGCAAGCGATGGCTCGCCTTCCTTCTCGCCTTTCCACGGCGCGAAGCGCAGGTATGCCTCACGCTCGTCCGCGTCGGTGCCGACGCGGTGGAGGACTGACAGCGAGATCACCTCATCGTCACCCTTGAGAGACATGCCTCGCACGCCGGTCGAGGTGCGGCTGGTGAACTCGCGCACGTCGTCGCCGGCGAAACGGATCGCCTTGCCCTGACGGCTGGCGAGCAGAACGTCATCGTTCGATTCGAGCAAGGCGACGCCGATCAGACGGTCTTCGCTGCCTTCGTCGAACTTCATCGCGAACTTGCCGTTGCTCGGGATGTTGGCGAAGGCGTCCATCGAGTTGCGGCGCACGTTGCCTCTGGCCGTGGCGAAGACGACCGAGAGGTTCGACCACTCCGTCTCGTCCTCAGGCAGGGCTAGCACGGTCTGGATTGTCTCGTCCTTGTCCAGCGCGGGCAAGAGGTTGACGATCGGGCGCCCACGCGTCGTCGGCCCGCCTTCGGGCAGCCGGTAGACTTTGAGGCGATAAACCTTGCCGGCGGTGGAGAAGAACAGCACCGGATTGTGAGTGGAGGTGACGAACATCGTCGTAACGGCATCTTCGTCCTTCGTCGCCATGCCGGCGCGGCCTTTGCCGCCGCGTGCCTGGGCGCGGAAGGTGGAGAGCGCGGTGCGCTTGATGTAACCGTCCATGGTGACAGTCACGACCATGTCCTCGCGCTCGATAAGGTCTTCATCGTCGATGCCATCGAACGCTGCGGTGATTTCCGACACGCGAGGGGTGGCATAAGCATCGCGTACTGCCTGAAGTTCTTCACGCATCACGTTGTAAAGCTTGACCCTGTCGGCCAGGATGGCGAGGTATCCCTCAATCGCGATCGCAAGCTGCTTGAGCTCGTCGCCGATCTCGTCCCGGCCCAGCGCTGTGAGACGATGCAGCCGCAGGTCGAGGATGGCCTTCACCTGCACTTCGGACAGGCGGTAGGTGCCGCCTGATTCCTCAGCGCTCGGTTCGATCGCCTCGACCAGTTTGATGTAGGGCGCTATATCGCCGATCGGCCATTCCTTGACGAGCAACTTGGCACGGGCGTCCGCCGGGTTCGACGAGCCGCGAATGATCGCCACCACTTCGTCCATGTTCGACACGGCGACGACGAGGCCAAGCAAGATATGCGCCCGGTCGCGCGCCTTGTTCAGCTCGAACTTGGTGCGCCGGGTGATGACTTCTTCGCGGAACTGGATGAACGACTGGATGATATCCCGCAGCGCCAGGATTTCCGGCCTGCCGCCCCGGATCGCCAGCATGTTCGCCGGGAAGTTCGACTGCGCCGGCGTGCTGCGCCACAACTGGTTGAGCACGACTTCCGGAGAGGCATCGCGTTTCAGGTCGATGACGACGCGCACGCCTTCGCGGTTCGATTCGTCGCGAATATCGGAAACGCCGTCGATCCGCTTATCCTTGGCGGCTTCGGCGATCTTCTCGACGAGGCCCGACTTGCCGACCTGGAAAGGCATGCTGGTCAGCACGATCGACCGGCGATCGCCGCGACCTTCTTCAATGATGTGCCGGCAACGCTGCACGATCGAACCGCGCCCGGTGGTGTAGGCCGACCGCGAACCGCTTGACCCCAGGATCAGTGGTGCGGTCGGGAAGTCCGGCCCCGGAATGATCTCGAACAGTTCCTCCGAGGTGATCCCCGGATTGTCCATCATTGCAAAGCAGCCGTCGATCACTTCGCCAAGGTTGTGCGGCGGAATGTTGGTCGCCATGCCGACCGCGATGCCGCCGGCGCCGTTGACCAGAAGGTTCGGGAAGCGGGCGGGCAGAACCGAAGGTTCCTGACGTGAACCGTCGTAGTTGTCGACGAAATCGACGGTATCCTTGTCGAGGTCCTCGAGCAGGTTGTTCGTGACGCGGGCGAGGCGCGCCTCGGTATAACGCATCGAGGCCGGCGGATCGGGGTCCATCGAGCCAAAGTTGCCCTGGCCGTCGATCAGCGGAAGCCGCATCGACCAGTCCTGAGTCATGCGCGCGAGCGCGTCGTATATCGCGCTGTCGCCGTGCGGGTGGTAGTTACCCATGACGTCGCCGACGATCTTCGCCGACTTGCGGTACGGCCTGCCGGCGACGAAGCCGCCTTCCTGGCTGGCGAAGAGGATGCGCCGGTGGACTGGCTTGAGGCCGTCTCGCACATCCGGAAGCGCGCGGCTCACGATCACGCTCATCGCGTAATCGAGATAGCTCGTCTTCATCTCGTCGACGATGTCGACGCGGGTGTACTCGCCCTCGGGGCCGGTGTGCTCAGGAATATCGATGTCGTCGCTCACGCGCAGGGATCGCCGGTTGTTGCGGAAAAGGGTTGATGGATCGCCCTAGGACATGCGCCAGGCGAATACCACCGCAAGCAATGGGGGAGTGGGGAACCTACAGCTGTTTTCCACACTTAAAGGCGTGGTCGGTGGCAAGTCAGCCCCACGGCTGAACCATGGTGCTGAATTGCATTCAATCGGCGTTCAGTGGCGTATGTCTATCCCGGCCCGGAGGTTGCCAACCGGCGAATTCGCCGCCACTACCGGCAGCGGACTATTCTGGTGCCTGCATGGTGGCAAGGCATCGCCTGTTTTGAGAGGAGTAGCCTGCATGGCTCGCAAATTTCTGGTTTCTCGTGTTGCTCTTGCCATAGCGCTTACCGGCGGATTGGCTGTTTCCGCGGCTCAGCCAGCCATGGCTGCGAAGAAGGACAAGAAGGCAGAATCTACCGCCAATTTCTCTGACGCATTTCGCACAGCAGCTGCGCCAATTGAAAAGGCGATGACGGAGGCGACGTCCAAGTTGCCGTCGCCTCCGCAGCCCGCCGATCTCGCGACCGCCAAAGCTTCGATGGATGCTGCGCTGGGTGGGAACGCGAAAGGTGCGTTCGACGCAGCCGTTCCGACCGCGACTACGCCAGATGACAAAAACGCTCTCGGTTCGATGATGCGTAACTATGGCATCATCTCGCAAGATTTGGTGATGAAGCAGCAAGGTACCAAAATGATGCTCGATAGCGGCAAGGTGCCCGCAGAGTCTGTCGGTGCGATGAATTTTGATGCCGGCGTCACTGCCTATCAGGCAAAGGATTACGCGGGCGCGGCGACCTACCTCAAGGCCGCGAAAGATGCTGGCTACACCGATCCGAACAACCAGCTCGACGCGGTTCTGGCGGACGCCTACAAGCGTAGCGGCAACGCCCAAGCCGCTTTGCAGATGACGCAGCAGGAAATCGATGCCGCGAAGGCAAACGGTAAGGCGCCAAGCGAGACAGCACTACGCACCGCCCTGCAGCAGAGCTACGATGCCAAGCAGCTCGATAAGTCGACCGAATATGCCGCGATGCTCGGCCAGTACTATCCAGGCGCATGGAATGTGGCGCTCGCTGTCGTCCGGCAGCTCGCTTCGCTTCCGCGCGATCAGAACCTCGACCTCATGCGTTTGATGTTCGTGACGAACGCCATGGCTGACAAGCGCGACTACCTGGAGTATCTGGAGAACGTCGATCCCCGCGCATATCCGGGCGAGGCGCTGAAAGTCATCAACGACGGCGTCTCGAAGGGCAAGCTGACTGAGGCTGACATCGGTCCAGACAAGTCGAACACCTCTGCACGGGTCGCATCGGACAAGGCATCACTGCCTGCCACCGCCAACGATGCCATGAAGGCCAACGCGTCGGTCGGCACCGTGACCGGCGCTGGCGATGTTTTCCTGAGCTATGACGATCCTGCCAAGGCCGAGACTTTCTATACGAAGGCGATGGGCATGCCGGGTGCCGATGCCAGCAAAGTCGCCTTGCGGCTGGGCATGGCTCAGGCGATGCAAGGCAAGTATGCCGAAGCCGAGACGACGCTTGCCAAGGTGACAGGTACGCGCGCGCCGGTGGCAAAGATGTGGATTGCCTATGCCAAGAGCAAGGCCTCCCCGGCGCCGGCTGCAGCGACGGCGCCAGCGGCCACCCGCTAGCCCGATCGACGGCAAACGAAACAGGGCGGCGGATGGATGTTCGCCGCCTTTTTCATAGCGGAAGCCGATGTCCGGGGCAGGACATGCAGCTATGTCCCCTCACGACACCGGGGAAAATCCGCCGCTTTCCTTGTCCATCACGTGCAGGACACCATCTGCGATGGCGAAAAATGCGCCGCGGAGCTGAAGTTCGCCGTTGCGAACCTTCCTGCGCACGCACGGGAAGGTCATCAGGTTTTCCAGGCTCACACGCACGGCGGCCTGCTCCATGGCGCGCTCAGCCTCGCGGCCCTGGGTGCCGTAATGCGCCGCGACGGGTTCGCGCGCTTCATCGAGCATTGCGATCCAGTCCGCGATGAATCCACCTTCGCCGGGCTCGGTGCCATGCAGTTCCTGCGTCAACGCGGCCTTGCAACCGCCGCATAGACCATGGCCCATGACCACGATCTCCTTCACCTTCAGAACCTGAACAGCGAATTCCAGCGCCGCCGACACGCCGTGATGTCCCGGAGTTGTCTCGAAAGGAGGAACCAGGGCCGCGACATTTCGCACGACGAAGATCTCACCTGGATCGACATCGAAGATTTGCGTCGGGTCGACTCGGCTGTCCGAGCAGGCGATGATCATGACTTGCGGCTGCTGCCCTTCCTGCAGGCGTGTCCAGCGCTCCCGGTGCGGTGTCCAGCCGGTATTGCGGAAGCGCCGGTATCCATCGAGGAGGCTCGCGAGGGCTTGGCTCTCTGCGCCGGGGTTCGACATATTGGCCTCCGATAACGGCATCATCAATGTGGGAGCGACCTTCCATAGGCCGGATATTCGTGCTGGCAAGGCTGCGGACGAGTGACTATCTGGGCCCTATGAACGATCTGTCGAACGCACCCACCCCTGAAGGCACACCACAGAGGCAACGCAAGCCGGACTGGATCCGCGTCAAGGCGCCGACGACCAAGGGTTACGGCGAAACACGCCAGTTGATGCGCGATCTCAAGCTCAACACGGTGTGCGAAGAAGCCGCCTGCCCCAACATCGGTGAGTGCTGGACAAAGAAACACGCCACGGTGATGATCCTTGGCGATACCTGCACGCGCGCCTGTGCATTCTGCAATGTGAAGACCGGCATGCCGGGCAAAGTCGACCTGGACGAGCCGGCGCATGTGGCGGAGGCTGCGGCCAAGCTGGGGCTGGAGCACATCGTCATTACGTCGGTCGATCGCGACGACCTTCCCGACGGCGGCGCAAGTCAATTTGTTCGCGTCATCGAAGAGCTGCGCCGTAACACGCCGGCGACCACGATTGAAATTCTGACACCGGATTTCCGCGGCAAGATGCGGGCCGCGATAGAGGTAATTGTTGCCGCAAAACCAGATGTTTATAACCACAACCTAGAAACGGTGCCAAGGTTATATCCAACCATCAGGCCGGGCGCCCGCTACTATGCATCGCTACGTCTGCTGGAGGAGGTCAAGAGGCATGACCCGTCCATTTTCACCAAGTCGGGCGTGATGCTGGGGCTCGGCGAGCAGCGCCTGGAAGTGCATCAGGTGATGGACGACATGCGCTGTGCTGACATTGATTTCCTGACCATGGGGCAGTACCTCCGGCCGACACCCCGACATGCCGAGGTAAAGGAATTCGTCACGCCTCAGGCATTTGCCGCCTACGGGGCGATCGCGCGGGCCAAGGGTTTCCTGCAGGTGGCTTCGTCTCCGCTGACGCGTTCCAGCTATCATGCTGGCGAGGACTTCGCCCAGATGCGTTCCGCCCGTGAGGCAAAGTTGGCCAAAGGGGCATGCTGATGTCCGCTACAGGACACCGAATGTCCCTAATGTCTCTTATGTCTCGCGGGACTGTCTGACATGCCGGGCATCCATGAGACGTATCGCGTCCCTTATAGCGCAGAACAGATGTTCGATCTGGTGGCCGACGTTGACCGCTACCCCGAGTTTCTCCCGTGGGTCTTCGCGACGCGGGTGAAGTCCGACGACGGAACGGAGATGATCGCAGACATGCTGGTAGGCTTCAAGGCGCTGCGTGAGAAGTTCACTTCACGGGTACAACGCCATCGCCCCGGCGAAATCCGCGTCCAGTATGTCGATGGTCCGATGAGAGACCTCGACAACCATTGGACATTTCACGCTGTCAGCCCGAACAGCTGTGACATCGAGTTCGATGTACGCTTTTCGTTCCGTAATGCGCTCTTCGAAAAGCTTGCCGGACAGTATTTCGATAAGGCCTTCCGCAAGATGGTGGCCGCCTTCGAGGCCCGGGCGGAAGAGCTATACGGAGCCCCGATTACACCTGACCGGGGATGAATGGTAACTAAAAGTAACTTAGAATACTGGATTGTGCGATTTATTAGTTACAAAATGTAACAATGCAGTTGTCGTTGTTACATTTTGTAACCGATGTGCAAGTGACTATAAGGATTGGATTTATTCAGGCGGAAGAAGCAGTTCCAACGCTGTAAGGGCTGCGTGATGCCGTATCTCTGCTCTTGAGGCTCCTTCGATCAACTTTTGTTCGGCATTGACTTCGCTGTCGCCTCGCTGTGCCACGGCGAACACAACCGTGCCGACTGGCTTCAGCGCAGTACCGCCGTCAGGGCCCGCGACACCGCTCACCGCCACGGCCACATCGGCATTGCTGTGACGCAGCGCTCCTTGTGCCATAGCCCATGCAGTTGCCGGGGAGACGGCGCCGAAGGCTTCGATGAGATCGGGCTGAACGCCGAGCGATTCCTGTTTGGACTCGTTGGAATATGTCACAAAACCCCGGTCGAGCACTGACGACGATCCCGGAATTTCCGTGAGTGCGGCGCAAACCAACCCACCGGTGCAACTCTCCGCCAGCGCCACCTTGCGGCCAAGCGCAGCGTTCTCACGAATGACGCGCTCCGCCAACGATACAAGATCCGCAGGAAAATAGACGGTTTCCGGCACTTTTTGTCCTTCCTCTCTCAGTTCTTGCAGAGCGAGATGTTGCCGACTTTGGGCTCGGCGCTGCTTGCCACATTCATCGTCAACGCAATTAGACCTGCAGTGTTCTCCGGCGGGAGCGGCGATAGCAGATCGATGGCGAGGTCCAGTTCCCTGCAGGAATTCAACGCTATCCGCTGCGACACAAAGCCCTCGACGAACACGTCCGCAAGTTGTCTCAAGGACTGGTCGGGCAGGCTCGTCATGGCACTCGCCGCGCTGGAGCCGTCGGCCCCCAGCGTCTTCAGGAACGCCGGCTTAGCCGCCGACCAATGCTTGTCCTTCTGGACAGCGTAACGGCTCGCCAGCGTGCTTCCCTGCCTTCGGAGGAACGCGTTCGCGGGAAGAACAGGGCTGCAGCGCTTGGCTGCACCATTGATGGCCTGGGGAAGCGCATATGCTACCAGCGAGGTCGCTTCGCTGCGACTGAGGCATACTGGCTGCGCCGCTGCGGCGCACGAAGGAATTGCCCACAACATCGCGGCGACGCAAGTCGAAGAAACTTTCATGCAGCAGAGTTCCCGTAAATTTGACGGTTCATATCCTGACGAGGCTGACCGCCGCCTGGGCGGCAATTCCTTCGCCTCGACCCGTAAAACCCAGCTTTTCCGTAGTTGTTGCCTTTACGCTGATGTTGGCGACGTCAGCGAAGAGGATCTCGGCCAGGCTTTCTCGCATGGCTTGGCGATGGGGGCCGATTTTCGGCGCTTCGCATATGATGGTCAAGTCCGCGTTTCCGAGCATGTAACCCGCTTCATTCACCAACCTCGCGGCATGCGCCAGGAACTGACGTGACGCCGCGCCGCGCCACTGCGGGTCGCTTGGCGGGAAATGCTGGCCGATGTCTCCCGCCCCAATGGCACCCAGCATCGCATCGACAAGGGCGTGGATCGCTACGTCTGCGTCACTGTGCCCCGACAGGCCATGTGTATGCTCGATGCGCACCCCGCACAGCCAGAGCTGTCCACCTTCTGTCAGGCGGTGGACATCGTAGCCCGTGCCGACCCGGACGACGGGAGAGGGCACAGCGAAATCGGATGCGAACGTGAGCTTGTGCAAGGCCTCGTCCCCCTCGACCAGAGCGATCTGCATGCCGTTGGCCTGGGCCACCTGCGCATCGTCGCCGGCGTTGTCTTCGGATGTCCACCTGCGATGGGCTTCGAGAATGTCGGCGAACCTGAACGCTTGCGGCGTCTGGACGCGGCGCAGATTCTCGCGCTTTTCCGGTGTCCCCATCATGTCCCGTCCGGACACCCGGGTGACACTGTCCACCACGGACATTACCGGAATTGCGCCCGGATGCCGCTCCAATGCCGTCATCAGACGGTCTATAACGGGCAGGGGCAGGGTTGGCCTTGCGGCGTCGTGGATGAGGACAATGTCCGGTCCGACCGAGGACAGAGTTTCGAGGCCGCGCCGCACCGACTGTTGCCGGCTGTCGCCCCCGGTCGTGAAAATGACGTCGGGAATGTCCTTGAGCGCGTTCTGCGCGGCAATCTCGCTGCCCGCTGGGATGACCACCAGGACAGGCGAGACATTCGCGGCGACAAATGCCTCGACCGAATGTCTGATGACCGGCTTGCCACGCCAGATTGCGAATTGCTTTGGGACAGGCTGTCCCGCGCGCAGGCCTTGTCCGCCCGCTACCACGATTGCGGCTGTCCTGCGTCTGTCTGGGCTGTCATGTTTCTTGTCTGATGAGGCGGGCGGCATGACCGTAGCCGGTAATCGCTTGCCCGGATGAGGGCAATCCACTATGCGCTGCCTGTTTTTTAGGCAGTATTGCTCGGATTATGTCCTCACTACCGACACCTCCCGCCTTGAAGCCCATCCATGTCGGTCCGTTGACGATCGACTGTCCCGTCGTTCTCGCCCCGATGACTGGTGTTTCCGACTTGCCCTTCCGCAAAATGGTCCGCGGTTTCGGATCGGGCCTGAACGTCACGGAGATGATCGCCAGCCCTGCCGCCATTCGGGAGACGCGGGTGTCCTTGCAGAAGGCAATGTGGGACGCGGTGGAGGATCCGGTCTCGATGCAATTGGTCGGCTGCGAGCCTGACCAGATGGCCGAGGCCGCCAGGCTGGTTGAGGATCGCGGCGCCGCGATCATCGACATCAACATGGGCTGCCCGGTGCGCAAGGTCGTCAACGGTGACGCGGGCTCTGCGCTGATGCGCGACGTTCCGCTCGCGACCAGGTTGATCGAGGCCACCGTAAAGGCTGTGAAAGTGCCGGTGACGGTGAAGATGCGCATGGGCTGGTGCCATGATAGCCTCAACGCGCCTGAATTGGCGCGCATAGCAGAGGATCTCGGTGCGCGGATGATCACTGTCCATGGAAGGACACGAAACCAGATGTACAAGGGCAGTGCCGACTGGTCCTTTGTACGGAGGGTGAAGGACGCGGTTTCCATCCCGGTCATCGTCAACGGCGACATCTGCAGTATCGACGATGCAGCCGCTGCGCTCGAGCAGTCCGGCGCAGACGGTTTGATGATCGGCCGCGGGGCTTACGGCAAACCATGGATATTGGCGCAGGTCATGCAATGGTGGCGCGGCGGCGGGATGATGGCTGAACCTGGCTTTGGCCAGCAGTACGAGATTATTCGAGAGCACTACGAGGCTATGCTGTCGCACTACGGTCGAGATACCGGCTTGAAGATGGCCCGCAAGCACCTGGGCTGGTACGTGAAGGGCATTCGTGGCTCGGCGGAATTCCGCAATCAGGTCAATTTCGTGGACGATCCGGCCGAGGTGCTTCGTTCGCTTGCGGAATTCTACGCGCCTTATCGCATAGGCGACGGGCAGTTGCAGGCCGCATGAGCCTTGTAACCGGGACAAGGCTTCCTGAGGCCGGGCGGCTCATAGCGAGTCTGCCGCAGGCTGTTGTCTTGCTGGAGCCCGGTCTGCGCATCGCATCTCTGAACCCGGCGGCAGAGCAGTTCTTCGGGCAATCCCTCCGCCGGTTGGTAGGCAGCAGCCTGGAAGAGGTGATGTCCTTTTCCGACATTCGCCTGCTGGAACGACTTGAAGACTACGAAACGCCGGTGTCTGCGCGGGAAGTCGTGGTGATCCTGCGAGGGAGGGGGCCGCGCCGGATCGACATGAACATAGCGCCGGTCGCCGACACGACGGGCTGGCAGGTGCTGACCATCCATGACAACAGCGCCGCCGATGCTCTGGGGGACGACTCCGGCGGCGTCGACAACGCGGTTGTCAGGGGGCCGGAGATAATGGCCCACGAGATCAAGAATCCGCTTGCCGGCATACGCGGGGCAGCACAGCTGTTGGCTCGGAAGGTGGACGAACGCGACCGGGCCCTCACAGATCTCATAACCTCTGAAGTCGATCGCATAGCCAGCCTGATCGAACGGATGCAAAAGCTCAGCGGCCGCACTGCACCTCCCGTGGAGGCTTGCAATCTCCATGAGGCGGCGCGCCGGGGAATTGACGTCATAAACGCGGCAAGTGTCGAGCCGAAGGACGGCGATGGCCGGCGGCAGAGGATTATCGAGGAGTTCGATCCGTCGCTGCCTCACGTTCTGGGAAGCCTCGACGGGCTCGTGCAGGTCGTCATCAACCTGCTCTCCAATGCGATCGAGGCGAGCCATGAGGTGGACGAGCCGCGCGTGATCATTCGCACCCGCTTTGCCAGTGGTCTGCAACTCCATACCACTGATTCCGGTGTTCCTTTGCGGCTCCCAGTCGAATTGAGAGTGAGCGACAACGGGCCGGGAGTCGATCCTGGCATGCGTGAGCACATATTTGAACCGTTCGTCACGACCAAGAAATCGGGGCAGGGGCTGGGCTTGCCGTTGGTGCGCAAGCTGGTGCGCGACATGAACGGTCGCATTACCCACGAACGCGATGAAGAAGGCCGGATGACACATTTCCGCGTGCACCTGCCGCTTGCCAAGGAAAATCGGGGCAGGGCGTCCAAGCGGAGGCACACACAATGAGCGTCCTGTTGGTCGAGGACGATATGTCCATCGCGATCGTCATCACGGCGGCGCTCGAGGATGATGGCTTCACGGTCGTTCACTGCCAGACCCTGGCGGAACGCGACCGGCATCTTGGCGATCGGTCATTTCAGGCGCTGATCACAGACGTCATGCTGCCCGATGGTGATGGTATTGAAACCATCGGCCGGGTGCACGCCATGCATCCGGATATGCCGATCATCATTCTGTCGGCGCAAAACACCCTGGACACGGCGGTGCGCGCCACCGACACCGGCGCGTTCGAGTATTTCCCCAAGCCTTTCGATATCGACGAGCTCGCACGCACATTGCGCCAAGCGGTGGGTCAGACACGGGGACAGACCGCGACCGGCGATGAACCGCTGGCGGCCGGTCTGCCGCTTGTCGGGCGCAGCCAGGCGATGCAGTCGGTGTTCCGGATGATCACGCGGGTTCTGCGCAACGACCTGACCGTGCTGATCCTCGGCGAATCGGGAACCGGTAAAGAGCTCGTGGCGGAGGCCGTGCATCAGCTGGGGCATCGCCGCAATGGTCCTTTCATCGCGGTCAATGCCGCCGCCATCCCGGCGGAGCTGATCGAAAGCGAACTCTTCGGCCACGAAAAGGGGGCATTCACTGGCGCCGTAGCGCGACGTGCCGGCAAGTTCGAGCAAGCGGCGGGGGGGACCCTGTTCCTCGACGAGATTGGCGACATGCCCATGCAAGCGCAGACGCGGCTGCTTCGGGCGTTGCAGTCGGGGACGGTACGCCGGGTGGGCGGAAGCGAGGAAATCCTTCTGGATGCCCGCATCATCGCGGCTACCAATAAAGATCTTGAGCCAGAAATCGCATCCGGGCGGTTTCGCGAAGACCTCTATTACCGATTGAATGTCGTGCCCATCCATATGCCGCCGCTGCGTGACAGGAGTGACGACATCGAGGTGCTGGCGCGGCACTTTCTCCAGCAGGCGACAAAGGAAGGCTTGCCCTCAAGGTGTCTGACCGAGGAAGCCGCCGAGTTGCTTGGCCGGCAGCCATGGCGGGGTAATGTCCGTGAACTGAAGAATTTCGTCTACCGGATGGCCTTGCTGGCTCGCGAAGACGTTATCGATGTCAGCACGATCCTGCCGATGCTAGCGCAGGAACCGGTTAATTCGCAGGCCGCCGGCGACAGGGAGGTCGACAACATAGCAGACGCGATATCACGCTGGTTGTCGGTGGAACGTCCTGCGAGCGGTACGATCTACGAAGCAGCAATGGGCGCGTTCGAGCGACCGTTGTTCTCTGAAATTCTGCGGGAAACCGGAGGAAACCAACTGCGGGCCGCCCAGGCGCTAGGCATCAACCGTAATACCTTGCGCAAACGGTTGAGCGAACTCTCTCTCGACCCGGAAGAATTCGCTCGTCGGTGATATCGGGGCGTTGATGGAATTGGTCTTGCAGAGTGGCAACACTGCTGTTGTAGTAAGGCAACGATGTCCGAAGGCTTGATCCATAAGCGCGCATGGCCACGGTGGCGCCGCCGCATGCAGGTGGCGGCGCGCCGGGCAAATTTGTTTGCCGTGATGGAAGCGGTTTCGGTACTTACGTTTCTGGCCATGACGGCGGCTACTTGGCTGGCGTTGAACAACGGCGGGACCAAAGGGGAACTGCTGCCTCCCAATCTGACCGCGACTCTACTGATCGGCACCTTGGTGCCAGCGATGGCCATACTGGTGCTGCTGGGACGGCGCATCGCGCTACGCCGTGCCGCCGAGAGCATCGGCGGCACGGGCCAGATGCACGTACGGCTGGTGTTCATATTCTCGCTGATTTCAGCAATTCCCACATTGCTGGTGGTGGTTTTTGCCTCATGGCTGTTCCAGTCGGGCGTCGAGTTCTGGTTTTCCGACAGTTCGCGCGGCTTGCTGGAAAATGCGAACAAGCTCGCACGAGGATACTACGAGCAGACCCTGCGCGATGTCGGATACGAATCCGTGGCAATGGCTGAGGATTCGCGGGCGTGGCTCGCCGAGTATCCTGTTGCGAGTCGGCAGTTTCAGGCCTTCCTAGCGGATCAGGTGCTGCGCCGAAACCTGAGCGTGGCCGCGATCATCCAGATCGACGCGGACGGCAACCAGCGCACGCCTATCATCGTCGACCCGGACGGCACGTCGGAGAACAACAGGATCAGCAATGAGGTTCTGGCCAAGCTGGACAAGGGCGCGCCGTATGACGTCGCCTCTCGAAACAACAGGATCATTGCTGCCGCGCCTATTGAGCGTTCCTCTGGCATTTATCTTCTGGTGGCGCGTAGTAACGACCTGCTGTCCCTCAGCCAGGGGCAGAGCGCCGAGAACATCGTGCAGGCCTATGAAGTGCTGACGAGCAGGGCGCGGGTCCTGCAGTTACGCTTCAACGTGGCGTTGTTCGTGGCCTCACTCGCGTTGGTCGGATTGTCCGTGTGGTTCGCGCTTCGATTTGCGGACCGGCAGGTCAAACCGATCTATGAACTGGTCGACGCTGCCCGGCGCGTCGGCGCCGGCAACTATGCCCTAAGGCTCGAAGGACGTACCGGCACTGATGAAATCGGTCTGTTGAACCGTGCCTTCAATCGGATGACGATGCAGATCGACAAGCAGACGCAGGCACTTCTGGGCGCCAACCGGCAACTGCACGAGCGGCGGTTGTTTATCGAAGCTGTCCTCGAATCGGTGACGTCCGGTATCATATCGCTCGACGAGAATGGTCGCATTCTTCTGATGAACAGCACCGCGCAGACGCTTCTTTGCGGACACGGCGAGGAACTACCCGAAGACCTGGCGATCGCAGAACTGGCGCCATCAATCGCTGGGATGGTAGAGCAGGGGGCCGATGCCGGTATCGTCCAGTATAACCGAGGCGGCGATCTGCTTACACTCGCAGTGAAGTCCAGTCGCGATGCGACCGGGCGGGTCATCACGTTCGAGGATATCACGCGTCAGTTGTTGGATCAAAGAACGGCTGCCTGGTCCGACGTGGCCCGCCGCATCGCCCACGAAATCAAGAATCCGCTGACCCCGATTCAATTGGCGACTGAAAGGTTGAGTCGGCGGTATCGAAAGCAGATCACCGACAACCCCGAGCTGTTCGAGGATCTGACGCGTACCATCATCAGGCAGGTGGGTGATCTGCGGAAGATGGTCGACGAGTTTTCATCGTTTGCGAGGTTGCCGAAGCCGATCTTCAGAGCCGAGGATCCTGCGGCGCTGACCCGGCAGGCGCTGTTCCTGCAAGAGGTCGCCCGCCCGGACATTTCCTTCACCTTTGCTGCCGACAAAGAAATTTCGAGGATAGATTGTGACCGCCATCAGTTTGGCCAAGCTATAACCAATGTTCTAAAAAATGCCGTCGAAGCCATTGAAGCAAAAGTCAAAGATTCCGATCCTTCTTATCACGGTGCGATCACAGTGACGGTATCTGCTGATCCAGGATCCGTTGTCGTGCGTGTGACGGACAACGGCATCGGGCTTTCACAGGACCGGGAACGGATCATCGAGCCATATGTCACTACCCGGGAAAAGGGCACCGGGCTCGGGCTCGCGATCGTCAACAAGATCGTTGAAGAGCATGGCGGCGATATGACGTTCACGCCTGCGCAAGGTGGCGGCACCACAGTTGCATTGCGCTTCGCCAAAGACCCACTGGAGCCCGGCAGGAAGGCCGAGGCGGCCGAATGAGTCCGACGTCCCTATCAACCTCCCACTACGGATGAAGAAGAGAAGGCCATGGCACTCGAAATCCTGATCGTCGATGATGAACGTGATATTCGCGAGCTCGTCGCCGGTGTGCTGAGCGACGAAGGCTACGACTGCCGGACGGCCGGGGACAGCGACGCGGCCCTCGCGGCGGTCGACGCGCGCCGTCCATCGCTGGTATTGCTGGACGTGTGGTTGCACGGCAGTCCCATGGATGGGCTTGAAGTTCTCGACGCGATCAAGGCGCGCGAACCGGAATTGCCCGTCATCATCTTTTCCGGTCATGGCAATATCGATACGGCCGTAGCGGCGATCAGCCGGGGAGCGGTGGATTTCATCGAGAAACCGTTCGAGGCGGAAAAGCTGATCCATCTGGTCGGGAGGGCAACCGAAACCGAACGCCTAAGGCGCGAGAATGCACAGCTCAAGCATGATTATTCGACCGGGGAGGAGTTCACAGGATCGAGCGCCGTGATCAACCAGGTGCGTGCCACTCTCAAGCGTGTTGCGAATACCGGCAGCCGATTGCTCATATCCGGCCCGGCCGGGTCCGGAAAGGAAGTCGCTGCTCGCCTCTTGCACGGCTGGAGCCCTAGGGCGGGAAATGCGTTCGTGAGCGTGAACTCGGCCAGGATCACGCCTGAGCGTTTTGAGCAGGAACTCTTCGGCGAAGAGAGCGAAGGGGCGCTGGTGCGGCCCGGTCTGCTGGAAATGGCAGACGGGGGTACGCTATACTTCGACGAAGTGGCCGACATGCCGCTTTCGACTCAGGCCCGCATCTTGCGCGTGTTGACCGATCAGGCATTCGTCAGGGTGGGCGGTTCGCGGCAGATCAGGGTCGACGTCCGCGTGGTTTCATCTACTGCGCGCGATCTGGAAAAGGAAATCGCCGAACGCCGGTTCCGGGAGGATCTGTTCTACAGGCTGAATGTGGTGCCGATCTCCATCCCGGCCCTGCGCGAGCGGCGAGACGACGTGCCCGCACTGGTCGACCACTTTTTCGCGCGTTATGCCAACGAGCAAGGCGTCCCGCCGCCGCAGATCACAAGCGAGGCGATGACGGCCCTGCAGGCCTATGAGTGGCCCGGCAATGTCCGTCAGCTGCGCAACGTTGTCGAGCGGACGGTTATTATGGCGCCGCGTGAGAAGCTGTCGCGGATCGAGGCCGACATGCTGCCGCCGGAGATATTCAACAGCCGCAATACCGGCGAAAACGGCGTTTCGGTGATGATGAGCGCGCCGCTGCGCGAAGCTCGGGAGAGTTTCGAGCGGGAATATCTGCGCGTGCAGATACGCAGGTTCTCTGGCAATATCTCGAAGACCGCCGCCTTCATTGGCATGGAACGGTCTGCCTTGCACCGGAAACTGAAGCTTCTGGGCATGTCCGAGCGCCGGGAAGGCGAGGAGGCCGAGGAGCAGATATGACGCTTTGATCGTCAGATGATATCGCGGGTTTACTGCAATGCAGCAAGGCGATAGGTTTTGATTCGTTAGCGGTTGGCGAAAAAAATCGCCGGCCAGATCGCGGACCGTTTGTTTCGGCCGCCAAAAAAAAGGAGATATAATATGGCTGGTCGAACACTTACAGCACGGCCCAAAGCGAGCCCGGCTGCTGCCGAAGAGGCAGAGCAACCGGTAGCAGCAGCGGTATCTCCTGCTGGAAAGGGTCAGAATCTCCAGGACCAGTTTCTCAATCTGCTCCGCAAGAACAAGACTCCGGTGACGATGTTCCTCGTCAAGGGCGTCAAGCTACAGGGCATCGTTACATGGTTTGATAACTTCTCCATTCTGCTTCGCAGGGATGGGCAGTCGCAGCTTGTCTACAAGCACGCGATCTCCACCATCATGCCTTCGATGCCGATCGATGTCCGCCAGTTTGGCGGCGGCGATAGCCAGAAGAAGACCCGCGTCCTTCAGGATGTCTTCCTCTCCAGCATCCGCAACGCCGGTGTTCAGGTGACCATGTTCCTGATCAATGGTGTGATGTTGCAGGGCCGGGTGGCTGCATATGATCTCTTCTGCATGCTGTTAGAGCGTGAAGGGTATGTGCAGCTGGCGTATAAGCACGCCGTGTCTACCATCCAACCGGTGACCCCGGTGGACTTGCAAGCCCATGAAGAAGCAGACGACTAAGTCGAAACGGACCTGATTTGACAGACGATGATATTGGCGAGGTCGCGCGCGGCGCGCGTGCTCTCGTCGTCTATCCGCAGCTGCGCGGGCGAGGGGACCTTGATCCTGATGCGCGGCTGGAGGAAGCCAAGGGACTCGCACTGGCGATAGGACTGGTGATTGCCGATGCAATTGCCATTCCCATTCGTGAACCGCGTGCAGCAACGCTGTTCGGCGAGGGCCAGATCCAGAACATCGCTGTCTCATGTGAACTGAACGAGGCAGAGCTTGTCATCGTCGACGGTTCGCTGTCCGCGATCCAGCAGCGCAATCTTGAGGATAAGCTCAAGCGCAAGGTCATCGACAGGACCGGCTTGATCCTGGAAATATTTGGCGAACGCGCGGCGACGGCCGAGGGACGGCTGCAGGTGGAACTCGCCCATCTGGACTATCAGGCCGGCCGGCTGGTAAGGAGTTGGACGCACCTCGAACGTCAACGTGGTGGCTTCGGCTTCCTCGGCGGGCCGGGCGAAACCCAGATCGAGGCGGATCGGCGCATGATCCGCGACCGCATGGCGCGGCTGAGGCGCGAGCTGGAGCAGGTCCGGAGAACTCGCGGATTGCACCGGGACCGCCGCGAGAAGGCGCCTTGGCCGGTGATCGCGCTGGTTGGATACACGAACGCTGGCAAATCGACTCTTTTCAACAGGCTGACCGGCGCCGACGTGATGGCGCAGGATCTGTTGTTCGCGACGCTGGACCCGACCATGCGATCGATCCGGCTTCCGGGCGTTGAGAAGGCCATTCTGTCGGATACCGTGGGGTTCATTTCCGATCTGCCGACACAGCTCGTCGCATCATTTCGCGCTACACTTGAGGAAGTCACGGCGGCCGATCTGATCGTCCACGTGCGGGATATCGCCAACCCCGATACCGAAGCGCAGAAGCGCCAAGTGCTGGAAGTGCTCACGGATCTTGGCATCGTAAGCAACGAAGCGGACGAGGCCGAAGCGACCACCAAGGGCCAAAGCGATGTAGTCACGATCCCCATGATCGAAGTTTGGAACAAGTGGGATTTGCTGGGCCCGGCCCAGGCTGAAGAGCTCCGCGAGGCCATGACGCATCGCCACGGTGGGACGATCGTGCCGGTGTCGGCGCTAACGGGCCAGGGATGCGATGACCTGCTGGAGGCGGCGGGCCACCAGCTCACAGAGGATGCGAGGCTCCATACCTTTCTGCTGTCAGCGGCAGATGGCCAGCGCATCGCTTTCCTTCATGCCCGCGGTAAGGTCGTTTCGGAAGAGCAGGTCGCCGGAACGCCGAATGAACCTCAGGTTCGTATCGAGGTCCGCTTGAGCGAGCGCGAACTAGGCCGTTTCAGCGCGCTCTAGCTGCTTGACGGCCTGCCAATAGCTTTCCTGTGCGTTCAGGGGGAGGCTGGCGAAGTCTTTCTGATCGGCTTGCGCCAGCGCCTCCATGGCGCGAAAACGTCGCTCGAACTTCGCATTGGCGGCGCGCAGCGCATCCTCCGGGGCCACGCCGCTCAACCGCACTAGATTGACTGCAGCGAACAAGAGATCTCCCGCTTCCTCAAGCTTGTCCTCGTCGGAGGCGGCAGCGAGTTCGGCCATCTCTTCTGTGACCTTAGCCGCAGCGCCCGATGGTTCAGGCCAATCGAATCCTGCCCGTGCCGCGCGCTTTTGGAGTTTTTCCGCGCGCATGAGTGCCGGTAGCGACAGCGCGACGCCATCAACGATACTCGTCGCGCCGCCGGCCTTTCGTTCTTCCGCCTTCAACGCCTCCCAGCGATCCGCTTGAGACTGATCCTCGCTAGACGTTCCGAAAATGTGCGGATGCCTGCTTTCCAATTTGTCGGAAACGGCATCAGCCACCGAAGCAAAATCGAAATGGCCTAATTCTTCGGCCATTCGGGAATGGAAGACTACCTGAAGCAGTAAGTCTCCCAGTTCCCCGCGGAGGGCGCCCATGTCGTTGTGGCTAATGGCATCCGCAACCTCATATGCCTCTTCGATCGTGTATGGCGCGATTGTCGAGAAAGTTTGCTTGATGTCCCACTCGCAGCCATCCTGCGGGTCGCGCAATCGCGCCATGATAGACAGCAAGCGATCAATCGGGCGAGGAGGGGCAACATTTGTCGCCGGGTGGCTGGCTGTGCGAGACATCATAACAGCATCGTAGAAATCGCCGCGGCATCAGGCAACCGGCGATGTTCGGCATTTGGAAGGGCGGCCGATCAACCAATGTATTTCACTTGGCTGCATATGTGAGATTGATAATATATATTATGTTAAATTACGTTTGACCCGATGATCTCGATCAGCAGCGTCAACCCGAGAATAATAGCGCCCCAAATCAAAGCGAGCCTGATCAACCCGGACGTGCCAAGCTTTCGCAGCGCCGAACCTCTCGTAACCAGAAACAAGCACGCCACCACGGTGATGATGGATGCGATCGTCGCACCAGCGATCATGGCAAGATCACCAATCCGTCGTACCCGACCGTGACGTGCGACGGCACTTCCGCGCTCAGAGTCGCATAGTCCATGCTCTTGTCGAGATGACTCAGGATGGCGTTGCCAGCCTTCGTTGCTTCGGTCAGTTCGAGAGCCATAGCCAGGTGCGCATGGGTTGGATGCGGTTCGCGGCGCAGGCAATCTACGACGAGAACGTCGCAGTGATAGAAAAGGTCGACCATCTCATGTGTGATCTCGCTGAAGTCCGTAGCATAACAGATTGATCTGCCGTCACATTCAAATCTGTATCCAGTTGACATGGCCGGACCGTGAGGCATCTGCGTGTGTCCAACCTTGAAACCTTCGCACAGGCGAAGCGTCTCGAGGTTTTCCAGAGTAACTATGGTCGGATACCCATCCTGGCCTGCGAATACGTAACCGAAGCGCTGGCGCATGCGGCGAACGGTTTCGGATGCCGCAAACCCGGGGATCGGCCCGGCGCGGCCATAGCGCAGCGGCCGAAGATCATCGATACCGTGACAATGATCGGCGTGATCGTGGGTCCAGAACACCGCGTCGATGCGGTGCGTGTCCGTCGCCAGCAATTGAGCACGAAGGTCGGTTGGAGTATCGATGAGGATACGGCTTCCAGCATCGCTTTCCAACAGGATCGATACGCGCGTGCGGCGGTTCTTCGGCTCGGCGGGATCGCAATTGCCCCAGTCCGCGCCATGCTCGCCGCCAAGGCGCGGAACCCCAGTTGATGTGCCGCTGCCGAGAATAGTCAGCTTCACGCTGCTTTCCGGAACAGAGCGAAGAAGTTGCGAGTAGTGGTTTCAGCCAATTGTTCCGGTGTGACGCCCCGCAGTCCGGCCACGAACTTCGCTGTGTCGGCAATGAACGCCGGTTCGCACTTTCGGCCACGGTGGGGAACGGGTGCGAGGAACGGAGAATCGGTTTCTATCAAAACGCGGTCTTCAGGTAGATTCGCGGCGATATCCTGCAAATCCTTGGCATTCTTGAACGTGACGATCCCGGACAGTGATATCGACAACCCGAAACCCAAAACCGTTCTGGCGAAGTCCGCGCTGGCGGTGAAGCAGTGGATCAGCGCGGGGAAGGCGCCCTTCCCCATCTCGTCCTCGAGTATCGCGGCGGTGTCGGCTTCCGCCTCACGGGTATGGATGATGATCGGCAAGCCAGTCTCGCGCGATACCGCGATGTGGGTGCGGAACAGCGATTGCTGAATACGGCGATCCGATTTGTCGTAATAGTAATCGAGGCCCGTTTCACCGATGCCGATGACCTTGGGGTTACCAGCCGCCTCCAGCAGAGCGCCCTCGCCCAGATCGGCATGTTGATCCGCCTCGTGCGGATGGATGCCTACCGAGGCCCAGACGTCAGGCTCACGCATCGCCGTACCCACCACACTTCCCCATTCACGACGGCGCGTGGAAATGTTGAGGAAGCCGCCAATTCCAGCTTCGCGCGCCCGGGCCAGCACGCCCTTCTGGTCCTCGACCAGCCCCTCGTATTCGAGGTGGCAGTGGGAATCGATCAACATCAGGCTGGTTCTTCCGCCGGGAGCTCCAGTCGCGGGAAAACGCCTACCGGCTGCGCGATGGTGAACCCGCTGGCAGCCAGATCAGAAAGCCAGTTGCTATCATCAAGTGCGGTGTAGGCACGGGCATCGCCGGCGATGCCCATTTGATCGAGCAGCTTGTCGATAGCCTGTGGTACCACCGGTCTGACCGCTATCGCCAGCGTGCGTACGCAGCGCAGCAGAGTCATGAGCACGGCTTCCATGCGCTCGGGATCGGTCTTGCGCAGCGCCCATGGAGCCTGATCATCAACGTACTGATTACAGGCGAACACTGCGCGCATCCAGGCTTCAAGCCCGCCCGAGAAATCGAGTTCGGTAAAGGCACTGCGCAGGCCGCGTACGCCTTCGTCCACAGCCTCCATCAGCGCTGTGTCCACATCAGCCGCCGGCAAGTTGGCTTTCAGTTCACCACCCAAGTTCTTGAAAATCATCGACATCGTTCGCTGAGCAAGATTGCCGAAACTGTTTGTAAGCTCCGCATTGGCGCGCGTTACCACGGCTTCCGGCGACCACGATCCATCCTGTCCGAAGGCTACCTCGCGCAGGAAGAAATAGCGGATCGTATCCACGCCGAACATTTCCGCCAGGGCAATCGGGTCGGTAACGTTGCCGAGCGATTTCGATTCCTTCTGCCCGCGGTTGAGCAGGAAGCCATGGCCGAAGACCTGTTTGGGCAGCGGCAGGCCGGCGCTCATCAGGAATGCCGGCCAGTAAACCGTGTGGAAACGCACAATGTCTTTGCCGATCAGGTGCAGATCAGCCGGCCAATACCTTGCATAATCCTCTGTTTCCTCAGGAAAACCAAGGCCAGTGATATAGTTCGTCAGCGCGTCGACCCATACGTACATCACGTGATTGTCGCTGCCAGGCACCTTGACGCCCCAGTCGAAGCTGGTGCGTGAGACTGACAAGTCGCGCAGTCCGCCCTCGACGAAGCGCATCACCTCGTTGCGGCGGCTCGCCGGCCGGATGAAATCACCGCTGTTATAAAGCTCCAGCAGCTTGTCCTGGTAGCGAGAGAGGCGGAAGAACCACGATTCCTCGACGGTCCATTCTACCGGTGTACCCTGCGGAGACAATTTCTGTCCGCCCTCGGCTACTACCAGTTCGCTTTCGTCGTAATAGGCCTCGTCACGCACCGAGTACCACCCCTCGTAACGATCGAGATAGAGGTCGCCAGCGGCCTCCATCCGGCGCCATAGCTCCTGCGTGGCGGTATGATGACGGGGCTCGGTTGTGCGAATGAAATTGTCATATCCGATGTTCAGTGCATCGCACATATCAATGAAATGCTGGGACATTTCAGAGGCGAGCGCCGCAGGCGTCATGCCGAGCTCGCGCGCTTTCTGGGCCATTTTCAACCCGTGCTCGTCCGTGCCTGTCTGGAAGCGGACGTCGTAGCCTTCAGCCTTGCGGTGACGGGCGATGACGTCGGCGGCAATGGCCTCGTAAGCATGGCCGACGTGTGGCTTGCCGTTGGGGTAGCTGATTGCCGTCGTGATGTAATAGGGCTCGCCCATGCGGCGTCGCGCTTTCTCTTCAGGTGTTGCTAGCGAGCCGCTTCTCTAGGCATCGCAGCCGAGGCCAGCAACCCGCCAATTTCCATTATCAGGAGCCCAGCGTCAAAATTGTAGGTGGGCGCCTGGGCGTTCAGGCTGGTCAGTGCCTCGTGCGCGTTGATAATTCGCGACTGGCGGGGCCGCGAAGCGGTGCCGAGCTGAGCAACGAGGACACTGCGCGCAAGCTCCAGCGCGGCCAGTTGCCGTTCGCGTCCGGGGCGGGCGCCCATCTCGCTGGCAAGCGCGCCTCGAAGATGGAAGTCACGGTCGCCATCATCCAGGATCTGCATCATAAGGCCGTGGATTGTAGACAAATCCTGTTCGATGAAATTGAGCGCTATCCCTGGCGACCCATTGGCTGCGGCGATGGCGGCAGCCCGATCCTGCGCGCTCGATTCGGGAGCGTCGCGGCGGATTACCGCGTCGAGCTGATCGGGGGAGAGGGGGGCGAAGCGCAGTATCCTGCACCGGGAACGGACAGTCGGAAGAAGCCTTCCAGGCTGATGGGCGATGAGAATGAAGTGAGTGCCGGCAGGCGGTTCTTCCAGGCTCTTGAGGAGCGCGTTGACCGATCCCTTTTCGAGGTCATCGGCGGGATCGATGATGATTGCGCGGCGATTTCCCAGCGTCGGACGCGTGGTGAGGCGCTGCTGCATACGCCGGACCTGATCGACTGTGATGTTCCGTTTGGACTGGTAGGGCTTGCCGTCCGCCTTCTTGCGGGCATCGTCATCGCTCGCGGGAAGGTGGTCGAGGACGATGATGTCCGGATGAGCGGACGCGTCGAGGGACTGGTTCGGCGGCGAGCCGACGAGTTCGGCGGCTGCCGCGCGGGCGAACGCGCGCTTGCCAAGTCCGCGCGGGCCGGAGAGCAGCCATGCATGGTGCATCCGTTCCGAGCGTACGGCTTCGATCCATTCGTGCCACGCGGCTTCTTGACCGATGAATGGGCCGGGGGCGGCGATCATGGCAATGCGAAGGCAGCGTTCAGCGCGGACCAGATGGCGCCGCGCGTGGCCTCGGGCGTGCCGTTCCCGTCGATGCGTGCGAACCGCTCCGGTTCTGCCTCGGCGAAGCGCGCGAAGGCACGCGAGACGCGGTTGTGATAGTCCTCTCCCCTGCCGCTAATGCGATCGGAAGTTCCGCCATCGCGGATGGCGAGCCGCTCGGCGGCGACCGTGGGTGAGATCTCGATCAGCAAGGTCAGGTCGGGCTTTAGCCCTTGGCTGCCGATGTCATGCAAGGCGATGACATCCTCGTCCGACAATCCGCCGCCGCCGCCCTGATAAGCCCTGCTCGAATCCAGAAACCTGTCGCAGATGACCCAGCATCCTCTGGTCAATGCCGGAAGGATCAGCTTCTCGACATGGTCAGAGCGGGCGGCGGCGAATAACAGAGCCTCGGCGCGCGGATTCCAGCCTTCTCCGTTATCGCCGGGAGCGCCTTCCAGCAGCAGCTTGCGAATGGCCTCCGCACCGCCGGTGCCGCCGGGCTCACGGGTGGTGAGGACTTCAATACCACGTTCGCGCAGCAATTCGGCGAGAAGGCGTGCCTGCGTGGATTTGCCTGCCCCTTCCCCCCCCTCGAGCGCTATGAACCTTCCGGGCGTCATGACACGAGGTTGATAAGGCCGTTCCTGAGCCTCTCCAAAGCGCCTGCCTTGCCCACGTCGCGGCCAGCGTAGAGTGGCACGCGTCCAGGGGCGAGGCCATCGACCGATATCTCCAACTCGCCCACCTGATCTCCCTTGCGGATCGGCGCGACGAGCGGTCCGCGATAGTGAACGGAAAGCTTGATATCGGCCCCGCTTCCCGAGGGCAGCGTCGCATAGACCTCGCGGTTGGCGACGAGCGGGACAGCAAGTTCCTCGCCGCCTTGAACACTTGCCTTGGCCACCGGTTGGCCCTTGTCGAAGAGGTGGCGCGACGTCCATGCAGAAAAGCCCCACTCGAGCAGCGCGCGGGCGGCTGCGTTGCGCACCGGGGTGGTGGGCGAGCCTGCCAGAACAATCACCAGTCGCCGGCCATCGCGCTCGGCGGTTCCGAGAAAGTTGAACCCGGCTTCTCGTGTGTATCCGGTCTTGATGCCGTCCGCCCCCGGCACGACGCCGACCGTCGGATCGTGACTGCGCATCGCGACGGTGCCCGCGTGGCCGTTCCAGTTCCAGTGCTTCTGTCCGGAAAATTCCCGGTAAAGATCAGGATAGCGCGTGATCATCGCATCTGCGAGCCGGACGAGATCGCTGGCGGTCACATAGGTCTGGCCTTCGTCCATCCAGCCGTTAGGCGTATTGTAATGGCTGCGCGACATGCCGAGCCGCCGCGCGGCATCGTTCATCCGCGCCGCCCAATTCTGGATGCTGCCGGCATAACCTTCCCCAAGGACGACCGCCGCATCGTTGGCTGACTGGGTCATGATCCCGTGCAGCAGGTCGCGGGTCGTCGGCCGATCATGAACGGTCAGGTACATGTTGGTGCCCTTGGCGAACCATTCCCGCTCCGTCTCCGGCCGCTCGACGAACACCCGGTCCAGCGACAGCCGACCTGCGCCGATCTCCTCGAAAGCCACGTAGGCGGTCATCACCTTGGTAACCGACGCGGGCAGGAAGGGGGTGTCGGGATGGCGCTGTTCCAGCACTTGTCCAGAACCCAGGTCAACCAGCAGGCTGACCGGGATCGGGGCCAGTTCTTCTGGCGGTTTGGGGACGGCGGCTTGCGCCGTGCTGGTGAGTAGAGCTGCCAGCACCGACAGCTTGACGACAGACTTCAAGACCCGACTTCTCCCGCACGCCCGGGGGACGCGTACGCTTGCGGTGCGGGTTGCGCCCCGTCAATCCGCGGACTGGATTCGTGCGTCGCTATAGCCCGACCGCTTTGCCTTCTCCAGCGCCGCAGCGGCTTGTGCACGGTTTGCGTAAGGGCCCAGCCGCACGTGCCACAATCTACCGGCCTTGCTGACGCTGGCGCCAAGTCCGTTCGCTGCCTTGCGGGCGTTCGCCTCTACCGTGAATGCCGCAACTTGTACCTCAAGGGTCTTGGCGGGGGTTTGTGCCTGCGCGTTTTCAGGAGGCTTCGCCTTGGATTTCCCGCTTGTCGCGCCGTTTGTTGGCAGCCCTGCGGCGGTTTTTTCGGGCTCGGCTCCCGGGGCGGTAACCGGGGGAGTGGCAGACGAGTTAGGGGTGGCGGGCGGCACAGGCTGTGCGGGTGGCTGCGCGCTCGTTTTCGGTTCGCCCTTCTCGCCCGGATTCTTTAATGCAACCGTGGGGGCTGCAGGTTTACTTGGCGGCGTCGACGGCGGCGTGGGCGCCGCGGCTGTTGGCGATTGCTCGGCAAGTTTGCGGCGCAGGACGCGCAGGAGGCCGTCCGGAGTTTCCATCCGCTCCGGCGCGCGGCCGCCGCTGCGTAGCATGGCGCGTTCCTGTTCCGGTGGATTGACGCGGCGAACACGTACGGCAGCCCTTACGCCAGCCGACACACCCAATTGCATGGATGCCATCGGCGAGAGCTCAATGAGGTCATTGTTGCTCATCGGGCCGCGCCGCGTGACGCGCACGAGGATGGTTTTGCCGGTATCAAGCGAGGTCACTTCGGCGTAGCTGGGCAGAGGCAAAGTCTTGTGCGCTGCGGTGACGCCCCCAAGCCCGGCATCGCCCGTGACAGCATGACCCACGGCGTCGTAATTGAGCTGGTCCGTCGGCGTCCAGACCGTTTCACCGATCCTGAAGGCATCGCCTACCACGACCGGATAGTCCGCAGCCGGTCCGGTGGGGGCGGCAGTCTGGTCCGGTTCGGCGGCTGCTCCAGAGGCGAGCAGCGCCAGTGCGGACGAATAAAGCGAAAGGTTAACGGGCAATCTCATCAGCAAGCAACCCCACGGACATGGCGTAGTAGTTCGAGCAATTGTACTGAAGGATGACCCGATAATTCCCGGTTAACAGATAAGCCGGCGTGCCGGGACCATCGGGCTGAAACACGGATACGAGTTCATCACCGGATATCGGAGTGAGAGGGGCTACGCCCAGCGCTCGCCATTCGGCCACTGTCTTCCATTGCGAGTGCCGGGCATGGACGCGCGAACAGCTTGGCGACGCGAGCTTGGTGGCATAGCGATTGACGTTGAAGCCTGATGGCAGCGCCGCACGCACACCCCATGGCTGGCCGGGGCGCCAGCCCGCGTCGCGGAAGTAATTGGCGATCGAGGCGATCGTGTCGGCTGGGCTGGAGAAGATGTCCGATCTGCCGTCGCCGTCACCGTCTACCGCAAGGCGCAGGTACACGCTTGGCAGGAACTGTGGATAGCCAAAGGCCCCTGCCCAACTCCCTTTCAGTCGATCACGCGGAACGCCGCGATCGACCATCTTCATGAGCGCTATTAATTCACCTTCGAACAGCGATCGGCGGCGTCCTTCCCAAGCGAGAGTCGCCAGAGAGCGGGCAAGGTCGAAGTCGCCGGTGTAGCTGCCAAAGTTGGTCTCGTGCCCCCAGATCGCGAACAGTATGGGGGCGGGAACGCCGTAACGACGCTCGATCGCGGGAAGCATCGACGAGAGCCCTGCGTAGCGTTCGCGCCCCCGAGTAATGATGGAACTTCCGACATGCCGCGCAATGTAAGGCGCTAGCGGCGGGGGCGCTCCCTGAGATCCAGGCTGGGAGGTGTCGAGTTCGATCACTCGCTGGTTGGGTGTCAGCCCTGAAAGCACGGTGGCGATCGTGCTCTCGCTTACGCCTTGGGCGCGAGCGTGACTGGCAACCGTTTGAAGATATGCGGGAAATGTCTCCTGCTGGGCGCTCGCCTGCATGGAGGGTAGCGGGACGATCAACATGAACCCGGCCATGGCCATGGTTCGCAGGGCTCGCAATTTTCTAAAGACTTTCATTACCTGTATTTCTTGCACAAAGCGCCGCGCTTGGAAACCGCAGCGTAGGACGCGCGGTCCCATCGGGCGCACCCTGCCCTCCGACTGTCGAACACTTGCCCCCCGCATCACCGTAACAAATAGGCCCCTTGCGTCCGCGCCGCATTTGGCTATGCGCGGTTAAAGCGAGGCGAATGCCGAGTAATAAGCAAGAATGACGTTATAGCAGAGTTATTGCTGCTGCCTTTGACATGGTATGGAAGTGTGGCCGAGTGGTTTAAGGCACTGGTCTTGAAAGCTACTGGAACTGGCGACCTGTGCGCGGAAATAGGAGTGTGGTTATAAGGGGTTAGCGCAAGTCAGGTTCGCCGGGTGTTTTAGCCCATAAGCCTGTCGTAAGCTGCCAGCCCCGAAACGGCATGGAAGAGTGTCCGAGTGGTTTAAGGAACTGGTCTTGAAAACCAGCGACGGGGCAACCCGTCCGTGGGTTCGAATCCCACCTCTTCCGCCATCCGTTCCGTCACAGCGTTTTGTGGCGGAGAATATCAGAGATTTGCTCGGACGTGAGTGCTCTGGTCGGAATGAAATTAAATAGCGCATCGCTTTGACGAAAAATCAGCGCATCGGCCCCAGCGGCTATCTTCACAAAGTCGGGCCAGCTAAAATCTGAATGCCCACGCGCTGAGCGAAACGAGATGCCAGTTTCGGACCACTCAACAGTGGTAGCCTCATGTAGGGATTTCTGCTGCTGGAAAATCTTTCTTACCTGACTTGGAAGCCGCAAGTAGGCCGATCCCAAAATCGCAGAAAGAAAGACGATCCAATAGGCAAAGCCCGCGGCCGCAGCCCATGGAACGGACATTATATCCCAAGCCCATGCCGCCGCCGCAGCTATCCCGGCAAGTGCCGCAGAACCTCCGAGATATGTTCTCATGATTCGTTTAGATCTAATCGTAGCGCGATAGTTCAGCTTATAGGCCGCGACCAGATCGCTTTGATTAGGTTGGAACAGGACTGAATGCATCTGAGGGACATGCCATTCACGGCAGACTGTGGCAATCGCATCGTCAGCGAGACTGTGCAACGTCCCATGCGCCACTGGCCTCCCACGCCCGCAGCACAGCCACAATTAAGATCATATCGTCGGGGTCCAGCGCCCCGCTCTCAACGCCGGGCAGAATCTCCATCTCCACCCATACGTCCAGCGAGCCGAACCAAGCGGTGAAGGGCGAAGGCCGTGGCTTCCGAGCATCCTCAATCCGCTTCACGCGGCGTTGGAGTGCCCGGAGACTCATGTGGTCAGCTAAGCCCGAACCGCTCGCGCAGACTGTCCGGTCGCGCGCGCTGGGTGATGATCACAACCGGCGGCGCTACCTCTGGAGCGGGTGCAGGCGGTGCTGGCACTGCCGCAGGTGCGGACGGCGCTGGCCGCCCATCGAGCAGCGCCTTTGCGATACATGCGACGCGGAGGTTGTGGTCCAGCACGCCGCCAGCGAGTAGCTGCTGCTCGTCCGTCACCCCGAAGTGGCGCTCAACGATGCGCGGCGCATATTCGATGGGCATCCCATACTTGTCCGCCGCCCTCGCGGAACCGGGTTCTTCAGCTTTCATATTTCACCTTCAGCTTGCGCAGCACGTCGAACATATCCGCGCGGATTTCCGGGTCGTCGCAGTCGCGCATGACCTCGCAGCATGTGGTCACCACGACCTGCCGCATCTCGCCCCGCTCCTGATCATTCATGCCCTGAATGGCAGCGCGCATCGGGTCGAAGCGGCTGGTGCAAAGAATGTCGCGGTGATTGAGCGGCACGACATAGAGCGGGTGCGCCATCTGGTCCGCCATCCCGACCGCCCAATCCACGCAAGCCTGATACTCGGTGATGGGCATGTAGCGCGTGGACATGGTGCGGCGCACTTGGGGATCGTCAGTGGGGCCGCTCCATCCGACATAGACGAACACGTCATCCGGTTCGGGCTGCTCCGTGATGACCACCTTGCGGGTTGTCTGAATCCTCATGCCGGTGCCCCTAGAAGTGGATTTTCAGGATAGCCGGTCGCGCTCGGCCTTTTTTGCAGCGAAGTGCAATTAATTCCATTTTACGCTCGGGCACCGCTCGCCTCCTCAAGGGCCTCAATCCGAGCGGCCAGTTCCTCGGTGGCGCGCACGTCGGAGAGCGACTTGATGCTGTCGATGATGAGCCGACCTACGTCCGGCGCGACAGCGCCAGCGGCAACGGCATCCAGCACCTGGGCGACCTGATCGCTGATCGGTGCGGTAGCGTCGAAGTCGAAGCTGACCTTCTCCGCCTGCGCTTTCACGGACGGGAGGATTTTCGCCAACACGATGCTGGCCGCGTTCGTGTCGCCCTCCAGCGCCTTCCCGACCAGCACTGCGATGATGTGCGCATCTCGTCGAGCATCTGCTGTGTGGCCAGCAGCCGCTTGTCGGGCAGGCCCGCGGGACGCCCCTTCGGATTGGGCGACGGTCCACCGGGCACCCAAGCGGGGTTGCCGGGACCGCGCGGTTCAGATGCAACGGGCGGAGGCGTAGGCTTCCATTCCGTGCCCCAAGGAGGCTGAATCACAGCGTTCATCGAACTACCTCAATTTGATTAGAGCAAGGGGTCAGACGGTGAACGGCTTGTTTGATTTGTCCCGTTGTGCGCGCAATTGCGCCGGGGTGATCTCGCCGGAATACTGGCCGTGCATGTCGAAGGTCCTCCCCTTGATCTTGATGGTGCCGACCGCCTTCGCGACCTCCTTTTTCAGCACGCCCATGCGACCGTCGATCAGATCGCGGGCCGCGGTCACAGCGCGCAGGCGCTTGGCGAGGCCGGGGTTGAACCGCTCGTGATACTCGCGGAGCAGGATGCCCCTCATTTCTTCATCGAAGCCGGACAGCATGGCGGGTGGGCCAAGCACGGCGGATGTGGTCACCTGATCGCCGATCTCCATCGCTTGCCGGAAAGCTGCGTGGCGCTCACCGTCATTCTTGAGACCCTTGAAGTGGGCGCGGATCTCGCCGCTCACCATCTGCGAGGCTTGCGACACAACCTCCTTCGTCATCTCCTTCTCCCACGCCTCCACCTTGGCGTTGAGGCTGGATGACGCGGTATCCCACAGCGGATAGACCTTCGCGATCATGCGCTTCTGCGCAAAGTCGTCGACCTTCAGTAGCTGCCCCGCTTCATTTAGCGTCGGGTCGTCCGTCACGGCCGCCTTCGCGTCGTGGATGGCGCGTAGCGAAGTAAATGCCTCGGTGAACGCTACCTTCGCAGGACCGACATAAGACGCGGTGTCGTCGTCGTAGTCTGCGATGGTGAGCATCGCGGCTTCGGGATCTAGATCGAGGCTGACGCGGGTGTCAATTTCATCGGCCATATCGGACTACACTTTCGGCTGATAAGTTACGGTAGGCTTATGCGTAACTAACCGGCGCGAAGGTCCGCAAGGTATTATTTAGTTATTACAATGGCTTAGGTCCGTTCTGCAGTCCGTGAACGCAAAATACCATATTTGCTGGTCGACGATTTTCGGATTTGACCACAAGCGGTTGTGGAACAAACGACGAAACTCTTGATCGCCCGCCTCACTCGGGCAAGTATGCTGCACGCAGATAGGGGGCATGATGACAAACAGGGTTCATATCGACGCGCCGGCTGGCGTGGTCGAGATAGAAGGCGAGAAGGATTTCGTAGAGGGGCTTCTGGCGAAGCTGTTCCCGCTCCTTGAGGAAGCTGGATTCGGAAGCCGCCCGCCGAACAGCACGCCCGCTCCGGCAGTTGAAGAGGCATCAGATGTTGAAGATGCTGTGCCCGAGCAGACGGGGAAACCAAAGGCCAAGAAGCGTAGCGTGAATAAGCCCCCGAAGGGTCATTCGTGCGCCGACCGGATCATCTCGCTAAAGACCGAAGGGTTTTTCAAAGAACACCGCTCAGGCTCGGAAATCGTTGAGGGGCTGAAAGGAAAGGGTTGGACGCACGCAGGTAATCAGGTTGGAGCCGCTTTGACGCAAATGTTCGCTAGGGGCGACATCCAGCGCACCAAGGAAGGGAACGGTTCTTGGAAATACTTCTGGGATAGAGACTGAAATTGAGCCTTCCCTCATTGACGGATGTGCTGGCCACAATTCCAGCCGGTTTGCGAGACCCTCTAATTGAGGAGTTCGAGCAGGCGCTGGACGAATACCGCGCCGCCGATTGGGAGAAGGTCGGCCTCAAGGCAGGCAAGTTCTGCGAAATTGCCTACTGCGTTTGCGCCGGTCATGCGACGGGCACCTACGTAACCACACCGTCAAAACCGAGCAACTTCCCGCAGGCATGTCAGAAACTCGAACAGCATAACGGCACCCAAGGTAGATCACTATGCATGCAGGTTCCGAAAGTGCTGGCAGCACTTTATGAGCTTCGGAATAATCGAGCGATTGGCCATGTGTCTGCCGAGGTAAGTCCTAACCACATGGACGCGGAGCTTTTCCTCCGCGGCATGAAATGGGTTATGGGCGAACTCGTCCGCAATTATTCACAACTACCGCTCGCAGACTCCCACGCCGTTGTCGAAGCGGTTACGGCTCGAACTTTCCACATGGTTTGGTCAAGCGGCGATGTTCGGCGCGTGCTTGAGCCGGCAAAAACGTCCGGTCAAAAAGCCCTCATTCTGCTCTACGCCGAGAGCAAGCCGGTGTCGGTCGCGCAACTTCAAACTTGGGTCGAATACAAGAATGGGACGGACTTCAAACGCAAAGTGCTGAAGGACCTTCACAAGAAAGCACTCATCCATTTCGACGAGAAGTCAGCCACCGTGCAAATCCTCCCTACGGGGCAGGCGCTCGTTGAGAAGTCCGGTCTCCTCGTTACGAAATGACCACACCGGACGGGCAGCGCACCAAACCGTGATTTGCACTGACCACAAACCGAACTGAACTAGCCCTTTGCTGGTGCGCTGCCCCTAAGGGGTTTAGCTTGCAGCGCACCAAACGCGCTGCTGCGCACCCCTGTCCCTTTGGCGCGCACCGCGCAGCAATGCGCACCAAACGCGCACCAAAACACCAAACCGCATTATGTGGTCACTGCCTGGTCCACCGGACGCAGGAACGTTCGCGCCCCGCCCCTACCTGTGGTCACCGCCTCACTGACAAGGCGGTTATCCGTCATCAGTCGTTCAATTGCGTCGCGCATCGACGCGCGCGGCATCAGTTTCAACGCCTGTAGCGTCCTGCCCGTGTGCTTATTGCCTTTCAGGAATTCGTCCTTCAAGAACTGGTGGACCTTCTCGGCGTTCTGGCGAGTGATGGCACCAGCGCCTTCGGTCGGATCAACAGCGGCGATGCGCTCGAACGTGTAATTCCGCCGTTTCAAATAAACATCGGGCTGTGGTTCGCACCATGTCATCTTGGAGCGAGCCAGCACGAAACCGCTATCCTGCGGGCCGAGCGTATCGCTGGTGGCGCTGGTCCATTCTGCGGGGTCGAGGCGCTGCAACACATGGACCATGCGGGCACCGTCGGCGAGCGCACTTCCTCCGCGTCCGCTATACTGGTCGGTCGTCTTTTCCCGTGCGTTCATCTTGCCCGTGTGGTGAACGTATAAAACAGCACAGCGCACAGCATTCCTGATTCGCCGCGCGGCGTCGATCATACCCTGCTCCGCGTCGTTGACGCGGCTCTCGCCGACCCCGAACGACACCATCGGGTCGATAACCACCAGCGACGGGCACAGCAGACCAATCTGAACGATAAGACGGTCAAGCTGCTTGCTCGGCATCACCACATCTTTCTCGACTGTGGTTAGCTTGATACCCATGCCGGACACGTCCGTAATAATGACGCTATCGCGCACCTCCTGAACTTGCTCGGCTGTCAGGCCCAGCTCGTGGCATATGAAGCGCAGGCGGGCGACCAAAGTCTCGCGGCTGTCCTCTGCGGTGAGCAGGATGACTGGTCCCGCAGACCGCACCTCATACCCGAACAAGTCCAGTCCGAGCACAATGTGGATCATTTGAAACAGGAGCAGCGTCGTCTTGCCGGTGCCGCCGGGGGCGATGAAAACCCCCACGTCCTCATAGAACCAACGATCCACCACAGCAGGTTGTTTGCCACGCGCGCTGCGCCACTCGTCGCGGGAAATGGGACCGCCGAGCTTTAGTGGGTTGGCTGCTTCGGATCGACGCTCCATCTCGTCAAAGAATGCGGCAGCGACAGTCGCCACAGTCCCATGCTGAGTAGTGATCTGTTGATCTTCGTGTTTCGGTACATCATCCCAAAAGAAGCCCAGCTTTGCGAGCGCGGGATCAACCATGACGCGCCTCCCCGCCGGTGGGGGTAGTAGGGGATTTTGGCCCATCGCCATCTGCACTCGGCAAATTTTTACGCGGCGCGCAATATTGCCCAAAAACTTCGGGGCATGTTGATGTTTGCGACCTCTCTGCGAGGCCGGTTACATTGGGGCTGTTCACTGTGATACCTTTCAGCGGCAGGGTCGCAGCCCTGCCGCTATTTTTGAGTGTCGACGGGATCAGGAGAACTGGTTCGTCTTGAACGGATGGTCAGGATATTGGACGGTCGCGGCGCTGGTGGACGCGAACTTGCGCGCCGCCTTCCACGCCTCAATGTCGGCAGGGTCGTAACAGACCCCTGCTTGCTTAGACTGGCCCAGCTTGATGAAGCGCGGCCCCTTGCCCTTGCAGCGCCAGAAGCGGAGGGTCGCGGGGGTGACGCCGATCAGCTCGGCGGCTTCGAAATGGTTCAGGACTTTAACGGCACTCATTGCAGACACTCCTGCAATGCCCGCGAGCGCCATGAGCCGCTAGGCGATGGCCTGCGGGGAACCCAGAGCAGGGAATTGGGGTGTCAGCAGCTTCAGAAAAGAAGCCCGTTGCGCCGTCGCCCTGCCATGGAGGACGAACAGCAACTGCATTGTTAGCACAAGCTAAGCGGCCAATGTTGGATAAAATGCAGGTCCGCTGTCCCTAACCGGGAGCGCGTAATCGGCAAAGATCAGGTCGGCAGATTTTCGGTCCGTAAACCGATCAGGGGGCGATTGGCCTATCTCTCTGCTTCGACCGATATTGCCCGAAAAGTGAGATTTTGGCCGGCTGGGCCGACCTTCGCTGTAAGGCGGCGTGGGGCGCGATCGCCGCGCTGCCGCCCCTAACCCGGCGGCGGGCTGGTACCGCCCCTGCTACCCCGGCTGTAGCGGCCCGCGCCGTGCATCACGCGCGCTGCGGCAGTGCGACCACGTTCGCGCCCGCTGCCTTCGCCGCTTCAAGGTCCAACCAATCCGCAATTTTCTGCGCTTCGGGCTGGAGCCACTGGAGGTTCGCCGTGTCGAAGTAGTGTTCGGCGGTCACGTCGCGGGTGATGTGGTTCGTAAGCAGGTCGGTGCGGAACTTCTCGATGCGGCACTGGCGCAGGGCGATGTTCGTGTAGGTCCGGCGCAGCGCGTGCGGGGTGATGGCGCTTCCGGCAACGCCGCTCAGCTTCTTCATCAGGTCGCGCGGGTCCTTGATATGGCCCAGCACTCCCCACGACGGGAAGACATACGGATTGTCATCGACCTTCGGGCGGGCCTTCAGCAGCTCCGCGGCCTGCGTCGAAAGCGGCATTGACACCGGGTTGGAATTCTTCGGGTTAGGTAGATGGAAATACGCATCTTCCAGATGCACTTGGCTCCACTTGAGCGAGGATGCTTCGCTGATGCGCAGGCCGGTGAGCATGAGGAACCGCACAAGGTCGATGCTCGACATGGTGTCGCGGTTGTGAGCGGTCGCGCGCCATTCGGTAAGCGCGTGCCACGCGGCACCGACCTTATTGTCGAGGATGCGCGCGGTGCGTGGCTTCAACCGCACCTTGTCGTCGCGCAGGATGCCAACCGGGTTGTGTGGGATCAGAGGCGACCCGTCCGCCCGCTTGTGCTGGCGCGCGGCGTAGTTGAGCAGCGCCCCCAGCACGGAGAACGCCTGATTTGCTTGCCCCGGTGAGCCACCCTCGCGATTACCACGCAGACCCTTCGTGAGCATCTCGCGATACCGGGTGCGGCACATATCCTCGGTGATGTTGACAACCGGCTTGTCCTTCCACGCCTCAAACGTCGTCCGCACATGCCGCTCAATGGCTTCCTTGCTGGTGGCCTTCAGCTTACCGGGCCGGGACACGTAAGCATCGCAGACAGCCTGCAAGGTGATCTTCATCGCCTCGCTCTGGCGCTTCGTGTCGCGGGGGTCGTTCCCCATCCGCATGGAGCGCAGATGCTCCTTCGCCACGTCTCGCGCCTGATCCACAGTGAATACGCCATAGGCGCCAATGGTGATGCGGGCTTCCTTGCCGCTACCCTCCACCCTGCCCTGCACGACGAAAGTGATCTTGCCCTTGGGCGTCACGCGCGCGCCGAACCCCTTCACCTCCGCGTCCCAATGAAACTCGTCCTTGGGGCCGGGCTTGATGCGGTCAACGACCGTCTTTGTCAGTTTGGAAGCCATTGCGGGAAACCTCGTAAGCATGTCATAAGCAGCTTTTGCTAACTTACGGCAACCTACGTAAAACGTCCAGCGGCCAAATACGGCTGTTTCCCTTAGCCCGACTTGCTTATGACAACCTCTGCAAACATGCGCTAACGCCGGTTACGCTAAACTTGAAAACTAGCGACGGGGTAACTCGTTCGTGGGTTCGAATCCCACCGCTTCCGCCAAATTTTGTTTTCAGAACGTAGGTTCCGTTCCATCACCGAGATGGAGTTGACCGTTTCGAACGGTAAACCAGCGCGCAGCACCGCTCCGTCGATCAACGAGATGCCATTGCGGCTGCCCGTCAGTCGTCGAAAATGATAAAAAGCGTATGCCTCCGGTCGTGGCCAGCGCCACTTCGGGGAGCGAGCCAAATAGTTCGCATCCCACTACACGTGTGCCTCTCAAGCGCTCGAAATTCGGCTCCCAAAGCTCTTCTTCGCTCCAACTGCCACAGAGAATGGCGGAGCTATCTTCGATTCGCCAACTCCACTCAACGCCGAGAGATACTTCACCTTCAGGATTTCCCGGCGTGCCGTCTCTTCTGGCCCGCGGAGTGAGTTGGCCAAGCTCGATAAACATAGCGGAGCCATAACCTCGCCACACATGGCTTAGTGGTAAACCGACTATGCTGTGCGCGAAGGACTTAAATTCTTCGTCTGTCGTCATGCGATGGGCTTACCGCTGTGAGGCTGGATTCGCTATGGCGATTTATTGCAGCCCCCCACGCCCAAGGGCGCAGGGTGCTGGCAACGTCAGGGCGGAAGGAGTTGTCGCCTACCGTCGCCGCTGCGGATGTTCGATTAACGAGGGACCGTTCGGTGGTCCTCGGTGCGGGTGACGGCGACTAAAGCCCCGCGCAACCCTATGCCGCTACCGGCGCGCGCAGTCAGCAAGCATATGCCAGCGCCCATACGCCCCCCTCGTTCCAATCACGGAGATGGTCGAGGATATGCAGAAAGTCCCCTGCCAGCTTGCCCGCCTCCCCCTCCGCATAGGTAGCGTCGGCGAACGCGTCGAACGAACCGCACAAGATGACGATAGGCGATGGTCGCGGCTTCCGAGCGGTCTCCAGCTTCGCCACGCGGCGCTGAAGTGCCCGGAGGCCCGACATTGTGGTCAGTCCTTCTTGGGTGGTCAGTCCTTCTTGGCGAGCGCCTTGCTCATTTCAATGTCAGCGGCAAGCCAACAGACAGAACATTCAGCGCACCAGGCTGTGCTGAATTGCATGTGCCGACCCTGTCAGGCGGCGACACTATCGATAAACAAGCACGGCAATGCGGGCCTGCACGTCTTTTGAGCGGCCATTTCGACCCGGTCACCGGCGGCTGGCATATATCAGTCGGCAAACGGCAAGGTGGCGCGATATGCTGTGGGCGGCATATCCAACCAGCCGCGAAAAGCGTCGCGAAACGCATCGGAATCGCAGAAGTCCAGCTTGGCGGCAATGACCTCGATCGTTAACTCGGGCATGCGCAGAAATTCGAGCGCCAGTTCCCGGCGGCAGCTCGTCTTGATCTCGCTATAGGACGTTCCATTTTCTATTAGCCGACGTCGTATCGTTGCTTGCCCTAGGCCGAGGCGCTCGGAGATCTCCCGCAATTTTGTGATCCGCCCATGGCGCCGTAGCTCATCGATCATCATTGCGCGGATGCGCCTTGCCAGCCCGTGCTCTTCAGTTCCGTCGGCGATGCCCCACAACATGCTGTGCTGCGACCAGTCAACGGCACCGTCGGCAACGCGTACCACCGGATAGTCGAGAAACTGGCCCGGGAAGGCAAAGCCGGTCCAGCCCAGGTCCGCGCGCAATGCCGTGCTTTGTTGCGCCGGCCAGACGCGGTCGATGACGGTGGCTTCGTGATCGAGCGCGATTAGCTCCACTGGCAACTGTGCATCGATCAACCAGCCAAACAGGGCGTGGAGCTGGACAATACCAGCCAGATCGACCGCGCATGAGACATGGTCTTCCCATCGGCGGCGCGCGTCGAGGCGTACCTGCATGAGGCCATGCTCCGCGACCAGCGACATCAGGCCCAACCGCCCATCGATTGCCGCGAAACAATCCGCAGCGCGGATCAAGGCGTCGCGCAACGTGCGCGCGCCGCTCAAACAATAGCGAAATACGCGCCAATCCTCGGCGCGTAGCGGTGCATCCCCTCCTCGTGACCGTACATGCCGTGACAGCCCGCTGGTGATGATCTTATGGATATCGGTGAGTTCGGCCTCGGACAATCGATCGATTTCACCTTGCTGGATGGTCACGGTGTCCGCCGCGATGCCGGCCTCGCGCAGCAATGCATCGACAGGCCCGATCACTTCCTCGTGGACTGCAATCAGGTTTCGTATCAGGTGCTGGCCGGCCATCCCGAACATACAAGTTCCCGGTCATTTTTAACAGGTGTGGAGCGGTACCGGACGGTACTCCGCTTATAAGTCGGTTAGTTCGGCGGCAACTCTGCATCAAAACGCCGTACCATGCGAGCGAAAAGACCGTGGTCTAAACCTGAACTGCAGCTACGATGCAAACATAAGGCGCGTCGTAAGAGTCGCGGGAATTTTGGACAGGATGCACCGATGAATAAGCTACCGCGCTGCGGGACGGCGTTTCGATTGTTGTCGACGTTACCACTTATCGCTGCCCTTCCTGTCCTGATCGCGGCAGACACTCCGACCGGCGGTGCGCCGGGCGTGCGTTCATTCGTTCTGACGAATATCTTTTTTTCCGGACCGAAAGAAGCAGGCACTTGCACGCAACTGGCGGATGGCGGCGTCGAATCATTCTACAATTCGCTGCCCCCGGCAGAGCGAGCGGCCTTTGCTGATCCTGCCAAGCGCCGGGACCTGGAGCGCCTGATGATAAAGCGGCTCGGTTTCAAGGCGACCAAGATGCCGCCCGGCGCGGAAAATGATACCGATGCGATCAAGCGCGCCGCATCGGCAGCCGGCTTCCCTGCTGGCAAGGGGCGGGCGGCTTTCGCTAACAAGCGGATATCTTATGACAGTTGTACCGATCCGCTTGATTTCATGCAGCTTGCCGAGGGCTATCGTCTGTATGACGGCAAGATCGCAGAAGGCGCCAATCTAGACGGCAAGCAGAAGAAGGGCGACTTTCATAGCGCTTCGGGACAACCCGGTATCGACAATCAGGTTTGGAAGGCCCTCGGCTGCACAAAGGCGTTTCGGGACGTAGGCGAGAGGGAGAACGCGCGGGAGGTGCTGATGTCCGCCGCTGCGCCCACGCTAATCGAAGTGCGAGGGATCGACGATCCGCGCAACGATCCGGATGTGACGGTCAATGTAATGGCCGCCAGCGATGCGCTGGCGCGAGATGGGCGGGGCGGGCCGCTACAGTGGTCCAGCTTTGCGACCGATCCGGATCCGGCGCTGCGCACGACGACCAAGGGCCGCATCGTCGACGGTGTGCTGACTACCGATCCGGTCGACATGAGGCTCAATTACAAGGAGCAGATCATAGATGCTCCTCGCGACCTCCGCTCTGCGCGCATCCGTTTGACCTTCAATTCCGATGGGTCGGTGGATGGGAGGATCGACGGCTATTACACGCTGGCCAGCCTCTACGATTCGATCGAGCAGATGAGCCAGGCCGGGGCGAGCGCAAGCGGGATTTCCTGTCCCGGCGTGTACAAGGCGATCCATGCGCTGGCGGACGGTTATCCTGACCGCAAGACGGGTCGCAAGACCGCGATCTCCAGCGCGCTCGGCTTCGTGGGTGTACCTGCCTTTGCGGTGCCACCTGAGCGGATTGCTGCGGCCGGGAAGGGAGCGGGACTGTGAAGCTGGGCGTAATTCTTCTCGCAGGAGCCTCTGCGCTCGCCGCCGCCAGCATGGCCTTTGCGGTGACGGGGGAGGGAAGCGCGGCTGATGCGGCCGTCGGCGCGCCAGATGGTAGCGTCCGTCGTCTGACCGAATCGCAATATCGCCGTGCAATCGCCGATGTCTTCGGCCCGGACGTTCGTGTGGTCGGACGATTTGAGCCCGACAACAGGGTCGATGGGCTCATTGCGGTTGGCAGCAGCATGGTCTCGGTTACCGCCAGCGGGTTCGATCAATATGAGCAGATCGCCCGAGGCATCGCCGAACAGGTGGTGGACAAGGATCATCGTGCCGAGCTTGTCGGGTGCGAACCGGGAGCTGGCGATACGGACGGCCGGGGCTGCGTGTCACGCTTCTTCGCGCGTTTCGGCCCGCGGCTTTACCGACGCGCGATGGCACCGGCCGAGATCGCGCGCTTTACCACTGCCACGCTGGAAGCCGGGCGGACTCTCGGCGACTTCCATGCCGGGATTGCGGCGGGATTGGCTGCCATGCTTTCCAGCCCTGAATTTCTGTTCCGTTTCGAGCGACCGGGCGCGGACGGTAAGCTGGACGGCTATTCCCGTGCGTCCCGGATCAGCTTTCTGCTGTGGAACGCGCCGCCCGATGCGAGGCTGATGGAGGCTGCGGCCGTTGGCACGCTGGATACGCCAGCGGGGCTAGCCACGCAGGTCGATCGGCTGATGGCGTCGCCACGCTTCGAGGACGGCATGCGGGCGTTCTTCAACGATTTCCTGCTGCTTGACGATCTGGACTCGCTATCGAAGGATTCGGTTCTTTTTCCCCAGTTCAACGCTAATGTCGCAGGGCTGCTGAAAGAACAGACATTGCGCACCGTTGTCGATCTGCTTGTGACCAACAAGGGCGACTACCGCGATCTGTTTACCACGCGCCGTATCGCGATGCACCGCGCACTGGGGCCGATCTATACCGTGCCGGTCGCCGCACGAGATTGGACCATGCACGAATTCCCGGAGGGCGACCCTCGCACCGGCCTGCTGACCCACGCGGGTTTGCTGGCGCTGCATTCACATCCCGGTCGGACATCTCCCACTCTACGCGGCAAGGCGATCCAGGAAGCGTTGTTGTGCGTGAAGATTCCGGCCCCGCCCGCCAATGTCAGCTTCGCGGTGGTGCAGGACGTCAACAACGCGACGCTCAAGACGACGCGTGCTCGCCTGAAAGCGCATCTGGACGATGAAGAATGCGCTACCTGCCATCGCATAAGCGATCCGATTGGCCTGGCGCTCGAGCAGTTCGACGGCGTTGGCCAGCACCGCGTGACCGAGCGCGGCGAACCTATCGATGCCAGCGGTACGTTTGCGGGCGCGGACTTCACCGACGCGGTCGCCCTTGGCAAATTGTTCCATGACAATGCCGACGTGTCGTCCTGTGCCGTGCGCACTGCGTGGCGCTATGCCACGGGACGCGATCCGCAGCCCGGCGACGAGCCGGGCATAGCGCGACTTCAGTCGGACTTTCCCAAACTGGGCTATCGTATGACCGACCTGATGCGCGCCATCGCCCTTAGCGTCACCTTGAATCTAGCCCCATCGGCACCTGCGTCAAAGCAGGAGCAAGTGGCGGTCACTCGTACAGGAGTTCCGGTATCATGACCGATCACAGGCTTTCACGTCGCGGCTTCGTCCTACGCGGCTTTGCAGGAGGCACGGCCGCCGCAGTCGGCATACCGTTCCTCGACATGTTCCTGAATGGCAACGGCACAGCCTTTGCCGCCACTGTCGGCGGCGGCGCGCTGCCCGTGCGTTTCGGCACGTGGTTCTGGGGGTGTGGGATGATCCCGAACCGCTGGGAACCCACTAAGCTCGGCGCGGACTATGATCTGACGCCTCAGCTAGAACCCATCAAGGCAGTGAAGCAGCATGTCTCTGTCCTGTCCGGTTTCGACGTCAATCTCGACGGCAAGGGCAATCTGCCGCATTTGTCGGGCAATACCGCCGTGCGGACTGGTGCGGCGGCAGACTCTTGGGAAGCGATCCAAGCGCCTTCATTCGACGTGCTGATAGCCGACGCGATTGGTGGCGGATCCTTCTTCCGTTCCTTGAACCTGTCGGCTGACGGCAACCCTCGCACCAGCTATTCGTATCGAAATGGCAGCAGCATGAATGCTGCATCACCCACCCCGGCTGACTTTTACGCCCAACTCTTCGGGCTCGACTTCCACGATCCGAACAGCGCCGAATTCAAGCCCGATCCGCGCCATATCGCGCGGCGCAGTGTGCTTTCGGCGATCACAGAACAGCGAAAGGCGCTGGTCGCCAAAGCAGGCGCGGCCGACCGGGCACGGCTTGACGAATATTTCACCTCGGTCCGCGAGCTGGAAGGCAAGCTGGCGCTGCAATTGCAGAAGCCACCCCCGGCGGAGGCATGCGTGCGTCCGGCCGAACCCGCTGCGCTGCGTGCCGGCGCGGACCTTACAGACACGCCGACCCGCCTTGGTCAGCATAAACTGATGGCGGAACTGCTGGCGATGGCCCTCGCCTGTAATCAGACCCGCATTTTCAACATGGCATTTTCATCTGCCGCTTCCGATCTGCGCCAGACCGGCGAGACGACAGGCTATCACCAGAGCACGCATGAGGAACTTGTCGACCGCTCGCTCGGTTACCAGCCGACGGTCGACAAGTTCACCATTCAAAGCATGGTAGCCTGGGCCGACTTTGTGAATGCGCTGGCGTCGGTTCGCGAAGGCGGCGGGACGCTTCTCGACAATTGCCTGGTATTCGCGCATTCCGAGGTGTCGTATGCGCGTAATCACGATCTGGCGGGCATCCCCGTCATGATCGCAGGGCGCGCCGGTGGGAAAGTCAAAAATGGCATTCATGTCCGTGGCGCGGGCGAACCGATAACCCGCATTGGGCTCACGATGCAGCAGGTCATGGGCCTGCCGATCGACGGCTGGGGCAAGGACATAATGCGGACAACCAAGCCGGTCGACGAAATCCTGGTCTGAAGCGTCGATCAGATCCGGCGGCCCCGGTTTCGGCATGGCTCTTGCTGATGAAACTGAATGATAGGCATTGATCGCTCAGTCCATTCGTGAACCGTGCGTGATACCAGTCTGGTCAGACATCAACAGCCACGGCATAGATTTAAGGCTGGGATTTCAAGGGATTTGCGCTGCGTCTCAAAGCACAAGATGAAGCCCGATCTCACTGGACTGTAAGTGAACCCGTTCGGCTCTTTTCGTTGCTTCCACCCCCGGCTCTCGCCCAGCGCGTCTAACAGCAAACCTAATCGCTGCCGTGACGAAAGAGGTATTCGGGCACCAGCATCAAGCCGGTGCCCGATATTCGCTTGCGAGAGGCGTCATCCTATGGCGGCAGCCTTAGTCCGGTTCGCGGAACCGATCATGACAGCTTTTGCAGGTGCCGCCGAGCGTATCGCGCGCTTTCTTTATCGCAGCGACATCATTTGCTCCCGCAGCCACGTCGAGCGCCTTGGCCGCGGCGATCATCTCGTTCTGAATCTTTACGAAAGCCGCCTGATTGGACCAGATTTCCGCCTTCGCGCGTGTCTTGATGCCAGCCCCCGGCGCGCTGTTGCGGGGAAAGTGCCGAAGTGTGACTTGCGCACGTTGTGCGATGTCCCGCGTGGCAGGCCGCAGGGAATTCATGTCAGGCGAACCGCTGCGCAACTCGTCGTTGATCGACTTGAACGCGCCGCCGATCTCCTTGTAATTTGCCTTGCGCGCCGCGACGGCGGCAGCGCCGCTTTGCTGCCCCACCGCAGGCGCGGCGAGGACGGCAGCACCGAGGGCAATGCACGCGGCGCCTGGAATAATAAAAGCTCTCATCAAAATCCTTTCCCGTTCCTAAGCGTGTTCCGCCGTTGTCGCCACCTTGGGGCAATCGGCACACTTCGCCACGGCAAAAATGTGCAGCGATCCGGGTGTTCGTGCCATTCAGGCATTTGTTTGGTCGCGGTTTTTCGCGCGCACCGGCGCATCGTTGAAGTCAACGTGCCGAGCATCAGAAATTGGTGCGAGCGGCCACGTCCCGCTGTCTCGGCAGGGCGATAACGATCATATCGCGCTCGTTTTACCGCCGATCAACTCATTCTAAGCCCGACGCCTGATAGACCAGACATTGCTCGTTGGCGCTTCCATTGTTACCGCGTCGGCTCGAAATAGCCGATTAATAGGCCGCCCGGCCTTGGTAGTGGCCAGTCGATCGCGCCTGAAGTGCGAACGATCCGGCGACCGTTGGGCGCAACTACCGACCGGCGTGTGCGGCGAAATGCCATATTGACTGCTCGGCGATCATGTTAGGATCTGACCGTGCGGCATTGGCTCAAGCAAAGGTTGACGGAATGAACAAGATTGGCGCGGTTACAGGAGGATGGCGATGAGCGTAGATTTTGCGGCAACCAGCAGCACCAGCAGGTTGCGGATCTGGGACGCGCCCGTCCGGCTGTTCCACTGGGCGCTCGTTCTGCTCATCGGCGCAGCATGGTGGACTGCGGAACAGCGTATGCTGGATCTGCATCGGCTCGCAGGCTATTCCATCCTGACCCTGGTCCTCTTTCGTATCGTATGGGGCTTCGTTGGCAGCGACACCGCGCGCTTTTCCTCGTTCCTGCGCGGCCCGCTTGACGTTGCCCGCTATGTTGGCAGCCATATGTTCAGGCGCGGCGCCCCTCCGGCTGCTCCCGGTCACAATCCGCTGGGAGGGTGGAGCGTCGTCGCAATGCTGGCGCTGCTGATTACGCAAGTATTGCTCGGCTTCATCTCGGTCGATGTGGACGGGATCGAATCTGGCCCCTTCGCGCATCTGGTCGAATTCGACACCGGGCGCGCAGCGGCAGAATTGCATGAGTTCGTGTTCAACGTGCTGCTCGGCGTCATCGGGCTGCATGTCGCGGCGGTCCTGTTCTACCTGCTGTTCCGTCGTGACAATCTGATCAGGCCGATGTTCACCGGATCCCGCCCCTGGGTCGGGAAAGGGCCGGCGCTTCGTTTCGCGACGCTCCGGCGAGCGGTGATAGTATTCGCTGTCTGTGCCGTGCTGATCTGGCTGCTGCTGGCCTACGTAAGCGCGGTCTGATCATCCGTTGGTTTAAGACTGCCGGGTTGAATGTATCCTCCGGAGAGCTGAAGCATTATAGGGACCGCATGATTGGACCGGTTCTTCCCACCGCAGGCCCGTTTTGCGTGGCCGCGCTTTATCGTTTCGCGCGTTTCGAAGACTGTTCCGAATTGCAGGGGCCCCTTGAGCGCCTATGCATCGAGCGGAACATTCGCGGTACGCTGCTCCTCGCGCCTGAAGGTATCAACGGCACGATCGCGGGAACGCCGGAGGGCATCGCGGCGGTCATCGCCCACGTTCGTGGGTTGCCAGATTGCGCCGAAGTCGATGTCAAGTTGTCGAGCGCTGCGGCCATGCCGTTCCACAGGATGAAGGTGCGGTTGAAGCGCGAGATCGTGACGATGGGTCAGCCGGACATTGATCCGCGCGCAAGCGTCGGCACTTATGTGGAACCGGAGGACTGGAACGCGTTGATTTCGGATCCCCACACGATCGTCATCGATACGCGTAACGATTACGAAGTGGCAGTGGGAACTTTTGCCGGCGCGATCGATCCCGGAACAGCGACGTTTCGGGATTTCCCTGAATGGTTCCGCCGCGAGCGCGAACGATTGGTCGGAGAAGGCAAGGCTGCGAAGGTCGCCATGTTCTGCACGGGGGGTATTCGCTGCGAGAAATCCACGGCCTTCCTGAAACAGGAGGGTATCGAGGATGTCTACCACCTCAAGGGCGGGATCCTCAAATACCTTGAAACAGTACCCGAGGGCGAGAGCTTGTGGCAGGGCGAGTGCTTCGTCTTCGACCAGAGGGTCACCATCGGGCATGGTCTCGTAGAAGGCTCTCACGTTCTTTGCCACGCCTGCCGCCGACCTGTGCGTGCGGAGGACTGCGGCTCTCCGCTATACGAGCAAGGCGTGAGTTGCCCTGCGTGTCATGGCGAAAGGACCGAGGCCCAACGCGCATCATACCGCGAGCGCCATCGGCAGGAAAAACTCGCCGCGGCACGGGGCGAGAGCCATATCGGTGCGCGTCTGGAACAGCATTTTTGAGCCGCGATCGATGACCGGCGCCCCTGCCCCCGTTCTCTACAGCTTTCGGCGGTGCCCATATGCGATGCGCGCGCGCCTCGCACTGAACGTCAGCGGCATCGTTTGTGAGCTTCGGGAGGTTAAGCTGTCGGCCAAGCCCGAGGCGATGCTCACCGCGTCTCCCAAGGGAACCGTCCCCGTGCTCGTCCTGAGCGACGGTAAGGTGATCGACGAGAGCATCGACATAATGCGCTGGGCATTGTCGCACAGCGATCCCCAGCGATGGCTGGAGGGCGACGATCCGGAACTGATCGAGGCCAATGACGGTCCTTTCAAGCACCATCTCGATCGCTATAAATATCCCCACCGGCATGACAGCGATCCCGATCACCACCGGGAGCAAGGCCTGTCGTTCCTGAAGCAGTTGGACGAGCGACTGCTAAAGTCCGGCCACCTCTCCGGCCGCACATCAGGGATGACTGACGCGGCAATCGTTCCGTTCGTGCGCCAGTTCGCAGCGGTCGAGCCGGACTGGTTCGAAAGCCTGCCACTGCCCGCATTGAAAGGCTGGCTTCACGCCTACCTGTCTTCCCCCCTGTTCATAGGCATCATGATCCGCCGGGAGCCTTGGCGGCCGGGCGATGCGCCCGCCAGCTTCCCTTAGCGCGAAATTCGGCTCGCAGGCCGCTGGATTGACATGGAGACCGCCGCCCGGTTCATGGGACTGCGGCCGTTCAGGTGATAGGGAGTGGGAGCGCCAATGGCGTTGAGCGTATCGGGAGGCGTTGTACTCGCCTTCGTACTGGTTCTCTTCGCAATTGCTGCGATTGCCGAACGGCGAAAGGCGGCGCTGGCAAGCCATCCTCGCCTGAGGCTTGTCGCCTATACCCTGGCCTTGGGCGTCTATTGTTCCAGTTGGACGTTTTACGGCGCTGTAGGGACTGCCGCGCGCGAGGGGTGGAACTACCTGCCGATATATGCCGCGCCGATACTCCTGCTGATTGCGGCCCCAACATTCCTGCGCAGGCTGACCGAAGCCGTCGCCGAAGAAAAGGCCGCAACGGTATCAGACTTCATCGCATCCCGCTTCAGTCATGACATTGTCGTGGCCCGGCTGGTGACGCTCGTCGCCTTGCTGGGGTCCGTACCGTACATCGCGCTCCAGCTTCGTTCGATCGGGAGCGCTATCTCGATCGTGTCAGGAAGTGCCGTGACTGTGCCGGTGATGATCACCGCCGCCATGCTGTTAGCCGTTTTCGGCGTGCTCTTCGGCGCGCGCCAGTATGAGTTGGCAGGACGCAGCGAGGGGCTCGTCTATGCGATCGGTGCAGATTCGCTGTTCAAGCTGCTGGCACTTGGCGCAGTAGCTGTCCTGGCGGCAGTCCTGCTCGCCGAGGGCGGGGCGGAGGTGACGAGGCTGGCACGAAGCGCAGCTGCAGAACTTGCCAGCCCCGCGAATTTCTCGCTCGAGTTCGTGGTCATTTCGCTGGTTTCTGCGACCGCCATCGTCGCTCTTCCGCGCCAATTCTACATGGGACTGGTCGAGGCTCGCGATCCGCGAGATCTGGTCAAGGTTCGCTTCGGCCTTGCCGGCTACATAGCGTTGATGGCGGTGATGGTGCTGCCGATCGCATTTGCCGGCGCTGCCATCCTGCCGCCTCAGATGGCGGCGGACTGGTATGTGCTGCAAATCCCCGCGCAGGCTGGCAGCAGTTGGGTTTTGGCGGCGGCGTTGCTGGGCGGTGTCAGCGCCGCGGCATCGATGGCCGTGGTCGATGCGACCGCGCTGGCGACGATGGTGTCCAACGACCTGGTCTTTCCTACGCTCTCGCAAGGGCAGATGGCCAGGCGGCCCGGCGCCATGGGCAGGCGGATGCTGCGGGTTCGGCGGGCCGCGATATTCGGGATCATGGCGCTCTCCCTGATCTGGGCCCTGCTCGTATCGCCGTCCGACTCCCTTGCATCCATCGGTCTGATCGCTTTCGCCGCCATGGCCCAGTTCACGCCGCATCTCGTTCTTGCCACCTATGGCGCCGGGCGCGATCATGTCGCGGCACGAAGCAGCCTGATCGCGGGCCTTGTCCTGTGGGCCTATACCCTTGCCCTCCCCTCGGTTTTGCCTCGGCCATTGCTCGATGTGCTGGCAGGCACGCCGATCGATCCGTTTCGCTTGCTCGGCCTCGGCCATGCAAGCCCGTTGGTCCACGGCGTCCTGTGGAGCCTCGGATGCAACGTGGCGATCTATGCGGCGGTCGCAGCGCGGCGGCTGGATAGCCCAGTGTTGCCCCGGTTGCGCCGCAGCGGACGGAATATCTCGGATCTGGAGGAATTGGCGCAGCTTACGGCCAGCTTCGTGGGCGACGAGGCGGCAAGCGACATTTTTGCCGACGCCCGCCGCGGCCAGCCGATCGATGCCCGCGCGGCCCGGCGGGCGCAGGAGGCGATCGCGCGCGTGATAGGCGTTTCGTCAGCACGCACCCTTATCACGTCCGCACTGGCGGGCGGCACGATGCGGCTGCCGGAAGTCGCCAGATTGCTGGACGATGGCGCACGAAGCCTGCGCCTCTCGCGCCAGCTTCTCGCCGCCACATTCGAAAACATCGATTGCGGAATAAGCGTGGTCGATGCCGATATGAACCTGGTGGCATGGAACAGTCGCTACGAGTCGATCTTCGATTATCCGCCGGGACTGCTTCGTGTCGGCGTGCCCATTGCCGACCTCATCCGCCACAACGCCTTGCGCGGCGATTTTGGTGAAGGAGACCTCGAGGCCCATGTCCAAAAGCGCCTTGAGCAATTGCGACTGGGCCGGGATCATGTCTTCGAGCGCCGGCGCCCGGATGGGCGAGTGCTGCGGACGGTGGGCGGCCCGATGCCCGATGGCGGGTACGTTACCACTTTTACCGACATCACCGAGGATGCTCGGGTACGCGAAGAGTTGCGCCGCACGCGCGACAATCTCGAGCAGCTGGTGGCCGAACGCACCAGCGAGCTCAGCGACGCTAATCGGAAGCTCGCCGAGGCGGCACGGGACAAGACCCGGTTTCTCGCCGCCGCCAGCCATGATCTCCTGCAACCTCTGCATGCCGCGCGGCTGTTTGCCGCTGCTTTGGAAAGAGAGATCCCGAAGGAATCTCTGTCGCTTGTGCAGCGGGTGGAAAGTTCACTCTCGGCGGCAGAGGATTTGCTGCGCGCGCTTCTTGACATCAGCAAGCTGGACGCAGGCGGTGTGCAGGCAAAACCTGAGGTGCTGGCCGTCGCCCCCTTTCTCGACGATCTGGTGGAGAGCTTCCGGCCCTCCGCTCGGGCAAAGGGTCTGCACCTGCGCCGCGGCCCAGCCTTCGGCAATCTTTATACCGACGGCGGTCTGCTGAGGTCGATCATCCAGAACTTCATCGCCAACGCCATACGTTACAGCGAGAGCGGCGGTGTGGTTGTTGGCGTCAGGCGCCGCCATGGTTTGCTGCGCATAGACGTTGTCGACACCGGCGTGGGCATCGCACCTGAAAAGATCGGCGAGATTTTCGGCGAGTTCACGCGGCTGGGCACGGTGGAGGTAGAAGGCCTCGGTCTGGGCCTGGCACTTTCCGAGCGTCTGGCCCGGCTTCTGGGAGGCACGATCACTGTCCGCTCGACACCCGGCAAGGGCAGCCGGTTCAGCCTTTCGCTTCCCGAGGATCGGCAAGGAGTGGCTAATAAGTCGCAGAAGCGGCCTTTCATACCCGATCCCGGTGGCGACCGGCCCCGGCTGAAGGTCCTTGTCGTCGACAACGATCAGCGCATCTTGGAAGCGAGCAAGGCGCTGATCGATCGGCTGGGCCACGACGCAGCCGTGGCGGCAAGCATTGCCGAGGCACTGTCTTCCAGCCGATATGTCGATGCCGTGCTGGCCGATTACCGGCTGGACAACGGCGAGGATGGCCTGACGTTGCTCGCCGCCATCAGAGACGAGCGGCCGGACGTCCCGGCCATCATCATCAGCGCCGAGGATGGAGAAGAACTGAGAAAGCAGGCAGCCCGGCTGGGAGTGCGGGTTCTGGCGAAACCCGCCTCGGCCAAGGATATCGAGGATTTTCTCGCTTCGGTCTCAGTGAAGCAGGTCAAGCCCTAGCGACCGCGCGACGAGCGCCGCCTGGGTCCGGTTCGACACGTCCAGCTTGCGCATGATCGCCGTCATGTGGGCCTTCACCGTCGCCTCGCTGATGCCCATGCCGTAGGCGATCTGCTTGTTGAGTTGTCCGTCTAGAACGGCAATCAGCACCTTGAGCTGCGTAGGCGTGAGGTTCGCCACATCCTGACGGATACCATCGAGGTGCGGATCGTCGCCGGCGGCGGGGTTGGCGGCAGGAGCGCCGAGGGCTGCGGCGATCGCCTGCTCGATCATCGCAAGGTCGCTGTCCTTGCGCACGAAGCCTACCGCACCGAAGGCGCGCGCTTCCTGCGCCGCGCTGCTGCCATCGGCGCTCGATACCACCAGGATGGGTACCGAAGGCCGTTCGGCGTGAAGAAGCGCGATACCGGAATAGCCCACCGCACCCGGCATTTTCAGGTCGAGCAGGATAAGGCGGAGATCGTCGATATCGACCAGCGCATGCGCGGCAGCGGAAAGCGTTCCAGCTTCCCGAATGCGGGCATCCGGCAGAACCTTGCTCACGGCCAGAGCAAGGGCCTGCCGGTATAGCGGATGATCGTCGGCTATCAGTACGCTTGCTGTCACGCCTCGCTCGTCAGGCCTCTGCTGGCTGAGGCCGATTGGCGATCAGATTATCGACTACCGAGGGGTCGGCCAGTGTTGACGTGTCGCCAAGGTTGGAAAAATCATTCTCGCCGATCTTGCGAAGAATGCGCCGCATAATCTTGCCCGACCTGGTTTTCGGCAGGCCAGGCGCGAACTGGATGACGTCCGGCGTAGCGATTGGCCCGATCTCGTGCCGGACCCATTGGATCAGTTCCTTGCGCAGGGCATCGTCCGGCTCGACTTCGGCGTTGCATGTCACGAAGGCGTAGATGCCCTGCCCCTTGATTGCGTGCGGCATGCCGACCACGGCCGCTTCCGCTACCTTGCTGTGTGCGACCAATGCGCTTTCTATCTCCGCCGTGCCCATACGGTGACCGGAAACATTGATTACATCGTCGATGCGACCGGTGATCCAGTAATAGCCGTCCTCGTCGCGCCGGCAGCCGTCGCCGGTGAAATAGGAGCCTTTGAAAGTGCTGAAGTAGGTTTGGAAGAACCGGTCGTGATCGCCCCACACGGTGCGCATCTGCCCTGGCCAAGAATCGGTTATCACCAGGCACCCGTCGCCAGCCCCGCTGATTTCCACGCCGTCGTTGTCGAGCAGCTTCGGCTTGACGCCGAACATCGGCCTTGTCGCCGAACCCGGTTTGAGCGCGGTAGCACCCGGCAAGGGGGTTATCATCACGCCGCCGGTTTCGGTTTGCCACCATGTGTCGACGATCGGGCAGCGTTCTTCGCCAACAATCTTATGATACCACTCCCACGCCTCGGGATTGATCGGCTCACCTACCGAGCCGAGCAGGCGAAGGCTCTTGCGGCTTGTCTTCTTCACCCATTCGTCTCCCTCGCGCATCAGCGCGCGCAGGGCTGTGGGTGCGCCGTAGAAGATTTCCACGCCGTACTTGTCGACTACCTGCCAGAAACGAGACGGATCGGGGTAATTGGGCACGCCTTCGAACATGACCGTCGTAGCGCCGTTCATCAGCGGACCATACACCACATAGGAATGCCCGGTCACCCAGCCGACATCGGCTGCGCACCAGTATATCTGACCCGGTCGATAATCGAACACGTACTGATGGGTCATCGCGGCCCACACGGAATAGCCGCCAGTGGTGTGCAGCACGCCCTTGGGCTTGCCGGTCGATCCTGACGTGTAGAGGATGAACAGCGGATCTTCCGCCGCCATCTCTTCGGGTTCGCAATTCGTCGGTTGATCGGCCACTCCGGCAGCCCAGTCCACGTCGCGGCCGGGCACCATGGTTACGCCCGAACCGGTGTGGTCGAGAACGATCACGGTATCGACATCCGGGCAATCTTCGAGTGCTTCGTCGACGTTTGCTTTCAACGGTATCTTCTTGCCACCGCGCAGTCCGCAGTCCGCGGTGAGGACAATGCGGCTGTCGCAGTCCTGGATGCGGCCTGCAAGCGCATCGGGAGAGAAGCCAGCAAAGACGATGGAATGGATGGCACCTATACGCGCACAAGCCAGCATAGCGACTGCCGCCTCGGGAACCATCGGCAAGTAGATGGTGACGCGGTGACCGCGCTTGACGCCGCGCGCCTTCAGCAGATTGGCGAACCGGCAAACCTGTTCGTGAAGCTCGCGGTAGGTGATGCGCCGTTCCGGTGTATCTGGGCTGTCGGGCTCCCACAGGATGGCCACCGTGTCCTCGTTGTCGGCGAGGTGCCTGTCGAGGCAATTGGCAGAGAGGTTGAGCGTCCCGTCCGCGAACCACGATATGCCGAAGTCGGCCTCGTGGAAGCTGCTCTGCTTGACCGTGGTGAACGGCTTGATCCAGTCGACGCGCTGCGCCTCATCGCGCCAGAAGCCTTCCGGATCCTCGACGGACCTACGGTACATCTCCTGATAGCGCGCCTCATTGACGAGAGCATTGTCGGCCCACTCTGAAGGCACTGGATAAATGGACTCGGCCATGTCTCTTTCTCCTCTCCGGCATAGGTCGCCGGCAAACCCGGCTTTACGCCACCCCTAGCACGCCGCTCGGGCTGACGTGTGTTAGACCATAGTCTTAGCCGTTGCACCATGGTCGGGATACCAATGCAACATCCGGTGTACAATCATTCACCCGACGCGGGACGCCCCGAAAAGCGGACGCTCGCCGAGGGAAGGATGTCGAAATGCATCGGAGCACACGAGCGCTCGTCGCGATTCTACTCGCCGGAACCTGCCTGGCGCCAACAGCGGCAAGTGCTGCCGACGGGCGTGAAGCCGAGCTCATGGCCAGGCTGGATAAGCTGGAAGCGGAAATGAGCCAGCTCCGCGCGGACCTCGCCTCCGCCAGGCACGAGCAGGCCGCCGCTGCGGAGGACGCCCGGGCGGCGATTGCAGCAACTCAAGACCGGACCAACGAGACCGCGGACAAGCTGGCGGTGATCGAGAGTAAACCGCCGCCGGACGGCTTCAAGGTCGGCGCCGCAACGATTAAGCTGGGCGGCTTCGTTCGGGTTAACACAATCGCGTCGCGCTGGAGCGATGGCGATGTCACGGTCGGTGCGCTGGGCAAGGAATTCTATCTCCCGCAGCAGATACCCGTCGGCGGTGGGCCCGGCAGCCAGGATCTTCTGGTGTCGGCCCGGCAGACGCGCATCAGCCTTGGCGCCACGACTCCGGTCGACGGCAAGGAGCTCAAAGGTTACATCGAATTCGACTTCGCTCTGGCAACGGCACCGGTCGGGGCCCAGCGAGCCACCAATCCCTACACGCCGACCCTACGGCGTGGCTTCATCCAGTATGGGGGGCTGTTGATCGGTCAGGAATGGTCGACGTTCCAAAATGTCGCGGTCTTGCCGGAATCGACTGATTTCGTCGGCCCCTTGGAGGGCACGGTGTTCAACCGGCAGGCGCAGGTCCGCTACACGCATCGCCTGTCGCCCACGCTCCAGTTTTCCGTCGCCATCGAAAACCCGGAGACGGAAATCCTTCTGGGCAGCGCCGCGTCCTACACCGACATCGATGACGATATCTTCCCCGACGCGGTCGGGCGTCTCGACTGGAAGCCCAAAGTGGGAGACTTTTCGCTCGCCGGCATAGTTCGCCCCCTGCGCGTGCAGGATGCCGGTGTTCGCGACAGTGCTGTGGGCTGGGGCGTGTCAGCAGCTGGTCGGGTGCCATTCGGACTGGATCAGCGCCATGATTTCCGGTTCATGGTGACATACGGGCACGGCATCGGCCGTTACCTTGGGCTCGGCTACGTCGCGGACGCGGTATTGCCGGCGCCGGGACAAGGCCTGTCGGTCGTAGACAATTTAGCGGGCTTCGCAGCAGTGAAGATCGGCTGGACCCCTCGGCTGCGCTCCACCATCACGGGCAGCTACCAATGGGCTGGGTACGACGATGCCATCGTTATCAACCCGCTCGCCAACAAGGCAGCGTGGAGCGGCGCGGCAAACCTCTTCTGGACCGTCGTGAAAGGTTTCGACCTCGGCATGGAGTACCGTCACGGCGTGCGCGAGATCGTCAACGGCGAGACCGGCAGCCTCGACCGCTTGGAATTCGCTGCAAAATACAGTTTCTGAGGATTGCCTGGAGCATGAGAAGCTGCCGGGCAACGAATGGGAGAGTGAGCAATGGCTACAGCATCGGACGCCTTGCCAAGGCATCATCAGGCCACAAGAAGCGAGAAGCTGGTGATTACCGCCAGCTCGCTCGGGACGGTTTTCGAATGGTATGACTTCTATCTTTACGGGCTGCTCACCGCGATCATCGCCGCGCAGTTCCTGTCCGGGCTAAACGAAACAACCGCATTCATCATGGCTTTGCTGGTCTTTGCGGCAGGTTTCATCGTTCGGCCATTCGGCGCTCTCGTCTTCGGACATATCGGGGACCTGGTGGGGCGCCGCTACACCTTTATCATAACGCTGCTGGTCATGGGCCTGTCCACGTTCCTGGTGGGATGCCTACCGACTTATGACCAGGTCGGCGTGGCCGCCCCTGTGATGCTGGTGGTGCTGCGCATGTTCCAAGGCTTGGCGCTGGGCGGTGAGTACGGCGGCGCTGCGACCTACGTTGCCGAACATGCCCCTCAGGGCAAGCGTGGTCTCTATACGAGCTGGATCCAGATCACCGCGACGGCGGGCCTGGCGATGGCACTCCTGATCGTGATCACGGTGCGCTCTCCCATAACCGGCGTCGGCGAGGAGGCGTTCAAAGCGTGGGGCTGGCGTGTTCCCTACCTCCTTTCCGGCCTGTTTCTTGCGGTGGGCCTGTGGCTGCGATTGAAGCTGCACGAATCCCCGGTGTTCCAGAAGATGAAGGATGAAGGAACCTCGTCAAAGGCGCCATTGAGTGAAGCCTTCGGCCAATGGAGCAATCTCAAGATCGTGCTCATCGCGTTCTTCGGCGCGATCGCCGGCCAGGCCGTGGTCTGGTACACGGGCCAGCTCTACGCGATGTTCTTCCTTGAAAAGATGCTCAAGATCGATGGCCTTACCGCAAACGGGCTGATCATCACCGCGCTGTTCCTGGCGACGCCCTTTTTTCTGTTCTTCGGCTGGCTTTCGGACAAAATCGGCAGAAAGAAGATCATCCTCACGGGCTGCACGCTCGCTGCCGTGACCCTCTTTCCCACATTCCATATGCTGACCGAGGCGGGAAATCCTGCTCTTGCCCGGGCAATTGCGACGGCGCCGGTGACGGTCTCGGCCGACCCTGCCGAGTGTTCTTCGCAGTTCGATCCGGTCGGCACCAATAAGTTCGACGGCACCAGCTGCGATATCGTCAAGAACGCGCTCGCCAAGGCGGGCGTCAACTACACCGTAAAGGATGCTGCTCCGGGTGCGGTCGCGACGATCTCGTTCGGAGGGGAAACCTTCGCCGTTCCCGATCCCGCGCAAATCTCTGGTGAAGCGCGCAAAGCCGAGATCGCGGCTTTCACCGCGCGTATCTTCGGTACGCCGGCGAGGGACGGACGGCCGGCCGTGGCTGGTGAACTCGCGAAGTTCGGATACCCGGCTTCGGCTGATCCCGATGCCATCAACAAGCCGATGGTCGTGGCCCTGCTGTTCTGGCTCGTGCTGCTGGTGACAATGGTCTACGGTCCGATAGCGGCCATGCTGGTGGAACTGTTCCCCAGCCGCATCCGCTACAGCTCGATGTCATTGCCCTACCATATCGGCAACGGCTGGCTGGGCGGGCTTCTGCCAGCCATCGGTTTCGCCATGGTCGCGGCCAAGGGCGACATCTACTATGGCCTTTGGTATCCGGTCATCGTTGCCGCCGCCACTGTCGTGTTCGGGCTCTTCATGCTGCCCGAGACGTTCCGCCGCAACATTGATAACTGACGTCTACCGGAGCCGCATCTTGTTCCGAGGAATCTGCCTTGGATCAAGGTGCCGCTCCGCGTGCCGGACCTTCCATGCCTCGAGGGACGGGGATCGCGTGCTGCCTCTTGGCGAGCGGCCCATCATGATTGTCTGATCTCGATCAAGGCTGGCACGGGACTGCAGTGATAAAGCACCGGCATTATCCGCGATGGAGTTTTGTTCGCCATGTCTGTCACAGCCCCCCTCGTCCTAACCACCCGTTCCGGCATCGAGCTGGAAGTGCGGCAAGCCCGCGAAGCCGACGAGGCCGATCTGAAGGCCTTCTTCGACCGGGTGACCGAGCAGGATCGCCGCTTCCGGTTTCTGGCCGCAGCCGATCACGTCACGCACGAGCAACTGGAACCGCTCGTCCATACCGACCACTTCAGGTCCGAATCCTGGATCGGTTTCAACCGTGCTAGCGGACAGATCGTGGTGTCGGGACTCCTCGCCTGCGATGGGCCGCTTGATACCTGCGAGGTGGCGATTTCGGTCTGCGGCGACCACAAGGGCAAGGGCATCGGCTGGGCCATGCTCCAATTCCTGTCACAGCAGGCGCAGTCGAGAGGTTGCCGCCGCGTGATTTCGATCGAGAGCCGGAACAACCACGCAGCGATCGAAGTCGAGCGCGAGCACGGATTTGTTCCGGAACCCGTCGAGGGCGATCCCTCATTGGTGGTGCTGTCGCGAATTTGCCGGTGATGGTTGCTCGTTGCCGCAAATCGTCCCGGACTGGATCAGTCCGCATGCGGCGCCAAAAATTTTGCGAGTTTTCCATAGGCGAATTGCACTGATCGTCTCGATGCTAACGCATTGGTAACGCTGCCGACGCCACTGCTCTCCAGCGCAATGCGGAGATGGCAATTGTATCAGCAGCCGACCACCGGCGAGGAAGACGGCACCGTCGAACGAGACGGTCGGGCCGGCGTCAGTCTCCTTTGTGAGGTGCGCCAGGGCTCAAGGCCCTGGAAAGCCGCGCGACTTGAAGATCTCTCCCCCGGCGGCTTCCGCATCGCGTGGCTGCCTGACGCCCGCCCCGACCTGCCGCTGCGCATCCGCATTCCTGGTATGCAGATGCTAAGCGCACAGGTGCGTTGGAAGCGCGAAAGCGCGATAGGCTGCGAATTCGCCAAACCGCTTCATGTCGCCGTGTTCGACCACATCGTCCGTTCCAGCCGCGGTTATTGACACGGAAAAGGGCGCGGCATCGGCCGCGCCCTTTTTTCGTTGTCTGGCGGACAGCCGCCTACATATGGAGAGCGCGGCCATAAGCCGCCAGTGTCGATTCGTGCATCGTCTCAGATATCGTCGGGTGCGGAAACACCGTATTCATCAGTTCCGCCTCGGTTGTTTCCAGCGTCTTGCCGACGACGTAGCCTTGGATCATCTCGGTCACTTCCGCGCCGATCATGTGAGCGCCGAGCAGTTCGCCGGTCTTGGCGTCGAACACCGTCTTCACGAAGCCCTCGGGTTCCCCAAGCGCGATCGCCTTGCCATTGCCGATGAACGGAAAGGTGCCGACCTTTAGTTCGTAGCCTGCTTCCTTGGCCTTGGCCTCGGTCATGCCAACTGACGCGATCTGCGGGTGGCAGTAGGTGCAGCCAGGGATGTTCCCCCGTTCCAGCGGGTGTGGATGAACATCCTTGTTGCCGAGTTCCTTGGCGATCGCTTCGGCGGTGGTGACGCCCTCATGGCTGGCCTTGTGGGCGAGCCACGGGCCGTCCACACAGTCGCCGATGGCCCAGACGCCGGGAACGTTGGTGCGGCCGTAGCCATCCACCTTGATATGGGAGCGATTGTCAGGTTCGATTTTCAGTTCCTCGAGACCGATGTTCTCGACGTTCGGTACGATGCCGATGGCCACGATCACGTGGCTGAACTCGGTGGTCTCTTCCTTGCCAGACTTGTCGGTGATCGCGACTTTCACGCCCGATCCGGTCTTCTCGATCATGCCAATGCTGGCTTTGGTCAGGATCTTCATGCCCTGCTTGGTAAGCGCCTTTTCGAGGAATGCGGACACATCGGCGTCTTCAACCGGCACGATGCGGTCCATCATTTCGACGACGGTCACCTCTGCGCCCATGTCGTTGTAGAAGCTGGCGAACTCGATGCCGATCGCGCCCGAGCCGATGACCAGCAGCTTGCTTGGCATCTCCTTGGGCGTCATCGCGTGGCGGTAGGTCCAGATGCGTTCGCCATCGGCCTTGGCTTTGGGCAGTTCGCGGGCGCGGGCACCGACGGCAAGGATGATGTGCTTGGCCTCGATCGTCTCCACGCCCTTTTCGCCGGTCACTTCCAGCTTGCCGGGCGCGATCAGCTTGCCGGTGCCCATGTGGACGGTGATTTTGTTCTTCTTCATCAGATGCGTGACGCCCTGATTGAGCTTGTCCGCAACACCTCGAGAACGTTTCACCACCGCATCGAGATCAGCGGTGATGTTGTCGGCCGTCAAACCATAGTCCTTGGCGTGCTTCATCTGGTGCATCACCTCGCCAGAGCGCAGCAGCGCCTTGGTCGGGATGCAGCCCCAGTTTAGGCAGATGCCGCCCAGCCGCTCGCGCTCGACGATCGCGGTCTTCAGCCCCAGCTGCGCGCAGCGGATCGCCGAAACGTATCCGCCAGGGCCGGAACCGAGAACGACGACGTCGTAAGAATCTGCCACTGCCTTACTTCTCCTGTTCGATTGTGCCCGGCCCGATAGGCCTTGGCATTCCATCATCATCGATGGCGACAAAGGTGAAGATCGCCTCGGTGACCTTCACCCGTTCTTCTTCGTGCCGATGGCGCCGCCACGCTTCGATGGCGATCGTCATCGAGGTGCGGCCCACTTTCTGCAGATCGCCGTAGACGGTGACTTCGTCACCAATCTTTACCGGCTTGTGAAACTGCATCCCGTCGAGCGCTATGGTCACGGCGCGGCCATGGGAATGGCGCGCGGCTATCAGCCCTGCCCCCATGTCCATGAGGCTTACCAGCCAGCCGCCGAAAATGTCGCCATAGGCATTGGCGTCAGCCGGCATGGCGGTGGTTCGGATTATGGGCTCGCGATAGATTTCCGTCATGCCGCGCTCATGTTGGCCAGGGGGGCGATGGCTTTGGGACGATCGAACTCGTCAAGCGCGACGAACGTGAACTCGCCGCGCGCGACCTCGCATTGATCCTCGCCGGCGCGCGTACGGGCGATCCCTCGGGTCAGCACCGTCATCGATGTGCGTCCCGTCTTTCGCACGCTAGCGTACACGTTAAGCTCGTCGCCCACCGCCATAACGCCGGGAAAGACGAAGTCCGTAGCTCCGACGACCACCGCTTTCAGGCCGGTTCGCCGGGTGACCAGCGAACTGGCCCCCAGCGCCAGCTGACACATCAGCCAGCCGCCGAACACTCCGCCATAGGGGTTCAGGTCGGTAGGCATGGCCGTCACCCGGATAACCAGATCTCCGACCCCATCGTCCATTTCAGGCGACCATGCCCATCGGGTTCTCGACGAGTTCCTTGAACGCGGCCATCAGACGCGCACCATCTGCACCGTCCACCGCGCGGTGATCGAAGCTGCCGGTCACAGTCATTACCGTGGCCACGCCGAGTGAGCCATCGGGCATGACCCAAGGGCGCTTCTCGCCAGCGCCGACCGCGATTATGGCCGCCTGCGGCGGATTGATCACGGCCGTGAAGTGCTTGATGCCCATCATGCCCATGTTCGAGATCGAGGCGGTGCCGCCCTGGTATTCTTCCGGCTTCAACTTGCCTTCCTTGGCACGGGCTCCGAGATCCTTGGTGGCCTTTGCGATCTGCGAGAACGACTTGCCGTTGGCATCCTGCACGATCGGCGTGATCAGGCCGCCCGGGATCGAAACGGCCACTGAGACGTCGGCGCGTTCATAGCGGATCAGCTCGTTACCGGCGAAGGCGACGTTGCACTCCGGCACCGCGATCAGCGCGAGGCCGAGTGCCTTGACCAGCATGTCGTTAACCGAGACCTTCACGCCCTGCTTCTCGAGCGCGGCGTTGATGTCGCTGCGCATCGCCATCAGTTTGTCGAGGCGAATGTCGACCGTAAGGTAGATATGCGGTGCTTCCTGCATCGACTGGGTAAGACGGCGGGCGATGGTCTTGCGCATGCTGGAAAGCTTATCGACCGAATGAGGAATTCGGTCATCAAGCAGTGCGCGAGTCTCCGCGGCCATTTCCGCAAGGGCGGGTTTTGCGGCGGTCGCGTCTGCGCCATCGTTGGCAGCTGCCGGCGTCGCGGCCCTGAGCTTGGCGGTACCGGGAGCCGCGCTTTCGACGTCGGCTTTGACGATACGGCCGTTGGGGCCGGACCCGGTCACACTGTCGAGGTCGATGCCCTTTTCCGCGGCGATCCGTTTGGCGAGGGGAGAGGCGATCACACGGCCATCCTTCGATTTCGGGGTTGTGGGCGCTGCGGCCGAAGTTGCGGCAGGCGCGGCATCGGACGACTTGGGTCCTTTCTGATCAGCGTCGGCGGGCTTTTCCTCGGCAGGATCGGGCTTGGCAGGCTCTGCCCTCGTTTGCGAGCCCGGTCCCTCAGCGATGGCGGAGGCATCCTCGTCCTCGCCAGCGAGCAGCGCGATCACGGTGCCCACTTTCACGCCTTCGCTACCTTCGGCCACCATGATCTTGCCGATCGTGCCTTCGTCCACGGCTTCGAATTCCATCGTCGCCTTATCAGTTTCGATCTCGGCCATGATGTCTCCGGAGGAGACGGTGTCACCCTCCTTCACCAGCCATTTGGCCAGCTTCCCCTCTTCCATCGTGGGGGAAAGTGCGGGCATCTTGATCTCGATAGGCATGGAAGCGGTATCGTCCCTTCTGATCGTTGGGAGGTATTTCGGGTCGATTTCTCCTTGGACAAGTCCCGGCGGACAAACAAGCGCTAGCAGGGTCTTTTTTCGCGTTGATGATGGCTTGCGCGCGGAAATGATTGGCCTGATAAGCCCGCGGGAGAGGAGCAGCGATGCGTGTCTATCTGGTCATTGTCGATGAGAGCGAAGAGGCGCTGGTCGCCTTGCAGTTCGCGGCGCGGCGCGCGGCCAAGACTAACGGGGTGCTGCACCTGCTGGCGCTGATCCCTCCCCAGCCGTTCAACGCCTTCGCGGGCGTACAGGCCACCATCGAGGAAGAAGCGCGCGCGCGGGCCGAAACATTGGTCACGGCCGCAGCTGGCAATCTGCTTTCGCAGGGTGCCAAGATGCCGGTCATCTCGGTGCACGTCGGTGAGGATATAAAAGTGGTGCGGGGATACCTGAAGGAACACCCTGAAGTTTCCGCCCTCGTGCTTGGCGCTGCCAAGGAAGGCGGGCCGGGCCCGCTGGTCGCGCACTTCACAGGCGCGGGCATGGCGCACATGACCTGCCCGGTGTTCGTCGTGCCGGGCAGCCTGGATACCGAGGCGATCGAACGCCTCAGCTGAGGTGCGGCCGACTATTTCTTTCTGCCGCGTCCCTGATGGCGGATGTTGGCGGGCCGTCCGCGCTTGCCCACCTGGTGATAGCCGGCCTTCTTTGGCGCCAGGGGTTTGCCGCGTGGTTCGATCCGTCCGCCGCCTTCTTCCAGTTCGAACTTGAGCGCGCCGGTCAGCGGGTTGGCTTCCGCCAAACGAAGTGAGAGTATCTGACCCACGGCATAGGCGGTGCCGGTTTGGTCACCCGTCAGCACTTGCGCCTTCTCGTCGTAAGTGAAGCGCTCGTCGCCGAGAGTTGATACGGGCAGCAGGCCATCCCCGCCAAGGCCGATGATGGTGGCGAAAAACCCGAACTTCTGTACGCCCGTGATCCGGGTCTGGAACACGTCCCCGACCCGCGCCGATAGCCATGCCGCGACATATCGATCGATCGTCTCGCGTTCGGCTTCCATTGCCCGCCTTTCCGCCCGGCTGATCGCCTCGCTGATTCGCCCGAGATCGTCACGGTCCCGGTCGGCAAGGCCGGACAGGGCCGGCAGGTCGCCCTCCGGTTTCGGCTGTTCGAGGTTGTAGGCATCGACCAGCGCGCGGTGAACCAGAAGGTCGGCATAGCGGCGGATCGGTGATGTGAAATGGGCATAGGATGCGAGCGACAGGCCAAAGTGCCCTTCGTTGCGCGGGCCGTAATAAGCCTGTGTCTGGCTGCGCAGAACGGCTTCCATAATCAGCGCCTTCTCACTCTCGTCCGCGACGTCCTTGAGCATGCGGTTGAACAGGCCCGGCGTGATGACCTGTCCGAGCGAGAGTTTCTTGCCGAATGTCGCGAGATAGTCCTTGAGAGCTATCAGTTTTTCGCGACCTGGCGTCTCGTGAACTCGGTAAACGACCGGCGCTACCTTCGCTTCCAGAGCCTTCGCCGCAGCGACATTGGCCGCGATCATGAAGTCCTCCACAACGCGGTGGGCATCGAGCCGCTCGCGTACCGCGATTTCGGTGATGCGGCCCTGATCATCCAGCTTTACCCGGCGCTCGGGCAGTTCCAGTTCCAGCGGATCGCGGCTGTGCCTGGCATGGGCCAGGGCCTTCCAGCAGGCCCAAAGGTTTTGCAGCACCTCGATCAAAACCTCGCCCGGCGTGGCGGAGCCATCGATCCGGGCCTGGGCGTCCTCATAGGCGATGACTTCAGCGATCCTCACGATAGCGCGCGTGAAGCGCCATTCGGTGACCCGGCCTTCACTGTCGATGCGCATGTGGCATGCCATCGCCGCACGGTCCTCTCCCGAGCGCAGCGAGCAGACATCGGCGGATAGCACTTCGGGAAGCATCGGCACGACGCGGTCGGGGAAATAGACCGAATTGCCGCGCCGCCGAGCCTCATTGTCGATCGTGCCGCCAGGGCGGACGTAGAAGGAAACGTCAGCGATCGCGACGAGGGCATTGAAACCGCCCTGCCCGTCCGGCTCGGCCCAGATCGCATCGTCATGATCGCGCGCGTCGCTGGGGTCGATCGCAACGATCGGCAGGTGCCGCAAGTCTTCGCGCTTTTCATGGCTCAGCGGCAGCTTCGCCGCGCGCTGTGCCTCTTCCAGCGTCTCCTCGGTAAAGTGGTTGGGGATGCCGTGCTTGTGGATCGCGATCAGGCTGAACGCCTTGGGAGCGAGCGGTTCGCCGAGAACCTCGGTGACCTTGACCGACGGGCGTGCCGATCGGCCGATCGGTTCCGCCAGCACGAGCTCGCCAGCTTCGGCGTTGCCGAGATCGGAGATTGGCGAGGAATGCCGGATACGCTTGTCGACCGGCGCCAGCCAGGCCTTGCCGCCGCCATCGATCTCCACCACGCCGAGCATCTGTTCCGAGCGCAGTTCCAGCTTTTTCATCGGGAAGGCGCGCCAGCCGGTGGCGCTTTCCTCGGTACGCGAAAGGACGCGGTCGCCCTTGCGCAGCGCCGAGCCCCTGCCCTTCTGGATCAGGCGGATGCGTGGCGGCGGCGTGGCATCGTCCGGTTGCCAGGTATCGGGCACGGCGATGGCGTCGCCCTCGTCAATGTCGATGACCCGGAGTACCGTGACTTTAGGTAACCCGCCCATCTTGTGAAATGCGGTGCGCTTGCCGTCGATCAAACCCTCCTCGGCCATGTCCTTGAGGAGGGCTTTGAGCTGGATCTTCTCCTGGCCCTTCAGTCCGTATTCGCGCGCTATTTCCCGCTTGCCGGCGGGTATCGGCGAGTTCTGGATGAATTCGAGGATCTGCTTGCGCGTGGGCAGGCCGGGCGCGGGCCGTTTCATGGATGCCATACCCCTGCAATGGGGGCTGGCGCGTGGTAATGCAATGGCGGCGGTGGGCGCCGACTCAAGATCCGGACAGTGGGACGAACGCTCCGCCGGGCACGGCTGCGGCAACCGGGCTCTCGCTGCCATCCTTCGCAAGGCTGCTGACGCCGATGATCCAGTCATCGCCGCGCAGGCCATCAAGCTTTACCGCCGTGTCCGGCGTCGCCGCGACGGTCGGTTCCTGTTCCCATTCCGCCGCGTCCGTGCGCCGTTTCCACACGTTATATGAAACCGCCCCTGGCACGGCGTCCCACGTGACGTCGGTCCAGGTCTTTACCGCAGCATCGGCTTTGGGCGCAGGCGGCATCGGTGCCTTGGCGAGCGCTGCCAGGGCCATGATGTTGAGGCGCGTGACGCGGGCCAGATAGGGAAAGTCCATCTCGTCCACGGTGTCGCCATATTTGATACCGTTCTCGGTCCTCAGGTTCTGGTGCTGATGCTCGTAGTCCTCGATCGCGACCGAGAAACGGACTGCCGGGTTGCCTTGCTCCAGAAACGGAAGCTGATCGCCCCCGCGCCCCATGCGATCGGCGCGCCAGACCTGCCGTACGCCGAAGCCTGCCTGCCTTTCCTGTGCCAGCGCGGCAATGAAGCGCGAGATGTTGCGTGAAGGGCTATCGTTCTCGCCGCCGAACCGGCGCGCTTCGGCGCGCGTCTTGTCAGTCGCGTCAGCGCGCGGGCCTTCGGAAAAGAGGCGTACATGGGTATCGTCGACCAGTCCGTCCGAGCCGCGGCTACCACCCACGATGTCGTTGTTGAGCACCGCCTTCACCGTCCAGCCCTGCTTCCTTGCGTAGTCCGCGAGGAGCTTGCCGCCCCACAGTCCCTGCTCTTCCCCGGACAAGGCGGCGTAGACAATCGTGGTCGGAAAGCTCTGGCGGGAAAGTATGCGCGCGGCTTCGAGCACAAGCGCCGTGCCAGACGCATCGTCATTTGCTCCCGGCGCGTCGCTCGCCGCATCCATCACGTCGGAGACGCGGCTGTCGATGTGGCCCTGCACGATGACGACTTCGTTCGGACGCTCTGTCCCGCGCTGGATCGCGACAACATCGACGATCTTCGCGGGCTCAGGAATGCGAGGTCCGGTGGCCATCATTTCTGGCATCACCACTTCAAGGCAGCCACGACAGGCCTTCGAACTCTTGCGGAAGTCATCCGCAGCCCACCGCCTCGCCGCGGCGATGCCGCGCTTTGGGTCGGTATCCGGGGAAAGTGTGTGGCGCGTGCCGAACGAAACCAGCTTCTCGACATCCGCGCGCATTCGCGTTTCGGACACTTCCGGCTTGTTCTGAGCTTGGCAATTAGCGGATACCAGCATTGCCGGCACCGCCGCGAACGGGATCAGAAACGTGCGCATGGGCAGACTGTCGGCCAGCCGCACAGGGATTGCAAGTGCCCGCTGTTCAGATGTGATCCGGTTCAGGGCCGTAACGGTTGTCGCCGTCCGTCGAAGGCCAGACGCCGAAGACCACCACCGCCAGCACAGGTATCCAGCCAAGCAAGCCGCTGAGCGCATACTTGCCCTGCTTGGCCAGCATCGCTTCCCGCATAGCCTCCGAATCGTCAGGCTTTATCGCTGTCACCAAAGCCACCATTTCGCCGATCATGCTGATGGTAAGTGCCAATGAGACGAGTTGGAACCCGACGACCAAACCGGCGATCCAGCCCGGCTTGTCGGAATCGTGCAGACGTCGCGTGAACGATGCTGCCAACAGCACGGTCATCAGGATCGAAATTACGACCGAACCCCACATCGAGACGCGGATCATGCTGCCCATGTGGCCGACAATCTGCTGGCTCACCGCCGCCTCGTTCATCCCCGCGCGGGCCGACTGGAACGCGTCCGCCATCATCGCGCCGCCTGCGATGATGGACAGCGTGAACGAGGCAACGACCTGGATGATCGCCAGGAACAGAACGTAGAACCAGAAGGTCGAACGTGTGTCCCGGCCTGACAGGTTCGTCAGGTTGGACAGGTTATACCGGATGGCCTCGAACATCGGATGCCTCCCTTTGCCTCGCGAGGCTTAATACGATCGGGCGATATAGATACGCTCCACGGCGTCGCGGCCTGTGAACAGGCACTTGCCGTCCGCCGGAGCCGCATTCATAGGCGTGTTGCGCATGGTCAGCTTCAGCGTCTTGAGCCTCTGAACGATTTCGTCGAGCTCGCTACCTGTGGGACGCACCCACTGTGCTTCGGCCCAGCCCGGATAGCGCTTGTCCTCAGAGAAGAATGCGGCGAGTTCCTCGAAGGTGCTGACCGGTGCGATGTTCGCGTCGCGCTTCGCTTTGGCCTCTGCATAGAGGCTGGACTGAATGTCTTCCAGTTCGGCCGATGCAACCGTGACGAACTCCTGCTTCGGCATTCCGATGAAATTGGCCTTGGCCTCAGCGTTCCACAACTTGTCGCGGCGGAGCATGGATACCTGCCCGCCGGCCGCATCGCGCCCGCCAATCTCGAGGATCAGCGGCACGCCTTTCTTGACCCATGCCCAGCGCTTCTGCGTGGCCTTTCCAGGACGCTTGTCGAGCATTACGCGCACAGGCTCGCCGAGCGACGAGAGGCCCGCAAGTTCCTTGCGCAGTCCTTCGCAGTAAGCGAGAAGTTCGGCGTCCTCGGGTTTGTCGCGCAGCATCGGCAGGATGACGATCTGATGCGGCGCCAGCATCGGCGGCACGCGCAGTCCGTCGTCGTCGCCGTGGGTCATGATCAGGCCGCCGATCATGCGCGTAGAGGTGCCCCATGAGGTGGTATGGCAATACTGCTGCGTGCCTTCGGCGTCCTGGTACTGGATGCCCGCAGCATGTGCGAAGCCGGTGCCGAGGTAGTGCGAAGTTCCAGCCTGGAGCGCCTTGCCGTCCTGCATCATGGCCTCGATGGAGTATGTCGCGACGGCCCCCGGGAAGCGCTCGTTCTCGGGCTTTTCGCCGGCGATCACCGGCATGGCCAGTTCGGTCTCGGCGAAATCGCGGTACATCTCGAGGGCGCGCAGCGTTTCGGCCATCGCATCGTCACGGTCAGCGTGCGCGGTATGGCCTTCCTGCCAAAGGAACTCGCTGGTGCGCAGGAACATGCGGGTGCGCATTTCCCAGCGTACGACATTCGCCCACTGATTGGTAAGCAGCGGCAGGTCGCGCCAGCTCTGCACCCAGCGCGACATGGCGGCGCCAATCACGGTTTCGGAGGTTGGGCGGACGATAAGCGGCTCTTCCAGCTTCGCCTCGGGATCGGGGACCAGCCCGCCCTTCCCGTCACCGATCAGGCGGTGATGGGTGACGACCGCCATTTCCTTGGCGAAGCCTTCGACATGCTCGGCTTCCTTGGCGAAGTAGGAAAGCGGGATGAACAGCGGAAAATAGCAGTTGTCGACGCCCGCCGCCTTGATCCGGTCGTCCATGCGGCGCTGAATGCGCTCCCACACGCCGTAGCCCCACGGCTTGATGACCATGCAGCCGCGAACGCCGGATTCCTCGGCCATTTCAGCTTCGGAAATGACTTCCTGATACCACTGGGCGAAATCGTCCTCGCGCTTTGTCGAGAGGGCGTGGCGAATGGCGGACACGAGTGCTAATTCCTGACTTGTTGATGCGTCCGAAGGCTGATCCTTCGGGACGCACCCGCTGGCCCTTATTTGCCCAGCGCGTCAAGCCTCTTCTGAATTTCCGCCATCTGTTCGCGCATCGCGGCAAGATCTCCATTCTCACCAGCGGGCCCGGCCTTGGTTTCGGGCTTTTCGGCGCCGGGCATGAATGCGGCCGACGCTGCACGGAACATGGCCATGTTCTGCTCGGCCAATTTGGCGAGTGGATTGTTGCCGAGACTGTCCTCGAAAGCCTTCGAGAGCTTCGTCTGGTTAGCCCGGAAGTTCTCCATCGACGCTTCCAGATAGTGCGGGATCAGCGACTGCATCGAGTTGCCATACATGCTGATCAGCTCACGCAGGAAATTGACCGGCAGCATCTGCTCACCGTTCGATTCCTCTTCCATGATGATCTGGGTCAGGATGGTATGGGTGATGTCGGCCCCGGATTTCGCGTCCAGAACTTTGTAGTCCACGCCCTCGCGCGTCATCTTGGACAGATGGTCCAGCGTGATGTAGCTGGACGAACGGGTATTATAAAGGCGCCGATTGGCGTACTTCTTGATGATGACGGTATCGTCTTCGTTCTTTGCCGTTTCAGCCATTTCCGTTCCCCAAGCCTGTCTTTGGGACATGGTATCATTGCATGATATCGCGGCGCAACACAAATTGCTGCGCAGCAAAAGGCCGTAACGATTCCAGGCCTAGCGAGCGAAGCGTTGGCCCAGCAGCGTGAGTAGCTCGTACTGGGAAAGTCCGGTCGTCCGGCTCGCTTCGGGAAGGGCATAATTGGCGGTCACCCAGTCGCCCTCGCCCAGGTGCGGGGCGCTCGTGAGATCGATCGTCGTCATATCCATGCTGACGCGTCCGATGACGGGCAGATCCTGGCCTCCTGCACTGAACCGGCCCTTGCCGGACCAGCAACGCAGGTAGCCATCGGCATAGCCAAGCGCGATCGTGCCCACCCGCATCGCGGCAGGCGCCGTGAATGTAGCGTTATATCCGACTGTATCCCCAGCAGGAACGTCACGGACCTGCATGATCGCCACTTGCGGGCGGACGACCTGCCGGATGACCTCGGCCATCTCCCCGCGCGGAATGCCGCCGTAGAGCGAAATGCCCGGCCGGGTCAGATCGCCGTGGAAAGCGCTTCCCAAGGCTATCCCCGCGCTATTCGCAAGGCTTGCTCGCCGGTGTGGGATAACCTTGAGCGCCTCTCGCCAAAGGGCGCATTGCCGGGCACTGCGTTCGGCATCATCCTCAGCGGCGACCAGATGAGACAGAACCGCGTCGACTTGCAGCCGCCGCATTATCTCGTCCCCGATCTGGCTCATCGGCAGACCCAGCCGGTTCATGCCGGTATCGACCATCACATGGCAGATGCCGCCGCCGCCATCGAGCCATCGCCGCGCCTGATCGATGGAATTGATGACCGGTTTCACCCCTATGTCCCTAGCGTATGCCACATCCGCGCTCGTCAGCGGTCCGTGAAGGACTGAAACACAGTCGGCACCCGCGACGTCGGCGACGGCCTTTACTTCAGACCAATGGGCAACAAAGAAATCCCGGCAACCCGCTGCATGAAGAACGGACGCGACCTTCTCCGCTCCCAGCCCATACCCGTTGGCCTTCACGGCCGCCCCCGCCCTTGCCTTGCCGGACATCCGGTCAAGCACCAGCCAGTTCGATTTCAGAGCGTCGGTATCGATGCCGAGCCGAAGGGCTGGCGCAGGAATGTCAGGTAGCATCTTCACCAAAGTCACGGGTGTGTCCGAAAGGCAGATCCGAGAGGGAAACGGCCAGCCCGACCGCTACCACTAACCGCGTATACCACAAGCCTTGATAGGGATCGCGACTCCTTGCGATTAGGTAGCTTGTTATGAGTGCCTGGAAGCCTTCGAAGCGTACGGTTCCCTCACCGTAAGGTATGCGAGCGGGAAACACTCCGAATGAGCCCGATCATGAGGTTCGCGGCGGTGCGCATGGTTTAACGATCGCTAAGATAGCGCCTGCGTGGCGGCATTCCACGGTAACATAACGGCGCCGTGACGTCCGGGATAGCCGCGGGCTGCGGCGATCGCTCGCAAGCCGGGCCAGTCGGGCATTTCCCGCTCGCCCGCCAGCCAAGCTGCGACGGCCAAAGCAGTCTCTTGTATCTGTGACCGTGAATGGCCCGCAGCGGCCTTGGCGAATATCGCTGCGGAGGCCTGTCCGACGGCGCAGGCCTGACTCCGAACGCCTACCCGAGTGACCGCGCCATCCGCCGCGCATTCCAATCCGAGCAAGATCGTGCTGCCGCAGCTTTTGGACTTTGCCTCGCCTCGTAGCGGCAAATCGTCAGCCAGTGCAAAACCGGCAAGCTCCACCGCCAGACCCAGCACTTCGGGGGTGTAGAGGACCACGCTCGACATTCGTCACTTCACCATCGGGTACTGTCAGGGCGGCTATCCATCGGCGTCGGCAGTAGGCTCGGCTGCCGTTCGTGCTTCCCGCCGACGCTCGGCGATCATCTGAACGAGAGCTTCGCTGCTCGCATTGATGAAGGGATAGGTGCGCGCCTGCGTCATCCATTGGGGGCGGCCGGATACACCCCAGATAGTGTCGTATCCCAGCACGAGAACGGAAAACCCGAGGACGATGATGATCACGCCTTTCACCGTGCCGAACCCAAAACCGAGTACTCGGTCAATCGGACCAAGCACCGAAGCACGGCTCTTGCTCCCGGCCCATTTGGCTACGAACTTGGCCACCGCGAATGGAACCAGCAGCAGCACCGCGAAAGCGAGCACGGCGGCACCGGAATCGATGTATGGTTCCAGCCATTCCGTCAGCGGCGTATGCAGCATTCGGATCGCCATCACCGCGAGGATCCACGCCCCGAGCGCGAGTATCTCCTGAACGAAACCGCGCACGAAGCCGGTCACGGCGCCTAGCCCGACGAAGAGCAGGACTGCGATGTCGAAGCCAGTCATAGACGGATAGGATTATGCATCTGAGAGGATGCGGTCAACGAGGTTGGGCAGCATCGCGAGACCGATGAACTTCATTCCCCTCTCGGCAGTGCCTCCAGTAGGGCCATAGCCCCGCGCAAACCCCAGCTTTGCCGATTCCCGCTGCCGGATCGAGGAGTGCGCAACCGGGCGAATCTCCCCCGCCAAGGAGACTTCGCCGAACCACACGGCATTGCTCGCGAGTGGCTTGTCGCCCAGTGCCGAGACCAGGGCTGCGGCCACCGCGAGATCGGCCGCTGGGTCCGACAAACGATAGCCGCCCGCGACATTGAGATAGACTTCCGCGCTGGAGAAATTGAGCCCGCACCGCGCCTCGAGGACGGCCAGCAACATCGCCATCCGGCCACTGTCCCATCCGACCACTGCGCGACGAGGCGTGGCGCCGCTCTGCAACCGAACGATCAGCGCCTGTATTTCGACGAGCACGGGGCGGGTGCCCTCCATTGCGGGAAAGACCGCGCTGCCCGCCATCGGCTCCTCGCGGCCCGACAGGAACAGCATGGAGGGATTGCCGACCTCTGCAAGGCCATCGCCCTCCATTGCAAAGACTCCGATCTCGTCGACCGGACCAAAGCGGTTCTTGAGCGAGCGCAGGATGCGATACTGATGGCTGCGCTCACCCTCGAAACTCATCACTACGTCGACCATGTGCTCCAGCACACGCGGTCCCGCGATTGTCCCGTCCTTGGTGACATGGCCAACCAGGACCAGCGTCACGCCGCTTTCCTTGGCATAGCGGATCAGTTCGAACGCGCAGCCGCGAACCTGGCTGACGGTGCCCGGCGCCCCCTCGATCTGGTCGGAATGCATGGTTTGGATCGAATCGATAACCAGCAGTGACGGCGGATCCATCATTCCGAGCGTGGTCAGGATGTCCCGCACCGAAGTCGCGGCGGCGAGTTGGATCGGTGCCTTCGACAGGCCGAGACGATCCGCCCTCAGACGCACCTGCCCGGCGGCCTCCTCGCCGCTGACATAGACCGCTTGCCCACCTGACCTGGCGGTGTGCGCAGAGACCTGCAGCAGCAGGGTCGATTTGCCGATACCCGGATCTCCGCCCATCAGTATCGCCGAACCGGGAACGAACCCGCCGCCCAGTGCCCGGTCGAATTCGGATATCCCACTTGGCCGCCGCTTCGGCATTTCGCCAGGCTGATCGAGCGGGGTAAACTGGATCGGACGCCCGCCCGACGATAGATCATGCTTGGCGGAAAACACCGTTTGCGGGGCATCTTCCGTCATCGAGTTCCATTCGCCGCAATCGGGACACTGGCCTTGCCAGCGCGTCGCGACGCTGCCGCAGGCCTGACAGACATATCGACGCTTGGGCTTTGCCATGCTGTGCAGGTAGTGAGAACAGATTGCGAACGCAAGATGGATAATGTCGTTCGTGGCAGGGATATAGGGCTGGCGAAGGAAGGGTCGGTCTGGCACACCTCGGGCATGCGGCAGAAAGAACTGCGGATCGCGCTTGTTTGTTACGGGGGTATCAGCCTCGCGGTCTACATGCACGGGGTCACGAAGGAGCTGTGGAAGGGACTGCAGGCCAGTCGTGCGCATTGGTCCAGGGAAAGCGAGCCTGGGGGCAGCGCCGCGACCTACCTGCGCCTTCTGCGCCGCCTGGAGCATGGCAGCAACCTTCGTCTGCGTCTGTTGACCGACATTGTCGCAGGTGCGAGCGCGGGGGGGATAAATTCCGTCTTCCTTGGGCAAGCGATTCATTCGGGCCAATCGCTTGAGCCGCTAACCGATCTCTGGCTGGAATGTGCCGACGTTGACATACTGCTTGATCCCGACGCGCGCCCGTGGTCGCGCGCGGCGAAGTTCTGGGCAAGTCCGATCGTATCCTATGTCCTGGGCCGGCCGGGCAATGCGATCAGCGCCAGCGTCGCACCGGAAACGCGCAAGGAAGTCCGTGACAAGCTTTCCCGTCTCATCCGTTCGCGTTGGTTCGAACCTCCGTTCAGCGGCATCGGTTTCTCACGTCTTCTTCACCGGGCCCTGACGGCAATGGCTGCTACGCCGTCGCAGCCACCGCTGCTGCCCGAAAATCATCCGCTCGACCTTTTCGTGACGACCACCGATTTCAAGGGGCACCTCGAAACGCTTCGCCTGCATTCGCCCCCGCTGGTGATGGAGAGCGAACACCGGCTCACGATTGGTTTCAGCGCAAAAGCGCCGGCCACGCGGGGGCAGCCGCTGGCGTCAATTCCCGAACTCGTTTTTGCGGCGCGTTCCACGGCCAGTTTCCCCGGAGCCTTTCCGCCGCTTCAGATTCGCGAGATCGACACACTCGTAAACGAACGAGGTGCATCATGGCCGGGGCGCGATGCGTTTCTCAAGCGGATCATGCCTGAACACAGTAGGCGCGGCGAACTGGATTCGGTCGCGCTAATCGACGGCTCGGTGCTCGTGAATGCGCCGTTCGCCGATGCCATGGGCGTGCTTCACGACCGACCGGCAGCACGAGAAGTCGATCGCCGGTTCGTCTACATCGACCCGACCCCGGACCACCTTGGCGCGAACTTGCGGCGCGATGTCCGCAATCCCGGCTTCTTTCCCGTGATATTCGGATCGCTGTCCGCCATTCCGCGAGAGCAGCCGATCCGCGACAACCTCGAGGCGCTCGAACGCGATTCTCGGGAAAAGTCGGCCTTGCGCGATATTGTGCGGGCCCTTCGGCCAGAGATCGAGGAGACAGTCGAGCGGCTGTTCGGCCATACCCTGTTTCTGGACCGGCCGACGGCCAAGCGACTTTCCGCCTGGCGGAGCAAGGCTCAACAGGCCGCATTCGATCAGGCCGGCTTTGCTTATCATGGCTACGCCCAGGTCAAGTTCACAAGCATCATCACAATGCTTGGCCGATTGGTCCACGATGCTGCGCCCGAGCTTGAACTGCCCAACGCCGCGCCGATCCGCGATAGGCTGATCGCGCATCTGGAGGTGAGCGGGATCGACCGCCGGTTCGGTTTGCGGGAAGCCCATTCGCCTTTGATGGTCGGCTTTTTCCGCGCGCACGACCTTGCATTTCGGATCCGGCGGCTGCGGCTGCTGGCGCGCCGCGTCACTCAGGAACGGGACAGCGACAGGAACGTGGCCGAGAATGACCGCGATGAAGCGCGATCGGCGATCTACACCGCGCTCAATCTCTATCTGCGTTGTGAAGCCGGCTCGGCGTTGGGCGAGGAGTTTGGCGATCTGGCCCGTGCGTTCTTCGACAATCCCGGCGCGGCGATCGATCATATCGCGCGGAAGCGCTCGCTGGAAAGCGCCGACGCCGAGGTTGATGAAATCCTCGCCGAGGCCATGGCAGCAATGCCCACGCCGCTTCGCCGACGCATCTTGCTCGCCTATCTCGGATTTCCTTTTTTTGACACCGTGACGCTGCCCCTGCTTCGCGGCGAGGGAATGAATGAGTTCGACCCGGTACAAGTCGACCGCATATCGCCGGACGATTGCAACGCGATCCGGCGCGGCGGTTCCAGCGAGACCCTGCGCGGCACCGAATTTTACAACTTCGGCGCCTTTTTCAGCCGCTCCTATCGGGAGAACGACTACTTATGGGGCAGGCTGCATGGTGCAGAACGGCTCATCGATCTTATCGCGTCTACGCTCGACGAAGATAATGCCATACCCGAACGCGAACTGCGCCAGTTCCGGCGCGAGGCGTTCCTTGCGATTCTGGATGAGGAAAAGGAAAGGCTTCGCGCCGATCCGGGGATGGTGGAACGGATAAGGAAAGAAGTTTTGTCTGGCTGACATTTGAGAGGCAGATGCAGCGGTGCCAAGGCATCTGCCTCTCGAATCGCTTAGGCTCTTCACGTGCTTTACCAAAGTACAGTAGATCGCACCGGTTGTGCTTTGGCTTTTCCCGTCCGCGGCAACCGATCACTCCGTAAGGTCGGTCCAGGCTTCCTTGATGCGGTCAAAGAAACCCTTCGATTGGGGACATTCATCGCCAGTCTCGGTCGCCTGAAGTTCGCGGATAAGCTCCTTCTGGCGGGCCGAGAGCCGGGTGGGAGTTTCTACGGTAATCTCGATCACGAGATCCCCGCGCCCCCTGCCCTGCAGCACCGGCATGCCGGCCCCGCGCTTGCGCAGCTGCTTGCCCGACTGGATCCCGGCGGGAATGTCGAGCGCGATCGTATCGCCATCGATGCCAGGGATCTCGATCGAGCCGCCTAGCGCAGCAGTGGTGAAGGTGATTGGCACCCGCGTCAGCAACGTAGTCCCGTCGCGCTCGAACATCTTGTGCCGCTTGACGTGCAGGAAGATGTAGAGGTCGCCCGGAGGCGCGCCGAACGGGCCGGCCTCGCCTTTGCCCGAAAGACGGATGCGCGTTCCGGAATCAACGCCCGGCGGGATGTCCACCTGCAACGTCTGGGGCATGTCGACACGGCCTTCACCGCCGCATGCTCGGCAGGGTTTCTCTATCACTTCGCCGCGGCCATGGCAGGTTGGGCAGGTTCGCTCGACGACGAAGAATCCTTGCTGGGCCCTTACCTTTCCGTGCCCGGCACACATCGCGCAAGCTCGCTTGCCGGTGCCTGGTTCCGCGCCGGACCCGTGGCATGGTTCGCATGCCTGAGAGACTTCGATGGTGATCTCGGTCTGCTTGCCGTGGAAAGCCTCTTCCAGGCTAATTTCCATGTCATAGCGCAGATCCGCACCGCGGCGCGTCTGCTGCCGGGCACCGCCACCGAATGCACTGCCGAAAATGGATTCGAAGATATCGCCTATGTCGCCGAATTCGGCGCCCATTCCACCCGGGCCTCCAGCGCCGCCCTGCTGGAAAGCGGCATGGCCATACCGGTCATATGCGGCACGCTTCTGCGGATCCTTCAGGCATTCATAGGCTGCGCTGATCTGCTTGAAGCGAGCTTCGGAATCCTGGCACCCGGGGTTCTTGTCCGGGTGATAACGCATGGCAAGTCGGCGGTAGGCGGACTTCAAGGTCTTGTCGTCCGCGTCGCGCGAAACTTCCAGCAGTTCGTAAAAATCTATCTCGGTCGCTGACACACAGTATCTCCCGTAGACAACCTAACCGCCACCGGCGCGGCGTGCACCGGTGGCGGCCGTGGTTTTCATCAGGACGTTCAGCCCTTGTTTTCGTCGACTTCCGAGAACTCGGCGTCAACGACATCTTCATCGCCGCCGGCCGGAGCCCCGGCATCCGGAGAAGCTGTCGAAGCCTGTTCCTTCTCGTAGATGGCCTGGCCCATCTTCATCGCCTCTTGTGTCAGTTCTTGCGCCTTGGCGTTGATATCCTCGGCCTCACCGCCTTCAAGCGCGGTCTTGGTCGCGGCGATCGCGGCTTCGACTTCACTCTTCAACGATGCGTCGATCTTGTCGCCATGCTCGGCGATCTGCTGCTCAGTGGCGTGGACAAGGCTGTCGGCGTTGTTACGCGCCTCGGCGGCCTCGCGACGCTTCTTGTCTTCCTCGGCGAACTTTTCTGCATCCTTGACCATCTGGTCGATATCGGAATCCGAAAGACCGCCCGATGCCTGGATGCGGATCTGCTGTTCCTTGCCGGTGCCCTTGTCCTTGGCAGACACGTTGACGATGCCGTTGGCGTCGATGTCGAAGGTTACCTCGATCTGCGGCACGCCCCGGCGCGCCGGCGGAATGCCGACGAGGTCGAACTGGCCGAGCATCTTGTTGTCCTGCGCCATCTCGCGCTCGCCCTGGAACACGCGGATGGTCACCGCCTGCTGGTTGTCCTCGGCGGTGGAGTAGACCTGGCTCTTCTTGGTCGGGATCGTCGTGTTACGGTCGATCATCTTGGTCATGATGCCGCCCAGCGTCTCGATGCCCAGTGACAGCGGAGTCACGTCGAGAAGCAGCACGTCCTTGACGTCGCCCTGAAGCACGCCGGCCTGAATGGCAGCGCCCATCGCCACAACTTCGTCAGGGTTCACGCCGGTATGCGGCTCCTTGCCGAAGAATTCCTTCACCGTCTCGCGGACCTTGGGCATACGGGTCATGCCGCCAACGAGGACGACTTCGTCGACTTCCGAGGCCGAAACGCCGGCGTCAGCGAGCGCTTTCCTGCAAGGTTCGATCGTACGCTTGATGAGATCGGCGACCATCTTTTCCAGGTCGGCGCGGGTAACCGTCTCGACCAGGTGAAGCGGAGTCGTCGCGCCGCCTTCCATGCGGGCCGTGATGAACGGCAGGTTGATTTCGGTCGACGCGGTCGAGGAAAGCTCGATCTTTGCCTTTTCAGCCGCTTCCTTCAGGCGCTGCAGAGCGAGCTTGTCGGTCCGCAGGTCCATGTTTTCCTTGGCCTTGAACTTGTCGGCAAGCCATTCGACGATCTTGGTGTCGAAATCTTCGCCGCCAAGGAAGGTGTCGCCGTTAGTCGACTTCACCTCGAACACGCCATCACCGATCTCGAGGATGGACACGTCGAATGTGCCGCCGCCAAGATCGTAGACGGCGATGGTCTTGCCGTCCTGCTTGTCGAGGCCATAGGCGAGCGCGGCCGCGGTCGGTTCGTTGATGATGCGCAGCACTTCAAGGCCCGCGATCTGGCCGGCATCCTTGGTCGCCTGACGCTGGGCGTCGTTGAAGTATGCGGGAACCGTGATAACGGCCTGCGTGACGGTCTCGCCGAGATAGCTCTCCGCGGTTTCCTTCATCTTCTGGAGCGTGAAGGCGGAAATCTGCGAAGGGCTGTAGTCCTCGCCGCCGGCCTGAACCCAGGCGTCGCCATTCTTGCCCTTCACGATGTGATAGGGAACCAGCTCGGTGTCCTTCTTGGTCACCGGATCGTCGAAGCGGCGACCGATAAGGCGCTTCACCGCGAAGATCGTATTATCGCCGTTCGTCACGGCCTGGCGCTTCGCCGGCTGCCCGATCAGTCGCTCACCGTCCTTGGTGAAAGCAACGATCGAGGGCGTCGTGCGCGCGCCTTCTGAATTCTCGATAACCTTGGGCTTCCCGCCGTCCATCACGGCAACGCAGCTGTTGGTCGTGCCGAGGTCAATACCGATTACTTTTGCCATTATCCCCATTTCCTCACGTCAGTGGTTGACACCGCACGGATAGCCTCCCCCGAAAGGCAAAGCGGCTTGCGCGGCTCGGTGACGTTCATGTCGTCGAGGCGCATATAGGTGCGGTTTTTCTTGGAACAAGTGTGTCCAGGTGGCATTAGCTCGGCGAATTCAAACATGTCTCGAAACGGAGTTGGTCGCGTCGTGAAAACAGCCGGAACCACGTTTGCCCTGATCGTCGCTGCAGCTGCGCTGACTTCGCTTTCCGCGTGCCAACAGGATGCTCCAACCCCGGCTACCACGGAGGCCAGCAGCGGACCTGCTGCGTCAATGTTTGAAGCGGAACCGGAAGCAAAGCCGGGGATTTTCGCCGGAGAAGGCCGGCTTGTATTGCCGGCTGTCGCCGGGCGACCTGCCGCCGTCTATTTCACCGTACGCAACGAAAGCGATACCAAGGTGACCCTGTCTTCGGTTCACGTGGCCGGCGCAGGCAAGGCGGAAATGCACAAGACCGAGGGCGGCAGCATGGGCGCCGTCAAATCGGTGGACATCGCGCCAGGGCGGGCTGTTGCGTTTGCGCCAGGCGGCTATCACGTGATGGCCTTCGATCTCGCAAACAGCATGAAGGCCGGGCAGACCGGCGAACTCACCCTCACCTTTTCGGATGGCGACAAGCTTTCTTTCCCCCTCATGCTGGAGGCAATGGGCGGTTCCATGGGCGCGCACGATATGCCGGGCATGACACACTGAGCGGATCAGATGCCTGTGTGCCGGGCGGGGAGCGCTCTCTCACGCCCGGCGAGATCGCGATCGTCCGGTCGGTCTTTGGAGGTGCGATCGACTGCCAGCCGGTGCGCATCCGTCGTCGGCGCTGGTTTCCTTTTCAGCCGGCCCGGACAGTTATGGCGCCATGCGGGCACCTGCATTTTCATCCGCGATCAGACATCTACTGCGATGACTTCTCACAGCAGGGAGCAGGATTGCAGGGCTTGTTCGTGCATGAGATGACCCACGTCTGGCAAACGCAGGTGAGAGGGCGGTGGTATCTGCCGCTCATGCGCCATCCGCTTTCACGCTATGACTATGTTTTACGACCGGGCTGGAAACTCGAACGCTACGGTATCGAGCAGCAGGCGGAAATCGTCCGCCACGTATTCCTGCTGGCGGCAGGCGTTCACATTCCTGGCGCCCCTTCGTCTGACAGTTACCGAGGTATCCTGCCCTTCAATCCGGCATAAGAAAAGGCACGGAAGTTACTCCGCGCCTCTTCTAACTTTTCGCTCGTACTCGTTCAGCAGTCGCGGTCCCAATAGCGGTCGCCGCGACGGTCATAGCGATAACAGCCACGCTCGTTCTTGTTAACCTGGGAACCCGCGACCGCGCCTGCAGCAGCACCGATCGCGGCGCCCGTGCCGACATTTCCGCCGGCCAGCGCGCCTACGCCTGCGCCGAGAGCACCGCCAGCAAGGGCGCCTTCGCCAGAGTAGTTGCTTGCGCAGCCGGCCATGCTGAACGCGCCTGCGGCAAGAATGGGGAGGATAAGCTTACGCATCGTCAATCTCCGAGAATCTGCTTCACTCAGTCTACAACTGATCGCTTCCGGGAATTGTTCCGCATTTATAGCGCACTTTGTCTCTGGAAGGGGGCCGACCGTCGGTAAACGCGGATCGAAAAGGCCAAAAGCAAAACGCCCGGCTCAAAAGCCGGGCGCTATCGTGCATTGTCTAAAAAACTGTCAGTCAGGTTTTTTCGCGACTGCCACCATGGCTGGGCGAAGCAGACGATCCTTGATCATGTAACCAGCCTGCATCTCCTGCACGATCGTACCTGGCTCCGCGTCGGCGGAGGGCAGCTCGATCATCGCCTGATGCTGGTTGGGATCAAGGGGAAGGCCCATTGCGGCGATGCGGCTGATGCCGTGCGAGGCAAACACCTTGTCGATCTCGCGCCCGGTCGCCTCAAGCCCGGCAACAAGATTCTTCATCTTCTCGTCCTCGCGCATTTCAGCCGGGATTGCCGAGAGCGCACGGGAAAGGTTGTCAGCCACGGACAGGATGTCGCGTGCGAAGCCGGTGGCTGCATAAGCGCGCGTGTCGGCAATGTCCTTCTCCAGGCGTCGGCGCACGTTCTGGGTCTCGGCACGCGCATACAGCACGTCCTGCTTCGCGACTTCCAATTCCTCGCGAAGCTTCGCCAGTTCCTCGTTTTCGCCCTTACGGTCGATCATGTCCTCGGGCACGCCCCTCAATTCCTCGGCAATCGCGGCATCGACAGATACGCCTTCCTGCGGCTGCGCTTTATCGTCATTCATCCTGTTTTCGTTCCAGCTATCCGATGAGTTTACCCAGGCTCTGGGCGGTGAAGTCCACCATGGGGACGACTCGCGCATAATTCAACCGAGTCGGCCCGATGACCCCCACTACGCCGACCACCCTGCCCTCGCGGTCTCGGTATGGCGATGCGATCACCGATGATCCAGACAGCGCGAACAGCCGGTTTTCAGAACCAATGAAAATGCGGGTCGACTGGGCCTTGCCAGCCATTTCCAGAAGATCTGCGATGGATTGCTTGTTCTCGAGATCGTCCAGCAGAGAGCGTACGCGCTCAAGATCGGACATCGCGGCTTCGTCGAGCAGGTTGGATTGCCCGCGCACGATCAGCACCGGGCGCTGCAGCACATCCTCGCTCCACACGGCAAGCCCGCGCTCGACGAGGTCACTACTCGCGGCGTTGAGCGCGGACCGGCCCGAGGCTATTTCCGTGCGCATCGCAAGGGAGGCTTCCGCAAGCGTTCGCCCGGCTAATCGCGCGCTGATGTAGTTGGATGCTTCTTCCAGCGCGCCGGAGGGGAGATTGGCTGGAAGTTCCACTACGCGGTTCTCGACCGCCCCGTCCTCGCCCACCATCACGGCCAGAGCGCGGCCCGGCGAAAGCAGCACGAGCTGCAGGTGGGTAAGTCGCGGCTCGCGCTTGGGCACCATGACCACGCCTGCCCCGGACGAAAGATTGGAAAGCAATGCGCTCGTCGCCTCCAGTGCGGCCTCGATCGGCCCGGGCGCGGAAATCCAGGTCTCGATCGCGGTCCGTTCCTCGATAGTAGGCTCTGCCACCTGCATGATGCCGTCCACGAACAGCCGAAGCCCGGCTTCGGTCGGCAGCCGTCCAGCGCTGGTGTGCGGCGCGGCCAGCAGGCCCAGCACTTCCAGATCGGCTAGAACCGAACGGATCGAGGCGGACGACAGGTTGACCCCGTTCTGCCCCGACAGCGCCTTTGACCCAACCGGCGTCCCAGTTGACAGGTAACCCTCTACGACGAGACGAAAAATCTCGCGGGCGCGGGTGTTGAGCTCGGTGATGGGCGGTGTCGGCATGACGCCCAATTTAGGCAATAGGCTTGCAGCCTCAAGTCTTATGCGCAAAGGGGCACGCCTCAGTTCACGAGAGGAATACAAATGCGACCTTCCGGCCGCGCGCCCGACGAGATGCGCACTATCGAAATCCAGACCGGATTCACCAAGCATGCCGAAGGCTCGGTGCTGATTTCCTTTGGCGACACCCGGGTGCTGGTTACTGCCAGCGTCGAGGAAAAAGTGCCGCCATTCCTGCGCGGCAAGGGCGAAGGCTGGGTGACGGCGGAATACTCGATGCTGCCTCGTGCCACGCACACGCGCGGTTCGCGTGAGGCCGCAAAGGGCAAGCAATCTGGCCGCACGCAGGAAATCCAGCGCCTGATCGGCCGTTCGCTGCGCGCTGTGGTCGACATGAAGAAGCTCGGCGAGCGGCAGATCGTGCTCGACTGCGACGTTCTTCAGGCTGACGGCGGCACGCGGACCGCCTCGATCTCCGGCGCGTGGGTCGCGCTGCGTCTGGCGGTGGACAAGCTGATGGCAGAGGGCAAGATCAAGGACGACCCGATCGAAGGGCGCGTCGCAGCCATATCCTGCGGCATCCACCAGGGAACGCCGGTGCTGGACCTCGACTACATCGAAGACAGCGGCGCCGATGCAGACGCGAACTTTGTGCTGATCGAGGGCGGCAAGATCGCCGAGGCGCAGGCCACCGCCGAAGGCGCGTGCTATGACGAGGAAGGCCTGCTGCGTTTGCTGCGGCTCGCCCGCATCGGCTGCGACGGCATTTTCGCGGCGCAGGCCAAGGCGGCGGGGCGCTGACCAGGCGTCCCTGACACCGGGAGACATCGATGACCCGCAGACTGGACCGCCAGCGACTTGTGATCGCTACGCACAATGCCGGCAAGCTTAAGGAAATCGGCGCTTTGCTGGCGCCCTACGGGATCGAATGTCTCTCGGCGGGACAACTCGGACTGCCCGAGCCGGAAGAGACAGGGACGACATTCGTAGAAAACGCCCTGCTCAAGGCTCACGCCGCTGCCAAGGCAGCGCAGATCCCCGCACTCGCCGATGACAGCGGTCTGTCCGTTACCGCGCTGGGCGGGCGTCCCGGCGTCTACACCGCCGACTGGGCCGAGAGGCAGTGGTTCGAGGGCGAGCCGGGCCGCGATTGGTACATGGCGATGGGCAAGGTCGAAGGCTTGCTGTGCGAGGCCGGCCCTGACGTGGACCGATCTTGCTGGTTCTCCTGCGTGCTCGCGATCGCCTGGCCTGAAGGGGACGAGGCGGTCTATGAAGGCCGGATCGACGGCACTTTCTCATGGCCGCCGCGTGGCACGATGGGCTTTGGCTATGATCCGGTTTTCGTCCCTGGCGGACGCGATGTGACTTTCGCCCAGCTCGATCCGGAAGTGAAATACCGGATTGGCCACCGCGCCGATGCCTTCGCCAAGCTGGTCGCGGAGCAGTTTGGCGGGTAGAGTCCGGCTTATGGCGCGAGCGCTATATATCCATTGGCCGTTCTGTCTCGCTAAGTGTCCTTACTGCGACTTCAACAGCCATGTCCGAGACAGGGTGGACACAGCACTGTGGGAGCGTGGCCTTCTGGCGGATATGCGGCGGGAGCATGAGGTTGCCGGCGGTGAGAAGCTTGATTCGATCTTCTTTGGCGGTGGCACTCCATCGCTGATGCCGCCGGCGTTGGTCGAGCGCCTGTTGCGCGAAGCTCAGCGCTTGTGGGGTTTCGCTCCGGGCATCGAAATCACCCTGGAAGGCAATCCCTCCTCGGTCGAAAGCGCCAACTATGCCGCTCTCTCCGACGCCGGCGTGAACCGGGTGTCGCTCGGTCTTCAGGCCCTGGACGATAGGACACTGCGATTTCTCGGGCGCCTCCATGACGCCGCTGAAGGGCTCGCCGCGCTCGATGTCGCGCAGCGACATTTCGACCGCGTGTCTTTCGACCTGATCTATGCCCGGCCCGGCCAGACACTCGCAGCATGGCAGGCGGAGCTGGGCCGTGCCCTGTCGCTCGGGACGGGGCATCTCTCGCTCTATCAACTCACCATCGAGCCGGGCACCCGTTTCGAGACCATGGTGCGCAAGGGCGATTTCACCCCTCTGGATGAAGACGCCTGCGCCGACATGTTCGCGATGACGCGCGAGATGACGAACGCGGCCGGGCTGCCGGCCTACGAAGTCAGCAATCACGCGCTCGCTGGCGAGGAAAGCCGTCACAACCTCACCTACTGGCGCTATCAGGACTACTGCGGGATCGGCCCGGGCGCACATGGCCGCCGGCGGGGCTTTGCCACCGTCCGGCACCGCAAGCCTGAAAACTGGCTGGAGGCCATTGAACGGTCGGGCGACGGCCTCGTTGAAGCACGCGCCCTGGCCGTTCGTGAACAGGCGAGCGAGGCCATGCTCATGGGTCTTCGGCTGCGCGAGGGCGTCGATCTGGGGGCCATGGCCGGGCGTTTCGGTCTACACCCCGCCCAGTTGTGCAACGCGGACAAAGCGGGGTTCTACGCCGGTCAGGGCCTTGTCTGGCAGGACAAAGGCCGGCTTGGCGTGACAGAACAAGGCATGCCGCTGCTGGACGGCCTGCTCGGCGAGATCGTACCGTCCGCACTCGTGACCCAATGACCCGGCAGGACATTCTCGAAAGCTGGAACAATCACCTTTCGCACGGTCGTCGACGCAGCCCCCATACCGTGCGCGCTTATGTCGCCGCGGCAGCGCGGCTGCTCGATGCGGTCGGCGACACGGATTGGCAGGGCTTGTGCAGCCTCGGTGCGGGCGACCTGCGCCGGCAACTGGCGGCGCGGCGGCAGGATGGCATCGGCAATGCGTCCGCAGCGCGGGAGCTCTCAGCGCTGAAGAGTTTTCTTTCCTATGCGCATGGCAAGGCAGGACTTGAACATGTTGCGCCGCCGCGTGTGCGCGGCCCCCGCATCAAGAAGGGCCTGCCGCGCCCCGTGACACCGGACGAGGCGGTGAATCTCGCCGTTGCGGTGGAGGAAGATGCCGCTGAACCATGGATCGGCGCCCGCGACCGCGCCGTGTTGCTGCTGCTCTATGGCGCCGGACTGCGCATTGCCGAGGCGCTCTCGCTCACTGCGGCGGCGCTCCCTCTGTCTGAAACGCTTGTGGTCACCGGCAAAGGCGGCAAGCAGCGAGTCGTGCCGCTCCTGCCCATCGTGCGCGCCGCCGTTGATGATTACGTGGCGCGCTGCCCCTGGCCGATGGAACGCGAAGCCGCGTTGTTTCGGGGGGCGAAGGGTGGAGCCTTGTCGCAGGGAATGGTGCAAAAGGCAGTGGCCCGCGCGCGCGTCACGCTCGGCCTTCCTCCCAGTGCGACGCCGCACGCGCTGCGTCACAGCTTTGCCACGCACCTGCTGGGGGCTGGGGCGGATCTGCGTTCGCTACAGGAATTGCTCGGCCATGCCTCGCTTGGATCCACCCAGATCTACACCCACGTTGACGCGGCGACTTTGCTGGACGTTTATCGCGCCGCTCACCCTCGCGAGCGCGACTGATCACGCGGTTTCCAGCAAATCACGCGCCACAGATAGAATATCACCGTCAGCACTCCGAGGGCGATCGTCGCCCATCCAAGCCAGTGCTCGGCCTCGGCAAAGCGGTTGCCCAGCCACTTCCCGCCCATGATCAGCAGGGCATTCCAGATGGCCGCCCCAACCAGCGTGAAAGTCAGGAACTTGCCGTGGTGCATATGGGCGAGTCCGGCCGGAATCGAGATCACCGTCCGGAACATCGGGGCGAAGCGCAGGAAGAAGACCACCCAATGCCCCCGCCTGCGCAGAAAACGCCCAGCCACTTCGACATCATGCCATTCCAGCGTCAGCCAGCGGCCCCATCGATCGACGAATGGCCGTAACCTTTCGTAACCAAGGCGGTCTGCGATCAGGAACAGCACATAGTTTCCGATGGTGGTGCCGATGCTCCCCCATATCAGCAACGGCCAGAAGTGCATGTGGCCGCGCGCTACCGCGATACCGGCGACGCCCATGATCAGTTCCGAGGGGATGGGAGGAATGATGTTTTCCAGCGCCATCAGGAACACGATGCCGGGATATCCGCCCTGCCAGATGATCTGATATATCCAGTCAGCCACGACCGGTCCCCCCGCCCTGCGGAGTGAAGGTAGTTACATCGCAGCGTGGCGGCGCTCGATCGCGTCCCAGATCATGGCACCGGTGTCGGTGCCGTTGAACCGGTCGATCGCCACGATGCCCGTGGGTGAAGTCACGTTGATTTCCGTCAGCCATTTTCCGCCAATCACATCGATGCCGACGAAAACCAGCCCCCGCGCCTTGAGTTCCGGGCCAAGCGCCGCACAGATTTCTTCTTCAGCCGAAGTGAGGCCGGCTGCCTCAGCCGAACCGCCTACTGCCAGATTGGAACGGAATTCACCCTCCCCCGGCTTGCGGTTGATGGCGCCGGCAAACTCCCCATCCACCAGCACGATGCGCTTGTCACCATCAGCGACGTCCGGAAGGAAAGGTTGGACCATGAACGGCTCCACCCATGCGTTCTGGAACATTTCCACCAGCGCGCCGAGATTGCTGCCGTCCGCCGGAACCCGAAAAACCGCCTTGCCGCCGTTGCCGTGAAGCGGTTTCACCACCAGTTCGCCCGACAGACCAAGATCGAGCGTGCGCTGCTGGAACAGGCGGACATCCTCGATGCGGCGGGCGATGAAGGTGGGCGGCATGAACCGCGCGAAATCGAGTACGAAGACCTTTTCGGGTGCGTTACGGACGCTTGCAGGATCATTGACGACAAGGGTCTGGCCGGCCAGTCGCTCCAGTAAGTGGGTAGCGGTGATGTAGCCGAGGTCGAAAGGCGGATCCTGCCGCATAAGTATGACATCGATATCGGAGACGAGATCGATCAGCCGGTATTCCCCGCGCGTGAAGTGGGCGCCCTCGGCGCGCTGCACCGTTACCGGCGTGCCCCAGCAGGTAAGCCGCCCGCTGGCACCGGTTGAGGTGTCAAAGGCCAGTGTTCGCACGTCGTAGTGGAACAGTTGATGCCCCCTCGCCTGTGCCGCGAGCATCAGCGCGAACGACGAGTCGCCGGCGATGTTGATGCTTTCCAGCGGGTCCATCTGGACGGCGATACGTAGGGTCATGAAAAACGGTCCTGAAGTTGGGATGGCCGGGGCCTAGCGGGAATTCGGGTGCGGGGCGACTTCTTTCAAGGGAATCCTGCCCCGACGCCCGGCTGCCAGGCGTTTTCAATCCGCTTCGGCCAGCAGCCCGGCGCGATGAGCACGACATCGATGCGCAGTGTGTCGCCAGGTCTGGCATGCCGGTGCGCGACGGCCTCTGCGGCTGCGGCAACCCGGCGTAGGCCCTGCGGAGTGATCGCCCGGCCTAGATCGGCTTTTGCCCTGCGCCATTTCACTTCGATGAAGCAGACGGTTTTGCCGCGCCGGGCGATGATATCGATCTCGCCGCGCGGCGTGCGGACCCTCCGGCCGGCGATCCGCCAGCCTGTCAGCATGAGCCATGCCGCAGTCAGCGCCTCGCCGCGCCGCCCCCGACGCTCTGCCTGCGTGCGGCGCTGGCTCACTTCAGCGCCATGGCGCGAGCATAGAGTTCCTTGCGATCGAGCCCGGTCGCCCTGGCCACTTTTGCCGCCGCCTGGGACGGTTTGGCGTTGGCAAGCTCGGCGCGCAAAAGCCCATCGACATCGATATCCTGCGCCGGCTCCTTCGAAGGCGGGGCAATCAGAAGCACGATCTCGCCTTTCGGCGGATGGGCTTCGTAATGACTGGCAAGCTCGGCCGGTGTTCCGCTGCGGCATTCCTCGAACTTCTTGGTCAATTCGCGGGCCACTGCGACTTCCCTGCCCGGCAGCACCGTATCTATGGCGGCAAGGCTTGCCAGCAGGCGCGGTGCCGTTTCGTAGAAGATCAACGTTGCGGAAACACCCGCCAGATCGGACAGCACGGTTTCCCGCGCCTTGGCCTTTACCGGCAGAAATCCGGCGAAGAGGAAGCGGTCGTTGGGCAATCCGGACAACGTCATTCCCACGACAGCGGCGTTCGGACCGGGCAGGCTCGTCACCGCTATGCCTCGTTCCCGGGCAAGACGAACGAGACGGTAGCCGGGATCGGAGATCAGCGGCGTGCCCGCGTCGCTCACTAGCGCGACAGGCGCGCGTTCCATCATGCCCAGCAATTGTTCGCGGTCGTGTTCGCCGGCATGGTCGTCGTAGCGGATGAGGCGCTTCTTGATGCCCAGGTGGTGCAACAGCTTTCCGGTGACGCGCGTATCCTCGCAGGCAACCGCCTCAACGCCGCGCAGAACGTCGACCGCCCGCAAAGTGATATCGCCCAGGTTGCCAATCGGGGTCGCAACTATATACAGCCCGGACGTAAGATTTTGTTCCATCGCGGAACTCATGGCCAAGAGCCCGGGGAGCGGCAAGAGATGTTCGACATGCGTATGAATTCGGGCCTGAACTCTGGGCTAATTTCGCGCATCGATCGGCGCAAGCTGCTCGCTGCAGGCGCGCTGGCCGTCCTGGCGGGCTGTACCGTGGTGCCAGAGGCCCCTGCCCCTACCGCACCGCCGCCGAAGCCGACACCCAGCGAAAGCGCGATTCCCGTCGATAGCGAGCGCCACCGCGTCGCGCTGTTGGTGCCGACCACCGGGGCGAACGGTGCGGTCGGTCAATCCATCGCCAATGCCGCCAACATGGCGCTGCTGGACACGAGCGCCAACAATATCCGCGTGACCATCTATGACACCGCGACCAATCCTGGCGAGGCGGCAAAGCGTGCAGTTACGGAAGGTAACAAACTGATTCTCGGTCCGCTGCTGGCGGACGACATCCCCGCTGTGGCCGCCGTCGCGCGCCCGGCCAAGGTGCCGCTGATCTCTTTCTCGAACGATGAAAAGGCTGCCGGCAAGGACGTATACGTGATGGGCAACCTGCCGGGGCAGTCGATCGCGCGCACTGTCGCATTCGCCCGCTCGCAAGGGATCACCTCGTTTGGTGCGCTCGTTCCACGCGGTGAATACGGCGATCGGACGAGTGCGGTCCTGCTCGATGCCGCGCGTGCTAATGGAGCGTCGGTCGCAGCCCTTGAGCCTTACGACCGCACCGCGGCCTCGATCAGCGCCGCTGCCGGGCGCATAAGGGAAAAGGGTGGCTATCAGGCACTTCTGATCGCCGACGCCGGCAACATGTCGGCCAAGGGAGCCTCGGCCTTTCGTGCGGGCGGTGGTTCTTCTGCCGTTCGGTTGCTCGGCACGGAGCTGTGGAGCGGCGAACGCGAGGTCACATCCAACCGTGCTTTCGATGGCGCTTGGTTTTCCAGCGTGTCGGATGTCCGCTTCGGCCAGTTCGCCAAGAGCTATCGCTCGCGGTTCGGCGCACAGCCGTTCCGGATCGCCACGCTCGGCTATGATGCGGTACTTCTGACGCTGCGCGTGGCGCGCGAGTGGACGCCGGGCAAAATCTTTCCGACCGGAGAGATCATGGAGAGCGGCGGTTTCCTTGGCCTCGACGGTCCTTTTCGTTTCTCGAAAAATGGTGTCGTCGAGCGCGCCCTGGAAGTGCGCCAGATCGACAAGGGAGCGATCAAGGTCGTCAGCGCTGCCCCGACCAAGTTCGGCCGCTAGGTCTTTCGGCCAGTAAGCGGCGGATAAGCATGACGGGGGCTTGATCGCGGATTCGCGCGGCGCCTATAGTCGCGCCATGTCCGATGACCTGTTCGACAAGCTCCCTGCATCCAGCGGCGAATCCTATGATGGCTCGGCCATCGAAGTGCTGGAGGGGCTGGAGCCGGTCCGGCGCCGCCCCGGCATGTATATTGGCGGGACGGACGAGCGTGCGCTGCATCACCTTGCCGCCGAGGTTCTCGACAACTCGATGGACGAGGCAGTCGCGGGGCATGCCAACCGCATCGAGGTGATCCTTGAGGAGGAACCGGGCACGGCCGGGCGCCTCACCATCATCGACAACGGGCGCGGAATGCCGGTGGACGAGCATCCCAAGTATCCCGGCAAGTCGGCGCTCGAAGTCATCCTGACCATGCTCCATTCAGGTGGCAAGTTCTCCGGCAAGGCCTATGCGACCTCCGGCGGCCTGCACGGCGTCGGTATCTCGGTGGTCAACGCGCTGTCGGCGAAGACCCGCGTCGAGGTTGCCCGCAACAAGGAGCTGTACGCGCAGGAATTTTCGCGCGGCCTGACGCTGGGGCCATTGCAAAGGGTCGGCTCGGCGCCGAACCGGCGCGGCACTTCCGTCACCTTCACGCCCGATACCGAGATTTTCGGCGACCAGAAGTTCAAGCCGGCGCGGCTGTTCAAGCTCGTCCGGTCCAAGGCTTACCTTTTCGCCGGGGTAGAGATCCGCTGGAAATGCTCGCAGTCGATGGCGAGCGACGATGTTCCGGCAGAAGCCACGTTCCAGTTTCCGGGCGGCCTCGCCGATCATCTCGGCGAGCAGATCGGAGGACGGGAATGCGTTACCAGCCAGTTCTTCTCCGGCTCGCAGGACTTTCCGTCGAATGAGGGCGGACTCGAGCAAGGCCGCGTAGAGTGGGCAATCGCCTGGCCGCTTTACTCGGACGGTGCCTATTCGTGGTATTGCAACACGATCCCCACACCCGACGGGGGCACCCACGAACAGGGCCTGCGCGCGGCGCTCACCAAGGGCATACGCGCTTTTGCCGAGCTTGTCGGCCAGCAGAAGAAAGCCAAGGACATCACGCCGGACGACATGATCACCGGCTCCGAAGTCATGCTCTCGGTGTTCGTCCGCGACCCGCAATTCCAGAGCCAGACCAAGGACCGCCTGACCAGTCCCGAAGCCGCGCGCCTGGTAGAGAATGCGGTCCGAGACCATTTCGACCATTTCCTCACGGATAACCTTGAGCGAGGCAAGGCACTTCTTGGCTCGGTCATGGAGCGGATGGACGAGCGACTGAGGCGCAAGGCGGAGCGCGACGTCAAGCGCAAGACTGCCACCAACGCCAAGAAGCTTCGTCTGCCCGGCAAGCTCACCGACTGCTCGGGCGACGGCCAGGGCGAGACCGAACTGTTTATCGTCGAGGGTGACAGCGCTGGCGGCTCTGCCAAGCAAGCGCGTGACCGCAAGACGCAGGCGATCCTGCCAATCCGCGGCAAGATCCTCAACGTTGCGAGCGCCACTGCGGACAAGATCCGCGCTAATCAGGAAATCGCCGATCTCGGTCTCGCGCTCGGCTGCGGCACGCGCAAGGACTGCAACGCGGACAACCTGCGCTACGACCGCATCATCATCATGACCGACGCGGACGTCGACGGCGCCCACATCGCCACCTTGCTGATGACGTTCTTCTTCCAGGAGATGGCCGACATCGTGCGTAAGGGGCACCTTTACCTGGCCCAGCCCCCTCTTTACCGCCTCACCGCCGGCTCGACTTCGGTCTATGCCCGCGACGATGCCCATCGCGCCGAGCTGGAAGCAACGACCTTCAAGGGCCGCAAGGTCGAAGTGGGTCGCTTCAAGGGCCTCGGCGAGATGAACCCGCAGCAGCTGCGCGAAACGACGATGAGCCCCGCCACCCGCTCGCTGATCCGCATCACGCTGCCTCCTGAATACGAGGACCGGGCAGCGGTGAAGGATCTTGTCGACCGTCTGATGGGCCGCAATCCCGAACACCGCTTCGAGTTCATCCAGAACCGCGCCGGTGAGATCGATCCGGAGCTGATAGACGCCTGACGGCGCCCATGTTCACCGCACGCGTTTGACGAACAGCCCGCTCTCGCGCTTTTCGGTGGCGAAGTTGGGCAGGCTCTGAACCAGGTCCGAAAGACGCGAAAAGCCGTAGCTGCGGGCATCGAAGCTCGATCGATTGGCGACACGCTGGCCCACTTCGGACAGGCTGGCGAAGCCCTCGTCGTCACGTTTGCTGGCCTTCCACGCGTCGCCGAGCAGTTTCACCAGGTCTGCATCGACCTTGGGTGCCGCAGCCGGTTCGCCTTCCTCTTCCATCTTTTCCTCGCGGACGATGGCGTCGAGATCGATGAAGCGGGTGCACGCCTCGCGGAATGCCTCTGGTGTGCGTGAGGAGCCGAAGCCATAAACCGGCGTGCCATTCTGGCGGATGCGGATTGCGAGCGGCATGAAGTCGCTGTCGCTCGACATGATGCCGAACCCGTCGACGTGCCCGCCGTAGAGCAGGTCCATGGCATCGATCGTCATCTTCATGTCGGTGGCGTTTTTGCCTTTGGTGAGGTCGAACTGTTGCTGCGGTTCCAACGCATGGCGATGGACGAGCTGCGACCAGCCCTTTAGCGCTGGCTTGCTCCAGTTGCCGTAAATCCGCCGGACGTTGACGGTGCCAAGATCCCCCAGGATCGTTAGCGCCGTGTCGAGCGTGGCGGGAGAGGCATTGTCGGCATCAATGAGGAGCGCGATGTTGCGGGCGGTGCGGGATGAATTGTTCATGATGCCTGGTCCAATGCGTAAGGTGCCGTGCCGGTTGCCCGGCGAATGATGAGCGCGAACAGTAGCGCGCAGGCGAAGGGTGCGATCTGCACCGGGATCACCAGCGCCAGCGGCCGCGCGAACGCCGCAAGGATAAAAGCCACGGCGATCGCCGGCTTTTCATAAGGCGCAAAGCCGGTGCGAAGCCCCTGTCCTGTGAGCCAGAGGAGAGGAAAGGCCAGGATGACCAGATCATAATCGAGCGCGAAAGGCGTCGCCAGGGGTGCGCCCGCGAGGCTCGCGGCGCCCAGCCCGGCGCTCCAACGCTGGCGCCATGCGATCAAACTGACTGCGCCGACTGCAAAAAGCGTGACGATCCCTTGCACTGCATATGCCGCCTGCACCGGCGCGCCCGTCAGGCGCATGGCCGCGAAGGGGGTGACCATCTTGGCGAAGGGCACGGCTCCCGCCTCCATCGCTGTTCGCGCACGCGCCGCCGCGGCCAGCCAATCGGGCCAGTTATGGTAGCCGAACGCCAATGTGCTTGCTCCCGCCAATACAAGGGCGCTCAAGCAGGCAGCAACGATCGCTTTCCACTCGTGCGATGCGAGCAATGCGACGGGAAATAGTAGGCCGAGCTGCGGCTTTATCGTCGCCAGCCCGAACAACAAGCCTGCCAGCATTGGCCGTTTGGGCAAGGAAATGACCGCCAGCCCGAGCATTCCGGCGACGAGAAACGCGGTCTGTCCATGCGTAATGACGATCGGAACGGCTGGAAATGCAGCGATGAGTAGCCACGGCGGAGCCGAAACGGCTGTGCCGCGATGCCACTGCCGGATTGCCGTGACATAGATGGTCCCTGTAAACAGCAGCCACGCGGCCAGGGCAGGGAAATAATCGAGCAGTCCGAGCGGCCAGCACAGCGGCAGAAACGAGGGCGGATAGAAAAAGGCGGTGAAGCCGTCCGGCGAAGCGAAGAAGTCGCGCTGCACCGCCAGATGTGCCGCGGCGTCGTATGGGTTCATCCCGCTGTTCAGCATCCGTCCACTGGTCCAGAAGCTGATGAAATCGCTGCCCAGAAGGAACCCGTTGCGGTCTACCCCATGGGTTGAAGTTACCAGAAGTAACACAATCATGCCAAGGTTGAGGATCGCCAGGAGGCGCAGGTAGCCGAGGGCGCGCGAGCGGCCCAGCCATTCCATTCTGCGCAGGAAATCCCCCATGGCCGGCTTGTGCAACGCGCCAGCACCATTGTCCATCCGAGGTTCTCGCGACTTGCGTTGCTGCGCCGCACAACATAGGCTTGACCGCACAGTCAAGCGGACAGGATCAGTCGATGCAGCGTTTCGAAGGCACCAGTAATTACGTCGCGACAGACGATCTCAAGGTTGCGGTCAACGCGGCGGTTCTGCTGCGCCGCCCGTTGCTGGTGAAAGGTGAGCCCGGCACCGGCAAGACCGTGCTGGCCGAACAGATCGCGGAATCGCTTGGCGCGCCGCTCATTACCTGGAACGTGAAATCGACCACCAAGGCGCATCAGGGACTGTACGAATACGACGCTGTCGCGCGCCTGCGCGATGGGCAGCTGGGCGACGAGCGGGTGCATGACATTTCCAACTACATCCGCAAGGGAAAGCTGTGGGAAGCCTTCACTTCCCCGCGACTTCCCGTGCTTCTGATCGATGAGATCGACAAGGCCGACATCGAATTTCCGAACGACCTCCTTGCCGAGCTCGATCGAATGGCCTTCGATGTCTACGAAACGGGCGAGCATATCGCGGCAGTAGATCGCCCGATCGTCGTCATCACTTCCAACAACGAGAAAGACCTTCCCGATGCCTTTCTGCGGCGGTGCTTTTTCCACTACATCAAGTTCCCTGACCGCGAGACGATGCAGGCGATCGTCGACGTCCACTTCCCTGCCATCCAGAAGACGCTCGTCACGAAAGCGATGGAGGTCTTTTATGAATTGCGCGACGTTCCAGGGCTGAAGAAGAAGCCCTCCACCAGCGAATTGCTCGACTGGCTCAAGCTGTTGATGAACGAAGACATGCCGCTCGATGTCCTGCAGAACAAGGATCCCAGCAAGGCCATTCCGCCGCTGCACGGTGCCCTGCTCAAGAACGAGCAGGACGTGATGCTGTTCGAACGCCTCGCGTTCATGGCACGGCGGGGGAACTAAGGTGCCGGCTCCTTATTCAGGCAGTTGCAACTGCGGCGCGGTCAAGGCGACTTTTGGCGCCGAGCCGGTCTGGGTGCGCCAGTGCTGGTGCATCCAGTGCCAGAAGGCGGCGGCAGGCGGCCCGACTAACAATGCGCTGTTCTTCGTGAAGACGATGGAACTGACAGGCGACGTCGCATGGGCTGGCTATACAGCCGCAAGCGGCAATGAGATCGAGCATGGATTCTGTCCGACATGCGGAACACCCGTCTTTGGCCGCAATTCCTCCCGCCAAGGTGCATGGGTGGTGCGTCTGGGATTCTTGGATGGCGACCACGGGTTGAAACCGGGCTCAGCAATCTGGTTGGATGAGGCACCAAAATGGGCGGTCGTCGATCCGGCCATTGAGCAATTTGCCGGTCAGCCGCCGCTACCGCCTGCCACATGATGCCCGGTGGTGTGACAAAAGGGCGGACCGTCTCATGCTGCTGAACTTCGTCGATGAACTCCGCGCCGCAGGGATCCCTGCCTCGCTGAAGGAACACCTCGTCCTTCTGGAAGCTCTCGAGCGGGAAGTGATCGAGCAGACGCCGGAGGCTTTCTATTACCTCTCTCGCGCCACATTCGTGAAGGACGAGGGCCTCCTCGATCGCTTCGACCAAGTTTTTCAGAAGGTCTTCAAGGGCATTCTCACTGACTATGGGCAGCAGCCGGTCGAAATCCCGGAGGACTGGCTGAAGAAGCTGGCCGAACGCTATTTCTCGGGCGAGGAAATGGAAAAGATCAAGTCCCTGGGTTCGTGGGACGAGATCATGGATACCTTGAAGAAGCGGCTTGAAGAGCAGCAAACGCGACATCAGGGCGGCAACAAATGGATCGGAACTAACGGCACCTCTCCGTTCGGGCATTCAGGCTATAATCCGGAAGGCATCCGCATCGGTGGCGAGGGCCGGCACGGGCGCGCGATCAAGGTATGGGAAAAGCGCGAGTTCGCCAATCTCGACAATTCAAGGGAACTGGGCACGCGCAACATAAAGGTTGCCCTGCGTCGCCTGCGCCGCTTCGCTCGTGAAGGTGCGGCGGAAGAACTCGATCTCGACGAGACAATCAGAGGCACCGCCAAGCAAGGCTGGCTCGATGTGAAGATGCGGCCGGAACGGCACAACGCTGTAAAGGTGTTGCTGTTTCTCGATGTCGGCGGATCGATGGACCCGTTCATCCAGATGATAGAAGACCTGTTCAGCGCTGCCACCAGCGAATTCAAGAACATGGAGTTCTTCTACTTCCATAACTGCCTCTACGAAGGCGTGTGGAAGGATAACAATCGCCGCTGGTCGCAGCGCATCCCGACGTGGGAGATCCTTCACAAGTACGGGCATGATTACAAAGTGATCTTCGTCGGCGACGCGGCGATGAGCCCCTACGAGATATCGCACCCTGGCGGCTCGATCGAGCACATGAACGAGGAAGCCGGCGCCATCTGGTTGCAGCGCGTGATGCAGACATATCCGGCGACCGTATGGCTGAACCCCGCAGCCGAGCGGCATTGGGAGTATTCCGGCTCCACCCGGATGATACGCGACTTGATGGGCGGGGCGATGTATCCCCTCACACTCGAAGGCATGGATGCTGCCATGAAGGAACTCACCCGCAAGAAAAGCTAGGCGGCGATAGCCTCGGCCGGCGCATCTGCGGGCTTTCGCGCCGCGAGGTAGAACCAGTCGCCCATGCTAAGGAGCGGCCCGAGCCGGGCCAGCGGCGCGAATACCATGGCATAGGCGAGGCGCTTCGGGCTGCGGATCAGCGTCCGCCAGGTTCCGAACGTGTAGTCCAGCGCGATGTGCCGGTGGGACACCTTCTCCACCACGAAGCCCAGTTCCTCGAGTTTGCCGGCAAGTGTCGCCAAAGAGAATTGGTACAAGTGGTGCGGGGGTTCGGGATGGGGCCAGTAACCCAGCGGCCGTGCGAACGGGCGCGAGGCGCGCGGGAACAGGCCGTCGATGTTTGGGGTGGACAGGATAAGGCAGCCGCCTGGCTTGAGCAGGCGCCATGCCGCCTGCAAATCGGCTTGTGGATCGGGCACATGCTCGATGACGTCGAACATGGTGATGGTGGCACAGCTTTCCGGGGCCAGCGCGCTGTCATGGATCGAGCCGCGCTCCACCGGCAGTCCCGTGTGGGTCGCTGCATGCTGGGCAGTCTCCTTGCAGTATTCGATTCCTCTGGCTTCCACGCCAGCCTGCGCTGCCAGTTCAAGAAAGTGCCCCACGGAGCATCCCACATCGACCAACTGCCCGTCACCGACAAACGGCCTGGAAAACTCCATGTGCTCCGCAGCGACCAGCCGCATCCGCTGGGCTTGAGCGCTGCCGGTGTCCAGCAGTTCGGAATGATAGTTGCTCGCCCCGACCGAATAGATGTCGGCCAGTTCATGCTGCTGCGGCGGGTTTGCGATGAATGTCAGGCTACATCCCGCGCATCTCACAAGGTCGAAGCCCTTGAGCGAGAAAACGTGCGCGCTGCCGGTAGCGCCGCAAAAATTGCACCGAACCACTCGTCTGCCCCTTTCTCACGGATCGTTTCCGCGATCCGTTCAGCGCTTCATCGCGCATAAGGGCATAAGACTTTGCTAACTTCGCGGCATCGTTTCGACATGCCGGCGCAATATCTTGTGGTCAGCGAAGTGGACTTAGTGCGGGGAAGCAGATCTAGTAAAGCAGCACATCCGCGATCTGCGCGCGCCATGCCTTCTCGTCGTGACGGGCCCGCAGTTCCAGGTCGCCCGGAACTGCGCCGGCATCGTCGACCCATTCGCGCAGCCCCGGACCGCCGTTGATCACATCGATCGCCAGCCGATCAAGCTCGTACTCATAGGGAAAATCGCGCCAGATCGGATAATCAGGCCGCAGATTGCGGATGGCCTTGAACGCCAGCACTTGCAGACGCCATGGGCGGAACCTCTCGTGTTCGTAGAACTGACCCTCAGCATGAATCATCAAGGCGTTACACAATGCGCCGTGGTGCTTGTGAAAGGTGGGCTCGAAATAGCATTCGCGAAGGGCACATCCGGCAAGCCATTCGGGAGCAAGCCGCTCCATCTCCGCAAGCACTGCCCTGGCGTCCACATCCGGCGCGCCGAAAAGCACTTCCAGTGGCCGCGTGGTCCCCCGCCCTTCCGACAAAGTGGAGCCTTCCAGCATGACGGTCCCCGCGTACGCCCGCGCCATGTTGACATTGGCGGCATTTGGGCTCGGGTTGATCCAGATACGGCTATCCGGCCAGCCGAAACCCGGTGCGCTTTCAGGCGCCCAGCCTTCCATGGCTATCACCCGGTAATCCACGTTGAGATTGAATTCGCGAATGAACCAGTGGCCCATCTCCCCCAGTGTCAGCCCGTGCCGCATCGGCATCGGGCCAGCGCCGACGAAGCTTTCCTGCCCCGGCAGCAAGGTCAACCCTTCTACGGGGCGGCCCGCGGGATTAGGCCGGTCTAGCACCCAGACGCTCTTGCCGTGTCTTGCCGCTTCCTCCAGCATATACAGCAGCGTTGTCACGAACGTGTAGATGCGGCAGCCCAGATCCTGAAGATCGAACAGGAATACGTCGGCGGTCGACATCATCTGGCCGGTCGGGCGGCGCACCTCTCCGTACAGACTGAACACCGGGATGCCGTAGGTCGCGTCCGTCTCGTCGGCGGTTTCGACCATGTTGTCCTGCTTGTCCCCCTTCAGGCCGTGCTGCGGTCCGAAAGCGGATGCAACGTTGACGCCGGCGGCGATCAACGCATCGAGGGAATGCTGCAGCGTTTCCGTTACCGATGCGGGATGCGCGACCAGGGCCACGCGCTTGCCTTCGAGGGGCTTGCGAAGACTTGCATCAGCCAACAGGCGGTCGATACCGAATTTCATGCAGCGCTGGGTGCCGCAACCTCCAGCATGAAGCAAGAAGGATCGTGGAAATTAGGTGCGGCGTCGCCATGAGCGAGCGCCCAGAAACTCTTCACGCCGCTCTTTTCCTCGATGACGGCCGCCAATCCGCAGCGCCAGTCTCCGTCCGGAAGTCCGGCAGATGGCACTGCAGCATCGAAAATCGCCATGTCGGTGCCTTGCCGCATCGTGCATTCCGGCTCTCGCGGCATGGGGCGCACCGCCATCCCCTCCCTCGGTGCGGAAAAATCATAGGCATTCCAGCGCTCTGATGGAGAGAGGTTCAATTCGACGTATGCGGAATCTCCGGCTGGCATGATGAAAGCCTCGAAGCAGGTCGTCTGCCACAGATTGTCCGCCCTGCCCTTGCCCGCAAAAGTCGGGACGACCAGATCCTCTGCGCCGAGGATCTTCCACCGCAAGCGCAGCCAGTTGGCGTCATGGCCGATTATTCTCGCTTCTATGGATCGTACCAGACGCGGCGGATGGGCATTGTGGGGCACTAGCGTGGTCATGGCCCACCATTGAGATACCGTGAACCTGCTGGCAATCGGCAATCTAATCGAGCCGTGGCCTGCGAGCGACCGGCTGAGAATGAGCCGATCGCCCTGCAATCGCCGCCCGCTGCCCGTGGCGAAACGCGAATGCTTTGTTTCCTCGGCGCGTCATGCTAGGCGCCCGGTCTTCCACGAAAACCGGGCCCGCACCGTACCAATGCGAGCCTGCAGATCCAGACCCGAGACCATGACCTACACCTCATCCCTGCTTCGCCTGCTCGATGAGCGCGGCTATATCCACCAGCTCACCGATGCAGCCGGGCTGGACGCCATTGCCAGCAAGGGGATCGTGCCGGGATATATAGGGTTCGACGCGACTGCGGCTTCGCTTCATATCGGCAGCCTGGTCCAGATCATGATGCTGCGGCGTCTCCAGCAGACGGGGCACAAGCCGATCGTGCTGATGGGGGGCGGCACCACCCGCATCGGCGATCCGACGGGGCGGGATGAGAGCCGCAAGATGCTCACCGACGAGACCATCGAGGCGAATATAGCCTCGATCCGGACGATCTTCTCCCGCTTGCTCACCTTCGGAGACGGGCCGACCGATGCGGTGATGGTCAACAACCACGATTGGCTGGGAAAACTGGGCTATATCCAGCTCCTGCAGGAAGTCGGCACGCACTTCACCGTCAACCGCATGCTTTCGTTCGATTCGGTCCGCCTGAGGCTGGAACGCGAGCAGCCGATGACCTTTCTCGAATTCAATTACATGATCCTGCAGGGCTACGATTTCCGGCACTTGGCCAAAGAGATGGGCGTTGCGCTCCAGATGGGCGGCTCGGACCAGTGGGGCAACATCGTCAACGGTATCGAACTGACGCGGCGCATGGATTCGCGCGAGGTTTTCGGCCTTACGACTCCTTTGTTGACGACGGCGGACGGCGCCAAGATGGGCAAGTCCACCGCCGGCGCCGTATGGCTGAACGAGGACATGCTGCCAGCCTACGACTTCTGGCAATACTGGCGTAATTGCGATGACCGCGACGTGGGTCGTTTTTTGCGCCTGTTCACCGACCTTCCGCTCGAGCAGATCGCCGAACTCGAAACTCTGGAGGGCGCGGCAATCAACGAGGCCAAGGCGGTTCTGGCCAACGAAGTAACGAAGCTGTGTAGAGGTGACGAGGCGGCGGTCGCGGCCGCGGAAACCGCGCAGAAAACCTTTGCTGGTGGAGGCCTCGGGGAAGACCTGCCAGTCGTAGAGGTCGATGCCGATGGCATTCGCCTGGGCGCCGCGTGCACGGCATTCGGATTTACCGCATCCAACGGCGAGGCCAAGCGCAAGATCGCCGAAGGCGCCGTCAGGCTTGACGATGAGATTATGGACGATCCTGCCTATGTCGTCACGGTTGACGAGGGCGGTGTTCGCAAGCTCAGCGTGGGCAAGAAGCGGCACGGCGTCATCAAACGCATCTGATCGGCAAAAATGTACCGTTTGAGCGGCAAGAACATGCCGCTTTTACGGAATTTTTGTCTTTTGCGCGCATTGTCCCGCCTCAAGATCATTTTCAGAGGCGGCAATGATGAGTGCAGGGGCACAGCTATCCGTAACCGACAAACGTCGTGCCGCGCGTCACCCGGTTGATTACTCGGTGATCGCCGAGCACCGGCAACTCGGCGACGTGAAGCTGCATATTACAAATCTGTCTGCCCAAGGCTTCATGGCCGAGGGAAGCTTACCGCTGGAGCGTGGTGAACGCCTGGTGATGCGGCTGCCAATCATCGGACGTATAGAAGCGCACCTGATCTGGACGCAGGACAAGCGGGCCGGTTTCCAGTTCGAGCGGATCATACGGATCGACGACTTCCTGAAACTCGTGGATGCGTTGCAGCCAAATCCCCGGTTGCGACCGCGCCGGTAAGGCAGCTTTCGATTGCAAAATGCCGGGACGGTCTGATCCTGCCCCCGATTGGTGACAACATCTAAATTCGTATTGATATAATATATCATTACAACTACGTGATCGCCATGCAGATCATTCTACCGCGAATCGCCCGCTTGGCTTGTTCCAGCGCCCTCCCGATCCTTGCTTTGGTGGCTTTGCCCGCCCCTGCGCTCGCTCAGTCCGCGTCTCCGTCCGACCCGGTGCGGGCGAGAGGGTCGAGCGAGGCATCGCCATCCGGTCCGCATTCATCTGTCCACGGTGACAGGCCGGCTGATGAGATTGTGGTTGTCGGCCATCCGCCCACTGATTTTGGCCTGCTAGCGGCAACTACCAGCATATCCGGCGACGCCCTTGTCAGAGAGACACGCGCGCAGATCGGCGAAATACTCAATTCGCTGCCGGGTGTGTCCTCGACCAGCTTTTCCCCAGGTGCCTCACGGCCGGTCCTGCGCGGGTTCAGTGGGGATCGTGTCAGTGTTCTTACTGACGGGATTGGTTCGCTCGATGCATCGAACCTTTCGGTCGATCACGCCGTAGTGTTCGATCCGTTGGTGGTAGATCATGTTGACGTATTCCATGGCCCTTCCGTCCTGCTCTTTGGCGGCAACGCCATCGGCGGCGCCGTCAACGCGATCGACAAGCGCATTCCCCGGCAGGTTCCGAGCCGCATTCAGGCGACGGGGATCGGCACATACGGAACCGCGGCGGACGAACGCGCACTCAGTGCGGCATTGGAAATTCCGTTGGGCGAAAGGTTTGTTGCCCATCTGGACGGATCATGGCGCAAGAGCGATGACCTGCGGTCCGGAGGGCACGTGTACTCACCGGGCTTGCGCGATGACATGCTGCATGCCGCGGAACACCTTCGCGAAGATGGCGAAACGGAAGAGGCAGCCGAACTCGAAGCCGAATCGGGACGGACGGGCCGGATTCCAAATTCAGCCGCTCGCAATTCCACCATTGGCGCAGGTCTGGCGTTCATCGACGCCGGCGGTAGCCTCGGCGTCTCCTACCAGCGCTACGACAGCCGGTACGGCGTGCCGGACCGCCCGGAAACCGGCCATGGGCACGAATTTGAGGACGGCGGCCATGACCATGGCGAAGGGCCGGTCACCATCGACCTCGTTCAAGACCGCTTCGATCTTCGCGGGGAATTGATCCTTGGCGGTGTCTTCGACCGCGTGCAGGTTCGTGGCGCATATGCCGACTATCGCCATACAGAGTTCGAAGGGGATGAAGTCGGAACTGTCTTCGAGGGTCAAGGCATCGAGGGCCGCGCCGACCTCATCCAGGCGAACCACGGCGGATGGCGCGGTCGCAGCGGCGTTCAGTACCTCTGGCGCTCGCTGACGGTTACTGGTGCTGAGGCCGTGGTGCCGGACTACCAAATTGACCGCATTGGTTTCTTCACACTGCAGTCCGTGGAACTCGGCAGCGGGTTCTCGATCGACGGTTCCGGTCGATATGACAGCTCGAGCGTGTCGTCGCGCGGTGCCAGTTACGATCGGTCGTTTGACCTGTGGTCCGGCGCGGCCGGTCTGTCATGGAAATCCCTTTCGGGATTGGGGCTCGGCGGCAACTTCGTGCATGGCGAGCGGGCGCCATCGCCCGAGGAACTGTTGAGTGACGGCATCCACGTCGCAACCCAGTCCTACGAACTGGGCGACAGGACGCTCGGTGTTGAACGCAGCAATGGCGTGGAAGCCTACATTCGGTACCAGAGCCCGCGCGCCAAGCTGTCCCTGACCGGATACCTGACGCGTTTCGACAACTACATAGCCCCGCTCGCCACGGGCGGTGAGGCTGATGGTCAGCCAGTCTATCAGTACACGGGTGTGGATGCGACCTTCAAAGGGTTCGAAGCGTCGGGAAGCTTCGTGGCTCGGCAGTGGGACCAGGGCAGCGTGAGTTTCGATGCCGCTGCTGATTACACGCACGCGAAGATCGACGACCTTGGCCCGGTGCCGCGCATCCCCCCGCTCCGCATCCGTGGCGGCAGCGATGTGACGCTGGGTGATGTCCGTCTGCGCGGTGAAGTTGAGTGGAACGCCAAGCAGGACCGGGTTGGTGACTATGAGTATCCGACCAAAGCCTTTACCCTCGTCAACCTCAGCGCCGACTGGCATCCGATGGGTGATGCGGGGCCGGTTACGCTAATGGTCTCCGCCAACAACCTGTTCGATGTCGTCGGTCGGCGCTCCGCATCCTTCACGCGGGACTTCGTGCCCATCGCAGGCCGCGACGTGCGCATAACCGCAAAATTCACATACTGACCCGATAGCTTCCGATCGACTTGGCAAAAGGCCGGGGCGGTGCCATTCAGCGCCGCGTGAGTACCGCCCCGACCATTCCATCATCGCCGCTTAGAATAGCTGACTACCGCCGCTTCTGGCTTGCCCGGTTCTGCTCCGTGCTGGCTTCGACTGGCATGGTCGTGATCATCGGTTATCAGTTGTATGACGTAGCTCGCGCCGACTACGGCATGCCGATAACCCAGGCTTCCTTGCAACTCGGATTGCTGGGACTCGCCCAGTTCCTGCCCGTGTTTCTCCTCACTCCCATCGCGGGCGTGCTGGCGGATCGAATGGACCGTCGCAAGGTCGCGGCCACGGCGGCACTGCTCGATGTCGGCGTCGCCATCGGGCTCGGCATAACAACCGAACTGGAATTGCGCAGCCTGCCGGTGCTGTACGGATTTGCTGTGCTGCACGGCGTCGTGCGCGTCTTCATCAGCCCCGCCATGAGCGCGATTGCCCCCAATGTCGTTCCCCCGGCGCTCATACCGCGAGCGATCGCGTTCAACTCGATTGCGATGCAGGCCGGCACCATCATCGGCCCGGCGGCCTATGGGTTCCTCTTCGCTGCCGACCGGGCCCTGCCTTACTGGAGCTCGGCGTTGATGCAGGTCGTTGCTGCCATATCGATCCTATCGATCGCCAGCCTTCCCCCGGTGTCCAGCGACGCCCGCAAGCCAAATCCGCTACGCCAGATGATCGAGGGCTTCCAGTTCGTGTGGCGCGAAAGGTTTCTATTCGGCTGCATCACGCTGGACCTTTTCGCCGTGCTGCTCGGCGGTGCGACTGCGCTCATGCCCGTGTTCGCACGCGACATTCTATTTGTCGGTCCGGAAGGCTTGGGACAAATGCGTGCCGCTACTGCCATCGGCGCTGCCGTAGTCGCGCTGTGGCTCTCGTTCCGTCCGCTTGCCAGCAATGTCGGTGTGAAAATGCTGGTCGCTGTTGGCGTCTACGGCGCAATGACGCTCGCATTCGGCGTGTCGCGCGTGTTCGCGCTGTCGCTCTGCTTCCTCGCGGTGCTGGGCGCCGCTGACATGATCTCGGTCTTTGTCCGGACGTCTCTGGTGCAATTGCGCACGCCTGATGCGGTGCGCGGCAGAGTATCCGCCATCAACGGTGTCGCGATATCGGCATCGAACGAACTCGGCGAGATGCAGTCTGGCATCGCTGCGGCGTTGCTCGGCGCGACAGGCGCGGTTGTTTTCGGCGGCGTCGGTGCCATAGTCATTACTCTGCTGTGGGCATGGCGGTTTCCGGAAATCCGCCGCGCTCGCACATTTGAACCATCCTGGGAGCACAAGCCATGAAGGCTGACAGCATTCTCGCCACTATCGGCAATACCCCCCATATCCGCCTCTCGCGCCTGTTTCCCGACCACGAGGTCTGGGTAAAGGCCGAGCGAGCGAATCCGGGCGGCTCCATCAAGGACAGGATCGGCCTCGCCATGATCGAGGCTGCGGAAGCGTCGGGCAGCCTGAAGCCGGGCGGCACGATCATAGAGCCGACCTCTGGCAATACCGGGATCGGCCTGGCGATGGCCGCCGCGGTGAAGGGCTACAAGCTCATTCTGGTGATGCCCGAATCGATGTCGATCGAGCGGCGGCGGTTGATGCTTGCCTATGGCGCACAGTTCGATCTTACCCCCAAGGAGAAGGGGATGAAGGGCGCGATCGAGCGGGCCAAGGAACTGATCGAGGTGACACCTGATTCGTGGATGCCGCAGCAATTCGACAACCCGGCCAATGTGGAGATCCATGTGCGGACGACCGCCCGGGAAATTCTGGCTGACTTCGCGGATACGCCGATCGACGTCATGATCACCGGCGTCGGCACGGGCGGGCATCTTACGGGATGTGCGGAGACGCTGAAGAAGGAATGGCCGGAAATGAAGGCCTATGCGGTGGAGCCGACACTCTCGCCGGTGATTTCCGGCGGTCAGCCCGGCCCTCACCCCATCCAGGGTATCGGCGCCGGCTTCATTCCCAGCAATCTCCATACCCAGTCGATCGATGGAGCGATTCAGGTCGACCCGGCAGATGCCAAGGAAATGGCGCGCAAGTGTGCGACCATGGAAGGCATGCTCGTCGGGATCAGCTCGGGCGCCACGCTCGCCGCCATCGCGCAAAAGCTGCAGGAACTGCCGGCCGGCACCCGCGTGCTCGGCTTCAACTACGATACCGGTGAACGGTATCTTTCAGTGCCGGATTTCCTGCCCGAATGAAAACGGGTGAAACCATAAGCTATAGCCATGCCGGCCAGGACCTTACGGGCTGGCTGGCAAAGCCTGCCGGAACGCCTCGCGCGGCAGTTGTGGTATTTCCCACCATCGCCAATCGCACTGCAGCCTCCGAACGCCGCGCGGCGATGCTGGCCGATGAAGGCTATCTGGCAATGGTGGCCGATTTTTACGGCGAACCGGTCGAGACTTTCGAGGCTGCACTGCCACTTGCCGACAGGCTAAGGGCGGATGTGGCGCATTACCGCGGGCGTCTGGCCGCCGGGATCGATGCGCTTCGCGGCGTGTCCGGGGCCGACACCAGCCTCGCCATGCTGGCGATCGGTTACTGCATGGGCGGTCAGGCTGCCTTGGAAACGGCACGCGATGGTCAGGACTTGCGCGCGGCCGTCAGCTTCCACGGCATCCTCACTACCGATAGGAAAGCCGAACCGGGCGCGATCAAGCCTCGATTGCTGGTATGCCATGGCGATGCCGATCCGCTTGTTCCGCGTGAGCAGGCGATCGCCTTCTGGGAGGAAATGGACGCAGCCGGCGCCGATTGGCATTTTCATTCATACAGCCGCGTCCGTCACGGCTTTACCGATCCGGGCAGCGATGCTCGCGGCATGGACGCAATACGCTATGACCAAAGCGCGGACCGCCAATCGTGGGCGGCCATGCTGGAATTTTTTTCCGAAGTTCTGGATCGCTGAAGCCACGGAGACTGGCGGCCGCAACTGGCCCGCTTCAGTCGGCGATGCGGACGAGCGATTCGCCGTCAAGGCGCCGATAGAAGCAGCTTCTCGCGCCGGTATGGCATGCGGGACCTTGCGGCGTGACGATGAGTTCCAACGCGTCCTGATCACAATCGACCTTGATCTGTTGCACGCGCAAAAAATGCCCGGATGTCTCGCCCTTCAGCCACAACTTGCCTCGCGATCGCGAATGGAAGTGGGCAAGACCGGTATCGCGCGTTTTCTGCAGGGCCTCGGCATCCATGTATGCCACCATGAGGATATCTCGCGTATCCTGGTCGACTGCTATCGCGATGAGAAGTCCGCGAGCATCAAAGCGCGGCATGAAGTTAGTGCCGAGTTCGCGTTCGGCGGTGGAGATATCAGACATCCAGTTCGGTTCCAGGCAAGATTTAGCGTAACGTTATGTTGCAGGATAACAACAGCTGGTGATCAAAATCCACGCCAGATAGCGAATCCCCTTTTCAAAAGCACCGTTTCAGCGGATTTTGCAATGGCAGTCGGGGGGCTGCTTCTGGCCCACAGGTCGCTGATAGACAAGCGCCACGGTTCAGGGATTGAGACCAGCGGTACTTTCCGCCGGTCATTGCGATGAGGGATCGGACTAGGCGGCAGACAGGGGTGCCGCCGAACTGCTCGGCAGAGTTCAACAGTTTCGTCACGAGGACGCCCGGAATCAACGTTCCGGGCGTTTTCGATTCTACATGGTGCAGGACAGATCACGTCATGCCCAATGCTTCGTCAAGCACGCGCGCGAAACAGGAAATCATCACTGTGCGCGCCCCGGCCCGCTTCAGCGCAAACACACAGGCATCGCTGGTCGCGCCGCTCGTCAGAACATCGTCCACCAGGATTATGTCGGCACCTTTCAGTTCAGCGTGCCGACGCCGGTTTATCGCGATTGTTCCGGCAAGGGTGCGCCTGCGCGCCTTCTTCCCCAGTCCGCCCAATGACGGCGTAGCTTTTGTCCTGATCAGGCCGTCCACTATCAGACGCGATCCGGTCCTGGTCGCGACCGCCCTGGCCAGTTCTGCGGCCTGATTGTAACCGCGCTTCCATAGCCTCCAGCGGTGCAGGGGAACAGGGACGATGATTCGCTGCTGATCGGCCGGCGGAATTCTGGCCGCCATCAGGTTGGCCATCATTGGCGCCAGCGAGATCCGATTGCCATGCTTGAGCGCCAGCACCAGCTTGCGCGACGCCTCGTTGTAGAGCGTCGCTGCGGCAATACCGTCATGCCGGGGCGGTTTGCCAAGGCAGGGCGCGCAGATCGCATTCTCGGCCATGCCCTCGCCGAAGGGCCTCGAGCAACGGTTGCAGGCCGGTTCGCCGGGTATGGCAAGTTCTGCCCAGCACCCCGGACAAAGCCCGGTCTGTGCGCCAATGGCTGCTCCGCACAGCGGACATCTTGGCGGAAACACCAGATCGACTAGCGGTGCGAGGAACTCTGCTCTGGACACTGGCGCACGCTATCCTCGCTCATCAGGCAAGCAAGGCGTTGCAAGGATTTCATCGAGCCGGCTAGGGGACTGTCATGGCAAGCAAATCCCCCCCCCGCATTTTCTCCCCGCAGCGCCGCCGCGCGGTACGCCTGCGCATGCACCGGCTGCAGGAAGCGCCAGATGCTCCCCGGTACATCATCGATGACATGGTGGAGGATGTACTTGAGCGTCTTTCCTTTCTCCGCTTCGAACCGGGTCGGGCTTTGGTCATAGGCGACTATACCGGCATTCTGGCCACCGCACTTTCGGCCCAAGGTGTGGCCGTGACCCAAGCCGAGCCTGCGGATGGCTTCGATGAGGAGCAGCCGTATCCCTTCGCCGGATTTGACTTCATCGTCAGCCTGGGTTGCCTCGATACCGTCAACGATCTGCCCGGGGCGCTGATCCATGCTCGCAATGCACTGGCGCCCGGCGGGATGATGATCGCCAGCTTCGCATCGTCAGGGAGCCTGCCTGTATTGCGCGAAGTCATGCTCGCGGTGGATGGAGACCGACCGGCGCCGCGCATACATCCCGCCGTCGACGTCCGGGCTGGTGGGCAACTTCTTCAGCGGGCCTTGTTCGCGGATACCGTTATCGATCAGCGCTCGCTACGTGTGTCGTTCGGAAATCTGGGGCGCCTCGTCGGCGATCTGAGAGCGTTGGGGATGACCAACGTACTGGCCGATCCAGGCCCGGCTCTCGGAAAGGACGCCTACGATCGCGCCCGCGCGGCATTTGCCGACGCAGGTGAGAATGGACGAACGGTCGAAACCTTCGAGATCCTGACACTGTCGGGCTGGAAGCGCTGACTTCCAGCCCTGACAGGTCGGGCCGTCTCAGCCCAACGCCGCCTGCGCGGCCGCAAGGCGTGCGATCGGCACTCGGAACGGCGAGGCACTAACGTAATCGAGCCCGGTCTTCTCGCAGAACGCAATGGAGGCAGGGTCGCCGCCATGCTCACCGCAGATGCCGAGCTTGATATCGGGCCGCGTCTTGCGTCCGCGCTCGGCGGCCAGTCCGACCAGTTGTCCCACACCTTCCACGTCGAGGCTGACGAACGGATCGCGCGCGAAGATGCCCTGCTGGACATAGACGGGCAGGAATTTGCCCGCATCGTCGCGTGAAAGGCCGAGCGTCGTCTGCGTCAGGTCATTGGTGCCGAATGAGAAGAATTCGCCGACTTCGGCGATTTCCCCGGCCATCAGCGCGGCGCGCGGCAGTTCGATCATCGTGCCGACCTGGTAGGTCAACTCCCTGCCCTTTTCGGCAAAGACCTGGGTAGCCACGCGCGCCACCAGAGCCTTGAGGATTTCCAGTTCCTTCCTCGTCGCCACCAGCGGGATCATCACTTCGGGAACGATGGCTTCGCCGTGTGCGGAAGCAATGTCACAGGCTGCCTCGAAGATCGCGCGCGCCTGCATCTCGTAGATTTCCGGGAACGTCACGCCAAGTCGGCAACCGCGATGGCCAAGCATCGGGTTGAACTCATGAAGTTCGCCGGCCCGACGCTTGAGCGTATCCATGCCAATGCCGATGTCCTCGGAAAGCTCGGAGAATTCGGCGTCGTCGTGCGGCAGAAACTCGTGCAGCGGCGGATCAAGCAGGCGGATCGTCACGGGCAGACCGCGCATGATCTCGAAGATTGCAGCGAAATCGGCGCGCTGTTCGGGAAGCAGCTTTTCCAACGCTGCGCGGCGGCCGGCCTCGTCCTCGGCCAGGATCATCTGGCGCACCGCAGAGATGCGGCTCGCGTCGAAGAACATGTGCTCGGTGCGGCACAGGCCTATGCCTTCCGCTCCGAACTGGCGTGCCGTCTTACAGTCCGCCGGCGTTTCCGCGTTGGCGCGCACTTTCATTCGGCGATGCTTGTCGGCCCACTCCATGAGCGTGGCGAAATCGCCGGCGACTTCCGGCTCGATGGTCGGGACTTCGCCTGCCATGATGTCGCCGGACGCGCCGTCAAGCGTGAGAATATCGCCCTCTTTCATCTCGCGGCCCGCCATCCTGAGCGTGCGCGTCTTCATGTCGATCGACAGGCCCGATGCACCCGAAACGCAGGGACGGCCCATGCCGCGCGCCACGACTGCGGCGTGGCTCGTCATGCCCCCGCGTGCGGTGAGGATGCCCTTGGCGGCGTGCATGCCGTGAATGTCCTCGGGCGAGGTCTCGATGCGCACGAGGATCACAGCCTCGCCCATTTCCGCACGCTTTTCCGCGGTGTCAGCATCGAGCACGATCGCGCCCGAAGCCGCGCCGGGCGATGCCGGCAGTCCCTTGCCGAGAATGTCGCGCGGCGCCTTGGGATCAAGCGTGGGGTGCAGCAACTGGTCGAGCGCCATGGGGTCGACGCGCTTTACCGCCGTCGCCTCGTCAATCAGGCCCTCACCCACCATGTCCACCGCCATCTTGAGCGCGGCCTTGGCGGTGCGCTTGCCCGAACGGGTCTGCAGCATCCAGAGTTTGCCTCGCTCCACGGTGAACTCGATGTCCTGCATGTCGCGGTAGTGCTTTTCGAGCAGTTCGAAAACGGCGGCGAGTTCGCCGTAGGCCTGCGGCATGGCCTCTTCCATCGAGAGCGGCTTGGCGCCGGCCCTCTCACGCGCGGCCTTGGTGAGATACTGCGGCGTGCGGATGCCGGCGACAACATCCTCGCCCTGCGCATTGACAAGGTACTCGCCGTAATAGGCCTTCTCACCGGTCGCCGGGTCACGCGTGAAGGCTACGCCGGTGGCCGAGGTGTCGCCCATATTGCCGAAGACCATGGCCTGCACGTTGACGGCGGTGCCCCAGTCACCGGGAATGTCGTTGAGGCGGCGATAGACCTTGGCGCGGTCCGAATCCCACGAATCGAACACGGCGCGGATCGCGCCCCATAGCTGTTCGTTCACATCCTGCGGGAATGGGCGGCCGAGTTCGGCATCGACGATCCCGGTATATTCCTTGACGACCTTGCGCCAGTCGTCCGCGGTCATCTCGACGTCGTTGAGATAGCCGTTGTCTTCCTTGGCGATCTCCAGCGCTTCCTCGAACATATGGTGCTCGATGCCGAGCACGACGTCGGAATACATCTGGATGAAGCGGCGGTAGGAGTCCCACGCGAACCGCTCGTCACCGGATGTCTTCGCCAGACCCTCTACGGTCATATCGTTGAGGCCGAGGTTCAGCACGGTGTCCATCATGCCGGGCATGGAGACGCGCGCGCCGGAACGGACGGAGACAAGCAGCGGATCTGCGGCATCGCCAAACGACTTGCCCACGGTCTTCTCGATGTGGGTCAGCGCCTCGGCGACATCGGCGCGCAGTGCTTCGGAAAAATCGCCGCCTTCCGCAAGATACGCCACGCATTGTTCCGTGGTGATGGTGAAACCCGGAGGCACGGGCAGGCCAATTCCAGCCATTTCGGAAAGGTTGGCGCCCTTGCCGCCCGTGATAACCTTGTCCTTTGCGCGCGGATCGTCGTGCTTGACGCCGCCACCGAACGTATAGACCTGCCTGCTCATCTATCCCCTGGCTTTCCTGTTGTTCTCAACTGGTTGATACGATTTACACGGTCCAGAGGAGCAGGACTGGCTACCCCTCTATCCGTGAAAAGTCCGCAACGTTGTGCACTGCAGCACGGAATTTATCAAGTAACGAGAGGCGGGCCTGTCTCTTATCGGGATCAGGATCATTGACCGTAACTTGCTCGAAGAATGCGTCAATTGGGCGACGCAGCGACGCAAGCGCAATCATCGCGGCGGAGAAATCTTCCTTCGCAACCGCAGCAGATGCCTCCGGCTCTGCAATCGCGAGTGCGTCGATGAGCCCCTTCTCCGCAATTTCCGGCGTGTAGGACAGCGAAATTTTCGCTTCTGACCTCGCGGCATAGACTTCGCGCATGTCAGGATCGTCGACATTCTCGAGCGGGTCTTCATCGCCAGTCGGTTCTACCGAGGTCTTGCCAGTGTCGGCGTCACCAAACCCTTCTTTCTTCAGGATGTTCGCGGCTCGTTTGTATCCGGCAAGGAGGTTGGCGCCGTCCTCAGTTTCGACGAAAGCCTGCAACGCATGGACCCGCGCGAGCAGCCGGACGAGATCGTCCTCGCCGCCGAGCGCAAACACGGCATCGATCAGATCATGGCGAACGCCCGCTTCCTTCTGCTGGACCTTGAGGCGGTCGGCGAAGAACGTCATCACTTCTATCGATGCTTGCCTAGCACGCGCTACGTCATCCCATAGATATTGCCCGATTTCGGAAGTAATTGAAGCGAATTGGGCTTCATCCCCAAGGTTCGTGTTCAGGGTCAAGTTTAGAAGTCGACGTATCTCCATCTCGGCTTCCCATTGGGGAAATCTACGAAGAAAAGCAGGGGACCAACGAAGTTTTAAAGCTCGGAAACCGGCGGTAAATACCAGTGAGCTTAGAGGCGCTCTAAGTTTCGGCCCCATCAAAATTTCAAGGACACCAAGTGCGGCTCTGCGCAAAGCATATGGGTCTCGGGATCCAGTCGGACGCTCTTGGATAGCAAAAAAAGCTGCAAGCGTATCCAACTTATCCGCTAACGACACTGCCACCGTTACCGGTGCAGTCGGCACCTCATCACCCTGCCCGACCGGCTTATAGTGATCGCGGATGGCATCGGCCACGGCGTCAGGCAGGCCCTCGGCGCGGGCATAATAGCCGCCCATCAGGCCCTGCAATTCGGGGAACTCACCGACCATCTCGGTGACGAGATCGGCCTTGCACAGCTCCGCGGCCTGACGCGCAAGCGCCGGATCGCAGTTGGGGACGATGCCCTCGCTGGCAAGCCACTCCGCCAGCTTGGCCACCCGCTCGACCTTGTCGGCGACGGTTCCCAGCTTCTCATGGAAGGTGATGCGGCCAAGCTTTTCGGCGTGGACCGAGAGCTTGGTTTTCTTGTCCTGCTTCCAGAAAAAGCGGGCGTCGGACAGACGCGCGGCGAGAACCTTGCGGTTACCCGCGACGATGGCCTCACCGCCATCCGCCGCATCGATGTTGGCGGTGCAGACGAACGCGTTGGCGAGCTTGCCGTCCTTCTCGCAGACGAAATACTTCTGGTTCACCCGTGCGGTCAGTTGGATGACTTCTGGCGGCACTTCCAGGAATGCCTCGTCGAAGCGGCCGAGCAGCGGCACCGGCCATTCGGTGAGGCCGGCGTTCTCGATCACCAGCCCCTCGTCCTCGACGAGCGTCAGGCCTGCGGCGGCGGCGGCGTTGCGCGCCTCGTCCCTGATCAGGTTCTGGCGTTCCTCATGGTCGACGATGACATGGCAGGCCGACAGCTTGCGCGCGTAATCGTGCGCGCCGCCGATGGTGATCTCGCCCGGCGCATGGAAGCGGTGGCCAAGGGTGGCATAGCCGGATTTAATGCCAGCGATCTCGCACTCGACCAGATCCTCGCCCAGAATGGCGACGATGCCCGACAGGGGACGAACCCATCGCGGGCTCTCGGTACTGAGCGAGGCTGCGCCCCAGCGCTGCGATTTCGGCCACGGAAATGCGCGGATGATGGCCGGAATGGCTTCGGCCAGAACGTCCTTCACCGCCCTGCCCGGCTTTTCGACGACGGCGAAATAGGTGTCCTTGCCCTTGAGGTCTCGCACCTCGAGCTGTTCCTTCGTCAGCCCCGTCTTGCGAAGGAACCCATCCAGCGCCTGTTCCGGCGCGCTGGTGGCTGGCCCCTTGGTCTCTTCGCGGACAGCCTCGGTCGTTTCGGGCAGGCCGTTGGCAATCAGCGCCAGGCGGCGCGGCGTCGACCATACGGTGATCCTGCCCAGCGCCACACCCGCCGCGTCCATCTCCTTGCGAAACAGCTTTTCCAGATCGGCGCGCGCTCCGGCCTGCATGCGAGCGGGGATTTCCTCCGAGCGGAGTTCGAGAAGGAAGTCGCTCATGCGGTCCACCCCGGGAACTTGGCTTCCCATTCGTGCTGGTTCTTTTCGATAAGGGCCTGCGCCGATCCCTTGGCGAGATCGCGGACGCGGCCGATGTAGCTGGCGCGCTCCTGCACGGAGATCACGCCGCGCGCCTGCAGCAGGTTGAACAGGTGCGACGCCTCGATCGCCTGATCGTAGGCCGCCAGCGGAATCTGCGCCTCGATGCAGCGCTGGCATTCTGCCTCGGCGTGCTGGAAGCCCTTGAACAGCTGGTCGGTGTCGGCGATCTCGAAGTTGTATTTCGACTGCTGCTGCTCGTTGGCGAGGAACACGTCGCCATAGGATACGCCGTCGTTGTTGAATCTGAGGTCATAGACCCAGTCGACGCCCTGGATGTACATCGCGAGCCGTTCCAGCCCGTAAGTCAGTTCGCCCGAGACAGGCTTGCAGTCGTAGCCGCCGATCTGCTGGAAATAAGTGAACTGCGTCACTTCCATGCCGTCGCACCAGACTTCCCAGCCCAGTCCCCATGCACCGAGCGTTGGACTTTCCCAGTCGTCCTCGACGAAGCGAATATCATGCAGCAGCGGATCGATGCCGATCGCTGCAAGGCTCTGCAGATAGAGTTCCTGCAGGTTGTCCGGGTTGGGCTTCAGGATCACCTGATACTGGTAGTAGTGCTGCAGACGGTTCGGGTTCTCGCCATAACGACCGTCGGTGGGGCGACGCGAAGGCTGGACATAGGCGGCCTTCCACGGCTCCGGCCCGAGCGCGCGCAGCGTCGTCGCAGGATGAAAAGTGCCGGCGCCCACGCGCATGTCATAGGGCTGCAGGATCAGGCAGCCCTGCGCGCTCCAGAAATTGTGGAGGGTCAGGATCATGTCCTGAAAACTGAGCGGCTGCTTGTCGGCGCTTGGCATGAGAAACCTGCTGGTTCGATGAATGTCCGCGCCTTTGGCGGATCGGTGGGGGCAAATCAACAGGTGAAGCGGTCACCGGGCGGCGTCAGGGGCCAAGCTGCCGCCGCGGCGTGGCATATCTTCATGCGGCGCCTTGCGAACGCCGGCGCGCTGGCGCATTCGTGCCCGTTAATCCGCTGTTTGCCGTTGGTGCCTCACAAATATCGTCATGACCATGCTCAAATCTCTTCGTATGTCCGCGGCCTGCGCAATCGCGCTGCTATCTTCCATTCCGCTGTCCGCGCAGGACGGGGCGCCAGCTCCCGTCACGCAGGCGCAAAGGGTCGAGGTGCGGCCTGCCTTGTGGAAGGTCGCGGACGAGGACACCACCATCTGGCTGTTTGGCACGATCCATATCCTTCCCGAAAACGTTGCCTGGTACGCCGGGCCGGTCGCCGCGGCGTTCGACGCCTCGGGTGAACTCGTAACGGAAATCCCGATCGATGAGACGGAGGCCTCGCAGGCGACCATCATGTCCAAGAGCCTGCGTGAAGACGGCAAGTCCCTGCGCGATACGCTCAGCGAGACCGAGCGAGCAGCATACGATGCTGGCATGACCTCGATCGGGCTTCCCCCTGCTGCCTTCGATCGCAACGATGCGTGGTACGCGGCGCTGATGCTGACGCTCATCCCGCTCAAGCTGTCGGGCTACAATCTGGAAAGCGGCGTCGATACGCAGGTGTCGAAGATGGCGCGCGACCGAAAGATGTTGAACGAAGCGCTGGAAACGCCGGAATACCAGATATCGCTGTTCGATACCCTGCCGGATGACACCCAGCGCCGGTATCTCGGCGACGTCCTCGAATCCCTTCCTACGGTGCGGTCTGACATCGATGCGATGGTCGCGGCGTGGAAGGCTGGAAACGCTGACGAACTTGCCCGTCTTCTTAATGAGGAGGAGGACGATCCCAAGCTTCGGCAAGTCCTGCTGACAGATCGCAATGCCGCATGGGCCCAGTGGCTGAAAGCGCGCATGGACAAGCCCGGCACCGTATTCGTAGCCGTCGGTGCTGGCCATCTTGCCGGCGGTAGCAGTGTGCAGGAGCAACTGTCGCGCCTCGGCATATCCGCCGCCCGGGTGCAATAGTCGGGATGCGGTTTTGGCGTAGCTTGCTGCTGGCTGCGATGCTGGCGTCATGCGCGCCACAAGCCCAGCCCGCTAATCCTGCGCTATGGATTGTCGAAAGCGAGGATGGCCAGGTGGGCTGGCTGTTCGGAACTATTCACAGCTCGCCCGAGCCGATCGACTGGGAAACGCCTGCTGTAAGCGAAGCGCTGGAAAAGGCCGGGGAAATCGTGGTCGAGGTGGGTAACCTGAGCAACGAAGCGCAGGTCTCAGCGATTTTTGCGAGGCTCGCTCAAAGTGCGGAGCAACCACCGCTGTCCCAGCGGGTGGGGCCGGGAAGGCGCGCCGCGTTGGCAGCGCTGCTGAGACAGGCGGGTTACCGTGACGGTGACTTCACGGCCATGGACACTTGGGCAGCCGCGCTAACTCTGGCCAATGCCGCTGAAGACCGCGACGACGCCAGAAACGGCATAGACCGCGCGGTTGTTGCGCGCGCTGCGGGCCGCCGGGTGGTCGAACTCGAAGGCGCCGAGCGCCAACTCGGGCTGTTCGATGCGCTGCCGGAACGCGAGCAGCGTGACTTGCTGGACGCCGTGATCGAGGAAGCAGCACAGGAGAGCAACCGGGATTTGTCCGAAAGCTGGCGTTCCGGCAACATGGTCCGGATCGAGAAGGAAACTCGGCGTGGTCTGCTGGCCGACCCCGAGCTTCGCGAAGTTTTGTTCACAGCCCGCAATCGGAACTGGGCATCGCGTATTGCACGGACGGTTCAGTCAGGAAGCAAGCCCTTTGTCGCCGTCGGCGCCGCGCATATGGCCGGACCAGACGGCCTGCCGGCGATGCTGCGGGCGCGCGGTTTCACGGTTCGGCGGATAGAGTGACCGGACGCCGCGTGTTCATGCGTTGATCACTTGCTTTTTCGGCAGGTTACGCTTATGGGCGCGCCCTTCCCGTCATGGTCATCCCTGGAGGCGTGGCGGGCGGCACGGACCGAATGAGCGGTGTCTGGCCGTTTTTTATCCAGTTTTCGAAAGGCAAGTCCCATGAGCGATACGCTTAACCTGCCGGCAGAGACGCGTGAACGGGCTGGCAAGGGAGCCTCCCGTGCCCTGCGTCGCGATGGCCGCGTCCCCGCTGTAGTCTACGGTTCGAATGAAGAGCCCCTCGCCATCCATATCGAGGAAAAGGAACTCGTTCGCCAGCTCGGCACCGGCCACTTCTTCAACTCGATCGTCGAGGTTGAAGTGGGCGGCAAGAAGGTCCGCACCCTGCCGAAGGATGTTGCCTTTCACCCCGTAACCGATCGCCCTCTTCACGCCGACTTCCTGCGCCTTGCCAAGGGCGCGACGGTTCACGTGAACGTGCCGGTTTCGTTCATCAATGAAGAGCTCTCGCCGGGCCTGAAGCGTGGTGGCGTGCTGAACATCGTTCGTCACGAGTTGGAACTGGTCTGCGGCGCGGACAAGATTCCCGATGACATCGTGATCGACGTAACGGGCTTCGACGTGGGCGAATCTATCCACTTCAGTCACGTGAATCTTCCGGCCGGCGTGGAATCGGCGATCACCGACCGTGACTTCACGATCGCGACGATTGCTGCGCCTTCGGCTCTCAAGAGCTCGGAAGGCGACACGAGCAAGGCCGACGAGGAAGCGGAAGCCTAATAAGCTTTTCAATCCGGAGATGGCCCTTTCCGCCCCGGCTCGCCGGCGTGCGGAAAGGGCCTTTCTTGTTTATGGTGCACAAGATTGGACGGGCGATTGCCATGCAGCTTTGGGTAGGCCTCGGGAACCCAGGACCTCAGTATGCGATGCAGCGGCACAACGTAGGTTTTATGGCCGTCGCTGTGATCGGGGAAGTCCATCGCTTTGGACCAGTGCAGAAGAAATTCCAGGGATGGTTACAGGAAGGCCGCATCGGTTCGGACAAGGTACTGCTGCTTAAGCCCGCGACCTTCATGAACGAAAGCGGCCGTGCGGTGGGAGAGGCGATGCGCTTCTACAAGCTCGATATTTCCGCGCTTACCGTTTTTCACGACGAACTTGATCTGGCGCCCTTCAAGGTCAAGGTGAAGCAGGGTGGCGGTCATGCCGGGCATAACGGCCTTCGCTCCATCGATCAGCACCTGGGCGCCGATTTTCGGCGCGTGCGGCTCGGCATCGGACACCCGGGCCACAAGGACCGCGTCACCGGCTATGTTCTTGGAAATTTCGCGAAAGCCGAGATGGACCCCTTGTCCGACATGCTCGGCGCGATATCGGCGGAGGCAGACAGGCTCGTTGACGGCGATGATACCCGCTTCATGAACGACGTCGCACTTCGCCAGCAGAGCTGAAGTATCAGGCGTCCCGCCTACCCATGAAAAATCCGAGCTCAACCAAATCAGCACTTAATTGTGTCGAGTTAGCTTACAAATCGCATCCGCCGATAGGGGCATTAACTATCAAAACCCCCTGCAAACCTCAATTGGCACACGCCTTGCTGAATGATGGGAAAGCCAATTTGTAAACAGGGGTATGACATGATCCGTAAGACGCTTCTCGCACTCGCACTCACCGCTGGCTCGGTTGCTGGCCTCAGCACACCCGCCCACGCCACCTGGTTTCACAAGCACTACTGCGGCTGCGGTGACAACTCGGGCAAGGGAATGTGCGGCAGCACCAGTTCGTCGGGCGGCAGCACCACGACTTCGGGCGGCTCCACCACCGGCGGATCGACTTCGGGCGGCAGCACTTCGGGCGGTACGGCAGTGCCGGAGCCTGGCATGCTCGGCATGATGGGCATGGGCCTGCTCGGCCTTGCCTATGCGCGTCGCCGTCAGTCGCGCAAGTAATTCGAGCTGATCACCAGCTGACCGTGCCCATCGCGGTCGACTGGCAAGATACCGCCCGCAGTCCCGTCGGGCGGTATCGATCGGCTGGTTTTGGGAGAGTGGCCAAGGCCGCCGCCGGTTAACCGGCGGCGGCTTCAGCTTTCTTGAGGTCTTGCGCGATAACGGGGTTTCGCGGATCGCCGCTGGCTGCCGCGCTTAGCAACTGCAGCGCCTTCGAAAGATCCTGGTTAGCCTTCAGGCGGATAGACCCAGCCAGATAGAGATAATCGGAATTGTCGGGGGCACACGCCAGCGCCCGATCAGCGTAACGGATCGCTTCCTGAGGGCGGCCAAGGCCGCTGGAAGCCAGGGCGAGCCGTTTCAGGACTTCGGGATCTTCCCCCCGCTGAAGCAGCTTCCCGTAAACGTCGATTGCGGCCCTCCAGTCCTGCCTCATGATGGCCGCATCACCGCGCTCCACGTATGTCATGACGTTTTTCAATTTCGCGGGATCCAACCGGGCGCGCAGCGTGTCTGCCTCCGGCGCACCGGACACGCGCGCAGCTTTTTCTGCGCTTTCCAGTACTTCTGGCCGCGCCAGTGTGCTTGCAGCAAGCGGCTTCAGCGTCTGCCACGCGCCGTCGGGATCGCCCGACGCGAGTTGCGCCTCACCCAGCATCATTTGGGTGTAGGGATTACCCGGAAGAAGCAGCGCCGCGCGCTTGAACATCATCCGCGCCTGCTGGGCGAAACCCAGCCTGAGCAACGCCTCGGCATAGCGCAAACCAAGGCCGGAAGTGGGATCGAGGCTCGACTCGCGGCTCTGCAGATCGATTCGGATTTTTTCCCACTCGCCTTTTTCTGCCAGCAGGAGATATTTGAGTTCCTCGGCTTCGGCGTTACCTGGATCCAGCTTTTCCGCGTCTGTGACGAGCTTGGATGCTTCGTCCAGCTTTCCCTGCGCATCAAGGAGATAGGCGAGCGAAAGGTACGGCTCGACGCGCTGTGAGTGCTTTTCGATCACGAGCCGATATGCAGAGATCGCCTCGTCCGTGCGGCCTTGCGCCGCGGTGACGGCTGCTCCCAGAGCCAGGGTCTCGAAAGCGTCAGACGAAATGGCCTTCATCCGCTGCACGATCTTTCGGGCCAGCACGACGTTATCGTGGCGGAGCGCAAACCGGGCGTAAGACGCTGCCAGCGCCATGTCGTTGCCCGTTTCCATCCCGCGCTCGAAGGCCTCCCTTGCAGACGCATCATCTCCGAGCGACACGTTCGCCTCGGCCCGTATCAGCCATGCCTCAGTGGTGCAGTCATTACCGAGAAGCCCGATGGCGCCTTGCGGGTCACCCTTTAGCAAAGATACGTGCGCCTTGAGCCGCTGCATCGTGGCGCGCGGCACATCTTTCTGTGCCAGGCGGTCGAGCGAGCGCTCGGCGCCTTCGACGTCGCCGAGACCGATCTGCGAACGCACCAGCAGGGTCAGCATCGCCGGATCGGCGGGCTTCTCTGCAAGTGCGGCGATCAAGGTTCCTCTTGCACCTTGGAAATCCTGCACGGCAAAACTCTGCTGTGCCTTCTGGAACAGCTCGTCCGGGTTGTCGCCGCACGCTGTCAGCGCGCACAGGGCGAACAGCGACAGCGCCAATCTTGCCTTGGTATCCATTGTAGCACCCTTAGCGGCAAGGCCTGAACTTTCCGTCAACCCCCGGCGGCCGTCGTGCTGATCTGGTCAAGCGGGGCGCGGGCAGCTATGGGCGGCCCAATTTCATTGCTTTCTTCCGGAGTAACAGATGGGTTTCCGTTGCGGAATCGTCGGCCTGCCCAATGTCGGCAAGTCAACCTTGTTCAATGCCTTGACCGAGACCCAGGCGGCACAAGCGGCAAACTATCCGTTTTGCACGATTGAGCCGAACGTGGGCCAGGTCGGCGTGCCTGATCCCCGCCTGGACAAGCTGGCCGGTGTGGCAAAGTCCGCCAAGATCATCCCGACGCAGCTTTCCTTCGTGGACATCGCCGGGCTGGTGCGCGGTGCCTCCAAAGGCGAGGGCCTTGGCAACCAGTTCCTTGGCAACATCCGCGAAGTGGATGCCATCATCCACGTGCTGCGCTGCTTTGAGAATGATGACATCCAGCATGTCGATAACAAGATCGATCCCATAGCCGACGCCGAAACGGTGGAGACCGAGCTTCTGCTGTCGGACCTTGAAAGCCTGGAAAAGCGGGTACCGGCTGCGCAGAAGCGGGCAAGCGGCGGAGACAAGGAGTCGAAGATCGCAGCCTCCGTCCTCGGTCAGGCTTTGGAACTGCTGCGCGAGGGCAAGCCGGCCCGCCTCACCCAGCCAAGGGACGAGGAGGAAGCTCGTGTCTTCCGTCAGGCACAGTTGCTCACCGCCAAACCGGTGCTCTACGTCTGTAACGTGGAAGAAGAAGCCGCTGCGGAGGGCAACGAGTTCTCGCAGCGGGTATTCGAGAAGGCCGCTGCGGAAAATGCCACTGCAGTGATCGTTTCCGCAGCCATCGAGTCTGAACTCATAGGCATGGACCTCGAGGAAAAGCTCGGCTTCCTGGAGGAGATGGGACTGCACGAGACCGGTCTCGCCCGCATCATCCGTGCCGGCTATGAACTGCTTGACCTGCTGACGTTCTTCACGGTCGGACCCAAGGAAGCCCGCGCATGGACCGTGCACAAGGGGGCGCGAGCCCCGGAAGCAGCCGGAGAAATCCATTCGGACATGCAGCGCGGCTTCATTCGCGCCGAAACCATTGCTTATCAGGATTTCGTCGAGCTCGGCGGCGAAGCCGGAGCCAAGGAAGCAGGCAAGCTGAGGCAGGAAGGCAAGGAATATGTCGTCCACGACGGTGATGTGATGCACTTCAGGTTCAACGTCTGAACTCGCCCTGCCGCATCAGCGGGCACTATCGGTGCCGTGGCGTGTTGCCTGAAGGAAGGCACCCTATAACCCACGGCCCCGATTTGTAATGCATGACCCCAACAAGAAAGCTGTCCTCTATCGCATGGTGATGGACAAGCATGTTTGTCCATTCGGATTGAAATCCCGGCAGCTTCTCAAGATCCACGGTTACGAGATCGAAGATCACTGGCTTACCACGCGTGAGGAAACCGACGCGTTCAAGGCGCGGCATTCGGTCAATACCACCCCGCAGACGTTCATTTCCGGCCAGCGTATCGGGGGCTATACCGATTTGCGGAAGTTCCTCGGCCTTGATCGTGAGGATGACAGCCAAACCAGCTATACCCCGGTACTCTGCGTGTTCATCAGCGCGGCCGTGATCGCGCTCGGCGTAAGCTGGGCCACGTTGGGGACGCCATTGACGGTGCGCGCGGCCGAATGGTTCGTCTCCATCACCATGGTGCTGCTCGCCATGCTCAAACTGCAGGACATCGAGAAGTTCAGCACCATGTTCCTGGGCTATGACCTTCTGGCCAGGCGATGGGTACCTTATGCCTATGCCTACCCGTTCCTCGAATGGCTCGCGGGAGGCCTGATGACCGCGCACGCGCTGCCATGGCTGTCTATACCGATCGCGCTGATCATCGGTTCAGTCGGCGCGGGATCGGTCTATTACGCGGTCTATGTCCAGAAAAGAGAGTTGAAGTGCGCCTGTGTCGGCGGCTCAGGGAACGTCCCCCTCGGGTTCGTGTCCCTGACCGAGAACCTGTTCATGATCGGGATGGCGCTTTGGATGCTGATCCGATTTGTCTTGGCAGTTTAGGATTGCGTCGAGGGCGAGCATGTCATCGTGCCATCCGACATGAAGGCTACTCGTTCCTGCGAATCGTGGATAATCATCCGGGCGGGCCAGGTGTCCTGACTCCCGCCGTCCCCGCCATCGGCCTGCCGAATGAAATCGACCCAGCTTGAAAGGCCGATATAGGTCGATCGCGCATCGCCGGGCAATTGAGCGCTTTCGGTCTTCGCCGCGAACCGTTTGAGATCTCCTGCGATGCGCATGAAGCCCTCATCACTGCCTGCCAGGAATACGGGATCGCTCTCGCCCTGCTTGCGGAATGCGCAGGACACCCGCTCGAGTCCGTAGCGGGTCATGTCCACTTCGGTAATGGGTTTGGGAATGATCGGCTTGAACGGTTCCTTGCTCAACCGCTCGACCATGGCGATATCCTGGGCATCCTGAGCAGCCCGTCTAGCCGAGCTTTCTTCCTTGCATCCGCTCAACAACATGCCCGCCGCCAAGACGGATCCGACCAGCACCTTCATCCCTGCTTCCATTACTTTCGCCCAAAAAGTTTCTCTATGTCCTGATGGGCAAGTTTAACCCACGTAGGGCGTCCATGGTTGCATTGTCCCGAACGCGGCGTGCGTTCCATTTCTCGAAGGAGGGCATTCATTTCGGCGACCGAGAGTATGCGCCCTGCCCTGACGGAGCCATGGCAGGCCATCGTCGCCAGCACCAGGTCGAGCTTTTCCCCCAGCAGCAAGGCGTCGCCATTGCGCGCGAGATCGTCGGCAATGTCGCGCACCAACGCATCCACGTTACTCGTGCCCAGTACGGCGGGAACCGATCGAACCAGCATGGCGCCGGGTCCGAACCGCTCCATGGCAAGGCCGTAGCGAGCCAGATCAGGCAATTTTTCCTCTAGCGCATCACATGCCGTTTCTTCGAGTTCCACGACTTCGGGAAGCAGGAGCGCCTGCGACCTCGACACCGCCTCGCTCGCCCCCGCAGCCTTGAGGCGCTCCAGCACGAGGCGTTCGTGTGCTGCATGCTGGTCCACGATGACCAGGCCGTCATCCGCCTCCGCGATGATGTACGTCTCCGCCACCTGTCCCCTCGCGACGCCCAGGGGGTATTTGATGGCCTCCGCACTTTCCTGCGACGCGACTTCCGCGCGCCCAGCCGGGAGCGCCGCCAATTCGACAGCAGGCGCGTGCCATGCGGTCGCCGCTTCTCCGACCCGCGCCAGACCACCAGCGGCCGCCGGCGCATACTCGCGGGCAAACAGCGAACCGAGCGAAACTGGCGCGGCCGCAGGCGCGAAGGGTTCTACCTGCCAATTGCCCATGGCGCTTGCCGACGGTGGCTGCGCACTTTTCTGGCCGGCAGCGTCAAGCGCATGGCGCAGCGCGCCAACCAGAAAGCCGCGAACGAAGGCAGGATCGACGAACCGCACCTCCGTCTTGGCGGGATGGACATTGACGTCCACTTCTTCCGGAGGGATGTCCAGGAATAGCGCCAGGACGGCATGACGGTCCCGCGCCAGCATGTCCGAATAAGCACCGCGCACCGCGCCTGTAAGCAAGCGGTCCTTCACTGGCCTGCCATTCACGAACAGATACTGGTGATCCGCCACACCGCGGTTGAATGTCGGCAGCCCCGCCACGCCGGTCAGGCGCGCCTTGCCGCGCTCGGCCTCGATGAGGACACCGTCTTGCGCCAACTCCCGCGCCACCAGCCGCGCGACCCGGGCGGCAAGTTCCTCGCGCGGCTGTACCGCTATTGTCCGCCGACCGTCATGCTCCACCACGAACCCGATATCCGGGCGCGCCATTGCCAGCCTCCGCATGACGTCCTGGCAGGCGGCATATTCCGAACGCGGACTGCGGAGAAACTTGCGCCTTGCAGGAACCTTGGCAAACAGATTTTCCACCCTGATCCGCGTCCCAGGCGGTAAGGCGGCGGGGCTATCGTCCACCAATTCGCCGTGATCGACAGCGCGCTTCCATCCTTCGGATGCGCCGTGCGGCCTGCTTTCGATCGTAATCCTTGCCACCGAACCAATCGAGGGCAGCGCTTCCCCGCGAAAGCCCAGAGTGGATACCCGCTCGATGTGCTCGTCAGGCAGCTTGGATGTGGCGTGCCGCTCCAACGCAAGGGCGATTTCTTCCGGCGTCATGCCGCAGCCGTCGTCGGCGATCTCGATCAGTTCGAGGCCGCCCGAAGCCAGCCTGACGGTGATCTGAGTTGCACCTGCATCTATCGAATTTTCCACCATTTCCTTAAGCGCGGACGCCGGACGCTCGACAACTTCGCCTGCGGCGATGCGGTTGACGAGGTGTTCGGGAAGGCGGCGTATCGTAGGCATCCAGGCAACCTAGCGATGAAACGCCGTCAATTCGAGACGGACGCCGGAAAACCCCCAGCTAATCCTCACAAATTTTTGGCGTTTCGTGGATCCATCCGCTAAGGGAGCCTCTTCCATGCCAACCTGTCTTTCGCTGCAGCCGAACACCGATCGGCAAGCGACTGGAAATAAAACGGATTCTAAATGGCCGGTCCCTTCTCGCGATTCTTCAAACTTGGTTCACAGAACATGGCGATCGACCTCGGGACGGCGAACACGCTGGTCTACGTCCAGGATCGCGGAATCGTGCTTAACGAACCGTCGGTGGTTGCCATCGAGACCCTGAACGGCGTGAAGAAGGTGAAGGCCGTCGGCGACGACGCGAAGATGATGATGGGCAAGACGCCCGACAACATCGAGGCCATTCGTCCCCTGCGCGATGGCGTGATCGCCGACATCGAGATTGCAGAAGAGATGATCAAGCATTTCATCCGCAAGGTGCATGGCAAGAAGAACCTGTTCCGTTACCCGGAGATCGTGATCTGCGTTCCCTCCGGTTCGACCTCTGTCGAGCGCCGTGCCATTCGCGATGCGGCCAGCAACGCTGGCGCCAGCCAGGTTTACCTGATCCTTGAGCCTATGGCCGCCGCCATAGGTGCCGACATGCCGGTGACCGAGCCGGTCGGTTCGATGGTCGTCGACATCGGCGGCGGTACGACGGAAGTCGCCGTGCTGTCGCTGCGCGGCCTGGCCTACACCACCTCCGTGCGCGTCGGCGGCGACAAGATGGACGAATCGATCGTCTCCTATGTCCGCCGTCACCACAACCTGCTGATCGGCGATGCGACGGCGGAGCGGATCAAGAAGGACTACGGCATCGCCGTTGTTCCCGAGGATGGTATCGGTGAGACGATCCACATCAAAGGCCGCGATCTCGTCAATGGCGTGCCGAAGGAAATCACCATCACTCAGGCCAACGTCGCCGAGGCGCTGGCGGAGCCGATCGGCGCTATTATCGAGGGCGTGCGCATAGCGCTGGAGAACACCGCGCCGGAATTGGCTGCCGACATCGTGGACCAGGGCATCGTTCTGACCGGCGGCGGCGCCCTTATCCAGGGCCTCGACGATTATCTGCGCGAGGAGACGGGGCTTCCGGTAAGCGTCGCAGAAGATCCGCTGTCCTGCGTGGCGCTCGGCACCGGACGCGCGATGGAAGACCCGGTCTATCGCGGCGTGCTGATGTCCGCCTGATCCGCTGATCAAGGGGCTGCGCCGGCCCCATCGGCTTTCGCCGCCTTGTAACAGGAGTGCATGGCGCATGGCACCGCCTGCAAACAGGCGCTCCGGCTTTTCCCGCAGAGCGCAGTATTCATCGTTCTTCAGCTACGCGGCAGGCGTGATCGCGCTGCTGGTGGGGCTGGTGCTCGTGGTCGTATCGGTCATGCATCCGGATGCGTTTTCGACGTTGCGCAGTGCCGCAGCGGACGTGACAGAGCCGGTCGGGCAGACGACGGCAGCCGGCCGCGCCACCACTCGCGGGGTTGTGGCCAGCGTAACGGGCTTCTTCACCTCAGGGCGTGAGCACGCCCGGCTTGAACGTGAATTGGCCGAGGCCAAGGTGCGACTTGTCGAGGCGCAGGCCACCGCTTCCGAGAATCGCCGTCTGAAAAGCCTTCTCGACCTCAGGGAGACCGATCCGGTCGCGGTTGCGTTCTCCCGCCTGACCAGTTCCACCGGTGCGAGCGCGCGGCGCTTCGCTACGATAGGCGTGGGACGCGATCGCGGCGTCGTGAAGGGTATGCCGGTTCGCTCGGCCACCGGTCTTGTCGGACGAGTCCTGGAAGTGGGCGCATCCAGCGCGCGCGTGCTGTTGATCACCGATACCGACAGCCTGGTGCCCATTCGCCGTGCCAAAGACGGAGTGCCGGCGTTCGCCCATGGATACGGTGATGGCACCATCCGGGTGCGCCTGATCAATTTGGGCATCAATCCCCTGAAGAAGGGAGATGTCATGGTTACGTCCGGTTCCGGCGGGCTCTATCGTCCAGGGACTCCGATGGCGATCGTGACCGAAGTGCTTAGAGACGGCGCCATTGCCCGCGTTCTGAGCAACCCTTCCGACACCGATTTCGTGATGGTGGAGAAGGTCTGGGCCCCGCCCCTCCCCCCGCCGCACGTTGCGCAGCCGGGTGAACAATAGCCGTGCCTATCACGCGCAAGGGCGGTAAACCGACGCAGCGGATCAATCGCGCGCCATCACCGCTGGTGGCGCGTACCTTGCCCTGGCTGGCTATCGCTATCGGCTCGGTCCTGCCGGGCTGGGTAATGATCGCCTCGGCGCCGGTGATGCCACCCCTCGGTTTTCTGCTGTTTCTGTCCTGGCGACAGTTGCGGCCGGGCCTCTTGCCGATCTGGTCCGGCCTACCGCTTGGCATGATCGACGATCTTTTTTCCGGACAGCCTTTCGGTTCGGCAGTGCTGCTGTGGTCGGCGGCTGCCATCGCTCTCGACATTGTCGAAGTCCGCTTGCCATGGCGCAACTTCCTGACCGAATGGCTGGTAGCGGTGTGCCTGATAGTAGTTTACATTGTTTTCAGTCTGATGCTGGCGAACCTTGCCGGCGCCGATGCACCATTGCCCGTAATCATGCCACAGATCGTGATCGCAGTACTCTCATACCCGCTCGTTGGACGCCTCGTAGCTCTCATTGACCGACTTCGACTCACCCCGTTTGTGGTCATACGATGAAGTTCAGTTTCCGGCGGTTCATCCCGCAGCATCACGCGACAAGCGGCACCCTGCGAAACAGCTTTGACAGGCGCAGTGTCGTTATCGGTTCGATCCAGGGCGGCGTCGGTGCCCTGCTTGCAGCGAGAATGGGCTACCTCGCAATTTTCGAGAACGAGAAATACAAGCTCGAGGCCGAGAGTAACCGCGTCAACCTGTCGCTGATTCCGCCGAGGAGAGGCTGGATTCTCGATAGGCACGGCATTCCGCTCGCGTCAAACCGCGCCGATTTTCGTGTCGACATCATTCCGGAGCGCATGGTCGATAGCGATCAGACGATCGCTCGCCTTGGCCAGTTGCTCTCTCTTGATCCCATTGCCCTTCAGGATCTGCAGGACAAATTGGAAGGCGCACGCGGATTTGCTCCGGTGGAGGTGGCGTCCGGCCTTGATTGGGAACGGTTCGCTGCGATCAGCGTGCGGCTGCCGGACCTGCCGGGCGTGGTGACGCAGCGCGGATTTTCGCGCTTCTACCCGACCGGCCCCTCCGTCGGCCACCTGGTCGGCTACGTTGGGACCGCCTCGGCGGAGGATTACGAGAAAGATCGCGATCCGCTTCTTGTGACGCCGGGATACAAAGTCGGCAAAGACGGCATCGAAAAGATGTTTGAACAGGAACTTCGCGGCAAGCCTGGCGCAAGGCGTGTCGAGGTCACCGCGTCCGGGCGGATCGTGCGCGACCTTGAAACGCGCGACGACGTCCAGGGGAACACTGTAAAGCTGACCATAGACGCCGGGCTGCAGGACTATGCCGCCCGGCGCATCGGTACCGAATCCGGTTCCGTGGTGGTCATGGATTGCCATAGCGGCGATGTCCTCGCCATGGCATCGATGCCGAGTTTCGATCCCAACAGTTTCTCGGACGGAATCGGCCGCGTCGAATGGAAGATGCTTTCCGATGACGATCACGTACCGCTACGAAACAAAGTGCTTCGCGGCCTCTATCCGCCAGGATCGACCGTAAAGCCGATGGTCGCGCTCTCGTTTCTGAAGGCCGGTCTCGCTCCTGAGGAATCGGTCTTCTGTGGCGGCGGCCTGCGCGTTGGTAATCGCGTGTTCCACTGCTGGAACCGGCGCGGGCACGGTCAGGTCAACATGGCCAAAGGCATCTACCAGAGCTGCGACGTCTATTTCTACTACTTCGCGCAGAAAATCGGCATGGATAACATCGCCGCCATGGCGCGTGAGCTCGGCCTTGGGCAGGAATTCGACCTGCCGGTCGTCGGCCAGTCCTACGGAACGGTGCCCGATCCTGCCTGGAAGCTGAAGAAGTACGAGCGTGAATGGCAGACGTTCGATACCGTCAACGCGACGATCGGACAGGGTTACTTTCTGGTCAATCCGCTTCAGCAGGCGGTAATGGCTTCCCGAATAGCCAGTGGACGCGCGCTGGTGCCCCGGCTCATACATTCCGACAAGCCGGTCGATGTCCCGTCGCTGGGGATCCCCCAGGAGCACCTCGACTATGTACACCAGGCGATGTCGGACGTCGTCAATGGTCCAGGCACCGCGCACCGTGCGGCACTGCCGCTTCCGGATGTGAAGCTGGCAGGCAAGACAGGCACAGCGCAGGTGGTGGGCCTGAATATCAGCAGCGGCAAGGGCGGCTTGTGGAAATACCGCGATCACGGGCATTTCATCTGCTTTGCGCCCTTCGACAAACCCCGCTTCGCGTGCGCTGTAGTGATCGAACATGGCGGAGGCTCGAGCGCTGCCTACCCCATTGCTCGCGATGTGATGACCTACCTCTGGGATAAACAGAAGGCCATGGACACGCTTCTCGATTTCGAGAAGCAATGGGGCGGAACCGCCAAGGAGCGCCTGGATGCCCGGTATCGCAGCTATGCGCAGCAGTACGGCGTCAACGTTCCAGTCGTCTCTGCCAGTCAGGAAAACATCGAGGCCGCCGGTACGGGCGATGCGCAAGGGCCTGCGCAGCCGATCGTGAGGGAGGCACAGTCCCCAGCGCCCGAACCCGTTGCCTCTCCCTCCGGCAATGGCGACGGCGGCGCGGTGGCGGTCAGCCCTGGAACGGGAGCAGGTGATGAGTAGCCGTCCGATGGTACCGGACGCCATTGCGCGTCAGCCGTGGCAGATGCTGATTCCGTTGTTCGGTCTGGTCATGTTGGGCGCTGCTGTGTTGTATTCGGCGGCGGGAGGGCACTGGCAACCCTACGCGGCGAGCCATGTGATCCGGTTTCTGATATTCCTCGTCATGGCCATCATAATCTCCCGCGTCAATCGAACCTTGTTTCGCATGGCGGCTTACCCTGTCTACGGCGCGATCGTGGTATTGTTGGTGCTGGTTGAATTGATCGGCGCGGTTGGCGGAGGCAGTCAGCGCTGGCTTAACCTTGGTTTCATGACGCTTCAGCCGTCGGAACTGATGAAGCCGGCAATCGTATTGGTCCTCGCACGATTTTATGAATCGTTGCCGCCTCCCCTGACCGGAAGCTGGCGAGGTTTGGTGCCGGCCGGCGTCCTGATCGGGATTCCGGCGGCGCTTGTTATGCTGCAGCCGGATCTTGGCACTGCGCTGGCTATCTGTTTTGGCGGCGGAGTAACAATGTTTCTCGCTGGCCTTCCGCTATGGTGGTTTCTGAGTGCGGGAACCGCGGCAGCAGTAGTGGCGCCGATTGCCTTTTTCACCTTGCTACACGACTATCAGCGCAACCGGGTGCTGACCTTCCTCGATCCTGAGAACGATCCGCTGGGCACGGGCTATCACATCACCCAGTCCAAGATCGCGATTGGTTCGGGGGGACTGGTGGGCAAGGGGTTCGGCAACGGGACGCAGAGCCATCTACAATATCTCCCGGAGGCCCATACCGACTTCGTTTTCGCGACCATGGCGGAGGAATGGGGGCTTCTCGGCGGTCTGTTCGTCCTGCTAGTCTTTACCATTCTTCTGTACTGGGGGCTTAAGGTCGGACGTCGTGCCACGGACCGCTTCTCGAGCTTGCTGGCCATAGGCATGACGGCGACGATCTTTTTCTATATCGCGATTAACCTGATGATGGTCATGGGGCTTGCCCCGGTAGTTGGGATCCCTCTTCCATTCATGAGCCATGGCGGGACATCGATGCTTACCAACATGATCTGCCTCGGCTCGATCATGGCAGTAAACCGCTGGAATCAAAGGCCAAGCACGCTTTCCTGATTTTCTGCCAAGTTTATCCTTCCAATGCGAAAAACATACGGTATAGGAGCCGCTCCGCCGCCGAATCAGCATCGCCTTTCGGCTGCGGCAAGGTAACGTGGACGCATAGCTCAGTTGGTAGAGCAGCTGACTCTTAATCAGCGGGTCCTTGGTTCGAGCCCAAGTGCGTCCACCACACCTTTTCTTCCTGCGGTTAACGTGGGGACGCATAGCTCAGTTGGTAGAGCAGCTGACTCTTAATCAGCGGGTCCTTGGTTCGAGCCCAAGTGCGTCCACCATTTTTCAATGACTTAGATGTGAGACAGCGGCGCTTGCCCTGCGCGAGGTCACATATGGGTATCAGAGTGCGGAACTGCGGTTTTAGCTCGCAATCGTTCGCGCTTCTCACTTGGTAAGCCGTGTCACCACTGCATCGATGCATTCCAGCACAGCTTGCCGTTCGGTCGCGGGATCCAATAGAATTTTGAGTTCGTCATCCGTCGGCCGCATCGCTTTTGGACCTGTTGCCTCTACGTCCGACCCGATGAGCCTCTCCGCGATCTCTTGTGCCGCTCCGCCGGTTGCGCCGATTGGTAACAGGAAAGCGCCCACTTCACGTGCGGCTTCATATTCTTCAAGCACGCCCCCCGCGGGGACAAGCTTGTCCCCTTCCTGCTTTACGCCTCCGATGAATATGATTCCTCCGGCCTGCCGTGCTAGTTCTTTGCGAAGCTCAGTCCACTTGGCGGCGTTCGGCTCGGCACCAGCCAGAGGCTGAGGGAAAGGCCTCGCAATTAGACGTCGGTTCAGATCCCAGCCGCCTCCGTCTCGCAACGCCTCAAGAAAGCCTGATATGGCCGCAGAGCCAACGAGCAATCCGGCTCCACTCACAAGATCTCGCCCCGAACGCCCTATCCAGCGTCCAACATCCTCCGAAAGCCCGTAGATATCAGACGCGGCTGCTCCGCCATCGTCGATCGGCCAGCTACCGCTCACCCATAGCCGAAACAGGGCCACGCGCCCCGGTTCCATTCCATAATAGCTACGCCCCCATGAGCGCGGCTGAAAGGCGACGACCACCTCGGCGATGGGCGGGTTAGCTCGGGAGAGATTTTTTCGCATGATACTACCCTACCTTCCGAACATTTAGAGAAACTACTGATTCATCTGGGATTTTTCCTGCAATGCCTTTTCGTTTGTCTTAGCTGATCTGTCGTCAACTGGAGGAGATGACGACATGACCATACCCGAAGACCACGATCACCTTGTCCACCATGCCCGCCTGCTCTTCCCGGGCAGTGTGGTCGCGGTGACCTACACCGACGACGAAATTATCCACCTCGACATCGATGGCGACCACTTCACCTTCGAAATCGGCAGCGACGACGATGAGTATGTTTTCCACGGCGCAGGCCGATCCTTCGTGATCCCGTTAATGGACGACGCCGAAGGCTCCGCCGCTTCATTCACCTCACTTTGACCGAAAGGGCCGACCTCATGACCGTCGATAAAACCAAGACCATCACCCTCACCGACCTGTGCGGTGAACTGAAAATCAAGCCGCGCGAAGCCCGGATGATGCTGCGCCTCGCCGTCTCTAAGAAGCTGGAGTATCCCGCTCTGGCCGACGCGCATGTTCCAAGACAGCCGTGGCAGTGGCACGCCGGGTCCAAGGCGCTCGCAGAGGCGAAGAAGGCCCTGACCGCGACCATCGACTGACATCCCCCGAGCACTTGAACAGTTGAGGGCGCATAATTGACGTAGCGCGGAAGCGCATCGATCGCGATTATACGCCCCGGCTGTTCAACTGTTCACTTTCAGCCGTAGCCCGATGAAGCAGCGGGTGCGCACCCCGCCCTTGTGGGCCTTTGTGAGCTGGCGCTGATAGCCCCTCGCACTCAGTTGCCGCCCGAAATAGCTCGCATCCACCTCCGGCATGTTACGCGACCTCAGGAAGCGATTGTAGCTGTCGCACAGGGCCGACGACGGTGTGACCGCTGCCTCCGACCGGCGCGTCTTCTCCCGAAGCCAGACCCCCATGACGTCCTGCTCCTCGAAATACTCGTCGGTTGCACGCCTGACCGATGTGGGCGGATTGAGGCCCTGCTTCCGCCACTCTCGCGCGCCTTCGAGCATCCATGCGAGGATCGCTTCATGCTCATCGCGCAGGCGAGCTTCAAGGTCGGGATCAGGCCGCTTCGGCACATAGTCCAGTTCGAGGAGATGGATGCGTCGCCGCATCGCCGGGCCGACCGACTTCAGCTTGGGCAAGTGGTTGGTGGCTATCCAGATTTTGTAGGTCGGCCGGTAGGTGAACGGATTCTTATACAGGAATCGCGCAGTCACGGCGTCGCCCGCCACCGCGCGCTTCATCGTTGCCTCGTTCCAGCTTCCGCCCTGATCAGTTTCGCTGGAGGTTACCATTCGAGCGCACGCGATAAACGCCATTGCGGTTTCATGGGTGCGGCTTTTGCCCTCAACGAAGGTGTCCGGGGTCGCTTCTCGATGGTAGCTGCCCATGATTGTCGCCAGCGTGTTGATCAGCACGCCCTTCCCGTTTCCGCCCGGCCCATAGATCATTAGTAGGGCATGTTCGGCCACGCTGCCGCTAAGGCTGTAGCCCGCCCAGCGTTGGAGGAAACGGACGAGTTCCATATCTCCTTGGCAGATTTGCTTGAGGAATTTTATCCATCGTTTCGGAACCGTGCCGATGTCGGGGTCAACTGACGTCCGATTGACGACGTAATGTCGGGGTTTAGGCGTTATGGGCCTGTGTAACTGGAGAGAGTGGATCCCCGTCTTCGTGCCGACCAGTAGTGGATCGGCGTCGATCTGGTTCACGGACAGGTGGAACGCCGGATCACGCTTGGCAAACCCTTTGACGTTGCGCATGACGTTGAGAGAACCCTTCCATTTGGGTTCAACGTCCTCGCGGCCGTCCAGTAGACTGCGGATCAGATCATCGACGCGAAGCGCGGTATCGAATCCCCATATCTTTCCGTCTCTGATGATCCACTCGTCGCGCTCAGGCACGTAGCGGACGAACTTGCGGCATTCCTCCCTGAACAGGTGAGCGGCATCGCTTTCGGACTTGATCGCCTCACTCATCGGCCGCCCTCCCGCGAGGCGGCAAGCGCGGCGATATGATCTTCGATTTCAGAAGCGATCCACGCAACCGAATTGGTCGAAAGACGGACACGCTTGGGGAACTTTCCGGCCGCCTCAGGGCGGGCGATCGTGGAATCAGAAATTTTGATGCCGCACATGCGCAGGTCACGGCGGCCATAGAGAAGTGGGTTTTTCATGCTGTGCTCCAAATTTGTGGAGCCCGCCTGTTATGCAGCTATCTAGTGCCCGTCACAGGGCGTTTATTCGGAAGAAACTTCCCTTGACAGGACCCTGTCCCCAATATGGTCGAGTGCGTCGTCCAGCACCCGGCCGACTTCTTTTTCCCCCGGCTCACAGGCATGGACTTCGCTGTATTCGAGCTGGATTTGCGTGATGAGTGCGGCGCGGCGGCGCGGCGGCGGCGCGTCAAGAGCCGCCTTCCACGCAATGGTGGCGACCTCATCCCACTTGTAGGTCATTTCTTTTCGCGGAGTGCCTTCGCCGATTGAAGCGAGCAATCCATCGAGCTTATCGCGAGCGACATAGATGACGGCCCAATCATCTGGCGCCCAGCGAAATAGTGACCGGACAACATCAATGTCAAAAAACGGCTTCGATAGGCGATCAGGCCCCAACGCAGTATAAGCCCCTTCATCATCCTGCCCGAATGCCGTCAACCGTCCTCCGATTAGCCAATGCTTCAATCGCATTCGCGCAGAATCCGCACGATCCCATGCGGTAACATTCGTAGCGACAGATCGATCGGTCGTGAGTTGCTGCACGTCAATTGCAGATACGCCAATGCGGCGCACTGCACCGGTCAATGTCAGATAGTTGCCAAATGACACCGGCATTATGGGCTCCCTTGCTTATCGCGGTCGCTTGATCTCGATCGAACACCTGAGCGTCGCAATGTCGCTAAGCGCTCGTCCGGGTTGGGTGGTCGGCTTGCCTCGCTCGAATTCAACGAGGAAACGCACCCCCACCCCGCTCACAAGGCCGCCGCCAGATCGCCAAGCGGGATCATCAAGGTCATCTCATTCGTGGGCGACGGTAACATGCCCATATTGAGATAGAAGGCCTTAGCCTCCTCGGAAATGGCGTGGACCACAAGCCCCCGAATGCCAATCTCGCCGGCAGCCGCAAGGACGCGCATTGCCGCATCGCGCATCAGCCCCCGTCCGATTTTCCTGCCTTGATAAGCTTCATCCACGGCCAAGCGCGCCAGCACGACGACCGGGATGGGATCAGGCATGTTGCGCCGCATTCGGCCAGTTGCATCGCCGCACGCAATCGCGCTCGATGCCAGCGCATAATATCCCACGACCCTATCGCCGTCGCAGGTGACGAAAACGCGACTTGCGCCAGCGATTTGATTGGGGCGGGCGCGACGAAGCAACCAGTCGTCGAGCGTGGGGACGCCTGACCGAAATTCATCCAGAATATGGCAATCGACGAGCAACGCCGGAGCGGTCAGACCTGTCACTGATCCCAAGGCGCTTTCGTGCGCATGAGTTTGACCAACTCTTCGCTTACTTCCGGCGGACGCTCCAAGATCGCCAGAAAGTGATCGTAACTCTCCTGGCTGACCATGATGACCCGTTGGTCGAGGATCGCGTCTTCAGCGGCGCGGCGCGCTGCCTCAATCATGAAGTCAGTCCGCGAACGCCCTTGAATGCTGGCCGCCTTGTCGATCAGCGCGCGCGTGTCCTCACGGACGCGCAAATTCACAGCCTTCAACTCGTGGGCGCGGTTCGCTCGATCGGGGGACACATGCATCGCGACTTCCTTTCACGGCGATCATATCACAAATGATACACACTGTGTATCTAATTCTGATCTACCAATGCGGATAGCGTTTCGCCCCACTTCTCCAATGCCGCGCATCGTTCGGCGTCGTAGGCGTGGCGGTTGTAGACCGCCGCAACCCCGCTGATCGTCCCGCTGACATGGTTCAGCACCTTCTCGACAACGTAGGGTGCAACTCCCGCCCTCGCCATCCCCGACGCCGCCGTGCGCCGAAGATCATTCATATGCCAATCGGACGTCTCAGAGTGCTTGTGCAGCCAACGGAGCGCCTTACTGAACCCGCTCACAGGTGACCAGCGCGTGGTCGTGAACACATAGTCGCAATCGACGAATTGCGGCACCTCATCCAACAGCGACACCGCGAAATCGCTCAGGTGAACGACATGCGGCTTGCCGTTCTTGGCGCGCTCGGCAGGGATCACCCAAGTCCGCGCCTCAAGGTCCAACTCGCTCCAACGCATATTCGCCAGTTCACCGCGCCGCTGGGCGGTTGCCAGCAACAGCGGGACGAATTGCCGAAACGGATAGGCATCAACCGGGAAGCCTTCAACACGCGACGAATTTCACCATCGTCGGGCACCCGATCCCGAGACAACTCCCTTGTGGGCGCTTTGAGGCCCGCGATCGGCGTTGCCTCGATAATACCGCGTTCGAGGCACCAATTGAATAGCTTGCGGATCGTCGCAAGGATGCGGTTGGCCTGATAGCTTGCCCCTCGCTCAAGCGCCGCATCCATGATTTCCAACACATCGTGCCGCTTGATCTGGCGGATGTCCCGTTGTCCGTGGACCGTGACGAACTCGCGATTGAGGATGCGCTCAGTCTCGCGCCAGTTGCGGTTGCGCGGTTTCGCATATTGCCGGATGAACGCCGCGCAAATTGCTTCGACTTGCATATCGGGCTGGCGACGGCGGCGCGAAGGATCGATGCCCTCCTCAACTTGGCGCAACGCCTCGATCGCTTTTTCGCGGGCTTTGACAAGGCTGACAACCGGATAGCGGCCGAGACCATAGCGACGCTGCTTCGTGCCGTAGCGATATCGAAGTGCGAACGACCTCAGTCCACTCTCGAAGACGCGAACGGTCAGACCCGGACAATGCATGTCGTGGACGTCATAGACCCCCTTGCGAGGTTTTAGGGCTTGTATCGTTTTGTCGGTTAGGGCCTTACGCACACTGTCATCCTTTCGATGACAGCCCAAACATCACAGTATTCCGCCAATCTCAAAGGTTTTTCCGGTCTTGACGAGGGTTGCATGGGAAAGGTGCAGTTTGCTTCGAATTGGCAAATTGAGCGTCGCGTGATCTGGCGGGAATATTCCTGACATGCCCGACCCAATGCGATATGCAGGAGATGACCGGGGGGTGGTTTAGACCGAACTCCTCTCCGATACGCCGCACCAGATGCCGCGCGACATTCTCCAGAAAATTGATCTCAATAAACTGCGTGTCTTCCGCGCAGGACGCATATGGGTACCAGACGCCTGAATTTGGGTGCCGGAGAGTGAAGAAGAGTGAAGCGATCCGCTGGACACAAGACCCGCTGATTTTAATGACTTGTGGCCCGTTATGACGAGTTTTGACGAGCTATAACAAGAGCTTAAGTCACGCTCTTAATCAGCGGGTCCTTGGTTCGAGCCCAAGTGCGTCCACCATTTTTCAATGACTCAGATGTGAGATTGAGACGCCGTTCGCAGGGCCTACCAATGGGGTAGCGGTTCGACGCAACATCGTTCTATTTTTGCCGTTGATCGGACCGTTCGCAAGCAGCTTTCGCATTCATGACAGCACCCCGCTCCGTAGGACACAGGGCATGGGCAGTGTCAGGGGGGAGAAGTTTCGCCTACCGCCGCTGCGAACAGGCTCACATCTCCGGCCCCGCCGAATTGGTGGCTTTTCCCCACGGGCGGTCTTGCCCGCAACTTCAATCTTTCGAGACGGCACAGGCGATGCTCTCGCTTCACATTAGCCAGAACCCGTGTTTCCAAACGCAGCCCATCGATCGGGCCATAGCTAACGCGCAAGGACTTTTGCGATCGAATGGGAAAACGGCACAGCTGCGCCGTTCACTTATCCCAAGCTTTAGCTAACGCCAGTTCCTTAGCGGTTCGTCCGCTCCTGCGGGGCGCCGATCATCAGAGCCGCCTGTGCTGTCGACAAACCATCAGATTTTATGCGGATCGTTACGATTCCCGTTTCGCCGGTAGGCCGGAGCACTGCCAAAGCGCGGCCATGCCACGTCTTTGCTGCTAGCTGGTGAAAGCTGGCAACACCGCGCGGATTGGCGTTGCCAAAAGCGACCAATTCGGCGGGGCCGGAGATGTCAGCCTGAAGGACGTGGACAGCGTCAGGCACTAGCCTTCCAGACTTGTCCAGGATCTCGGTCGTTACGTAGGCTAGCTGGCTACGGTCGGTCGTTATGCGCTTGCGATCGGCGCTCAGGCGCAGTGCGGCGGGCTCGCCCACTGTCTCCAGCTTGCGGCGGCCGATCTGTTTGCCACCTGCGAAAGCAGTAACCGACAGTGTGCCTGGTTCATACGGCACGTCCACCTGGGTTGTGGCGCCCTTTTCCGTATCGACGGCCTGATCGGCGATTACACGGCCATTCAGTTCAACCTTGAGCCTGTCCGCACGAGAAAATATCGAGACGGAAAGATTTTTCCCCTCGGCGCCGGGCCATGTCCAGCTTTGCAGTTCATCGCGCCAACCCCAAAGGAACGGCACCTCCCGCTTGCCTTCTGGAAGAGGCCGCTGGACCGCGATTTCCAGGGGACTAAGGCCCCAGACAACATCGCGAGCCAGCGACTGCGGCTTCTGCTGGCCGATCAGATCGATGTCCCCGCAGCCCGCGCCGAACCAAGGGTATTCGGCTTCACCCGGTTTTTCACCGTTTAGACCCGTGCGCCCTATCCCCGCTTCGCCAAGATAGTCCATCGCTGTCCAGACGAAATCGCCGATCAGATAGGGTGCGGTCTCGGTCAGCCGCCACACTCTGTCCACGTCTCTGGGGAAGCTCTCTGTACCGACCATAACGCGGTCCGGAAATTTGCCATGGTCGCGCTCATAAGATGAGATCTTGTAATTATAGCCGGCCACGTCGAGGAATTGATAAGCTGCCTGATCCGGGAGGCCATCAGGGCCGGTAACATCCGGTCCCGGGCTTCCGGGAACCGCCTGTGTTACCGGCCTGGTCGGATCGAGACGACGGGTTTCCTCGGCCAGCATCTTGGCTGTGTTGACGCCGTCGGGATCGCCGCGTTCCGGAATTTCGTTGCCGATGCTCCACATGAATATGCTGGGATGGTTGGTGCTGCTGCGCACCATGGCGGTAAGGTCCTGCTTCCACCAGCCATCGAAATAGACGCTGTAGTCATCCGGGTTCTTGGAAACCCGCCACATGTCGAAGCTCTCTTCCATGACGAGCATTCCCAGCCGATCACAGGCAGCAAGAAATGCCGGAGACGAGGGATTATGCGACGATCGCACGGCGTTGAACCCTCTGGCTTTCAGGAGTTCCACCTTGCGTTCTTCGGCACGGTCAATGGCGACCGCCCCCAGAAGGCCGTTGTCATGGTGTATGCATCCGCCGCGCAACTTGTAGGGCTTGCCGTTGATCCGCAGTCCATTGACGGCGTCGATCTCGATCTTTCGGATGCCGAGCGGAGCAGTGATCCGATCAACGGTCTCGCCCCCCGCGATCAGCAGGCATTCGACTTCGTACAAGGCCGGGCTGTCCGGGGACCAGAGGCTGGGCCGAGCGATTTGAAGCTGTGAACTGGCGCTGACTGGACTGCTACCTTCGGCAACGATCTTACCGGCACCGTCGCGAATGCGGGTCGTGATCACGCTATCCGCCGGAGCGTTGGCGGTTCTGGCGGCGACGTGGACGGTCGCCGCGTCCGGCGTGATCATCGGCGTGGTGACCGTCAGGCCCCACTGTTCAAAGCGGACTGCACGCAAGATGTTCAGCCGGACATGTCGGTAGATGCCCGAGCCCGAATACCAACGGCTGTTGCGGCCGATATTCGCCACCCGCACCGCAAGCACATTCTGCCCCGAGGGGTGCAGATGCGGCGTGAGATCGGCGACGAAGGCAGAGTATCCATAAGGATGCTCCGCTACGAGCTTGCCATTGAGCCAGACCTGCGCGTTCATATAGACGCCGTCGAACTCAAGCTCGACGTGCGCGTCAGGGCTAAGCGGCGGCACGGCGAAGTGCTTGCGATACCAGCCTATGCCGCCGACGGTAAACCCGGTCGGGCCACCGTTGGCGCTATGAGCAAAGGCCTGGTTGTCGTTCAGTCGTGCGTCGAACGGCCCGATCAGGCGCGGTGACTTCGCAGGGTGCTGCCAAAAGGGTGCGGTATCGGCTTCGCGGATCACACCATTCAACGCCGGATCACTGCCGGGCAAATCTTCGATGCTCCAGTCATGGGGCAGATCGAGTTTGCGCCAGCCCGCATCGTCGTATGATCCCGCTGCCCTGCCCTCGCCATCGCCTTTGCAAAACCGCCAATCGGAATCGAAGGACTGACCGCGAAGATCTGATGCCAGCCTCTCCGGTCGGGGTAGCGCAGGCGCGGCAATGGAAGGGAAGGCCGTGCCTAGGGCGCCTGCTGCGACAGAAATCTGTAACAGTGATCGACGTGAGAAAAGCATGTCTCCGCTAGCGTTCATTCTTCTTCCTTTCATCCGCGCAAATATGCCTTTGCTCGCCTTCAGCCCCATCAGAACGTTTTGTGTCATCTTCACGCGCGTCATAAGCGTGTTGGAACACGATCGTTCACAGCCATACGGGGACCGATGTCGATAGCCATGCTGTCCCGGCAGGTAACGGTCCTATTTGTCCGACATTAAATCCGTCAATTCAAGATATCTTTCTTATCGGCACAACCGCCACGGCCGCTGCAATGCGAAGGTCGATGGCGCAATAAGCACCGCCGGATAATTGCCGCCCGGGATCGGGCCGATCGCCAGAAAGACGGCGGCACCGATCACCATCGCCACGAAAACGAACGGCTTGCGGCGACCCATCTTGTCGGAAAGCCAACAGCTGCAGGCGATACCGATAGGATGACGACGACGCCAATGTTGTCATTGAGGAAGATAACTCGGGGCACTTTTAATTTGGGCTGTTTGGGCCATCGGACAGGGAAATAGACGGAGTAGGTTTGAAGAGGCGCTTCGACGGAGATCCTGCCATAGCCAGACCATGCCCCTTCCCTCTAAATTATAGCAAAACTAAAGATTTAGGGAAGCTATAAATTTCCTGCCAGAGGCGCTAGTAAGTCTCGATGAGCAAGCGCGGACCTTATGCAAAAGGACAAGAGCGGCGGGATGAAATCCTGCGTGCTGCGGTCGAAGTCATCAGCCGTGAGGGCTATCGCGGCGCCTCGCTTAGTCAGATTGGCAGAAGCATCGGCATCGATAGCGCGCACATCATCTACTATTTTTCCTCGCGCGAAGTGCTGCTGCAGGAAGTGCTGCGCAACTGGGACGACGATAACGCCGCCCAAACTGCTGGCGGCAAGGATATCTTCGAATGGATGGTGGCATCGGCGCGGCGCAACACGAAAACGCCGGGTCTGGTCCAGTTGTACACCGCCTTCGCCGCCGAAGCTGCCGATCCGGGGCATCCTGCGCATGATTTCTTCCGCGCCCGTTTCACCACCCTGCAGGGCTATATCGCCGATGAGATCCGCCGGCGGCAAAAGGCGGGCAGCGTTGCCCCGGAGCTAGACGCCGATCATGCCGCAATGATGCTGATTGCGCAGTCCGATGGTTTGCAGGTACGCTGGCTGGTCGATCGGTCGATTGACATGGCGGCCTCGCTTGCAACCGAGATAGATCTTCTCCTTGGCAACGGCGGTGGACATTGAGCGATAATTTCCGTTTCCCAATGACCGCTGCACGCTTGCCGCATGGCGAGCGATCCCGCGCGTCTATGGCGACGGCACGCTATCGGAGCGGCGGCATGGCCCTGCTTCCACCGCCAAATGCAACGTCCGGCCGGCCTCACCGAAAAAGCCTTCGATGATTTCGCCAATCGCAGCGCCACATCTTGCTCCTCGAACGCAGGGCCATAAAGACTCAACCGTCGCTGCCTCCTCCTAGCGCGGTGTAGAGGGATACGCCGTTCTGAAGTTCCGTGGCGCGCAGACGAATGAGCTGCTGCTCGGCCAGGAACAGGTTGCGCTCGGCGTCGAGCACCTCGAGATAGATGGCGATACCGTTATTGTAGCGCAGTGTGGCTGTCTCCGCGAGGCGGCGCTGGGCGGCGACTGCCTGTTCTTGTGCTTCGATCTGCTCACGGTAGCGCTGCTGTCCTACGAGAGCATCAGACACTTCGCGGAATGCGTTCTGCACGGTTCGCTGATAGCTCGCGGCCAATTCGTCTCGCCGCGCTTTCGTCGCCTCGAGTTGACGCTCGCGCTTGCCCCAGTCGAAAATGGGGAGCGCGGCCGATCCGCCGAAGGACCAGTTCTGGTTGTTTCCGTCGAACAGACCCTGAAGCTGCGGCGAAGCGAACCCGAACGCGCCGGTCAGCGATATAGTTGGGAAAAACGCCGCGCGCGCCGCGCCGATATCGGCATTTGCGGCCTGCAACTGTTGTTCGGCCTGCAAGATGTCCGGGCGGATTTGCAACAACGCGGAAGGGATACCCGTATCGAGCGCTGCGAACTGTCCTGCATCGCCAATGGGGCGGCCAGCCGGAAGCGGGGCAGTCATCGGTCCGCCGATCAGGACGAGCAACTGATTGCGCTGCTGCTCAGTTGTGCGGCGCAGGTCAGCAAGCTCTGTTTGCGCCTGCGTCAACAAGGCGACCGACTGGTCATAGTCGACCGAGGAGGTGACGCCCGCATCCAGCCGCAGCTTCGCGATTCCGAGGCCCTGCCGACGGCTGGCGAGGGTGCGTTCGGCCAGCGCGATTCCCTCCTCGCCGGCGCGGATGCTGTAATAGGTCGCCGCGACGTCCCCGATCAACGACAGGCGGAAGGCGCGCTGCGCCTCGACCGTCGCGAGATAGCTTCTCCGCGCGGACTCGCTCAGATTGCGCACGCGGCCCCAGAAATCGAGTTCGAACGCGCTGGTCGCGACCCGCACGGAATACTGGTTGTAGGTAATGGAGCCGCTTCCCAGGCTGTCCCCCAATCCTAGCGAGCCCAATGGCGCGCGCGTTCTGGTCCCATTTGCGCTGCCATCGACTTGCGGCAGCTGTTCAGCCTGCCTGATCCTGAACTGCGCTTTGGCCTGCTCGATGCGGGCCGCCGCGGCTGCAAGATCCCGGTTGTTCGCAAGCGCTGCGGCGATGTAGGCCTTGAGTTGCGGATCGCCGAAGAAGCGCTGCCAACCCACCGCCGCGGCGGATTCTCCCCCGCTCGAAGGAGCTCCGGGAAAGCTCGCTGGTACGGGCGGGACGGGCTGGACGTACTTCGGGGCCATGTTGCAGCCACCGAGCAATGCAACGCCGATGAGGATGTGCGCGCGATTACGCATGAGCGGTCTCCCCGTCGGAACTGGCTGGATCGCGCGCCTCCTCCTGCGCGTCGGCGGCCTCATGGTCCTGCTTGCGCACAAGCCAAAGCCGCATCGCGATGTAGAAGACGGGCGTGAAGAAGATGCCGAACAGGGTCGCGGTGATCATGCCGCCCGCCACGCCAGTGCCCACGGCGTGACGACTTGCCGCCCCGGCGCCGCTGGCGATGACGAGGGGCACCATGCCGAGGATGAAAGCCAGGCTGGTCATCAGGATCGGGCGCAGACGCAGACGCGCCGCGTTAATCGTTGCCTCGAGCGGAGCAACACCGTGGCCCTCCTGTTCGACAGCGAACTCTACGATCAGGATCGCGTTCTTGGCAGCCAATCCGATGATGGTGATCAGGCCTACGTTGAAATAGACGTCGGCCGAAAGCCCGCGCAGCATCGTGAAGACGACCGCGCCCAGCACGCCGAAGGGCACCACCAGCAGCACCGCCAGCGGGATCGGCCAGCTTTCGTAAAGCGCCGCGAGCAGCAGGAACACGACGATCACGGAAAGGCCGAGCAGAAGACCGATCTGGCCGCCCGCCTGCTTTTCCTCATACGCGGTCCCGGTCCATTCGAAGGACGTGTTGCCGGTCAGTACCTCGCCGGCGATGCGCTCCATTTCGACAAGGGCGGCGCCACTGGATTGTCCCGGCGCCGCTTGGCCAGACAGGGTGATCGAAGGATAGCCGTTGTAACGTTCGAGCTGCTGCGGACCTGCTGTCCATTTGACCTGCGTGAAGGCGGAAAACGGAACCATCAGGCCCTGGTCGTTGCGAACCCGCAAGGCCGATACATCCTCAGCCCGCATTCTTTGGGCGGCGTCGGCCTGGAGATAGACTCGCAGGACATTGCCGTCATGGACGAAGTCGTTCGCATAGGCCGAGCCGAAGGCAACGCCGAGCGTCTGGTTAACTTCGGCAATCCGAAGTCCGAGGCTGCGTGCCTTGATGCGGTCGATATCGACATGCAGTTGCGGCGACGGTGGCAGGCCTTCTTGCCGGACCATTGCGAATACCTTGCTCTTGCCGGCTTGCGCAAGGATCTGCTGCGCCGCTTGCTGAAGTGCAACGCCACCTTCGCCGCTGCGATCCTCCAACTTCATGGTAAATCCTGTGGCATTGCCCAACGCCTGGATCGGCGGGGGGTCCAAGGCGAAGATCATCGCGCCAGTGATGTTCGAGAACGCGGCATTCGCACGTTGCACGAGTGCGCTCGAACTGTCGCTGGAGCCATCGCGTTCCTCCCACGGCTTGAGATCGACGAAGGAGAGCGCGGCCGACTGCCCTTGGCCGAAGAAGCTGAAGCCGACGATGGAAACGATGTTGCGCACTTGCGGCTGCTTTCTGAGAAATGCTTCCGCCTGCTCCACAGACTCCTGCGTGCGCTGGATCGTCGCACCAGGCGGTGCGGTGTAGCTGGCGAAGATATAACCTTGGTCTTCGGTCGGCAGGAAACCTCCGGGCAGGCGCGTAAACGCCAGAACCGTAAGGACGCACATCACCGCGAAGACGGCCAGCCAGCGCCCAGGCGCGCGCACCATCTTGCCCACGCGTGCGGTATAGCTTTCGGTCACCCGACCGAAGCGGTCGTTGAACCAGCCGAAGAAGCGAGCCGGCCACCCCGCAACACCAGCTTTAGGTGCGCGCGGCGGCTGATCGTCGCGGCCATGCTCCGGCTTGAGCAGGGTGGCGCAGAGCGCCGGCGTCAAGGTCAGAGCCAGCAGGGCCGAAAACAGAATGGAGATGGCAAGCGTCACCGAAAACTGCCGGTATATGCCGCCCGTCGAGCCTGGAAAGAACGCCATCGGAATGAAAACCGCGACCAGCACCAGCGTAATGCCGATGATCGCGCCGGTGATCTGGCCCATGGCCTTCACTGTGGCGCGTCTGGGATTGAGCCCTTCCTCGCGCATAATGCGCTCGACGTTCTCGACCACCACGATGGCGTCGTCGACGAGGATGCCGATCGCCACCACCATCGCGAAAAGCGAAAGCACGTTGATTGAATAGCCGAACAGGTAGAGACCGAGGCATGAGCCTGCGAGCGCGACCGGCACCACCAACGCCGGGATCAGCGTGGCGCGCCAGTTCTGCAGGAACAGGAACATCACGAGAAACACCAGCACCATCGCTTCCACCAGCGTGTGAATGACGCTGTCGACCGAGGCGGTGATGAACGGCGTGGTGTCGAACGGAACGGTCCAGCTCAAGCCCGGCGGGAAAGTCTTCTCCAGTTCGCCCATGCGGGCTTTTATGGCCTCCGCCGTGCCCAGTGCGTTGGCGCCGCTGGCGAGCTGGATCGCCATGCCTACGGTTTCCTTGCCGTTGAGTGTCAGGCGGAAGCCGTAATTGTCCTTCCCCAGTTCGACGCGCGCAACGTCACCGAGCCGGATCGTCGAACCGTCCGGATTAGACCTGACGATGATCTGGCGAAACTGTTCAGGGGTCGAAAAGCGGTTCTGGGTGATGATCTTGGCGTTGAGTTCCGAACCGGCCGCAAGCGGCTGCTCGCCGAGCCCGCCGCCGGCGGTCTGGCTGTTCTGCTCCTGGACCGCAGCGAGTGCTTCGGCCGACGAGATGCCGTAGCCAGCCAGCTTTTCCTCGTCGAGCCACACACGCATGGCGTAGGGCGAGCCGAACAACTGGACATCGCCCACGCCCGGTACGCGCCGTATTTCATCCATGATCTTGCTTGAAGCGAAGTTACCCATGTCGAGCGCGCTCATCGCGCCGTCCTTTGAGCGAAGAGCGACAAGCATAAGAAAGCCTGAACTGGATTTTGTCACGCTGATGCCGAGTTGCCTTACCTCGGCGGGTAGACGCGGTTCAACGCGGCTTAGCCGATCCTGCACCTGCGTGCGGGCGACGTCCAGATCCGTACCGGGTTTAAACGTGACGGTGACCTCGGCCGTGCCATTCGACCGGCTGGTCGAGGACATGTAGAGGAAGTTCTCGACACCGTTCATTTCCTTCTCGACGATCGAGGTGACCGTGCGATCAAGCGTTGCTGCGTCGGCGCCGTTGTACGTGATCTGAAGATTGAGCGCGGGCGGTGCGACCTGCGGGTACTGCTCTACAGGCAGAAGCCGCAGCCCGATGATGCCGAATAGTGCGACAAAGATCGCAACGACCCAGGCGAAGACAGGATGATAGACGAAGAAGCGTTTCATGGGGGTCTCCTGCCGGTCAGCGCTTGCTGGCAGCGGCGGGGGCGGGGGCGGGAGCAGCGCCCGCCTTGCGCGGCGTGACCTTCTGGCCGGGCTGCACCTTCATCCAGCCATCGACGATGACCTGGTCGCCGCTCCTGAGGCCTGACAGCACCACCCATTTGCCGCCGCTCTGGCCACCCAGTTCGATCGTTCGCTTGGCAACCAGATTGTCGCGTCCGACGATCAGGACCGACGCTTCCTCATTATTGATTTGGACGGCCCGCTCGGGAACGGCGATGCCGTCGCGTCGTGTGCCCGCAACTATGCGAGCGCGCACGAACTGACCGGGCAAGAGAATACGTTCGGGATTCGGAAATTGGGCACGGAGCGTCTGGCTTCCGGTCGAGGGATCGACCGACTGATCGGCGAAATCCAGATGCCCTGGTAGGTCATAGGTCTCGCCGTTCTCCAGCACCAGGCGCACCTCGATAGCATTCAGATCGGGGAAACGAAGTGCGCCGGACCTGGTAAGCCGCTGCAAATCGAGCAGCTTGGAGCTCGACTGGGTGAAGGTCGCATAGATCGGCGACAACTGGTTCACTTGCGTTAGCGGCGTGGCCGATGACGCGCTGACAAGAGCACCTTCGGTCACTTGCGCCTTGCCGACCCGGCCGGCGATCGGCGCGCGCACCGTAGTGTATCCAACTTCAAGGCGCGCCCGGTCCAATGCGGCGCGAGCGTCGGCCACACTTGCGTCCGCCTGGCGCGCGTCCGAAAGTGCCGCATCATATTCCTGCGCGCTGACGGCCTTGCGGCTCACCAGCGGTTCGTAGCGCGCAACGATGGAACGGGCATTGGCGCGCGCTGCCACGGCGCGATTGAGCGCTGCCTGCGCCTGAGCGAACTGCGCCTGTTTGTCGCGCGGATCGATCAGGAAGAGAGGTGCCCCAGCGGACACGTCCGATCCTTCCTGATAGAGCCGCCGCTCCACGATGCCATCGACTCGGGCTCGCACCTCGGCCGTTCGCACCGCCTCGATCCTCCCGGGCAATTCCACGATGTTGGGAACGTCGCCCGTCTTGACCGCCACCACGTCGACCGGAGGAGCGGGAGGAGCCTGCTCCTCTTGACGGCCACAGGACGCGAGGAGGAGTAGCACGGCCACGCTGCCGCATGTTCGGCGGCGCAAGACGGTAGGGGAAATTGGCACGGGGAGACTCCTCGGCAGGTTACGGCACTGTTGATCTAGACCTGACTGGCATTTCTCTCCAGATGACCTGCGTAACCATTCTTCCGTGGCGACACAAAAAGGATTAACCGGACATCTGTGTCCGGTTCCTATGGATAAGGAGGACCCACGTCAAGCATGAGAAAAGATGCGCAGGAAAGAAGAGCAAGGCTGATCGCCATTGCAGCCGACATTTTCGAGCAGCAGGGTTATGACGTCCCGCTGGAAACGATCGCGGCAAGCGCCGGCGTTGGTCGCGGGACGCTCTATCGCAATTTCCGGGACCGCTCGATGCTGGTGCTTGAGGTATTGCGGACGCGATTGGATGAGTTGCTCGCCCTTGTTGACCTCGTCACCGATGATCGCGCCGCATTCCGCTTCTTCCTGATCCGCATCGGGCTTCTGTCCGCCTTGCATGCGTCCGGATTACGAAGCGTGGAGGTAGATCAATCTGCGAAACAGCAATGGCACGAGTTCGAAATCCGGGCACGCGAGCTTATGGCACTGCCTCTTGAGCGCGCGCGGAATGCTGGCATCGTTCGCGACGACCTGTCGGTGGATGATATCGGTCGGATCGCTCAGATGCTTCAGGCAGTGGCGGTCGATCTGCCGCTGCAAGATAGGGACATCGTCATGTCTCGTGCAGTTCAGTTGCTCATGGAAGGAATCGCCAAAGACAGAAGTTCCGGCGAATAGACAGCGACTGGCACCGCCAAACCGGCCATAGCCGGTCCGGTCAGCACGGCGGCGGCATAGTCAATTCATGGCCTGTCCGCTGCGGGCGGTCCGAATGCGGTTCCGCTGACTAAAACGTCATCGACCTGGGTCGACCGGTGCTGCCGGTGGTGATCCGGTGGCGGCTATACGCGCGTCGATTTCCTTGGCTTTGCGATTGATGCCCTCGCGCGCTTTTTCGTAACGCTCTTCGAAGGTCGGCTCGCGCTTACATGCCGTCTGGGACATCGCCAGCGGGAGCACCAGCATCAACCCACGCCAGGCCATCAGTAATCTTTCCTGATGCGCACGTTCAGGCTGTTAACGCCCGAACCACCAGCCTGACTCAGCACCGAAAGCCACTTCGTCACACTGACTTCAAGCTGCGTGGCCGTGAAGCCGCGCGCGTCTGTGATCAGCTCAACATAGATATCATCCGTCAGATACTGGCCTGCGGCGAGCGCGGTGCCTCGTCCGCTTTGCTCATCGGGTCCCAGGATACGCAGGCGATCCACACCTGCAGCAGAACGCAGCTTGCCAAGCGGATTAAGGCCTCCTCCGGTTCCGCGCAGCGAATTGAGCGAGCCTGCCAACTGCACGGCCTGGATCGCAGAAAGGTTAGCGATCGAACTGCCGAACAGGATTCGGGACAGCACTTCGTCATCCGGAAGAGCCGGAGAAGAATTGAAATCGATTTGTGGATTCATGGCTCTGCCTGAAACATTCACGGTCACTGTAACGTCGTCGATGTCGTCGGTTGCCGAGATCGCGACTGTTGGATCGATTGTACTACCGCCCGTGAATGAGACCAGGCCATTCTGCAGCTCGAACGAGCGACCGGCAAACCCGAGGGTACCCCTGACCAATTCAACTTCGCCTGTAAGGGTGGGGGCCGCGCTGGTGCCCCTGACGTTGAAATCCGCGCTCCATTCCGATTCCAGGCCCATGCCGGAAACGTAAAGCTTCTCGGGCGCGCGGAGTCGCAGGTCCAGCCTGAGTAGCGCCAGAGCGCCTGTGACCGTAGGCGCTGGCTCGTCGCCCGTCACGCGGGCCGGGCCTTTGGGCGGCTTGAAGCGCACGCCGGTCAGGCGCGGAACTTCGGCGGCACCTTCGCGCACGATTTGATAGCGTGTTTCAGGAAGTCGCAGTTCGCCAGACAGCAGGGCCGGCTGTCCCGCCGTCTTGCTCAATCGCAGAGTTCCCGTCGCAGTGGCGGACAAGGCATCGCTGCGGGCAAGGCGTGCCTGATCGAGCTTCACCGAGAGATCCATGGGATAGCCGGAATCCGCGGCCAGGCTTATTCGCCCATTGGCCGAGATCTTGCCTGCCCCAGCGTCTGCAGTAAGCGAGGTGAGCTGCAACGCTTCGCCGCTGAACCGGCCAGCAAGATTCATATTGGTCAGCCGCGTGCCATACGTCTGGTTTTCGTAGATCAGGTTTTTGCCCTGCACGAGACCATTGAGACAAGGCGCCGATACCCTGCAAGAGAAGTCCGCCGCCATGCCTACCGCACCCGACAGGGACTGGCCGGCGACACCGGCAAAAGAAAACAGGGTGTCAGCAGGTCCGTTGTAGCGAACACCGCCGCCGAGAGGCGCTTGCATCAGACGGGTAGTCCAAGCCCCCTCGCCGGGGGGCAGCGGCCTGAGGCTCGCGACCAGACGGCCGATCACCGTACCCCGGCGACGGATCACGGCGCGGGCTTCGCCGCCGTCGGCGAGCAGTTTGCCCACCACATTGACGTTTACCGGCTGGCTGAGGATCGCTGCGCTGGTACGGGTGAAGTTATTGAGCGTCAGTCGAACATCGGCTCGCGGAAAAGCGGCTGGACCGGCTTGTTCGAAATCGAGGCTGCCATTCGCCGTGCCGCCGATCCCGTAGCCCGGAACGAAGGCGTTGATGATCGCCAGGTCTATGCCTTCAAGTCTGCTCTGCAGCTTCATGCCCGCACCATAGGTTCCGGCGATCTGCGCTGTACCGCCTCCGAACGCCACCTTGGTCGGCAGCAATTCGTAACCGCCTTCCTTCGGTAATATTCTTGCGGGAGATACGGTCTTGATATCCTGTCCGCGCATCCTGCCTTGCAATGCGACCAGCCACAGATCCGGCTTGAGGTCTGCATTCGCCGCGAGCTTGAAGGGCACGCCGCTGACGCCTTCCACGACAGCCTTGGCCTTGCCACGACCGTTGCGGTAATCGACGAGCACACGCCCGGCAGCAAGGTTGAACGAGCCGAAGCGCGTGCCGGACAGTTGCGCGTCGGCGACTATCATCGGTTGGTCATAGAGCACGGCCCGTCCATCAATGATGGCAGACCCGACGGCCAGTTGTGCCGGTCCCTGGAACACGGCGTCCTTGGCCCGCAGGTTGAAGTCGACGGCCTGATACTTGCCTTCGCCGCCAAGTTGCAGAACACCGGCTATGCCGTTGCCATTGGCAGTAAGACGTCCTGCGAACGGCCCAGCGGCAGTTTGGCGAAGATTGCCGGCGAATTCGACGCCGGAAAGGTTAGCGCGATTGATGGCTATCGAAGTAGTGTTACCCAGACCGAGCGTCACGTCTGCGTTGAGCGGGCCATAGTCCGTATCGCTGGTCAGATCGAGACGATATCCCCCTGGCGCGCCTGTGATGCGTGCATCCAGATTGGCCAGCCCGATACCCAGCCCTGGGTGCTCGGCCGTAATGTGAGCATCGGGATCTGCGATCGTTCCGGTGACACGCACCCCGATCGCACCGTAGCGTTCGGACGTACCTCGAGCGGCCAGCGACAATCGTCCGTCGGGCGACCAGCTACCCTGCCCGCCCGTCACCCTCAGATCAGGAGCGTTGAGACGCAGGTTCGAGAACCGGACAACTCCGTCAGATCCGTATCGAACCGCGGATGATGCGGCGAAATTGCCACCAAGATAAGTCTGCAGACTTTCATTGAGCAATTTGGTGGATTGTGCGCGAACGGTGCCTTGCAGCGCGAAGCCTTGCTGTTCGGTCTTCAAGTCCATGTTGGTCTGGATGTTGAAGATGCCAACGCTGGAAAGACGATAATTATCGATCCGGCCATCGATCGCCCCGGTATAGATACCTTTGCCCATGTCCGCGACGAGAATGAGCCCGGCATCGATCCGATCGGAGCGCAGCCGCATATTGTCGGAAAGAATGCGCGGGCCTTCGATCGCAAGGTCTCCGTTCAGCGTCACGTTTGCCAGCGTTCCGCCCGCTACGCTGTCCAGCCCGGTAATCCGCGCTACGCGGGCTGCGACCGGGATCATGATATGCTCAGCATCCACCTTGGCGGCACCGCTGGCGCGCAAGTTCTCGAGCCCCATGTCGTTCATCACCAGCCTGCTGGCGGAAAGTTCATAATCGACCGAAGGCGTCGTGAAGGCGCCATCGAGAGCGAGATTGGCGCGCAGTCCCGCCCCGCTCAGGTTTTCCGCCAGGGCGGAGGGTTTGAGAAGAACGAACGAAAGTTTGAGATCCTCGAAGCTGTTATCCGAAAGATCGATCAGACCCGCAGGGGTGAGATTGAACGCATCGCTCGATATCATGCCCGACAGATTGACCCGCCGCTCGGCAAGAGCTGCGGTCAGGTCAATGTTCGTAATCGGCCCCAAGAGTGCCGCTGCCGGCCCGGTCAACATGCGGGCAGGCTGCGTCGACCCCTTGATTGAAAAGGTCCCATCGCGTGCCACGAGAGCCAGTCGAGCGAGTTCGCCGTCTCCCAGGTTGGCGTTCAATCCCCCATTCCAGGCGGCCCAGTCGCCCTTCCCCTTGACTTGAAGGCTAAGCGGTTGAGTCAGTCCGCCGAGCGCCGCTATCAATCCGCCGGTCGGGGCTCGCAGATCGACATCGATCGCTAGCCGGTTCCGAGCGGGTACGGCATCCAGAATGAGCTTGAAACGGTCGCCGCCTTCCCGGCCTTCCACGGGTATTGTCCCGCCGCGGGCATTTACCTGGGCCCGGCCATCGGCAATGTGCGCCGCGCCATCGATCGTGACGATGCGCAATGCGCCGGAAACGGGAGGCTCGGTGATGAAGCGGTCGATCTTCAGCCGCCCGACATCGATGTCGATATCGGGAAGGAGCGGCCCCTCGCTCGGCGGCGTCTCTTTAAAAACGGGTGCGCGCCGCAGGATCATCCGCTGGGCGGTTGCGCTGCGCACGTCCACGTGGTTGCTTAGATACGCAAACGGCCGCCAATCTACCTGGACCTCCGGAGAAAAGAGAAATTCCCCCTTGGTATCGCGCACGGAAAGGTCATGCAGGGACATCTTGCCGTACAGAGATCCCTCTATCCTTCCGACAGAGATGCGCATTCCGTTTTCGAAACGCAGCCCGGCGATCTGGTCCGCGACGAACCGGTGCCCCGGCCCGGTATTTATTCCGAAAATCACGCCGACGATCAGGACGAGAAGACCCAGAAGGCCGAACACCACCGTCTTCAACGCACGGATCCTGACCCGCTTCCATGTGTCCGGCCGTGACGTCTCGGCTTCGGCGCTGGCAATCATCGGCGTATCGTCGTTTGGTTCCGCAGCCATCAGAAGGCCTGACCGATAGACACGTACACATTGATCCGGGATTCGCCCGGGCGGCGGGCCAGAGGAGTAGCGATATCAAGCCTCATAGGACCGAAATTGGTATAGAAACGGCCGCCGATGCCTACACCATATCTAAGATCGTTGAACTGCGGGGTCGTCTCCCGATAGGCTTGGCCCGCATCGATGAAGGCCACGACGCCGTAATTACCGAAGCGATAGCGGGCTTCGAAAGAGGCTTCGTTGAGACTGCGACCCCCGACCGGATTACCGTCGGGCGCCTGCTCGCCAAGGCCCTGGAAGGAATAGCCGCGAACCGATCCGCCGCCGCCGGCATAGAGTCTGCGTGAAGGCGCTATGTCGAACAGGCCGGCGCCCTGGATCGTGCCCAAGCGGATTCGCCCCGCGAGCACGAGATTCTCGCTCGCTGAAAAATAGGTTGAAGCATCGAGGCGGCCGCGAACGTAGGGATCGAACCCACCCTTTATTGTCGCCTCGGGCTGAACGAGTGCCGTCACGCGGTACCCTTCGGTCGGATTAAGTAGATCGTCGCTCGTGTCGAAACCCACCTGTCCATTCAGACCGGCCACGTAATAGGTGCGGCGACGGCGATCGTTGGTCGCTGCATCGTAGTCGGTTTCCGCCGTCGCGAGCAGTTCGACGCCGAATGCGTAAGTGTACTTCTTCTGCCAGATGGGCGTCGAATCGCGACTGATACGCGCGGCGAGACGCCCCGTATAGGCGCTGTAGGCGTCATAGTCGTTGTGGAATGCCTCTGCCACGGCCTCGAACGTGCGGTCACGCTTGCCGGCGTTCGAGCGGCGGAACGTCACGCCGGTGCCTTGCTGCTGCGTACCGGCAATGGCGTGTGCGATCAGCGCTCCTTCCGGCGGAAACATGTTGCGATGGGTCCATGTCGCTGCGGCGGTGAAGCCCTCGCCTGCCGCATAGCCCAGAGATCCGGCGATCGTGCGGGGAGGACCGGCTTCCTGGTGGACGTCGAGCGCTACATACTCCGTGCCGTCACCCACAGGTGTGCCCGTGCGTGCAGGTTCCACCGAGACACTCCGAAAGAGGTTGGTGGCAACCAGAGCCTTTCGAAGATCATCGACCTTCCGGCTGTCGTACATTTCGCCGCGCTTGAAACGTGCCAGCACAGCGACATGCTCCGCGTCGAAAGCCAGATTTCCGTCGGTTCGGATGCCGTCGAAACGCCCGCGCGGGCCGACCTCGACCGGAAGCGTATAGACGCCCGTACCAGCGCTTTCGTCGAGCAGGATGTCCCGTTGCCCGACCTTGGCGAAGGGATAGCCGTTTTCCGGCAGCGCGATCGCGATCTTGGCCTCGGCACCCTGCACGCGGGCGGCGACTATAGGTTCGTCGGATTTGAGGCCCAGATTGTCGTTGATGAGGTTGGGCGGGACCGTCGGATCCGCCTTTATGACGATTTCAGAGAACCGATAACGTTGACCGGGCGTGACTGACAGCACGGCGGTAAGGGCAGTGTCATCCTTTTTCTCGGAGGGATCTATCCGAGTGCCGATTCTCGACGAATACCAGCCTTCCGACTGAAGTAGGGATTCCAGCAGCTGACTGTCTTCGCTTAGGCGCGCGCTTACCATGGCGCCGTTTGCTGCCTTGCCATCGCCCTTCTCGAGCGCGGAGAGGGACTCGAACTGGTCAGTCAGATCGGCATCGGTTTCCTTGTCCGCAGCGGTCAGGCCCTCCAGCTTCGTGCTGTAGGCGATCTCGACGTCGTCATCACTGGCCCGATCATCTTCTGCAAATTGAACCGGGGCGACCTCGAACTGATCGATAGGGGGCAGCGGAGCGCTCAGTTCCGCATCGCGCACGGGGGCGTCGCCGATTTCCTCCACAGGATCCTGGTCTGCCAGCGCCGGATCGCCGAGCGGGGCGTCCTGTCCCTTTTCCGGAGCCGGGTCCGATTGCTGTTGCGCAATACGCCGTTGGAAAGCCTCGATCGATTCGAGTGGCTGGTCCAGCTCATGATCATTATCTGCATCTAGTGAGGGCACGGATGCTTCGAACTCTTCGTTCGAAATGATGGTCTCGACCTCCGGGAGGGCAGCGTCCGGTGGCGGCAGAGGGATCGGGATATCTCCGGCCGCGACATCGGGCGACACGTCTCCCGCTGCCGGCGTGCCGGGCGATGACGCCCTCTGAGCGAATGACGGCGCGGATCCCAATGCGAGTGCAGCCGATAAGGCCAGAAGCCCGGAACAAGCGCGAATATGCGTGGAACAAGCCGGCTGGTGATTGTTTAGCCAAAGCATGAGCGGTGCGATTTGAAACCCCCAAGATAGACCCGACCGTTGGTCTGCCCGATCAGTGCTATCGCTTGAAATTGACTAAAGTTCCCGGACAGGACAGCAAATATGAGCAGCGAAAATACGTCAGCCACGAAGCTTCCGCCCGGAGCCACGGCGCAAAGTCCCTGGGCGATGCCCAGGGCCGCCTGGTTGAAGGTTTTCAACCGTGTGTGGGTGATGACCGGCTTCCATGAATTGGGCCTACTGGCTGCGGGGCTGGCGTTCTACTGCTTTCTTGCCCTTACACCTTTGATTGCCGCAACGGTGATGATCTACGGCCTGGTAGGTAGCGTGGACACCGTCAGGGGCCAGATGGCAAGCCTTGTCGAGGTCATGCCAGCCGACGCCGCGCGCGTGCTGGAACAGCAAATGCTGCAGATCGTTTCCACGAGCTCCGGAGTGACCGGGCTGGCTCTGGTTATCGCTCTCTTCTTCGCAGTCTATGGCGGTATGCGGGCCGCAAGCGGAATGATCAGCGCCTTGAACATCATCAATGACGAGCACGAATCGCGCGGATTTGTCACTCTCACGTTACGCGCGGCCGGGCTGACTTTCGCGGCGATCCTGATCGCGCTTACGGGAGTGCTGTCCGGGGGAGTGTTCGCGTGGTTGCAGACCCAGACAAGCGTGTATCTCGGCGGCGCTACACAAACGCTGTTCAAATTGCTGACATGGACCGCAGCGATCGCGCTCGGCAGTGCAGGCTTTGCGCTGATCATGCGTTATGGCCCAGACCGGCGACCCGCGAAGTGGAGATGGCTGACGCCGGGTTCTGTGCTTGCTACGCTGCTTTGGATTGCGATCTCGTTCGGGTTCTCGCTCTACGTTGCCTACATCAGCGACTACAATGCAACCTACGGTTCGCTATCGGCTATCGTCGTCTTTTTGATGTGGCTGTTTCTCTCAGCCTACGGGGTGCTGTTGGGGGCCCTGCTCAACGCGGAAATCGAGCGACAGACCTACTGCGACACGACCACTGGTCCGGAACGCCCCCCCGGCGAACGTGGCGCGGTGCTGGCAGACGTAATCGATGATGCGGTTCCGACGCACCATCAACTTGAGGGCCGCCGCCGCGGCAAGGCTGATCGGGCGCGGCGGCACGCCGACGCCTGACGCCAGTGCAGTGGCATGCGGGTAGGAAGACTGGCGCAGGACCGGGGCCAGTTGGCCGAATAGTCGGCTCATGCGGACAGAACCTGGGGCGGCCAAACAAGGCTGACGGAGGCGGGCGGCCGCATGTTCGTGGACGCGAGAGGCCATATCACGCGGCGATAACTCCTCATCCCGCACCCATCTGATCGAAAATGGATCATGTGCTACCCGCCTTGGTCACCCGGAGAAATTGCCAAGTTGCATAGGGGCAAGGCCAGAAAGCTAAGACAAAAAAGCTCAAATGAGCACAGTCTTATCTCCCAGTCGATCCTATAAGCGGAAAGATGACTGGGGCAGCTCACGCCCGCTGGCCCCGAGGCATTGACAAAATTCGCTCCGCTTTGCCGCACTGCACAATATACATCCATTTTCGATTTTATCTCAAACGACTCAACTACTCCACGGTGTCAAGGATGACTGCTGGGAAGCTCTCTCACTTGAGAAAACTGGCATGGCACCATGTTTCGCGGGTTGAGCCGTCCCGTTCATATCGGATCAGCAGGCCTGTTTTTTTGGCCGGGCTAGCAGACGGTAAAGTGGGGTTATGGAAAATACCGATCAGCTTATGCGCAACAGGGCCAAGGCCATGAGGCTCATTGGCGTAGCGAACGAACTGCTTGCGATGGCACGCGAACTCGAGATCGGCGATCTTGCCGTTGCCAGCCTGTCCGACAAGAGCGGCCTTGGAACTAAGGACACCGTCAAGACGGCGGCTACCCAAGACCATCCGGTTTGGGTGGAACTTGCCCGTCAGACATATGATGACCGCCGGCGGCGTACGAAGATATTTCGTTCGGAAGAGCTCTTTGGGGAGCCAGCCTGGGACATCCTTCTCGATCTGTTCATCGCGGCTAAGGAGCGGCGACGTGTTTCGGTGACCAGCGCCTGCATCGGCTCTGCCGTCCCCTCAACCACAGCGCTTCGATGGATAACCATACTCGAAAAGCAAGACATGCTCGTCCGGGAAGCTGATCCAGGCGATGCCAGACGCGTTTACGTAAAGCTCAGCGCGCGCGGATACGCGGCGATGCTGGAATACTTTGCGTCAGCGTCGCGTTCCGTGGTGCTGCTTGATGATGCGCCCGCCCAATCCGCAGCGAGCCGTTAGCCATCGCCTAGCATCCGCGGGTTTTGTGGGGCCGCCCGCAATATTCTGACCGGGCCACCGAAGAGACATTGTCCCCTCGGTGGCTTCCGCGTCAAAGGAAGTGTTTCACCTTCTCAAGGACCATTTCTGCATGTTCCTTGCGGCAAATCAGCAGGTCCGGCATGTAAACGTCCTGCTGGTTGTAGATCAGCGGACTGCCATCGATGCGCGAGGCATGTAGCCCCCAGCCAATTGCGACGGCTGCCGGAGCCATGCTGTCCCATTCGTATTGTCCCCCCGAATGGAGGTAGATGTCGGCCTCGCCGCGCAAGATGGCCATGGCTTTGGCACCGGCCGATCCCATGGGCACGAGCTCGCCGCCGATGGCCTCGCATACGCCTGTAGCCTCCTTGGCGGGACGGGTACGGCTGACCACCATGCGGAGCTTTTCAGGCGCAGCCGGAATTTCTCCCGGCTGATCCGAACGCAGCACCACACCTAGCCCAGGCAAGGCGACCGCGCCAAGTACGGGCGCCCCGCCGACCGCCATGCCGACGTGGACGGCCCAGTCGGTTCGCTCCTCGCCGTATTCACGCGTGCCGTCCACGGGGTCCACGATCCACACGCGCTCGTTGGCGAGGCGCTCGGGATTATCCTTTTCCTCCTCTGACAGAAGCCCATCCTCGGCGCGCTGCTGGCGCAGCGCGTGAACGAGGAACTGGTTTGCCGTCTGGTCCCCGGCCTTGCCGAGGGACTTGCCCTCGAACATGCCGGAAGCACGGACCTGTAGCAGGATCTTCCCCGCCTGGTCCGCAAGATGCGCAGCGAGATCGCCGTCAGACATGCTCATCATGCGTCTCCAAGCAACGCGTCGACAATGAGGTTGGCCGCTTCCTCAGGTGACACCTTCGTGGTGTCTATGCGAATTTCGGCGTTTCGTGGCGCCTCATACGGGCTGTCGATGCCAGTGAAATTCTTGAGTTCGCCAGCGCGTGCTTTCTTGTAGAGTCCCTTGACGTCACGCGCCTCGGCCACCTTGAGCGGCGTATCAATGAAGACCTCGAAGAACTCGCCTTCGGGCAACATCGAGCGCACCATTTCCCGGTCCGCCTGGAACGGCGAGATAAACGCGGTGATCACGATTAGCCCGGCATCCGCCATCAGCTTTGACACTTCGCCAACTCGGCGAATGTTTTCGATGCGATCGGTTTCGGTGAAGCCAAGGTCCTTGTTCAGGCCGTGCCGCACATTGTCTCCATCAAGGAGGAAGGTGTGCCGGTTCATCCGGTGCAGCTTCTTCTCCACGAGGTTTGCGATGGTAGACTTGCCCGAACCGGACAGGCCGGTGAACCACAGCACTGCAGGTTGCTGGTTCTTCAGTCCCGCATGCTGCTTGCGACCGATGTCGAGCGCCTGCCAGTGCACGTTCTGCGAACGGCGGAGCGAGAAGTTGAGCATGCCGGCTGCAACTGTCGCGTTCGTCATCTTGTCGATCAGGACGAAACCACCCAGCGACCTGTTCTCGGCATAAGGCTCGAACACGATCTGCTTATCGGTGGAGATTTCCGCGATGCCGATCGCATTGAGCTCAAGCGTCTTGGCCGCCATGTGCTCCATGGTGTTGACGTTGACCTCGTACTTCGGCTCCTGGATCGTCGCCGACACCAGCTGCGTGCCGAGCTTGAGCCAATAGGCGCGCCCCGGAATCAAAGGTTCGTCGGCCATCCACACGATGGTGGATTCAAACTGGTCCGCAGTCTGCGGCGGGCTGTCGGCGACGGAGATTACCGAGCCGCGCGAACAATCGATCTCGTCCTCGAAGCAGACCGTCACCGATTGACCCGCAACAGCTTCATCAAGATCGCCATCGAACGTAACGATCCGACTGACTGTGCTGGTCTTGCCCGATGGCAGGACGCGAATCTTGTCGCCGGCCCGCACTGATCCGGTAGCAATCAGACCCGAAAAACCACGGAAATCAAGGTTTGGACGGTTCACCCACTGCACGGGCAGTCGGAAAGGCCTCTCGGCGTCCACAGAGCTTAACACCTCGACCGTTTCGAGATGCTCCATGAGGGACGGCCCCTTGTACCATGGAGTGTTCTCCGAATGGCCGGTGATATTGTCGCCCTTGAAACCTGAGATCGGCATCGGCGTGAAGGCCTCAATGCCGATCGAGTGCGCGAACTCGGTGTAGTCTGCAACGATCTTGTCGAAGACTTCCTGTTTGTAGTCGACGAGATCCATCTTGTTCACGGCAAGAACGATGTTCTTAACGCCAAGCAGATGGCACAGGTAGCTGTGGCGCCGCGTCTGCACGAGCACGCCCTTCCGGGCATCGATCAGGATTACGGCAAGGTCGGCGGTCGATGCGCCGGTAACCATGTTGCGGGTATACTGCTCGTGGCCCGGGCAGTCTGCGACGATGAACTTGCGCTTCTCCGTGTTGAAGAACCGATAGGCTACGTCGATCGTGATGCCCTGCTCACGCTCGGCGGCAAGGCCGTCGACGAGCAGCGCGAAATCGATTTCCTGGCCCTGCGTGCCGACCTTCTTGGAATCGGCGTTGAGCGCGTCGAGCTGGTCCTCGAAGATCATCTTCGAGTCATACAGCAGCCTTCCGATGAGGGTGGACTTGCCGTCGTCGACGCTGCCGCAAGTGATGAAGCGCAGCATGGTCTTGTGCTCATGCTGATCGAGATAAGCGTCGATGTCTTCTGCGATCAGACTGTCAACGACGTAGACGGGTTCTTCGGTCTTGGTGGTCATCAGAAGTACCCCTGCTGCTTCTTGACTTCCATGCCGGCGCCGCCAGCATCCTTGTCGATGGCGCGGCCCTGCCGCTCGGACGTGGTGGTGAGCAGGGTTTCCTGGATCACCTCAGGCAGTGTCTTGGCAGTACTTTCCACTGCGCCAGTCAGCGGGTAGCAGCCCAGGGTGCGGAAGCGCACCGAGCGCATGACCGGCTGTTCGCCAGGCTTCAGCGGGAAGCGTTCATCGTCGACCATCACCAACATGCCGTCACGCTCGACGGTGGGGCGCTCGTCCGCGAAATAGAGCGGCACGATCGGAATGTCGTTGAGATGGATGTACTGCCAGATGTCGAGCTCGGTCCAGTTCGAGATCGGGAAAACACGGATCGATTCGCCCTTGGCCTTCTTGGCGTTGTAGAGGTTCCACAGCTCAGGCCGCTGGTTCTTCGGGTCCCAGCCATGCGACTGGGTACGGAAGGAAAAGATCCGCTCCTTGGCGCGGCTCTTTTCCTCGTCACGGCGTGCGCCGCCGAACGCGGCATCGAAACCATACTTGTCGAGCGCTTGCTTCAGCCCTTCCGTCTTCCACATGTCGGTGTGGAGCGACCCGTGGTCGAAGGGATTGATGCCCTTCTCCGCCGCTTCGGGATTTTGATACACGAGCAGATCCATGCCGGAGAGTTCGGCCATCTGGTCACGCAGCTCGTACATCGCCTTGAATTTCCACGTCGTATCGACATGGAGCAGCGGAAACGGCGGCGGCGAGGGATAAAATGCCTTGCGCGCAAGGTGCAGCATGACGGCGCTGTCCTTGCCGACCGAATAAAGCATCACCGGCTTTTCAGCCTCGGCGACGACTTCCCGGATGATGTGGATGCTTTCAGCTTCCAGCCTCTCGAGGTGAGTCAGGGTTTTCATCGAATTTCCCTTGTCTGTCTTGGACCCGTGCTCGGGCTGCGGATCTTGTGGCAGGGATGACATTTCTAAAAACCTCCCATATGGGAGGGTATGGCGCTTACGAGTCGTGATGAGACCGATCTTCTGCTTCCGTTGTTCCGCGGCATGCATTCGGACGGCGGTTTTTCGGAGTTTCTCCAGCGGGTTTTTGTCAGAACGCAGGCCGAGTATGTGGTGCTCATCCAGCGCGGCGGACGTGGCCCCCATGCAGATGTCCGAGAATGGCACGCCGGAAGCCCCTTGCGTACGAGGGCACAGGGTTCCGATCCACTCGATATACATGCCCTTGACCGATTTCACTACGATGCGTTGAGGCCCGGCCGGGTCTATTCGATTTCCGAGTTCTTCGATCATGATCCCGTGTATCGTGCCGAGCGACTTCGCCGAATGAGGGAGATCGGCATTGCCGACGAGCGCGTCATTCGCCTTGCCGACATCGATGAGGCGAGCAGTTGGCTGATCTTGGCACGCGCGCAGCCATGTACCGCATCGGACAGTGCGCTACTTTCGAATCTGGCCCCTTACGTGGAAGAGGCCCTTCGAGCTCAACTCCAGATTGAGCACCACCGCGTGCAGGCCAGTGTCAGCGTTCAGGGCCTGGCGAGATCAGCTACCGCCTGGATAGTCATGGACCGTGAGGCGCGCGTGTTGTCGATCGACCCGCGACTTGATGCGTGGATGCAGGAAACGCTCGGATATTCTCCTCGGATCGGAGAGAGACTGCGCGATCTGGGGGTTCAGGCGGAGCGAGAGTTGCTTGCCGCCGCAGGACATTTTACCAGCGGACAATCCGGCGAACCACGGCCGATCCTGCTTTATGATGCGCCCCGCCTCGAAGCGCTGCTCACAGCCACTACAGACATCCCCCGGCCATCCATGCTGGTTCTTTGCCGCCTGCCGAACGCCCGGACCCTTGAAAGCGTAAAGCGCCTAGCATCGCTTTTCGAGCTCCCGCAACGTGAGGCGCAACTCGCCGTCGCGCTGAACGAAGGCCTGACGATCGCAGAGGCTGCAGAACGCATGGGTCTGACGCTTGAAACCGCGCGCAACTACTCCAAGCGCCTCTATGCCAAACTTGGCGTACGAGGGCAGGCCGAACTGGTCCGTCTGGTCAGCGACAGCGTTGCTGTCATGGCCTGAGACGCCGGTAGCCCGGGGCCCTTTGATCAGGGAGAAATTCAGCTGCGATCGGGCCAGGAAAGCATTTTAGTTCACGCCATCTCGTTCTGGGGGCGCACTTCCTTGTATAGGGTGGTCCGTTGATGGAGATCGCGGCCGACGCTTTCTGCCGCCGCCTTCAAATCTTCCACCGTGGCCATCTGCCCATGTGCGGCGCCGGCCGCCCGGCTGATGCTTTCATCCATCAACACGCCGCCGAGATCGTTGCAGCCCGCCATCAACATCGCGGCCGCACCATCCATGCCCAGTTTGACCCATGAGCATTGGATGGAGTCGACAGCCCCGTTTAGCGCCAGACGCGCGACGGCGTGCATCAGCACCACCTCGCGCCATGTCGGACCTTTGCGGCTCTGGCCCCGCCGGTAGAACGGAGCTTCCATGTGGACGAGCGGAAGGGGCACGAATTCGGTGATGCCGCCTGTGTCGAGCTGAAGGTTTCGCAAGGCGAGCAGGTGCCGGGCCCAATGCTCTATCCCCTCGAGATGTCCGAACATGATGGTCGAGGTGGTGGGAAGGCCGGCGCGGTGGGCCGCTGCCACGACGTCGAGCCATTCCTGCGTCGTCAGCTTGCCAGGGCAAATCTGCGAGCGGATATCGTCGCAAAGGATTTCGGCCGCCGTGCCGGGCAGTGAGCCCAGCCCTTCATCGCGTAACAAAGCCAGGTATTCGGGCACCGGCAGGCCCAGTGTTCGCGCACCCTGACTTACTTCAAGTGGCGAAAACGCGTGCACATGGATGTCGGGGCACTCTTTCTTTACGGCCCGCAGGATGGAGAGATAGGTGTCACCGGTATAGGCCGGGTGGATGCCGCCCTGCAGACACACTTCGGTAGCGCCGCGATTGACCGCGTCGCGCGCCCGTCCAGCGATTTCGTCCAGATCGAGATTGTATGGCTTGTCGCGAAAGCCCCCCTTGCTGCTGGTTTTCGAGAATGCGCAGAACGAGCAGCTATGGGTGCAGATATTGGTATAATTGATGTTGCGGTTTATGACGTACGTAACTGTATCACCGCATTTCTCCGCCCTCATTGCGTTTGCAGCGTCGACCACGGCTTGAGCCTCGGCGCCGCGCGCGGCGAACAATGCGGCTACTTCATCTTGCGCCAGGCCCGCGCCATTGGCAGCGCGGCCGAGAATGCGGTCAATCCGGGCGGAGGCAACGCCATGATACCTGCGGCCAAGCGGCATCTCGACCGTACCGGGCGCCCGGTCAGACACACCCGGGCTCCAATGGCTGTCACGACCTAGGCCTTCCGCATCGGCCAGCTTGAGCACGGCAGGACGGATCGCCAGATCGAGCCATTCGCTGTCAGCGCTGCCGATAAAGCGTGGATATACCGTCAAGCGCTCAGCCAGCGGGAGGCCGGCATCCTCGCACACCTTGCTCAGCCGGTCGACCTCCGGCCAAGGTGCTTCCGGGTTCACATGGTCAAGAGTGATTGGGGAAATTCCTCCCCAATCGTCGATGCCCGCCCCGATCAATGCTTCCAATCGCTCATCGTTGAGATTGGGCGGGGCCTGAACGGAGACTTCACACGGTAGCACGATGCGCGCTGCCGCAATCGTTCGCAGGAAATCATCCTCGCTCGCCTCGCTCGCTTCGGACATCCTGGTGCCCTGCTTGGGGCAGAAGTTCTGGACGATCACTTCCTGTAGATGGCCATGCTGAGCGTGCAGATCGCGCAGCGCGATCAGAGCTTCGATGCGCTCCTCGGGGGTTTCACCAATACCTATCAGCACTCCGCTGGTCGTCGGCACGCGTGCCCGCCCCGCTGCGGCCAGCGAGGCGATGCGCAGCGCGGGCGATTTGTCGGGCGAGCCGTGATGGCACTGCCCCCTCTCCAGCAACCTCTCCGACGTACTTTCGAGCATCAGACCGATAGATGCTGCGACCGGTCGCAGCGTGCGGTAGTCAGCCTCTTCCAGAACGCCGGCGTTGATGTGCGGTAGCAGCCCGGTTTCCTTCAAAACCAGTTCGGCACAATGTCGTACATAGTCGATCGTGCGCGAATAGCCGCGCTGCCCAAGCCATTCGCGCGCAGCAGCGTAGCGCCTTTCAGGTGCGTCGCCGAGTGTGAACAGCGCTTCCTTGCAGCCCGCCGTAGCCCCAGCCCGGGCGATTTTAAGCACGTCCTGCACTGAGAGATAAGGCGCTTCCACTCGCGATGGGGTGGTGGCGAAAGTGCAATAATGACAAACGTCCCCACACAAGCGGGTGAGCGGGATGAAGACCTTCCGCGAATACGTCATCCGCCGGGGAGCGCCGGGCACGGGCCGTGCGTCACGCCGCAACCGCGCCTCGGTCATCAGGTGTTCGAGCGGTGCAGACAGAAGCCGGGTAATCAGTGAGCTGTCGTCACGAGCCATGTTTATCCTGTTTCGATACGGGCTGCCGACAGTACTACGCGCGCAAGCCGCTCACGATCTTCGGCATCGCGCATGACTGTTCCCGTCACGGTGACCGAAACGCCGGCGTTGCGCAACCCCTGGGCCTCTGCGGCATCGGCGCTGTCGATGACGAGATGGTCGAGAATATCGCCGTAGTGACCAGCAATTGCCAGGTTTGACACGGGCCGACCCATCTCGCGCATCAGCTTTGCGAGCGGGCCCTTCAGTGCTGTACCCCCGACAAGCGGCGAGACCGCTACGAGCGGTACGCGCCTTGCGGAAATTGCCGCCCCGACCCCCACCAGCGACAGGATGGGATCGACGCTAAGATAAGGATTCGAGGGACAGATCACGATTGCGGCAAGGTCGTCGCGCGCCAAAGCGTCTGCCAATCCTGGGGATGGCATAGCAGTTTCCGCCCCCATGAATCGTATAGCGTTCGCAACGGGCCGGCACTGCTCGGCGACAAAATAGCGTTGGAAGTCCAGCCACACGTCCTCCGCGCAGATCTGGGTCCGCACCCGCGCGTCCGTCATCGGAACGATCTTGTGCGCTATGCCCAGCGAGCGTGTCAGGCGGGCGGTAACTTCGGTAAGCGACTCTCCCTTTTGGAGGCGCCAGCTTCGCGCAATATGCATGGCCAAGTCCCGGTCGCCGAGGTTGAACCAGTCCGCCTCACCAAGGGCGCGCAGCATAGCCATCGCCTGCCAGCTTTCGTCCTTCACCCCCCAGCCCCGTTGAGCATCGTTAAGGCCGGCGAGCATGTAAGTGACGGAATCGATATCCGGACAGATTGTGAGACCGAGATGCTCAAAATCGTCGCCAGTATTTACCGCGACGGTAAGGTGTTCGGGGGCGAGCACCGAGGCCAGCCCAGCAACCAGCTTTGCCCCGCCAACGCCTCCGGAAAGGGCGAGTACGTGCTTGCGATTCATCGGAACATGTCCTGCTCTACGGGGCGAAGTCCGCTGACCGCGCCCTCTCCCTCTCCCTCTCCCTCTTCCTCCGCCAGAACCCATTTTCGTCCGCCTCGAACAAGTGCCACGGGTGTTCCCTCGTCGCCTTCTCCCATGACGAGGCCACCCATGGCGGCGAGCGAGTCAGCGACAGCGATGATCGTCGCTTTCAAGGTGCGCCCGAAGAGATCAACCCCGCGTTCCCGGCGATCGTCGAGAACAGTGATGCCCGCACATCCTATGGCGGTGCCGACAGTGCCGATCCGCCATGCGCGCCCCATGGAATCCGCGATGACGACGCCGATCCTTGCACCTGAAAGGTCCTGCAACTCGCGGCGGATGTTACGGGCAGAGCCATCCGGGTCCACAGGCCACAACAAGACGTGGCCTTCTCCGCCACCTGCAAGATTGGAAACGTCGATGCCGGCGTTGGCCAGCACATGTCCCGTGCGGTGACGGGCGATGATCGCTGCAGACCTGGCACGGAGGATCTCGCTGCTCTCGTCCAGTATGGCCTGGACCATCGCCGGATCACGCTGCGTGTCACGGGCGAGGGTCCGTGCCTTTTCCCCAGGTTCGATATCGGCCAGCCCAACCGTACGATCCTCAACCTTCGAGACGATCTTCTGGGCGATCACATAGATATCGCCGTCGCGCAAGTTGTCCCCGGCGGCTTCCAATGCCGCACAAATGGCTTGCGCAATGGACATCCCGCGGGCGAACATGGGCAACCCGGCGAGCGGGTGCACGGTAATCGGTGCCGTCGGATCCATGGGCCGTACTTAGGCTCGTCTCGCCGTTCAGGACAATCGCCGCAGGCAAGATTTCGTGGGAGAGATAGAATTATGGCAGCCATAGCAGTGATCGGAGGGACCGGCGCCCTGGGCAAGGGCATCGCACGCCGCCTGGTCAAGGCTGGCCACGAGGTGACGATTGGCTCGCGTTCGGCAGAGAAAGCACAGGTCACCGCCGAGGAACTGGGTGCCTTCGGTTACGCCGCCAACGCTGATGCCGCCGCAGGCAAGGATATCGTCATCGTTACCGTGCCCCATTCCTCGCAAGGAGATACGCTCAAGCTGATCAAGGATGCCATAGGCGACGCGGTGCTCGTCGATACGACAGTGCCGCTCGTTCCGCCCAAGGTGATGCGCGTCCAGCTGCCGGCACCGGGGAGTGCGGCAATGCAGGCCCGTGAACACCTCGGCCCAGACGTCAGGCTGGTCAGCGCCTTCCATAATGTTTCCGCCCATCACCTCGACAGCGATCATGCCATAGACTGTGACGTTCTGGTGTTCTCCGACGATGTCGAAGCCCGCAGGACAGTGATCGAGCTTTGCCCGGGCATTGGGCTGCGCGGTCTGTCCGGCGGCGCTCTATGCAATTCGGCGGCGGCGGAAGCATTGACCTCGATCCTCATCTACATGAACAAGACCTACAAGGCGGACGGTGCCGGCATCCGCTTCACGAACCTGACCGAAGCGCCCGATATTCCGTGACTGCCTGGGCGATTATCCCGATCAGGCCGGAAGGCGAAGGCAAGTCCCGGCTTGCTGCTGTTCTTTCCGCAGCTGAACGGACCGCCCTGGCGGAGGACATGCTTCGACATGTGGTTGCAGCGGCCACGCAGGCCAGCGGAATCGGGCGAATATTCCTCGTCGGTCCGATGCGACGCGCGATGCCCGGAACCGTAGATGCGCTCTCTGACCCGGGCACGGGCTTGAACGGGGCATTGGCCGCCGCCATGCAACAGTTGTCGAAGACGGCGAACCCACCGCGAAGGGTGGTGATTATCGCGGCCGACCTCCCGGGACTGACGGCACTGGACCTCGAGATGCTGTGCGCTGTGCCGGAAGGAGCGATCGGCATCGCTCCCGACCGTTACGGCACGGGCACCAATGCCCTGTCCCTTCCCTTTTTCGCAGCGGCGCACCTGCGCTTCAAGTACGGCGGCAACAGTGCCGCGCTTCACGCGAAGGAAGCCGATAGGCTGGGATTGGCAGTGGAGACGATCCGTAGTCCAGGTCTGGAGAAGGATATAGACGAGCCCGGAGATCTAATCGATGCCCCGCGCTCTCGTATTTTCGGGCAATGATGGACATGCCGGTCGGCACTATGTTCAAATATCCCGGAGGATTGAAGTCTCTCCGGGCTGCTAGCAGTCTCAATCCGGCCAGTGCGCCGTTATCGCACGATGAAACTCCTGCACTGCTGCGCTCTCATCGCCGTTCCAAACCGCGCCCGAAACGGCAAGGAAATCGGCTCCTGCGGAGATAAGCGGTGCACAGTTCTGCGGCGTTATCCCGCCAATCGCGACGCAGGGGATTTCAAAAAGCGACTGCCACCATTCGAGCAAGCCGACATCGGCGGTGACTTTGACCTGCTTGGTCGTCGTCGGGAAGAAAGCGCCGAAGGCGACGTAGTCTGCACCCGCGTCACCCGCTTCCATCGCAAGATGTCGGCTGGCGTGGCAGGTGATACCGACCTGCGCGTCGCGCCCCAGAACATTTCTGGCTTCCTCGACCGTTCCATCCTCCTGACCGAGGTGAACGCCGTCCGCCCCGATACGCTTGGCAAGACTGATCGAATCATTGACGATGAAAGCTACGTCGCGGTCTGCGCATATCGTCTGCAGTGGCTCTGCAAGACGGGCGGCCTCGTGCTGGTCGAGACCTTTTACCCTGTACTGAAAGGCGGCAACCGGCGCCGCATCAAGTGCCCGAACCAACCGGGCCGGAAATGCCCCGCCCACGTCCAGCGGCGAAATCAGATAGATCTGCGTGGGCTCGCGTTCCACTTCGGTTGCGGTGTGTTTATCGTTCATGACAGCGCTCTAGCTATCGTCCGCGCCTGCGCCAAGCATTCCGCGCAGGTTCATACACGTTGGTGTTTGATCCGCGCATGAGGAAACTGATCCAGGCATCTCTTGTCTTGCCCACTTTGGCTGGCTGCACGATTATTCCGCCGGCTGCGCCTGGCGCTGGCTCGGCCGCGCCGGCCATGGCGCAGCCCTCTCCCGCACCTGCCCCCGCGCGCCCTACCTCTTCTCCGCCACGACAAGAGGTTCCTTACGCGGAGCCATACCGCCCCGACGCCTCTATCGTCCGGGCGCGCCTGGGCCAGACTGTCTCCGTCGCTGGACCTCGCGTGACGCCGATCGCCATCGTCGAAGACAGCCGCTGCCCGATGAACGCGCGCTGCGTTTGGGCGGGCCAGGTCCGCCTGCGCGTCCGCATCGATCTGGGTTCTGGCAGAGGCGAGACGCTTATGACATCTGGCGAACCCATTCAGGTGGCTGATGGCAAGCTGGAACTGGTCGAAGTGCGCCCCGACAAGGTCGCGGGCGAGAGCGGCGGCGCAATCGAATCGTCAGCTTACAGCTTCGGTTTCAGATTTCAGGGCGGCATCTAGTCCGCAGCACAGTAATGCACGCACTGCATTGCGGGCCGGGCAATCGCCCCAGATCAAAAAGAAGGGCGGGCGCCGACTGTGCCTCCGCCCTTCTTCAATTTAACCTATTTGCCGTAAATCAGGCTGCGGCTGCAGCTTCCACCTTCTGGGTGGATCCCCGATAGATCTCGTTGATGGCTGCACCGATGGCAGCGTCGAATTCTGCGTCGCTCATCTGGGCGCGCAAGTCTTCAAGAAGCGCGCGGCTGAAGCTGGCGATAATGCCCTTGTTCTTCGAGAGCTCGGCGCAGGCTTCGGGGCGTTTGTAGCCGCCCGACAGAGCCACGACACGCAGGACCTTCGGATGCTCGACCAGCGGATCGAAGGTTCCCGGCACGACCGGCAACGAAAGCTTGAGCATGACCTGCTTGCCTTCGGGCAGTTCGTCCAGGTTCTTGAGTATCTCGGCGAGGAGCAGCTTGTCACATTCGGCGCGGGTTTCGCTCTTGATGTTCACTTCGGGCTCGATGATCGGCATCATGCCGTGCGACAGCACTTGCAGGCCGATCTCGAACTGCTGCTTGACGACGGCGGCGATGCCCTCGGCATTGGCAGAATTGATAACCGAGCGCTCCTTCGTGCCGAACACGCCCAGCGCCTTGGAACGTTCCAGCAAGGCGTCCAGCGTCGGCATCGGCTTCATGAGCTGAACACCGTTGGCTTCATCCTCGAGACCTTTGTCGATCTTGATGAATGGCACCACACCCTTGGCGATCAGAGCGGCGGGGGTAGGCATGCCGTCGACCTGACCGTCCATAGTGCGCTCAAAAAGGATTGCGCCGATCACCTTGTCGCCGCTGAAGGCAGGGGAGGAAATTATGCGGGCGCGCATCTCATGGATGAGACCAAACATTTCTTCTTCGGTCGACCAGGCATCGTCCTCGACGCCGTAACCTTTGAGTGCCTTGGGTGTCGAGCCGCCGCTCTGGTCCAGTGCCGCGATAAAGCCGTTACCTGCGGCCATCTTGGCCGTCATATCCGAATACTGCATTAGGTCTCCTCCAACCTGTTCTAGAAGTACTGCAACGAGGTTACCGATCAGCGGCGTTCTTCGCAACTGCGGCAAGACTTGTTTCACTGTGCCGGTTTCGAACATCCATCGCAGCGCGTGTCGGCGATCCGAGACGCCGATTTAGCGCGCGGCGAATCGGAGCATCGATGAAGCGGACGCTAAGCCAGGCAAGTGTGACGCAACATCCGAGAAACACGGCCCCCATCAGCACCGGCTCATAGCCAAGGTCGTCCTTGAAATACCTGAGAGGCTGCATGAGCGCCCAATGCACGGCGTAAACGGCGTAAGAGACCTCACCCAGGAACCAGGCCAGCGGCGCAACGATCCTGGGCGGCTCGCATCGTGCGCCAATCCATACCAGGAGCGGAAACAGCACAAGGGCGCATGCCAGGTCATAGTAGGCGGGAGGTATGGCGGGTGGATCGAGCAGTAATATGACGGCTATGGCCACCAAGCACGCCATACCGGCCCATCCCGCGCGGCGCGTTTCGGGCTGCGGCAGCTTGCCAATTAAGACGCCGGCCGTGAACGAGAGCGCCGTGCGCACTACCGAGGTGCCTACCTGCGCCCAGACAGCTCCCAGATTTCCCCCCTCATTGGCTATCACGACAGGGACGTACCACCATGCGCAAAACCCGCAAACAGCCAACAGCCCCACCTTTGGCAACCGGAACAGCACCATGACAAGCGCTGCATTCGCAAGCAGTTCAAAGAACAGTGACCACGCTGGAACGTTCAGCGGAAACAGCGTGTTGGTCACCGGGGACGGCAGCATGAGCACGTTAAACGACAGGCTCGCGGCGATCATTCCGTAGTCGTAGACATCGCCTTTGCCGGTGTAGCGGTTGGAGATGGCCGAGATCGTGGTGACGATCAGGCCGACCAGGAATAGCGGATAAAGCCGTATGAAGCGCTGCTTCATGAAAGCCCAGGTGCCCATCCCCGCCTCCCAGCGCGGCAGGTAGGCCCGGCACAGCACGAATCCCGAAAGTACAAAGAAGAAATCGACGGCCACGTAACCGTGGCGCGCCTGCGAAATATTGTAGTGGAACAACGCTACGGCAAGCGCTGCGATACCGCGCATGCCGTCGAGCGTCACATACCGGCCCGCCCATCGCGAACCGTCGTCGATGATCACGTTTTCAGGCTCGGATTTGCCGGTGCCAGGCCGGTTCAGGCGCAGAGCGCGGCCACGCCTGGCAGTTCCTTGCCTTCCATCCATTCCAGGAAGGCACCGCCCGCTGTTGAGATATAGCTGAAATCCTTGGCGACGCCGGCGTGGTTCAAGGCTGCCACGGTGTCACCGCCGCCCGCGACGGAGATCAGCGAACCGTCAACGGTAAGGGCCGCGGCGGTCTTGGCCAGTGCGACCGTCGCAGCATCGAAGGGCTCCATCTCGAACGCGCCGAGCGGGCCGTTCCAGACCAGCGTGCGGCAGATCTTGAGCACATCGCCAAGAGCTTCGGCCGCCTGCGATCCGGCATCGAGGATCATTTCCTCGGCGCTCACGTCATGCACGTTGCAGGTGCGCAGTGAAGGCGGGTTAGCGGCAAATTCCTTCGATACGACAACATCGTAAGGGAGATGCACAGTGCAGCCGGCCTTGTCCGCTGCGGCGAGGATATCGTTGGCGGTTCCCGTCAGATCGTGCTCGCACAGCGACTTCCCGACGTCGACGCCTTTTGCGGCGAGGAAGGTGTTGGCCATGCCGCCGCCGATGATCAAATGGTCGACTTGCGTGACGAGGTGCGTCAGCACATCCAGCTTGGACGAAACCTTGGCGCCGCCGACCACGGCAGCCACCGGCTTTTCAGGCGCACCGAGGGCCTTGTCCAGCGCTTCCAGTTCAGCCTGCATCGAGCGTCCCGCATACGCGGGCAACACCTTCGCCAAGCCTTCCGTCGTGACGTGGGCGCGGTGTGCGGCGGAGAACGCGTCGTTGACGTAGATGTCGGCGTTGGCGGCAATCGCCTTTGCCAGCTCAGGGTCGTTCTTTTCCTCGCCCTTCCAAAAGCGCGTATTCTCAAGAATGGCGATATCCCCGGCACGCAGGATGCCGACGGCCTGAGCCACGATATCACCCGCGATCTCCGGAACGAACATCACTTCCTTGCCAAAGACCTTCTCTACAGCGCCGACGACCATCGACAGCGACTGTGTCGAGACGCGCTCGCCCTTAGGGCGCCCGAAATGCGCGAGCAGGAGAACCTTCGCCCCCTTTTCACTCAGTTCCAGAACCGTTGGCGCGGCAGCGCGAATGCGCGTGTCATCGGTAACGAGCCCGTCCTGCATCGGAAGGTTCAGGTCGACACGGACCAGCGCGACCTTGCCGGTCACGTCGCCAAGGTCATCCAGGGTTTTGAAAGTGCTCATTTTCTGATCCTTGCCGCACGGTCGCCGCGAGAGCGCTGAATATTGAAGAGTAAAACCGGCGGCGCACGGTGGCGCGCCGCCGGAACGTACTCAGAGCAGGCCGCCCATCACGCCTGCGGTGTCGACCATACGGTTGGAGAAACCCCACTCGTTGTCGTACCAGGACAGGACACGAACCAGCTTGCCCTCGAGCACGGCCGTTTCGAGGCTGTCGATCGTCGAAGAGTGGGCATCGTGGTTGAAGTCGATCGAGACCAGAGGCTCGTCGGTATAACCGAGAACGCCCTTCAGTTCGCCGTCCGCAGCAGCCTTGAGGAGCGCGTTGATTTCCTCAGCGCTGGTGTCACGGGCGGGCTGGAAGGTCAGATCGACGACCGAGACGTTCGGAGTCGGCACACGGATCGAAGAACCGTCGAGCTTGCCGGCCAGTTCGGGAAGCACGAGACCGACCGCGACAGCGGCGCCGGTGCTGGTCGGGATCATGTTCATCGCGGCGGCACGGGCACGGCGCGGATCGGAATGGATCTGGTCGAGGATCTTCTGGTCGTTGGTGTACGAGTGGATGGTGGTCATCAGGCCGCGAACGATGCCGACCTTCTCGTGCAATACCTTGGCGAGCGGCGCAAGGCAGTTGGTGGTGCACGATGCGTTCGAGACGACGAGGTGCTCGCCGGTCAGCTTGTCATGATTGACGCCGTAGACGACCGTCAGGTCAACACCCTTGGCGGGCGCCGAAATGAGGACGCGCTTGGCGCCAGCTTCGATGTGCTTCGAGGCGCTCGCCTTGTCAGTGAAGAAGCCCGTGCATTCCAGAGCGATGTCGATGCCGTTGGCAGCGTGAGGGAGATTGGCCGGATCCCGCTCGGCCGTCACCTTTATCCGCTTGCCGTTGACGACCAGATCGTCGCCATCGACTTCGACAGAACCGGAGAACGGGCCGTGGACGCTATCGCGCTTGAAGAGGAGTGCGTTCGCCTTGGCACTGGCGAGATCGTTGATCGAAACCAGTTCGAGTCCGCAGTCGGGGCGCTCGAGAATGGCGCGAGCGACATTGCGCCCGATACGTCCGAACCCGTTGATCGCAACCTTGATCGCCATATGAAATTCTCCTCCTTAAGTGCTGAGCTTTTCCAGAATCTGGGGAACGATTGCATCGACGGTGAAGCCGAAGCGCGCGAACAGATCCTTCGCCGGGGCCGACGCACCGAAACGGTCCAGGCCGATGTTGAGGCCGCCATTGCGGCTCGAAGCGGTATAGCGTTCCCAGCCTTGCGTCACGCCGGCTTCGATGGAAACGCGCAGGATCGAGGGATCGTGGGGCAGAATTTCGTGCTGATAGGCGCTGCCCTGTGCCGCAAACAGTTCCATGCACGGCATGGACACGACGTCTGCACCGACGCCCTGCTCTTCCAGTTTATCGCGCACCTTGCATGCCAGTTCGACCTCGGAGCCGGTGGCAATCAGGATCACCTTTCTATCAGCCGACGCATGGCGAAGCAGGTAGGCACCGCGCGCGCTTAGCATATCGCCCGACGAGCGCAGCTGCGGTAGGTTTTGACGGGTCAGTGCCAGCACGGACGGCGTTTCCATTGACTGAAGCGCGATGTTCCAGCATTCCGCCGTCTCGATCACGTCAGCGGGACGGAAGACGTAAAGATTGGGAATCAGGCGAAGGCTCATCACCTGCTCAACGGGCTGGTGCGTGGGACCATCCTCGCCAAGGCCGATGCTGTCATGCGTCAGAACGTAGATCACACGAGTCTGCTGCAATGCCGACAGCCGGATCGCATTGCGGCAATAGTCCGAAAAGATCAGGAAGGTGCCGCCATAAGGGATGACGCCGCCGTGCAGCGCCATGCCGTTCATAGCCGCAGCCATGCCGAACTCGCGAATGCCGTAATAGACATAACGGCCGGAGTAGTCCTCGGCCGTGAACGCAGTCTGGCACCTCGCCTTGGTGTTGTTCGAGCCGGTGAGATCAGCCGAACCGCCCACCATTTCCGGAACGACCGGAGCAAGGACGTTCAGGGCATTTTCCGATGCCTTGCGCGTGGCGACTGTGGTTTCGCTCTCGAGCCATGCGGCAAACGTCTTGGCCGCTTCATCGCCGGCAGGCAGATCGCCGTTCATCCGGCGGTCGAACTCGACCGACTGCGCATGGTTGGCCTTGCGGGCTTGCCACTCCGTGTGGGCTGCTGCGCCCTTTTCGCCAAGCGAGCGCCAGTCCGCGAGGATATCGTCCGGCACCACGAAGGGCTCCGCCGTCCAGCCAAGGCATTCGCGCGCGGCGGCTATCTCATCTGCGCCGAGCGGAGCGCCGTGGACGTCGTGACCGCCCTGCTTGTTGGGCGCGCCCTTGCCAATGACGGTGCGGCACGCGACCAGACTGGGCTTGCTGGAGGCGGCGGCTTGGGCCAGCGCCCGTTCGATGTCCGCGTAGTCGTGCCCGTCGCAGGAGAACACGTCCCACCCCGAGGCGCGGTAGCGCGCCGGAATGTCTTCCGAGGTCGAGAGCGAAGTGTCACCATCGATCGTGATCCGGTTGTCGTCCCACAACACCTTGAGGCGGCCCAGCTTAAGCGTTCCCGCAAGGCCGATCGCCTCATGGTTGATGCCCTCCATCAGGCAGCCGTCACCAGCGATGACCCAGGTATCGTGGTCGACCACTTCATCACCGAAGGTCGCATTGAGGTGACGCTCGGCCATGGCCATGCCGACCGCCATTGCGAGACCTTGCCCGAGCGGACCGGTGGTGCATTCGACGCCGGGGATCAGGAAGTTTTCAGGGTGTCCGGCGCAAACGGAGCCAAGCTGACGGAAATTGCGGATATCCTCGATCGTCGGACTCTGGTAGCCGGCCAGATAGAGCAGGGAATACATCAGCATCGAGCCGTGTCCTGCCGACAGCACGAAACGGTCACGGTCTGGCCACTTGGGGTCTGCCGGGTCGAATTTGAGGAATTTGGCGAACAGAACGGTGGCCACATCCGCCATGCCCATGGGCATGCCTGGGTGGCCGCTGTTCGCCGCCTGCACCGCGTCCATGGATAGCGCCCGAATGGCATTGGCCATGGACGCAAGACGTTCGGGTGCAAGGCTCATCAAAATGGCTCCGGAGAAGGATTGGCTAGGCGATTCGAGATCAGGGACCCCCTTTAGGGAGAGGTCGCCTCCCGTCAAGTTCAGCGCCGACAGTGAAAGCCCCCACATGCTCCGATATTGCACAGACAGGCTAGGCGGATAACAAACAGATGGATGTGAACAACAGTTGCCAAGTACTTGCATTACGGAAACAATGCGATAGCCATACTGCATGGAAGAGGCATCGATCGTGAACGCGGTTGAGCGGTTGGAGGCGGCACTCAGGCGCCTGGAGGCCGCGGTGCGCCAACAGGGCGACCTTGGGCAGCGGCATGCAAGCCTGAAAGCCTCGATATCTCGCTCGGTCGAGGAACTCGATCGCCTGATCGCCGAATCCGCACCATGAGTAATGTTGATATATCGGTTGGGGGACGCAATTTCCGGGTGGCCTGCGCGGATGGCGAGGAAGCCCGCATACTCCGCCTGGGACGGTTGATCGACGCCAAGGTCGCGGAATCGGGTGCAAGCGGGCAGACCGAGGGGCGCATGCTGCTCTACGCTTCGTTGCTTCTTGCCGACGAGCTCGACGATTTGACCAACGGCTCCGGCTCGAAAACCGCGCCCTCCGTAGCCCCGGAGCTCGAGCATCGGCTGAACGAGATCGCGGAACATATCGAAAAACTTGCCGACCTCCTTGAGCGCGGCGCCTCTATCCCCTAGATAGCATGTGACGGGATCTGCCCGGCACGAGCCGTTCGAACATCCCTGAGGCTATAAGCAATCCAAAGGGGGCTGTCCCTGCCCGGACCGTGGTCCGATGTAAATGGCTCCCACCTGACGTTGAGGCGTCAGAGGATTTCTAGGAAAACGACCCACGGTGGACCCGTCACCCCCCCTACCCGTCGCGCTGCAGAAGGCTGCCCTGCGCAAGAAGTACTCGCGGCTTCGCAGCGAGTACCTGGCTTCGCTTCCCGAAGGCCTGCGGGCGCTGGTGCTGAACCGGCCGCCCGCACCTATAGCGGAGATGACGGCTCCCGGCACGACGGTCGGCCTTTATTACCAGATCGGAGCCGAGGCGCCGGCCACCGGATGGGCGCGCTGGTTCGCGGAGCATGGCTGCCGCACCGCGCTGCCGTGGTTTTCCTCACGCGATGCCGCAATGGCGTTTCGTCTGTGGGACAATCCGCACGATGAGGAACTCCTGGCCCCAGGACCATGGCGCGCGCCGCAGCCAGAGAAGGATGCCGAGGAGGTCATTCCGGACCTCGTTGTGGTGCCGCTCCTGGCCTTTACCGCTCAGGGCCATCGGCTCGGACAGGGCGGAGGACACTATGACCGGTGGCTAGAACAGCACGCTGACGTGCCCGCGATCGGCCTCTCGTGGGATTGTCAGTTCGCTGAAGATCTGCCCGTCGAGAGGCACGACAGGACGCTCGACGCCGTGGTGACGCCGACGCGTATCTATCAAGGACGGACGTAAAAATGCGCGAAGCACCGACCTGGCGAATCCCCGTTGGAGTGTTGCTGCTTGTCGTGGGACTGATCGTTTATGGGCTGATCGTGGCCACCTATGTTCCGCAAGTGATCGGGTCATGGAACGTGCTCGCGCAGACGCCGGTCTATGTAGTGTTGGGAATCGTGTGGATAATGCCTCTGCGGCGGTTTCTGATCTGGATGGAAACCGGGCGCTGGGGCTGAGCCTCTCGGTGCGAAGACGGCCGCTAATCACGAGAGCAGAATTTTCCGATTTTTCCGGTCGTTTTCGTTGCGGCGGCCACTTCCAGTGGAAGTGGCGCGAGTGACGGGGCTCGAACCCGCGACCTCCGGCGTGACAGGCCGGCACTCTAACCAACTGAGCTACACCCGCGCAGCAACGAAAAAGGCCGGGCTCACCCGACCTTGTCCTGATACCGGTTTCCCGGAAAGGATCCCTTACCCCTGCATCGGCAGGGTCGAGGATTTCCCAAGTGGCGCGAGTGACGGGGCTCGAACCCGCGACCTCCGGCGTGACAGGCCGGCACTCTAACCAACTGAGCTACACCCGCGTTCTTTACGGTGCGTCCGCTTGGGAGCCGCGCCACTAAGGCAGGTACGAAGACCTGTCAACTGCCTTGCCGGCACGCGGCAGAAATTTTGCCCGAAGGTTGTCAGCAGGCGCCCAGAACCCTCTTTCTCGGCCCGCCCCTAACTTGCCAATATCAACGCGGGAGCCTCGATCAGCTTCTTGAGATCTTGCGCAAAGCTCGCTGCATCCCAGCCATCCACCACACGGTGGTCGCAACTCATGGAGATATTCATGATCTTGCGCTTTTCGACTCGCTCCGCTCCCGAAGCATCACGAATGAACATCGGCCGTTCAACGATACGGTTCGGCCCGATGATGGCCACCTCCGGTCGGTTGATGACTGGCGTCGTCGCCACCCCGCCCATCGGCCCAAGCGAAGTGACAGTTATCGTCGACCCCGAAAGTTCCGACGACTTGGCGGAACCGTCGCGCGTCGCTTTGGCCAAGCGGGAGATTTCAGCAGCCAGTTGCCACAGATTGCGGTTTTGGGCATCCCGGATCACCGGTACCATCAGCCCGGCGGGCGTCTGCGCCGCCATGCCGAGGTGTACCGAGCCGTACCGAGTTACCACTCCGGCCTCGTCATCGTAATGGGCGTTTAGCATCGGGTATTTGGGCACCAGCTTGCAGATCGCGGAGATCAGCAGCGGCAGCATCGTCAGTTTTGGCCGGTCGCCCCGTCCTTCGTTGAGCTGCGCACGTGTCTCTTCGAGTGCAGTGACGTCATACTCCTCGACATAGGCGAAATGCGGAATGTTTCGCTTTGATGCCGCCATGTTCTCGGCAATTCGGCGACGCAGGCCGATGACGCGAACCTGCTCGTCCGTTCCCTTGTGGCCGGCAGGCTGGAAGCCACCGCCAGCGCTGTAGGCGAGAAAGGCGTCGAGGTCGGAATGCCGGACCCGTCCATCTTCAGCGGGTCGCACTTCCGAAAGGTCCACCCCAAGATCGCGCGCCCTTTGCCGTACGGCAGGGCTGGCCATGACTTTTGCGCTGGCGGACGCGGGGCGCGAGGGCGCTACGGATGTGGGGCTTGCGACTGCTGGCTTCGGCGCAAGCTTGGCTGCGGAAACTGGAGTTTCGACCGACGGCGCCGGCTCGGGTGGAGGGAGCGGCCTGCTATCATGCTCCCGAACGAACTCCTCAACGCGCTCCACGTCATCAGCATTGGGCGTTTCCAATTCGATCTGCTCGGTGACGGCTTGGGCCTTGGGTGAAGGCCCACGAGCAGTCTCGTTCCCGGGACCTTCGACCTCAATCACTGCTAGCGGTGAGCCGATGGCGACGACATCGCCAGTCTCGCCCGCCACTTCAATCACCTTGCCGGCGACCGGGCTCTCCATTTCCACCGTGGCCTTGTCAGTCATCATATCGGCAAGGCGGCCATCTTCTTCGATCATGTCGCCCACGCTGACATGCCAGGCGACGATTTCCGCTTCTGCTATGCCTTCGCCGATATCGGGGAGCCTGAATGTATAGCGTCCCATCGCTTTAACCCTTCATCAGCCGGTCGACCGCTTCGGTAATGCGGATCGGACCGGGAAAATAAGCCCATTCAAGGCTGTGCGGATAAGGCGTGTCAAAGCCCGTGACACGCTCGACCGGCGCCTCGAGATGATAGAAGCAACGCTCCTGAACCAGGCTGACGAGTTCGGCGCCGAAGCCTGATGTCCGGGTGGCTTCGTGTATCACCAGACATTTGCCAGTCTTTTCCACGGACTTTTCCACAGCCTTTATGTCGAGCGGTACCAGCGTGCGCAGATCGATGATCTCCGCATCGACACCAAGCTCGCCAAGAACCGCCTCGGCTACATGGACCATCGTCCCGTAAACGAGGACAGTCAGCGCCGAACCTTCTCGAACCATGCGCGCTTTGCCGAGAGGAATGGAATAGTAACCCTCCGGCACCATGCCGCCGGGGTGACCCTTCCAAGTCCGGGAGGGGCTATCGTAGTTGCCGTCAAACGGCCCGTTGTAGATGCGCTTGGGTTCGAAGAGGATTACCGGGTCGTTGTCTTCGATTGCCGCAATCAACAACCCCTTCGCGTCGTGAGGCGTCGAGGGGATAACCGTCTTCAAACCGGCAACGTGCGTGAACAACGCTTCCGGGCTCTGGCTGTGTGTCTGGCCGCCAAAGATCCCGCCGCCGAAGGGCGAACGGATAGTGATCGGTGCCGTGAATTGCCCTGCAGAGCGATAACGCATCCGCGCCGCTTCCGAAACGAGCTGGTCGAGCCCTGGATAGATGTAGTCGGCAAACTGGATTTCCGGCACGGGCCGTAGACCGTAGGCCGCCATCCCGACTGCGGCGCCGATGATGCCGCATTCATTGATCGGCGAATCGAATACCCGGCTGCTTCCGAACTTCTTTTGCAAACCGGCAGTGGCGCGGAACACGCCGCCGAAATAGCCAACGTCCTCACCCAGGATCACGACATCGGGATCGCGCGACATCATGATGTCGAGCGCTTCGTTGATCGCCTCGATCATGTTGAGCGAGCGGGTCGGTGCGTCATGCAGGCTGACGGCTTCTTCTTCCATCATCGACCCTACTCCTTCCACTCGGGCCATTTAGTCTGGCGCTCGCGAATAGCCTGCGCGGCCTGCTCTTCAAGGTGCCAGGGCAGTTCCTCGAAAACGTCTTCGAACATCGTGTGGAAGGGATGATGCAGCCCGTGACCGAGGATACCGCTCTTTTCGGCTTCCTTGGCCGCAGCCTTTACCATTTCCAGCAGTTCGCGATCCATCTCTTCCTGCTGTTCCTCCGACCATTCGCCCAGCGCGATCAGGTGTCGCTTGAGCCGCATGATCGGATCGCCGAGAGGCCATTCCTCGCGTTCCTGGGCGGAACGATAGGCGCCCGGATCGTCCGAGGTCGAGTGCCCTTCGGCGCGGTAGGTAAAATGCTCGATCAGCGTTGGGCCCTTGTTTGCCCTGGCGCGGTTGGCGGCCCACTCCATCGCTGCATACACAGCGAGCGCGTCATTGCCGTCGACGCGGAGCCCGGCGATGCCATAGCCGGTGGCCCGCGCCGCAAAGGTCGTGCGCTCGCTGCCAGCGAAGCCTGAGAAGCTCGAAATCGCCCACTGGTTGTTGACCACATTGAGCACGACCGGCGTGTTGTAGACGGCGGCGAAGGTCATGGCCGCATGGAAGTCTCCCTCGGCGCTCGATCCTTCGCCGATATAGGCTGTGGCGATGCGGGTGTCGCCCTTGATTGCGCTCGCCATCGCCCAGCCCACGGCCTGTGGGAACTGCGTCGCGAGGTTGCCGGATATTGTGAAGAACCCATAGTCGCGCGCGGAGTACATGACGGGGAGTTGCCTGCCCTTCAGCCTATCGGCGCGATTTGAAAAGATCTGGTTGATCATCTCGACCAGCGGATATCCCCGACTGATCAGAATGCCCTGCTGGCGATAGCTTGGAAATACCATGTCATCGGTGGCGAGCGCGAAAGCACTGGCGACCGAAATCGCCTCCTCACCGGTGCACTTCATGTAAAAGCTGGTCTTGCCCTGCCTCTGGCCGCGGTACATTCGGTCATCGAACGCACGGGTGAGCGCCATGGTGCGCAGCATCCGGCGGAGCGTTTCCGGGTCAAGATTGGGATTCCAAGGTCCAACTGCGCGGTGCTCGTCGTCAAGGACGCGAACAAGTTCCAGTGTCAGCGGCCAGGTTTCGCTTGCTTCGCAAGCTTCGTCCGGGCGGCGCAATTCCCCCGCATCGGGGATGGAAAGGTGGGAGTAATCCACCACGTCTCCAGGCCTGTAGCGCGGCTCCGGCACATAGAACTCGAGCGGCGGTAGATTGCTCCGCGGCCTGCCAGATCGAATTGGACCATCGACCATCTGATACTCTCCCCCGTTATCGTAGGGCCGCAAAATCCTGAGCATCAAAATTTTACGGTACGGGCACTTTATTACGCACCTCAGCAATGTCAATTGCATCTAACGTATTTATGGGTCGGCTCGCAAAGCGCCCAATTGCATGGTGTTGATAGCGCTCGGCGTTCCAAGAAGTTTCCCGACCACCGTGCGAAAGGCCGCCCGAGATTAACCAGTTCGGGCCAAGGAACCCGTTTCAAATGACCTTGGTCTTGAGTCCGCGAGCCGTCCGAAACAGGTAGAAACCTACACAGCGACTGGGGCGGCAATGTGTCCTTGCGGTGCGTAGCCAGTGACGGCAAAATCTTCGATCCTGTAATCGAAAATGGAAGCCGGACGCCTTTTGATGTCGAGCCGTGCTTCACCTTCCGGTTCGCGACCAAGTTGCTCTTCGACCAGCGGCGCGTGATTGAGATAGAGGTGCACGTCGCCTCCCATCCAGATCGCCTCGCCGGGATCGAGATCACACTGCTGCGCCACCATCCGCGTCAGGAGCGCCAGCGACCACATGTTGAAAGCGAAGCCGAGGCCAAGGTCGCACGAGCGCTGGTACAGGATACATGACAGCCTGCCGTCCGCGACATGGAACTGGTAGGTCTTGTGGCACGGCGGCAGCGCCATCGCGTCCAGTTCGGCGACGTTCCACCCCTCAATGATATGCCGCCGGCTGCCCGGGTTGTGCCTGATGCTTTCCACCACCTGCTCGATCTGGTTCACGCCTTTTTTCCGGCGCCTGTAGAGGCCGCCTTCGGCCTGCTCGTAGACGGGCCAGTCAACCCACTGCTTTCCGTATACCGGGCCAAGATCGCCCCAATGCGCGGCAAATCCGTCCTCCTCGACGATCCTGCGCGAAAACTCCTTCCGCGAGACGTCTTGGCCGGTTTCTCGGACAAAACGGGCGAGCGGCCAGTCCGTCCAGATCTCGACCCCCTGCGCGCACAGGGACCGGATGTTGGTGTCTCCAGTGAGAAACCACAAAAGCTCGCGGGTCGCCGTCTTCCAGTAGACCCGCTTGGTGGTGAGCAATGGCATCGCACCGCCCGACAGGTCGAAACGAATTGTGGCGCCGAACAGAGAACGGGTGCCAACGCCGGTCCTGTCCTTGCGCTCATCACCTTGCGTCCAGATCAGCCGCATCAGATCGAGATATTGCCATTCCCAATGACGACGGCTCTTCGCAGATATGTTGGACTGCGGCGTGGGTGCTTCGGATGTCGGCTGAATTGTGTTCATAGGGAACGACTATACGTGCCTTGACGATCAGGAAAGCCCGGAACGGTTGGCGCATGTCGCTGACATCTTGGCCAGAGCGACAGCGCTGGTGGTATTCACCCGCCGTGTCGAGATGAGCGAAAGCGGAAGATATCGAAATCGTATCCCAATCCCGCGTTTCGCGTGGTGATCGATGCACGCGAGGCGCCCTGGAGTGGAGCAACCTGGTCGAGCAGTATAAAACTGGATCAGCCCCTTGCCACGCCCGAAATCGCTCTCTATAGGCGCGCTCCTGCCTCGGGCTGCTTTAGCGCAGAACGATCGGTCGGGGAGTAGCTCAGCCTGGTAGAGCACTGTCTTCGGGAGGCAGGGGCCGGAGGTTCGAATCCTCTCTCCCCGACCATTTCTTTGCACTGTACGGTGAACTTGGGCGGTCGAAATTCGCGGTCTTTGTCCCTCGGTGGCATCCTAGCCACATTCCCTCTCTGTGGCGTCATCGCATGCGGCGCGGGTTTAAGACTGAACGCGTTCGGCTCATGCTCAGGAATCAGCCGCCGCGCAGCAGTTGCACGCCCCAGTCCCGCTCGAAAAGGTAGAGCAGCAACCGTGCTGCCTCGCCGCGACTGCCAGACAAGCCGCCGTCCCGCTCCATCAGCAGGCGTGCATCGTCGTGCGCGAGCGGAAGCAACTTCTGGATCTGCTCCAGACTTGCGATGCGGAACGGCGTATCGCCGGACTGGCGCGTACCGAGCAGTTCGCCGCCGCCGCGCAACTCCAGGTCTTCCTCCGCAAGCCGGAAACCGTCCTGTGTCTCGCGCATCAAGGCGAGGCGTCTGCGCGCTGTTTCCGAGAGGTTTTCGCTGCGCAGCAGAAGGCAGGTCGACTTGTCGCTGCCGCGCCCCACCCGTCCACGAAGCTGGTGGAGCTGCGCAAGGCCGAACCGCTCCGCCTGCTCGATAACGATGAGCGTGGCGTTGGGAACGTCAACGCCGACTTCGATCACCGTCGTGGCTACCAGCAGTCTTGCGTTGCCGGCTGCGAAGCGCTCCATCGCGGCATCTTTGGCTTCGGGGCGCAACTGCCCGTGGACGAGCACGACCTCGTCACCGAAGCGCTCCTTTAGGATGGCATAGCGGGCTTCGGCCGCAGCGATATCGTCATTCTCGCTTTCGCGCACCATCGGGCACACCCAATAGGCCTGCTGCCCGGTCTCGAAATGCCGCGAAAGCGCCCCCACGACGTCGGCCATGCGTTCCGTAGCGACGACGCGGGTGTCGATCGCCTGCCTTCCGGGGGGCAACTCGTCGAGCCGCGATACATCCATCTCGCCATACTGCGCGAGCGTTAGCGTGCGCGGTATAGGCGTCGCGGTCATCGCCAGGGTATGCGGTGGATGGCGTCCCTTGCGCGCCAGCATAAGCCGTTGCCCAACGCCGAACCGATGCTGTTCGTCGATCACTACCAGGGCAAGATGGCGGTATTCGACCGCATCCTGAAAGATGGCATGTGTGCCGACGATGATCTGGATCGAGCCGTCCAGCAGCGCCATCAGTATCCCCTCGCGCGCCCTGCCCTTGTCTCGGCCGGTGAGGAGGGCGATCTCGACGCCGGTGCTCTCCAGCATCTTGCGCAGAGTTTCGTAGTGCTGCCGTGCGAGAATTTCGGTCGGTGCCAGTAGCGCGGCCTGAGCGCCAGCCTCGACGGCGATCAGCATTGCCGAGAGTGCCACAACCGTCTTTCCCGATCCGACGTCGCCCTGCAGAAGGCGCAGCATCGGAGATTGCTGCGCGATATCACCTTCAATTTCCCGGATCGATCGGGCTTGCGCTCCGGTGAGCGCAAATGGCAATCTCAGCTTGGCGCGCAGCGAGCCGTCACCTGTAAGCGGAGTGCCACGCTGCGATCGGTTGCTCTGCCGCACAAGCATGAGCGCCAGCGCATTGGCCAGAAGTTCATCATAGGCCAGCCTGTCCCGCGCTGCGGTTTCGGGTCCCATGTGTGCAGAGCGCAGGGCCGTCTGCCAGGACGGCCATCCTGTTTGTGCGAGCAGGCCTGGCTCCACCCACTCGGCAAGATCGGGCAGGCTGGCCAGCGCCTGCTGCACGAGCGAGGCGATGCGTCCCTGCGTAAGCCCTTCAGAAAGCGGATAGACCGCTTCGCGCAGTTGACCCATTGGCGCTGCGGCACTTTCCGAAACATGGTCGGGATGGACGATCTGCAGCATTTGCCCATACTGGTCCAGCCGCCCCGCCACCCACCGCGTCTCGCCTATCGGAAGCTGCTTCTTCCCGGTGTAGGATGACCGCCCGAAATAGGTGATCGCGCAGACGTTTCCGATCGCATCCTCGGCAACAATACGAAACGGCCCCCGACCAGCGGATGACCGATGTTCCCGAACCGTAAGAGCGACGATGATGTTCTCGCCCACGCCAGCTTCGTCCAGGTTCGCCACCGCGCGACGCTCCACGAAACGGTCGGGCAGGTGATAGGCGACGTCCTTGATCCGGGCGAGGCCGAGCTTTTCCAGCGGCCGGCGCAGCTTGGGGCCGACGCCGTCCAACGCTTCGACTTCTACGAACAGGGAATTGAGCGCTTCGGGCCTCATGCCTGCCTCTTAGCGCGGGTATGAGGCCTTTCACCAGACCGGACGGAACATGGCGGATGCCAGAGCCGTTGAAAGGATGTGATTATCGTAAGAAGGAGACGTGATAATGCTCTTGCCCCATGGAACAGTGTTCGCCGTAGTCGATGGCGAGAATTTTGAGCTCTATCGCAATTCCGGAGCGGAGGCTTCGCCCGAACTCACCTCTCTGGAAGTTCCCGATCTGGAAGCGACCAATTATTCCGCAGGGGCGAAAGATCATGACAAGATTTCCCGCTTTCAATCCGGCGCGCCCAAAGGTCGGGCCTCAAAGCTTGAGGAATCTGCTCATGTTGCCGCCGTCGCCGACTGGCTCAATCGTCAGGTGCTGGGGCACGAAATAGAAAAGCTGGTGGTGATTGCCGACCCTCGCTCGCTTGGCGAGATGCGGCGGCATTACCATAAGGAGCTCGAAGCGGCTATCATCGCCGAAGTACCCAAAACGCTTACCGGGAGGCCAGCTTCGGATATCGTGCAGTCGCTGCGAGGCTGAGCCGGTCACTTGCCCGTGGCCGCGCCATACGGTATCGGCGCGGCCATGGCCGACCTTTCACCTCGCCTCGCTCGCCTCAAGTTCCGCGCCTGGCATCGCGGCACGCGCGAAGCGGACTACATGATCGGCTGCTTCTTCGATCGATTTTACGGCCAGTGGTCCGATGAGGACGTCGCCCTCTTTGAGCGGATCATCGAGGAAGAGGATGTCGACATCATGGCTTGGGCTCTGGGCACCCAGCCGATCCCCGATGATTACCGTGGGCCCATGCTGGACCGGATGATGAAACTGGATTACGTCGAAATTCCGCGCTGATCGAGGCCGTGGTCAGGCGGCAGGGACTCTCAGCCTCGCGGCCAGACCGCCGGAATCCGATTTGGCGAAGGAAATCGCCCCTCCGAATTGTGTCATGAGGCGGTGGGCCATCGGAATCCCGAGACCGAACCCCGGAGTGTTTCGAGCGCGCGCTTCGTCCAGGCGAAAGAAGGGGTCGAGTATGGCCTCGAAGTACTGAGGCGGTATGCCCGGCCCGTCATCTTCGATGACCACGAACCATTGACCGATTTCGTCCACTTCCAGTCCGACCGAAGCGTGCGTGCCGTATTGGACCGCGTTCTGGGTCAGAGCGCTGACGGCTAAGGCAAGCGGTTCGGGATAAGTCGATATTTGCGGTGACGAACCGCGTCGCACCTCGACACCGTCAGCAATGGATTCCACCACACCGCTGACAAACGGGAGCAGGTCGACGGTGCTGGGCGCGGCAGTCATGCCCTGGGCGCGCAGGAACCTTTGCAACGATGCAAGCAGCGCTTCCATTTCATCCACATTGGCCAGGAGCAGCCTGGACAGATCCTCCTCTTCAACCAGCTCAGCCGCGACCTTCTGACGCGCGAGCGGCGTGCGCAGGTCGTGGCTGATCGCTTCGAACGACTTCGCCTGGTCTCTCAGCAGGCGGGATATCCGATTTTGCATCAGGTTCATGGCATGCGCGAGATTCCTGAGATCGCGCGGCCCCTCCTCGCGGATCGCCACTTCGCGGCCGTGACCGATCAGGTCGGCCGCAGCGGTCAGGCGGCGCAGCGGACGAGCAAGTTGGATCAAAGCGATCAATCCTGCCGCCATTACCACCAGCGAGGTCACGAACGTGATCACGATCGCTCTCGATGCGATCGGCCACATCGAACCGATGTCGATCGAACGAAAATTGAGCCATGCGCCGTCGGCCAGCCTGATCGAGCCGGCGAGGTCTTCCTTCCCGGAAGTCCCGCGGACCCGCGAAAGAAAGATCGACCGGTTCGCCAGCGACGGCTCCCACATCACGATCTGACGGGCGATATCGTCCAGTTCGGCATCCATACCGTCAGGCGTGATCGAAGGCGCCGACGAAACGTTGGCCAGAAGATGCCGCGTGCTCATGGCGGCCGAAATCCGTTCAGGAGCTATGCCGTGGAGATGATCGCTTACTGCCAGAAGCTCGGCAATCCGGCGGGCATGATCATCCTGCAGCGTCTTTCGGTCAATAGCCTGGTAGAACAGCACACTGGCAACAAGCTGCACTGCGGCCAATGCGATGAACACTGCCGCAACATAGGCAACGAAGCGATGCGTGTTGGGATAGCTAAGAATGCCTGCACCTCTCATGGACAGGCCCGGATTTTCTACCGGGTCCCGAAACTGTAAGCCGCTCGAAGCAAGAAAGCATTCGCCGGACGCATGCCAGTCTCATACAGGGAAATGCCGAAAACGCGAACACGGCAGGCTTGACGTTCCCAGCTGCCGCCGACAACGCAGCACTTGATGATTGAAATTCACCTGCGACGCGCTATTTCGCGCCGATCCTGACATGGCAGACTTCCAACGCATTCTCTCGGCCAAGGCGCCGCTGACGCTGGCATCGGTGACGCGCGGTGCGCAGCCGCTCGTCATGGCCGACTTCGCCCGAGCGGCCAAAGGTCGCGCGGTCTTCATTGCCGACAGCGACGCGGTGATGAGTTCGATCGCGGAGGCCGCAAAGTTCTTCGCGCCCGAGCTTGAGGTTCTGGAATTTCCCGCTTGGGACTGCCTGCCCTATGATCGCGCCAGCCCGGCACTTTCGGTAAGCGGCCGGCGGCTTGCGGCGCTCTACCGACTGCAAGCCGAGCGCAGTGGCCCGCAATTGCTGGTCACCACCGCCAACGCCTTGCTCCAGCGCGTATTGACGCCGTTTCGCATCAGGGAATCGGTTCGTCTGATTAAGCCGGGCATGGAAATCGGCCATGAAAGCCTGATCGCGCTGCTGCGCCGCCAGGGTTATCAGCGTAGCGACACGGCGATCGACGCCGGCGAGTTTGCCGTGCGTGGTTCGATCTTCGATATAGTGCCTGCCGGGCTCGATGCGGGGCTGCGCCTCGATTTCTTCGGCGACGAGCTGGAAACCCTGCGTTTATTCGACACCGGGACACAACGTTCGACCGGCACCATCGATAAATACCTGCTCCTGCCGGCGAGTGAAGCCTTGCTTGACGAGGAATCGGTAAAGCGTTTCCGAGCGCGCTACCGTGAGATGTTCGGCGCCAACGCAACGGGCGATCCACTTTATCAGGCCATCAGCGAGGGGCGGCGCCTTGCCGGGATGGAACACTGGCTGCCGCTGTTCGAGGACCGGCTCGTCACCTTGTTCGATCACCTGTCTGATGACGACCTTGTCGTTGCCGATGCTTCCGCGATCGGGGCGATTGATGAGCGGATCGGCGACATTGCCGATTACCACAAAGCACGCCTCGACACCTCGGGCCAGAAGGCAGGGAGTTATCGGCCGCTGGCTACAGATGCGCTCTATCTGGCGGAAGACGAACTGCGCAGCGCCATCGCCAGCTTCCCGGTCCATCAGGCCGATGCCTTCGCCAAGCCGGAGAGCGATAAGGTAATCGACTTCGGCTTCGGAAACGCCCGCGATTTTACTCCAGAGCGCGCGCGCGGCGACAACGCCTATGAAGCTGCGGCGAAGCATCTGCAGGCGATTGGCAAGAGTGGCCGCAAGCCAATCCTCGCGGCTTATTCCACGGGCAGCCGCGCGCGCCTCGTGTCGATCCTGGCCGAAATTCAGGGCCCCGAACCCCGCCTTGCCGATACCTGGCAGGAGGCGCTCGGTCTCGCCGTCCAAGGCCGATCCGCCGCGCTCGTCTTGCCGCTTGAGACCGGCTTCACGAACGATGCGGTCGAGGTTGTCACCGAGCAGGACATTCTTGGCGACCGCCTCGTACGCCGTAAGAAGAAGCGCAAGGATTCCGACGCTTTCCTCGCCGAACTCTCGGCGCTGACGCCGGGCGACCTGATCGTGCACATGGATCACGGCATCGGCCGCTACGAAGGGCTTCAGTCGATCCCGGTTGGCCAGTCACCGCACGACTGCGTGATGCTCACTTACGCCGGCGGCGACAAGCTCTACATTCCGGTCGAAAACCTTGATGTCCTGTCGCGCTACGGTAACGAGAACGAAGGCGTCGTGCTCGACAAACTGGGCGGCGAGGCGTGGCAGAAGCGTCGCGCTCGCCTCAAGGAACGTATCCGCGAGATCGCCGGCGAGCTGATGAAGACCGCAGCCGTCCGCGCGCTGCGGCAAGCGCCGGTGCTGGTTCCCGAAGGATCGGCCTACGACCAGTTCGTCGACCGCTTCCCGTGGCAGGAAACCGACGACCAGGACCGCGCCATCGAGGACGTTCTGGGTGACCTCTCGGAAGGCAAGCCGATGGACCGCCTCGTCTGCGGCGATGTCGGCTTCGGCAAGACTGAGGTTGCACTGCGCGCCGCGTTCGTGGCCGCCATGGCCGGACAGCAGGTTGCAGTGGTAGCGCCGACCACCCTCCTCGCCCGCCAGCACTATTCGGGCTTCGCCGAGCGCTTCACCGGCTTCCCACTGAACGTAGGCCGTCTCTCGCGCCTCGTACCGGAGAAGGAAGCGCGCACCACCCGCGAGGGCCTGGCCAGCGGCACGGTCGACATCGTCTGCGGCACTCACGCGATCCTGTCGAAGTCGGTCCAGTTCAAGCGCCTCGGTCTCGTGATCGTCGACGAGGAGCAGCGCTTCGGGGTCACGCACAAGGAAAAGCTCAAGCAGCTACGCGCCGACGTGCATGTACTGACGCTAACGGCCACGCCAATCCCCCGCACGCTGCAGATGGCTATGAGCGGGCTGCGCGAGCTTTCCACCATCCAGACTCCTCCCGTCGATCGCCTCGCCGTGCGCACTTACGTCATGGAGTGGGACGAAATGGTGATGCGCGAAGCCCTGCTGCGCGAACATCACCGCGGCGGCCAGAGCTTCATCGTCGTTCCGCGCATCGCCGACATGCCAGAGGTCGAGGACTGGCTTCATAAGTACGTCCCCGAAGTGAAGTTCATCACTGCTCATGGCCAGATGAGCGCTGGCGAAGTGGAAGAGCGCATGGGCGCTTTCTATGAGGGCAAGTACGAGGTGCTGCTCTCTACCACGATCGTCGAGAGCGGCATCGACATTCCGCGTGCCAATACGATCATCATCCACCGCGCCGACCGCTTCGGCCTTGCCCAACTCTACCAGCTACGTGGGCGCGTCGGGCGATCGAAACTGCGCGCCTATGCGTACCTGACTACGCCAGCCAACACGGCTCTTTCCGAAGTCGCCGAAAAGCGCCTCAAGGTGCTGGGCGATCTCGACAGTCTTGGCGCTGGTTTCCAACTCGCCAGCCACGACCTGGACATTCGCGGCGCTGGCAACCTGCTGGGCGACGAACAGTCCGGCCACATCCGTGAGGTGGGGTTCGAACTCTACCAGTCGATGCTGGAGGACGCGATCCTCGAGGCCCGCGCGGGCGGCGCCGGCCTGGAGAAAGACAACTCGGGCCTGTCGCCGCAAATTACCGTCGATGCGCCGATCATGATCCCGGAAGACTATGTGCCTGACCTTGCCGTGCGCATGGCGCTGTACCGCCGCCTCAACGATGCAGACAGCACCGAAGAGATCGAATCGCTGTCCGCCGAAATGATCGACCGCTTTGGCCAGTTGCCTTCCGCGACCTCGAATCTGATCCAGCTCATCCAGATCAAGCGACAGGCGATCGACGCGCATATCGCCAAGATCGATGTTGGCCCGCGCGGCACGCTGGTCAGCTTCCACAATGACAGCTTCCCGAACCCGGCCGGCCTGGTTGCCTACGCCGAGCGGCTGGAGGGGACGATAAAACTGCGGCCGGACAACAAGTTGGTACTCAGCCGCGCGTGGGGCGATCCCAAGAGTCGCTTGCGCGGCCTGTTCCAGCTGACCAAGGGCCTTAGCGCGGTCGCCCGCAAGTAGGCTCGGACAGCGTCAGATCGACGCCAGTTCCATGAACATCGCCGCGCTCATTGGCTGCGCGCGCAGGAACCCCTGGAAGTAGGTACACCCCTCTCGAGCGGCGACCAAGCGCTGCTCTTCATCCTCGATACCTTCGGCGATCACCTTTAGATCGAGCGCACGTGCCATGGCGACGATGGCGCGGAGCACGGCCACATCGCGCTTATCGCTCGTCACACCTTCGATCATCGAGCGATCGAGTTTCAGGTAATGGAGCGGCAATATCTTGAGGTATCGGAAATTGCAAAAGCCTGCGCCGAAATCGTCGAGCGCGATCCTGATGCCCTGCGCGCCGAACTCTGCCATCGTCTTTGCAGCTAGCGCCACGTCGTCGATCAGCGTCTGCTCCGTCACTTCCAGCGTCAGCCGGCGCGGCGAAAATCCGCTGTCGCGCACCAGGTCCAGCATGTGCCGGACGTAGCTGCCAAGCGAGAGATCGGCCGCTGTAACGTTGATCGAGATGCGCAGCTCCCCTGGCCACTCGCAGGCAGCCGAAAGAGCCTTGGCGGCGATATGGCGCGATAGCGGGCCGACGTGATCGACCCGCTCCGCGATGGAGAACAGGGCGCCCGCCCCTATCCTGCCGAGTTCCGGGTGGTTCCAGCGCGCCAGTGCCTCGGCACCCACCAGCCTGTCGTCCGACAGGTTGAATTGAGGCTGGAACAGGATCTCTATCTCGTCCCGGTCGATCGCGCCCAGCAGATCGGCCTCCAGCTGCGCCGTGGATCGTCCAGGCGGAGTAATCTCGCCATCTGCCCAGGCAATCAGCCCTGCCGACTTTTCCGTCACCTGCTGCAGTGCATTGCCAAGGCGGTCCAGCATCGAATCGACGGTTTCGTCGGACAATGCCCGGATCAGCGCGATGCGCGGCGACAGGCGCAGTATTCCCGACCGCACCGTGATCGGCCTGCCGATGATATCGGCAAGTCGGTCGGCAACCAGGTGCCAGCGCTCCCGGCTGCATGCTTCGTTGGCGACCAGTATGAAGGTGCCCCCGCCGGTTCTGGCCAAATGCCACGGTCCGTCGAGTTCCTCGGCCGCGAAGTGGTGGAGACGGCTGACAACCTCCTCCAAGGCTCCGTCGCCGGCCGCCTCGCCAAAGGCGATGTTGATCGTATCGAGCCGCCGCAGCCCGATCAGCATGGCATGGACATGCATGGGCCCGGCTCCTTGCGCGTCGCCGTTCCGCCATGTCGCGATACGGTCGCGAACCGCATCTACACCTGGAATGCCGGCCAAGCGGTCTTCAAGAGCCTTCGTTTGGCCGTGTGGAAGTTCTTGTGTCGGGGCGCCCATGCTGCTGTCTTAGCCTAAAGCCCTTGCCAAAGGGTTCAAAATTCGACAGCCCCACCGCGTATGGTCGATGACGACCGGGGGAATGGATGAGCGAGGATCCCAAGCTGGCACTGATCGTGTCGGACAGTGCCAAGGCCCAGAGCGGCGCGCAAATCTTGCAGGATGCCCACCCCTGGGTCGATCCCAGGGATGCCGATGTCCTGGTGGTGCTGGGCGGCGACGGATTTCTGCTGCACATATTGCACGAAATGCTGGACTGGGATGTGATCAAGCCGGTCTATGGCATGAATCTGGGCACCGTCGGCTTCCTGATGAACGGGCCGCACGATCACGTGCCAATTTCGCAGCGAGTGCGCGAAGCGCACGGAGTTCCGGTACGCCCCCTGTGCATGAATGCCACCACCCAGGATGGCCAGCACTTCAGCTATTACGCGATCAACGAGGTGTCGCTGCTGCGCGAGACCCGGCAGACGGCAAAGCTGGAAGTGCGCATCAATGGGCGGGTGCGGATGGAGGAGTTGGCCGGCGACGGCATTCTCGTCGCCACGCCGGTAGGGTCGACGGCCTACAATCTGTCCGCCAACGGGCCTATACTTCCGCTCGGTAGCCGAATGCTGGCTCTCACCCCGCTCAGCCCGTTTCGTCCTCGCCGCTGGAAGGGGGCGATCCTTCCTGAAAGCGCCGAAGTCGAGTTCCGTATCCGCGAGCCAATGAAGCGACCAGTCGCGGCAGTGGCCGACCAGAAGGAAGTCCGGAATGTCTCCTCCGTGCGGATCGTTGCTTCGGCGGAACGCGAACTAACCCTGCTGTTCGACCCCGGATACACGCTGGAGGAGCGGATTTTCGCCGAGCAGTTCCAGGTCTGATCTGCGCGATATCCGCTTTCAACATTACAAGATGGAAAATTCCCGCATGACGGGGTTGCCAATCCCACCGACGCTGTTATAGGCGCACCCCTGCCCTGCGGTGGAGACACTGCAGGGCTGCTCCCCGATAGCTCAGCGGTAGAGCATTCGACTGTTAATCGAATGGCCGTAGGTTCGAATCCTACTCGGGGAGCCAACATCTTCTAGTTAGGTGTTGACTTCATTGGTTTTTACCAATTTCCCCACAAGACCGTTCCCTCACAAGCTACCACACCGGACTTAGATCGGTATAGGCCGTGATCGGCCGGCCTTAGCGGAATGGTCATCCCTAAGGGTGCGTATTCAGTACGCACCCCCTGATGGTCGCACGGGGTATTGCCATAACAGCAATAGCTCTTCGGTTTCCCCCAGGGGTTTGTGCCGCGGTGTCCCAAACTCCCTTCCTCCGCCATCATCCCGTGATAACTACCGGGCATGGCTCAAATCTGAGCCATCCTTCGGTCGTAGCGGTATCGCTTCAGTTGTTGTCACATGACAACGGCTGTATCCAGCTACCGATGCGGCGCTGGGGGGCTTGCTCGATCGCCATGCCTTCCCCGGATCGCCGATCGGCCGCTCGCGTGGTCAGACGTTAGCGCATGTCCGCGCCCGTTCTTTGTCGCGACCTCCAATAGCGATCGACGGCACTCACATTGGGATATAAAGATATCTTTATATCATTATTGACAGCGACGGACCGATAGTGTTGAATGATTGTGTCGAGGTTCCCCATCCCAGGCATGGCGATGGGGCTAAGACGGGAAGCCGGTGGTGTCTTTCGGGACAGAATCCGGCGCTGCCCCCGCAACTGTAAGCGGTGAGTGGCGGCTCCATTTTGTGTCACTGGGTTCCCGCAAGGAGCTCGGGAAGGCCGGAGCCACCGCGTTGACCCGTGAGCCAGGAGACCTGCCTTTCGACGCCATAACGTTCCTCGGACGGGGGTTCCTCCGGTGGATCGCGCTTGATGCGACGGTCCATGGCTCGACGCCTTTCGGGCCTGCTCGCGCCTTGCGCGTTTTCGCCTGACCTTCCGCCCGCAAAGCCTGGGTGAGTCATGACGAATAGCGAGTTCACATTCTCGATCAGCAGCATCCCGTTCGACGAGGATTATCGTCCGGCCGACAACACGCGCATCACCACCAACTTTGCCAATCTCGCGCGCGGGGAAAGCCGCCGGGAAAATCTGCGCAACACGCTGGTGATGATCGACCATCGCTTCAACGCGCTGATGCACTGGGACAATCCCAAGGGTGATCGCTATACGCTGGAGCTTAAGATCGTCTCGGCCGCGCTCACGCTTGGGGGCGGGGCGGGGGACGAAGCGTTCCCGCTGATCGAGATCTTGCACACCACCGTCACCGACAGGACCTGCGGCGAGCGCAGCGACGGCATGGTCGGCAACAACTTCTCGTCCTATGTACGCGATTACGACTTCAGCGTCGTTCTGCCCGATCACCTCAAGTCCGTGGGTGGCGGCGCGCCGAAAGGCTTCGGCGATCTGCACGGTAACCTGTTCAAGCATTTCATCAGGTCGATTGCCTATCGCGACAACTTCCGCAAACCCCCGGTCATTTGCCTGAGCGTATCGAGCAAGGAGGTCTATCACCGGACCGCCAACGTGCATCCGATACTCGGTGTCGAGTACCGGAACGACAAATTCTCGCCCACCGATCAGTATTTCGCGAAGATGGGCATGAAGGTGCGCTATTTCATGCCGCCGCACAGCGTCGCGCCATTCGCCTTTTACCATATCGGCGATCTGGTCAGCGATTATACGAACCTCGAACTCGCCAGCACCATCGCCACGATGGAGACCTTCCAGAAGATATATCGTCCGGAAATATACAACGCCAATTCAATGGCGGCGGAACACTATCAGCCGAGCCTGAAGTACCAGGACTATTCGCTGACCCGGATCGTCTACGATCGCGAGGAGCGCAGCCGCCTTGCCGTCGAGCAGGGCAGGTACGCCGAAGAGCACTTCATCAAACCGCATGCCGCCGCGCTCCAGCGCTGGTCGGCGACTTGCGGTCTCTGATCCTCACGCTCACGAAGGTATTTGCATCATGACGACATTGTTGCCGACGACGACCGCGGGCAGCCTGCCCAAGCCTGGCTGGCTCGCCCAGCCCGAGACGCTGTGGTCGCCCTGGAAGCTGGAGGGCCAAGAGCTGATCGCGGGGAAGCAGGACGCCTTGCGCCTGGCGGTCGACGACCAGCGGCAGGCGGGCATCGATATTCTTGGCGACGGCGAACAGACGCGCCAGCACTTCGTCACGACGTTCATCGAGCATCTGGACGGTGTCGATTTCGGGAAGCGCGAGACGGTGCGCATCCGCAACCGCTATGACGCCAGCGTGCCGACAGTGGTCGGGGCCGTCTCGCGGCCGAAGTCGGTCTTCGTCGACGATGCGCGGTTCCTACGCGCGCAGACCGATCAGCCTATCAAGTGGACCCTCCCAGGGCCGATGACGATGATCGATACCCTGTACGACGCGCATTACCGGAGCCGCGAGAAACTGGCCTGGGAGTTCGCCCGTATTCTCAACGAGGAAGCGCGCGAACTGGAGGCCGCCGGCGTCGACATCATCCAGTTCGACGAGCCTGCGTTCAACGTCTTTATCGACGAGGTAAACGATTGGGGCATCGCCACGCTGGAACGCGCGGCCGAGGGGCTGAAGGCCGAAACCGCCGTCCACATCTGCTACGGCTATGGCATCAAGGCCAATACCGACTGGAAGAAGACGCTCGGCTCCGAATGGCGCCAGTACGAGCAGACCTTCCCCAACCTCCAGAAGTCGAAGATCGACATCATCTCGCTGGAATGCCAGAACTCGCGCGTGCCGATGGATTTGATCGAGTTGATCCGCGGCAAGAAGGTGATGGTCGGGGCGATCGACGTCGCGACCGATACGATCGAGACACCGGAACAGGTCGCCGACACGCTGCGCAATGCGCTGCGCTTCGTCGATGCCGAAAAGCTCTATCCCGCCACCAACTGCGGGATGGCGCCGCTGTCCCGTGACGTCGCACGGGGCAAGTTGAAGGCGCTCAGCGCCGGCGCCGAGATCGTCCGTAAGGAACTGGCGGCCTGAACGGTAACCGATATCGTTCGGCCGTCTCAGCCCTGACGATGATCTGCCTCACCTGAAGGTCTCCCCGGTACCGCTGGCGCGGTGTCGAGGAGACCTTGTAGAAGCGGTTCCCGCGTGCCTGCTCGTCGCGGCGAACCGCAAGATTGGAAAATCCCCTATGAAGGCCGTTCTTGACCGGCTGGGGATCGGCGCCTTTAGCGCGCTCGCCTGCGTGCCATGTCGCTCCAACTGGGATCCCGATCGTCCTTCAGCCCCATCGATCACGTCTCCGGCATGGCTTGGGGAACGATCGTCTTCACGATCGAAGCATCCAGCGCCTCATATTCGTGAAGTCCGATCACATCGTACAATTCGGCCCGCGTCTGCATCCGCTCGACCATCTTGTGCGTGCCGCCATCGCGCTGGATCGCAGCGTACAGCTCGGCCTGCGCCTTGTTGGCGACGCGCAGGCTCGACACCGGCCAGATCACCATCTTGTACCCCATCGCCTCGAACTCTTCAGCGGTGAAGAACGGGGTGTTGCCAAACTCGGTCATGTTGGCGAGCAGCGGTATGCCCAGCATCGCGGCCGCGAAGGCCTCGAACATCTCGCGACTGGTCAGCCCTTCCGGGAAGATCGCGTCCGCACCCGCCTCGACATAGGCGTGGGCGCGCTCGACCGCGGCATCGAAACCATCGACCCCAACCGCATCGGTGCGCGCGACGATCACCAGATCGCGCGCCGCCTTTTTTGCGGCTGCCACCTTGGCCGCCATGTCGGTAGCCGGGACCAGGCTCTTGCCGTTCAGATGGCCGCATTTCTTGGGCAGGATCTGATCTTCGAGATGAACGGCCCCGGCCCCGGCATCCTCGAACGTCCGCACCATGTGCATCACGTTCAGCGCCTCGCCATAGCCGGTGTCGCCATCGACCAGCAGCGGCAGCGCAGCCGAACGTGCGATCTGGCGGATGAAGAAGGCGACTTCATCCACGGTGATGATACCGAGATCGGGAAGCCCCATCGATGCGGTCATCGCCGCCCCCGACAAGTAGAGCCCGTCGAAGCCCGCATTACGGGCCTGGATCGCGGACTGGCCATTATGGGCGCCCGGCAAGCGGTAGATGCCCGGTCGCGAGAGCGCGGCACGGAAGCGCTTGCCTGCAGATTCGGTCGGAAGTTCGGCGGCAACGAGATATGGCAAAGCAGGATACTCCTTCAGGCAGCGAGATGGTCGCCGCGCGCGGCAAGCGGCACCCAGACGAGGTCTTCGGGGCCGGTATAGTTGGCGGACGGACGGATGATCTTGTTGTCCTGGCGCTGCTCGATGACATGCGCCGCCCAACCGCTGGTGCGCGCGATGACGAACAGCGGCGTGAACATCGCGGTCGGCACGCCCATCAGATTGTATGAGACAGCCGAAAACCAGTCGAGGTTCGGGAACATCTGCTTGGCGTCCCACATCACCTCCTCGATGCGTGCAGCAACGGCGAACTGACGCTGGGCGCCAGCCTCGTCGGCGAGCGCCTTCGCGACGCGCTTGATGACGACGTTGCGCGGATCGGCCACGGTATAGACGGGGTGGCCGAAACCGATCACGACCTCCTTGGCCTCGACGCGGCGACGGATGTCGGCTTCCGCCTCGTCGGGGGTCGCGTACCGCTTCTGGATTTCATAGGCGACTTCGTTCGCGCCGCCATGCTTGGGACCACGCAAGGCGCCGATCGCGCCGGCGACGGCTGAATACATGTCCGACCCGGTGCCGGCGATCACGCGGGCGGTGAAGGTCGAGGCGTTGAACTCATGCTCGGCATAGAGGATGAGCGAGATGTGCATGGCTCTCACGAAGCTGTCGGGCGGAGCTTGCCCATGCAGCAGATGGAGGAAATGGCCGCCGATGCTGTCGTCGACAGTCTCCACCTCGATACGGCGGCCGTGGTGGGCGAAGTGAAACCAGTAAAGCAGGATGGATCCGAGCGAGGCAATCAGCCGGTCGGCGATGTCGCGCGCATCGGCGACGTTGTGATCGTGGGTTTCGGGCAGGACGCAGCCCAGCGCCGACACGCCTGAGCGCAGGACGTCCATTGGATGCGCCGCAGCCGGGATCGCTTCCAGAGCCTCCTTCACCGAGCGCGGCAGGCCGCGCAGGCCACGCAACTTCTTCTTGTAGGACGCGAGTTGCGCCGCGGTCGGCAGCGTACCGTGGATCAGCAGGTGGGCGATTTCCTCGAACTCGCTCGTCTCGGCGAAGTCGAGAATGTCGTAGCCGCGATAATGCAGGTCATTGCCGGTACGGCCGACGGTGCATAGCGCGGTGTTGCCGGCGGTCACGCCCGAGAGCGCGACCGATTTCTTCGGCTTGAAGGTGGAAACGTCGATCATCGGCTTGGCTTTCCTCTCAGAAACTGTCGGCGGGGACGTGGACATGACCGTCCATCAGCATCCGCGCGCTGCGGCTCATGACCGCCTTGGTGATGATCCATTGGCCGTCGGCCTGACGCGCCTCGGCGCCGACACGCAGGGCGCCGGAGGGATGACCGAAGCGGATTGATGTCCGCTCGCCGCCTCCCGCGGCCTCGTTGACCAGCGTGCCCGGCACCGCCGCTGCGGCTGCGATGGCGACGGAGGCGGTGCCCATCATCGCGTGGTGGAGCTTGCCCATCGACAGCGCGCGGACAAGCAGGTCGACCTCGCCGGCCATCACTTCCCGGCCGCTCGACGTGCGATGATCGATGGGCGAGGCGACGAAGGCGATGGCCGGCACCCGCGCCGTCTTGACGATCCCCATCGCCTCCGCGCCGGCGGTGCGCAGCGCCTCGAAGCGGGAGAGCGCGTCCACGTCGCCATTGATCGCGTCGCGAAGCTCGGCACCTATGTAACCCAGATCTTCTGCCTGGACGAAGACGGTCGGAATGCCGGCGTGGATGAGAGTCGCCCGGATCATCCCGCCCGGCACGACGTCGTGATCAACCTTCAAGGTATCGACCAGATGGCCGGTCGGGAACAGCGCGTCCGACGCACCGGCGGGATCGACGAACTCCAGCACGATCTCCGCAGCCGGAAAGGCAACGCCATCGAGCTCGAAATCACCCATCTCGACGACCTGTCCCTCCGCGATGGGCACATGGGCGACGATCGTCTTGCCGATGTTGGCCTGCCAGATGCGGACCGTGCACAGGCCGTCGACCACTCGGGCCGCATCGACATAGCCGCCGGCAATCGCGAAGGCCCCGACGGCGGTCGACAGGTTCCCGCAATTGCTCGACCAGTCGAGCGCACCGCTGTCGATCGCGATCTGTCCATAGAGGTAATCGACGTCATGGCCCGCCCGCGTCGCCGGCGAGACGATCACGCATTTGGACGTGCTGGATGTGGCACCGCCCATGCCGTCGATATGCGCGCCATACGGGTCAGGGCTGCCCATCACGCGGCGGAACAGCCGGTCGCGTGCGTCGCCCGGAGTCTGTGTGCGCTCGGGCAGGTCTTCAAGCCGGAAGAACACGCCCTTGCTGGTGCCGCCGCGCATATAGACGGCCGGAATGCGGACCTGCGGCGTCATGCCGCGGCACTCGACGCGAGGAAGTCCTGCGCGAAGCGTTGCAGGACGCCGCCCGCCTCGTAGATCGACACCTCTTCAGCGGTATCGAGGCGGCATAGCACCGCCACCTCCGTCCTCAACCCGTCGGCGCGATGGATGATGAGCTTCAGTTCGGCACGCGCATCTGGCGTGCCCACCACATCGAAAGTCTCGGTGCCGTTCAGCTTGAGGTTGAGGCGGGTAGAGCCGGCCAGAAACTCCAGCGGCAGCACGCCCATGCCGATGAGGTTGGTACGGTGGATACGCTCGAACCCCTCGGCGACGATCGCCTCGACCCCCGCGAGCCGGACCCCCTTCGCGGCCCAGTCGCGCGACGATCCCTGGCCGTAGTCGGCACCGGCGATGATGATGAGCGGTTGCCGGCGACCGAGATAGGTTTCGATCGCCTCCCACATGCGAACGACGGCGCCGTCCGGCTCCAGCCGTGCGAGGCTACCCTTTTTCACCGCGCCGTCGACCACTGCCATCTCGTTGACGAGCTGGGGGTTGGCGAAGGTCGCACGCATCGCCGTCAAATGATCGCCGCGATGCGTCGCATAGGAGTTATAGTCCTCCTCGGGAACGCCCATCGCGGTCAGATACTCGCCGGCCGCGCTGGTCGGCAGGATCGCGTTGGACGGTGACAGGTGATCGGTGGTGATGTTGTCGGGCAGGATTGCGAGCGGGCGCATTCCCTTGAGCGTGCGCGGACTGGCGGCCAGCGCACCCAGGCCGTCGGTGTCCCAATAGGGCGGCCGGCGGATATAGGTCGATTTCGGGCGCCAGTCGTAGAGCGGGCTGACCGGCCCGCTGCCTTCGAGCACGCGCGTGAACATCGGTTCGTACACGTCGCGGAACTGCTCCGCCTTCACATGGTCTCGCACTATCGCGTCGATCTCGGCATCGCTCGGCCACAGGTCGGCAAGCCGGACCTCGCGGCCATCGGGCGAAACGCCCAGCACGTCCTTCTCGATGTCGAGCCGGATCGTGCCGGCGATCGCGTAGGCCACGACCAAGGGCGGCGAGGCGAGGAACGCCTGTTTGGCATAAGGGTGGATGCGCCCGTCGAAGTTGCGGTTCCCCGACAGGACGGCGATCGTGTAAAGATCGCGGTCGACGATCTCTCGCTGGATGGCAGGGTCGAGCGCGCCCGACATGCCGTTGCAGGTCGTGCAGGCGAAGCCGACGATGCCGAAGCCGAGCTGTTCCAACTCGCGCAGCAGATCGGCCTCCGCCAGATAGAGCGCGGGCACGCGCGAGCCCGGCGCGAAGCTCGTCTTGACCCAGGGCTTGCGCGTCAGCCCGAGCGCGTTGGCCTTCCGGGCCACCAGCCCCGCCGCGACCACGTTGCGCGGGTTCGAGGTGTTGGTGCAACTCGTGATCGCCGCGATAATGACCGCACCATCGGGCATCAGCCCTTCACGCTCCTGCGCGATGGCACGTTCTAGATCCTTCGCCACGCCGCGGTCGTGGAGCGCAGCGGTCGGCAGGCGCCGATGCGGGTTCGAGGGGCCAGCAAGGTTGCGCTCGACGCTGCCAAGGTCGAGCGTCAGCACGCGCTCATATTGCGCGGTGGTCAGCGCGTCTCCCCACAGGCCCGTCTTCTTCGCATAGGTCTCGACCAGCGCCACCTGTTCGGGCGCGCGATTGGTGAGCAGCAGATAGTCGAGCGTCTGACGGTCGATGTAGAACATCGCCGCGGTCGCCCCATATTCCGGACACATGTTGGAAATGGTCGCGCGATCACCGATCGACAGGCTGTTGGCACCGGGGCCGAAGAACTCCAGCCAGGCCCCGACGACGCGCTCCTTGCGAAGGAACTCGGTTAGTGCGAGGACGATGTCGGTCGCGGTGATGCCCTCCTGTCGTCGCCCCGTCAGCTTCACGCCGACGATATCGGGGAGCCGCATCATAGACGGGCGGCCGAGCATGACTGTTTCCGCTTCAAGGCCGCCGACACCCACCGCGATCACGCCCAGCGCGTCGACATGCGGCGTGTGGCTGTCCGTCCCGACGCAGGTATCGGGGAACGCGACACCGTCCCGCACCTGGATCACCGGCGACATCTTCTCCAGATTGATCTGGTGCATGATGCCGTTGCCCGCCGGCACCACGTCGACGTTGTCGAACGCGCGCTTGGTCCATTCGATGAAGTCGAAGCGATCCTCGTTGCGCCGATCCTCGATCGCCCGGTTCTTGGCGAAGGCGTCAGGGTCCACGCCGCCATGTTCCACCGCCAGGCTATGGTCGACGATGAGCTGGGTTGGCACGACGGGATTGACCTTGGCGGGATCGCCGCCCTGGTCGGCGATGGCGTTGCGCAAGCCGGCAAGATCGACCAGCGCGGTCTGCCCGAGGATGTCGTGACAGACGACGCGCGCCGGATACCAGGGGAAGTCAAGATCGCGCCTGCGATCGGCGATCTGGATCAGCGCATCGTTCAACAGCGCGGCATCACATCGTCGAACCAGTTGCTCGGCCAGTACGCGCGACACATAAGGGAGCGTGTCATAAGTGCCGGGGCGGATCGCCTCGATCGCGGCACGCGCATCGAAATAGGTAAAAGCCGTGCCATCGAGCGGCTTCTGGTAGGCACTGTTCATTGGGCCCTCGGGTTCCATTGGGCAAGCCGCGTCGTGATAGACGCGCTTGGACGGGTGAAGGTCGAGAAGGTGAAGCGGCCAGCGGCCACCATGCAGTCGCTTCCTGCGGCATCGCGCCCACTGGCAAAGACGACGATGACGAGACTATCGTCGCTTCGGCTGACGCAGGAAGCCTCGAACACGACCTCGTCCAACTCGGCGCGCAGTTCGATATCGTGGCAACGGTGGAGCGACAGGCTCGCACCGAGGATGTCTCTCGCGCGCGCTGTCGCTGCCGCGAGGATACGTTCTAGAAGGTCGGCACCTTGCGGTTGTGCGGCAAAAAGCATATTCGCATAATCCGCAAACGGCAGCGCTTGCCCAGTACTGAAAGGGCAAAATACTGCGAATTTGAATCGGCAAATCTGCGAAGGTTGCGAATTTTATGGTGGTTGCGCGCAAGGCATTCATGGGAGTCCGGCTGCGGCGCTTGCGTGAGGAGCGCAAGCTGAAGCAGGTCGAGCTTGCCCAGGCGCTCGGTATCTCGCCCAGCTACCTCAATCAGCTCGAACAGAACCAGCGTCCGCTGACCGTTCCAATCCTGTTGAAGCTCAATGCGGCCTTCGGCGTCGACGTGCAGGTCTTCTCGGAGGGCGAGGAGGCCCGCCTGATGACCGACATCCGCGACGCGATCGCCGACGTCCAGGAGGCGGTGTCCGTTGCCGAACTGCGCGAGCTGGCGACGAACATGCCGGCAGTAGGGCGCACGCTCGTCGCGTTGCATCGGCGGTATCGCGATGCTGTCGAGCGCGGCGATGCGATGGCCGCCGAACTGGGTGATGAATGGAGCATCGGGGATCGCGCCCGCCAGCCCTTCGAGCAGGTCCGGGACTTTTTCTACGCGCGCCACAACCATGTCGAGCTGCTGGATGAGGCTGCCGAACGACTTTACCGCGACGCACACCTGAGTCCGCGCACAATCCATGACGGTCTGACGGCATGGTTTAGGGAACGCCATGGCATTACGGTGCTGTCCGACGTTGCAACCGCGCCACGCCGCTTCGACCCCGCAGCGCGGGCCCTCACGCTGTCTGCTTCGCTCACGCCGGGCCAGCGTGCGTTCCAGATGGCGACGCAGCTCGCCTTTCTCGAACTGCACGACGTGATCGACGACCTTGCCGACGATCCGGTCCTCGCGGACGAGGAAGCCCGCCGCCTCGGACGCATCGGCCTGGCCAACTATTTCGCAGGGGCGCTGGTCCTGCCCTATGCTGATTTCCTCGCCGCCGCTCAAGCCGAGCGATATGATATCGAACGCCTTGGGCGGCGCTTCGGGGTGGGGTTCGAAACGGTGTGCCACCGCCTGTCGACGCTCCAACGGTCGGGCGCGCGCGGCGTGCCCTTCTTCTTCGTCCGTGTCGACCGCGCGGGCAACATCTCCAAGCGGCAGTCGGCCACGGACTTCCATTTCTCGCGTGTCGGCGGAACCTGCCCGCTCTGGAACGTCTACGAGGCGTTCGCCCAGCCAGGACGCGTGCTGCGCCAGGTCGCGCAGATGCCCGACGGGCGCAGTTATCTATGGATCGCGCGAACGGTAGCGAGCGGTCCCGCCGGCTTCGGCGAGCCCGAAAAGGTGTTTGCGATCGGGCTCGGTTGCGACCTGCGCCATGCTGGCCAGCTCGTCTATTCGCGCGGCCTCGATCTTGCCGATCCATCCTTTACGATACCGATCGGGGCCGGGTGCAAGGTATGTGAGCGCCCGGCCTGCCCGCAACGCGCGTTTCCGCCGATCGGGCGGGCACTTACCATCGACGAGAACACCGCTGCCCCGGTACCCTACCCCGTTGCCTGACCCAGGCCGATGGTATCGGCTCGCCTTTCGCGCCATACATCCGCGGGCAGATCATCCGATTGCCGAGCTTGTGGAGCGCCTTGACAAGGCCACGCCCGATACCGCCGGTGATGAAGATGGTGTTGATGGTGAGTTGCATCGGAATTGCTAGGGAAGGAGTCAGGTCGCGACGTTGAAGCGCGGCGCGGAACGGGTTGCGGAAAGCTGGGGGGCAAGTGCGGCGCGGGCGGCTTCGAAGGCGTTCCACAGCTCAACGTTGCGCAGCGCCGGAATCGTGCTGGTCTCGCCCTGATCAAGGCCGGCCAGTGCGGGTGGCCCAAGCGTCTTAGGTCCCAGATCTGTCTGATTCGCCAAAAGGTCGGCGCGTGTCTGGTGATAAAGTAAGCAGATGATGGACCGGTTTTGGGTCGAGCTGCTATTCCTGTGTTCATCGCACGACGACCTGATTTGGTCGTGACCTGCAAGAAGTTCGTGGGACACTCTTACCCTTCCCGGACTTTGTGCCGAAAGGCAGGTAGGCGCTCAAAACCATCAATGGCGCAAAACACCTATATCTTCGTACATACAACGGCATAAATGCCACAAGCGTGTCAAAATTTCCCGCCCCTATTGAGTGCTCGCGGAGATGTCGTTATCGCGAATAGCTCGCATTAACAGAAATGATCCGCTTTCGTAATGACACGTGGCACCATCCGCGCCTGGTATCTCGTCCATAAATGGACCAGCCTGATCTGCACGCTTTTCCTGCTGATGCTGTGCCTCACCGGCCTGCCGCTGATCTTCCACGATGAAATCGACGCGGTGTCGGGCGAGCCGGACCAGTCGGCGGTGGCCGGCGCCCCCTCCTCCAGCGACGGGCCCGGCCTGAAGTCGCTCGACGCGATGCTGGCTAAGGTACTGGCGACCAAACCGGGCGATGTCCCTGTGTTCATGGCGTTCGACAATGAGACGCCGCTGATGACCATAACCACTGCGCCGCGGCCCGACAGCAAGGGGGCCGAGATGACCATCCACGTCCTCAATCGCGCGACGGGGGAGACGACGGGTCAGGAGACAGAGGAAGGTTTGATGCACTTCCTGCTACAGCTCCACACCGACATGTTTTTGGGCCTGCCGGGCATGCTGTTCCTGGGGCTGATGGGCCTCCTGTTCGTCATTGCCTTGGTCTCGGGCACGGTCCTCTACGCGCCCTTCATGCGCAAGCTGGACTTCGGGACGCTACGCGTCAGCCGCAGCAAGCGGCTGCGCCAGATCGACTATCACAATCTGCTCGGCATCGTCGCGCTTGCCTGGATGACCGTCGTGGGTCTCACCGGTGTGATCAACGCTGCCGCCACTCCGCTGCGCCAGATGTGGCAGATGGGTGAGCTTGCCGAGATGACCCAGACGTACAAGGGACAGCCGCCCTTGCCACCTTCACGCTATGGTTCGATCGACAAGGCGATGGCGGAGGTGCGCAAGGCGCGGCCCGGCAACAATCCCCAGTTCATCGCCTTTCCCGGCGGCGCCTTCAGCAGCCGGCATCATTATGCCGTGTTCCTGCAGGGCACGAGCAAGCTGACCGAGCATGTGCTGACACCGGCGCTCGTCGATGCTGAAAAGGGAGTGCTCACCGACATTCGCCAGATGCCCTGGTATATGGTCGCCCTTTCGTATTCTCAGCCGCTGCATTTTGGGGATTACGGGGCCCTGCCGCTCAAGATCCTGTGGGCGATCCTCGACCTCTTCACGCTTTATGTTCTGTGGACCGGGATCCAGCTATGGTTTGGCAAGCGCCGCACCAGTGCCGACGCCCATGTCCGGGAAGTCGAAAGCGGTGGCCTGGTGGTGCCGGCCGAATGACCACGAAATCCAAGACCCGCGCCCGGTCGCTCCGGACGGTGTTCGCCGTTCCGCTGGTGATGGGCGTGCTGAGCCTGATCGGGCTGATGTCGGCGCTCGCGGGCGATGGCTTGGCTGACCGGCTGTCCTGGGCCGCGCTGGCGATGCCGGTGCTGGCCGTCGCCTGGGCGATGCGGCGACGCCGGAGGTAAGGCTGAGGCCATCAAATTCGTTTTAAACAAGGGGATTATCCGTGACGTCGAATTTCACTCGCCTGATGATTGGCATATCGCTCGGCGCCATCGCCGCGCCTGCCTTTGCGCAGGAGAGCGCAGATGACATCATCGTTACCGCACAGAAGCAGAACCAGACGGCGGTGCTGCGCGGCGGCAGCGTCGGCGTGTTCGGCGACAAGACGGCTGAGGACACCCCGTTCAGCATCAAGACCTATAATGAGGCGCTGATCCTCAACCAGCAGCCGCAGACCTTGGGGCAGGTGTTGGAGAACGATCCCTCGGTTCGCACCACAACCGGCTTCGGCATTGCTGGCGAACTGTTCGTCATCCGCGGCTTTGCGCTGAGCGGCGACGATGTCGGCTATGGCGGCCTGTACGGCATCGCGCCGCGCCAGCTAATCGCGCCCGAACTGGCCCAGTCGGTTCAGGTGCTGAACGGCTCCAGTGCGTTCATCAACGGCGCGGCGCCGGGCGGCACCGGCATCGGCGGCAGCGTCAACCTGATGCCCAAGCGCGCCGCGGACCGCGACCTCAATCGCCTGACCCTCAACTATACCGGTCCCGAGCATACCGGCGTCGCCTTCGACGTAAGCCGCCGTTTCGGCGCCAATGACGAATGGGGCGTCCGCATCAACGGCACGGCACGCCGGGGCGAAGTGGCAATCGACGACGAGTTTCGCAGCTCCTATGTGCTGGGCGGCGCGTTCGATTACAATAACGGCCCGCTCCGCCTGTCGCTCGATGTGGTCTATCAACGCGTGAAGGTAGAACATCAGCGCCCCAAGCTGGTGATCCCTGGCGTCATTCCCGCAGTCCCGGACGCCTCGACCAATTATGGCCAGCCCTGGCAGAACACGACGCTACGCGACATCTTCGGACAGTTCCGGGCGGAATATGACATTTCCGACAACGCGATGATTTATGCGGCTTTCGGCGCTCGTGATGGTTCGGAGCGCGGCTTCTATCAGACTGTCAGCGTGACCAACGCTGTGACGGGCGCTGCAATCGTAACCGGATCGTTCATTCCGCGGACGGACAATAACGAGGGGGCTACGGCAGGTATGCGCATCAAGCTCAAGTCCGACTTCTGGACGCATGAGGTCAATTTCGGCGGCTCGATCAACTGGCTGGTGAACCGCAACGCCTATCAATTCTATGCGGCCTCGGCGACGCCGACCAACATCTATGATCCTGTTACCGTGCCCCGCCCCAGTGTGGGCACATTCTCGGGCGGCGATATCGATGACCCTTTCCCTATCACCCGCCAGAAGCTGAGCAGCCTGTTCGCGTCCGACACCATCGGATTCTGGGACGACCGCGTGCTGATTACCGCCGGCCTTCGCCTGCAGACGATCGGGAGCAAAACCTATGCCGCCAATGCCACGCCCGCCGTTCCCGCCGGCGGCCTTGCTGGACAATATAGCAAGGATGTGGTGACCCCGGTATTTGGCCTCATCATCAAGCCGGTGGAAGGGCTGTCACTCTATGCCAACCGAGTGGAGGGGCTGGTGCCCGGTGCGACCGCCGGGGTCAGCGCCAATGCCGGCAGCGGCATCCTGCCGGTGAGCAACGCCGGCGAAGTCCTGCCACCCTTCATCTCCACCCAATATGAGTTTGGCGGCAAGCTGTCGCTGGGCAAGGTCAATGCCGGCCTCGCCCTGTTCCAGATCGACCGCGACATCGCGATCTATACCCTCGATACCGATCGGCCCGGCTTCCTGGTCTATGGCCCCTTCGGCGTTCAGCGCCATCGCGGCATAGAACTGAGCATCGACGCCGAGCCTGTCGACGGCCTGCGCATCATCGCCGGCGGGTCGATCATCGACGCAAAACTGCGGAGAACCCAGGGCGGTGTGAACGAAGGCAACAAGCCGACGGGCGTTCCCGAATATCTGCTCAACGCCAACGTCGAGTGGGATGTGCCATTCATTCCGGCGCTCACCCTTACGGGCCGGGTGGTGAATACCGGCAAGCAGGCAGCGAACCTCACCAACACGCTGTTCTTGCCGAACTGGACTCGTTTCGACCTTGGCGTCCGTTATGTTGCACTGATTGGCGACAACCCGCTCACCCTGCGCGCAGGCGTCGATAATGTCGCCAACAAGCGCTACTGGTCGTCGGCGTTCGACAGCTTCCGGCCCGATCTTCAACAAGGTGCGCCCCGCACGTTCAAGGCGTCTGCCTCGATCGACTTTTAGTGCAAGCAAAGGGCAGGCGGCATCCGAGTGTTGTCCTGCCTTTCACCAGCGGATAGCACGGCGCAGTTCCGGTGCTTTCCGGCAGGGTAGGTTCTTTGTGCATTCACCTGCGTCTGGTGAACAACCGGCATGGGCGCCATGCCGATGGCTCGTTTCGAACAGCATGGTCGGCAGCTTTCTGCGGGACCGGATAGGACCAATTCGAAGTATCGGCATTTGCCCGCCATATGTCCAATCGGAAAGTCATTCAACATATGGCGAAACGCTCAAATCATTGGCTTGCCGCCTGTCACCGCGACGGTGGCGCCGGAGATGTAGCTTGCTTCGTCGCTGGCGAGCAGGACATACGGCGGCGCGAGTTCCGCGGGTTGGGCGGCCCGGCCCAAGGGATAATTCTCGCCGAAATGTTTTACGTCTTCGGGTGGCATTGTGGAGGGGATCAGCGGCGTCCACACTGGTCCAGGAGCGACGCAGTTCACACGGATCTTCCTGTCAGCCAGCATTTGTGCCAGCCCGGCGGTGAAGTTCTGGATTGCACCCTTTGTGGTGGCATATGGCAATAGCGTCGGATTGGGTTTGTCCGAATTGATCGACGCTGTATTGATGATCGCGGCACCTTCCCGCATATGGGGAAGCGCAGCCTTTGCTAGATAGAACATCGCGTGAATGTTGGTCGCGAAAGTCTTTTCCCATTCCTCATCCAAAATGTCCTCGAGGTTCTCAAACGACATCTGGTGCGCTGCGTTGTTGACTAGAATGTCTATTTTGTTGAACGCATCGACAGCGCTCGTGATGACTTTCCGACAATGATTTGCATCGCTGATATCACCTGCTACGAGCTCGCAGCGTCGACCGGCCTTCTCAAACTAACGATGCCGTGTTCTTTGCGTCCTCATGCTCGCAAAGGTAAGAAATAAGCACATCGGCGCCTTCCCGTGCGAAGGCGATGGCAACCGCACGCCCGATGCCGCTGTCACCTCCGGTGATGACCGCGCATTTACCTGCGAGCCGCCCCGATCCCCGATAGCTCTTCTCGCCGTGATCGGGCGGCGGCGACATCTTGTCCGTTATTCCCGGCACTTTCTGCCGTTGTTCGGGATATGGCGGCTCGGGGCGGATTTCGTGTTCTTTACCCATGGCTTTATACCTTGCTTATCTCGGGCTGTTTGGGCTCGGCCATCTTGCGATGCATTTGCGCAAGCAGCGTATCGGGTATGATACCGGCGAAGGTGTCTTGTATCTTGTTCATCAGGCCGCTGACGGTATGTGCCTCGCCTTCCAGCAGCGCAACGTATCCATCTTTGGCGACTTTTGCCGGATCAGCCTTATCATTGCTTTGGCCGACGCTGGTATCTTGCATGTTCGCCCTGTCGAAAAACTCCGTGTCGGTAACGCCGGGCATCAAGCAGGTTATAACGACTTCAGTAGCCTTCAGCTCATTGCGAAGGCCAAAGCAGAAGTAGTCGATGTAACTCTTGGTGCTATTGTACACGAGTTGAAACGATCCCGGGATGTGTCCCGCGATAGATCCTGTCACCAGAATGCGGCCCGCGTTTCGAGAACGCATGCGCTGGCCGATCTGGTGAAGCAGCCAGGTGGTGCCAGTCACGTTCGTGTGGATTACATGGGCGATGTCCTTCCACGCCTGGTCAAGGAATGCATCGCCAAGTCCGTGACCGGCGTTAGCTAGCAACGCGTCCACTGGCCGCTCGCCGATGGCATTCATCAGGCTCTGAAGCCCCTGGGGAGTCGCAAGGTCCGCCTGCAAAGTCTCGGCTGTGGCACCCGCGGACTTCACCGCAGCTTCAACCTCGCCCAGATCGCGATCGGCGACGAGCAACAGATCGCACCCGTCATCAGCAGCCAGCTTGGCCAGTTCGAGCCCGATGCCGCTCGAGGCGCCCGTCACGACCACGAAACCGCTTAGCTTGTCGATCTTCATCATGCCGCCTTCTCCAATCCAGGCTTGAGAACTACCTTCGTCCAGGTGTCCTGTTCCTCCTTGAAGTTCTTGTAGCCCCGCGGCGCTTCACTGAGCGGCAGGCGATGACTGATAAGGAAGGTGGTATCGAGTGTGCCATCCTCGATCTTGGCCAGCAGACTCTTGGTGTACTTCTGAACGTGGGTTTGACCGCCGCGGATCTGCAGCCCCTTCTCCATCATTGCCCCAAGCGGCCACTTGTCGACCATGCCGCCGTAGACTCCAGGGATGGAAACCTTGCCGCCGAATCGCACCGCCAGGATCGCCTGTTTGAGCGCGCTCGCCCGGTCGGCGCCGATACCTACCTTCTGCTTTACGACATCGATCATGTTGTCGACCGCGAAGCCGTGAGATTCCATGCCGACAGCATCGATAACTGAATCGACACCGATCCCACCAGACATCTCCATCAGCGCCTCGCGAACATTGCTGGTCCGGAAGTTGATGATCTCGGCACCAAGCTTTCGGGCCAGTTCGAGGCGGTGTGGGTAGTGATCGATTGCGATGACCTTGGCCGCGCCCATTACGATTGCTGACTGGATCGCGAACAAACCTACCGGCCCGCATCCCCATACTGCCACGGTATCATCAGGCTGAATGTCGGCGTTCTCCGCCCCCATCCACCCGGTCGGCAGGATGTCGGACAGGAAAAGTACCTTCTCATCCTCCAAATGGTCGGGAACGACTATCGGCCCGACGTCAGAGAATGGCACGCGGACATATTCTGCTTGGCCGCCGGAGTATCCTCCGGTGAGATGCGAATAGCCGAACAAGCCGCTCATAGGCTGGCCATAGAGCGTGGCCGACATGTCCTGCTTCTCGGCAGGGTTGGAATTGTCGCAAGCAGAGTACTGCTGCATCTTGCAATGGAAGCAGCCACCGCACGCGATAGTGAACGGCACGACAACGCGCTGCCCCTTTCTCAGGGTCGAGTCCTTGCCCGTGTCCACGACTTCGCCCATGAATTCGTGGCCCAGTACGTCACCGGGCTTCACACCCGGAATGACGCCGTCATACAGGTGAAGGTCTGAGCCACAAATCGCGGTGCTGGTGATCTTGATAATGGCGTCGCGCGGATTGATGATTTCGGGATCATCGACCGTATCGATGCGCACATCCTTGGCGCCATGCCAGGTCAAGGCTTTCATGCCGCCCTCTCCTGCTTGGCGGCGCGGGTCTGCGCGGCGGTGCGGGCGGACGTGGCAATCTCGCCTGCCTCCATCAGCATCTTCAAGCGCTTCAGATCATGACGCGCCTGGATTTCAGGTTCACGCAGAGCCAATTTGGCGACCGCGCGGCCCGCTTCGCCTAGCGGCGGCTTGTAGGCAATGATCAGGCTGACGCGCGTGCCGCGTTCACCCGGCGCGTCTTCGAAGGTAACCCGGCCTTCAGTATCAATATCGGATTCGTCTACTGAACGCCACGCAATGAGTTTGCCGGGTTCCTCGCGCGCCACCTGTGTCTTTACTGCCATCGTACGGCCTGCAGGCGCTTTGATGTACCAGGTCGCCGATCCCGCCACAACGTCATCGACTTCGATGCGTTCGAGATTTTCCATGAATTGAGCCAGGTTAGTGAAATCCCGCCAGAAGGTGAACAGTTCGGCACGAGGCTTGCGAATGGTGACTGTTCGGCCAACGACAGAGTAATCACCGAACCCTCGCCGAGCCGTGAAACCCGGGGCGTCATCAGACGGACGACGTTTGCCGCTTTTCAACGAAAGTATTGAACCAAGCGCGACGCCTGCTACGGCTATTCCTATTCCTAGCGCTGTTCCGGCGGCGCTTTTGTTTCGATACATTGCGATCTCCTTTTAATTTCTGCATTGAATTTCGCAAAAGTTCAGTTGCTCGGCATCCACGCCATTATCTTTTGGCCGTGCGAGACGCTATTCATCGCTCACCGAACATTTGTTGCTGGCCTAATTTATCCGAGAGAAAGAGTGCTTCGGTCGTATCGACCATTTCATCCGTGATTGCTCTCTTGCTCGCTCTTACAATTCAAAGTTCGGCCCGGATGTGAAGTTCCGAAATGAACGATGACGGGATGTGTAAGATCGTTGTCCGGTTGTGAAAGTGAGATGGGTCGTCGCCGGATCGATCAGCTGGAGCGCAGCGCCTGCTGTCATAAGCCGCCTAAGCAGTAATGGTCGCCTATCGCTTTGTTCGGCGGCTGAACGAAGTCGGCGGGCCATGACTGTCGCTGGCGATGATGCCTGCTAATGCGGTTTGCAGCCTGCAGCATGGGCCACACTTTTGGCATCCCAACCAACGCTGCAAGCCAACGCCGGACGCCGACGACTCCCGCCAGCATTATGAATTCATTTGTGACTTTCGGTCAGTCTTGTTGAGCAGCTGGTCACATGATTGCAATCTTGGCAACGGTCCTTAGCTGCCATGATCTGTGCCTCGATCGGGCCATCCATCGCGTGAGATCCTGCAGTCCATCGGCTCTTTGGTCTTCGGCGCCATAAAAGCGGCACCGCCCCGTCGGAAGAGCGGCGCCATAACTCCCACGACGCTTTTATTTGCTGGCACCTGTCCCAGGCTCCGTTGTCTTGGGCGGCTTGCCGTCCTCGATCCGGCCCTCATTGCGCAATTCGCGCCCTTCTTCGGCCTTCTTCTGACTTTCTGGCGACTTGCCGTGCTCGTTCAATTCTTCCTTAACGTAGCCGGCTGCTTCCTTGGCCTTCCCTTCAATACTCATAACCCAAACTCCTTTTAAAGATGAGGTTATAAGAAGAATGAAACCGGCAATGAGGAGTTCCTAAGCCGCATTCGAACAACTGCTATGATAAAAGTTATAGCGGGGAGCCGTACGCCCGATCGCCGGTTCAAATCGACATTAATACAAGCCCGAATGATCGCGGCTTCGGGAGTGCGTCAATGCGTATCGCGATCATCGCTCATCTCAAGTACGCAATCTCAGAGCCCTTCGCCGGCGGCCTCGAGATGCACACGCACATGCTGGCGCGCTCGCTGCGACAGCGCGGTCATGCCGTCACGCTCTTCGCCTCCCTCTCATCTGACGCGGTGCTTGGGGTCGAAGCGATCTGCGAGCAGACATCGTTGCTTGAGACCGGCATAGCGGAGGCAAACGACGTCGTCTTTTTCCGTGAGCATCATGCCTATCTGCGCCTGATGACTGAACTGCGCAGCCGCAATTTTGAGGTCATCCATAACAATTCGCTGCACTACCTGCCGGTCAGTATGGCTGACACGCTCGCCGCGCCAATGGTCACAACCCTTCACACGCCGCCGTTCTGCTGGCTGGAGAGCGGCATCCGCCTCAATCGAAGCCGGATGCACTATGTTGCTGTATCGGACGCAACGGCCCGCATGTGGTCGCATGTCGTAAAGACCGACGAGGTCATCCCCAACGGCATCGACCTTGCCCATTTCCCTTTTCGTTCAGTTCCTGAGTGCGAACCCTATCTTGTCTGGTACGGACGCATCGTCCCGGAAAAAGGGCTGGATTTCGCGATCGACGCGGCCCGGCGCACGGGCTTGCCACTGCGTATCGCTGGCCCCGTTTCCGATCCGGGCTACTTCAAGGAGAAAATCTCGCCGCGCCTTGGGGAGCATGCTGTCTATGTCGGGCATCTCGATCATGGCGCGCTGGCGCGGCTGGTGGGGGGAGCGGTTGCGGCGCTGTGCACGCCGCGCTGGGAAGAGCCCTACGGTCTGGTCGTCGCCGAGGCGCTCGCCTGCGGCACACCTGTCGCGGCCTTCCGGCGCGGCGGCGTGCCCGCGCTGCTCGACGAGCACTGCGGCGCGCTCGCGGAACCGGATAATGTCGATGCGCTTGCGGCGGCCGCACGCATTGCCGCGACGCGCCATCGCGCGGCTTGCCGCGCGCGCGCGGAGCGGCATTGCAACGCGCAGACGATGGTCGATGCCTACGAGGCGCTCTATCGAAAGCTCGCCGCGCCCCAACCAGCGCTGCATCCGGTCGAGCGGGCGCCCGTAGCGATGGCGAGCGTCGCGTGACCCGCCCCTTCTGCGTGTGCGTGCCAGCCCGCAACGAAGCGAAGCGGATCGCGACCCTTATCGAGGCGCTGGGCAGTCAGCAGGTCGGGCGCCCGGTTCGGATCGCACTGCTTGTCAACAATAGCGACGACGGCACTGCGGCGATCGCGCGTTCGGCGGCCGAGCGCACATGCGACCGTGTCATGCTGCGCGTCGAGGAATGCGCATTCCCGGCACGCGCGGCGCATGCCGGTTCGGCGCGCCGCGCGGCCATGGCTATGGGTGTGCACTGGCTCGGTACGTACCAGGGCCTGCTGATTGCGACCGACGCAGACTGCAGGCCTCCGACTGACTGGATTTCCACCAATCTCGCCGCTGCGCGGGCTGGTCACGTCGTCGGCGGGGCGATCATACTCGATGAGCTCGAACCCGTTGCCACCGAGCTGCTCGCGGTCCGCGCCAGACTAGACGCTTATTGGCAGGCAGTGCGGGAAATCGAGGATAGGCTGGACCCGCTGACCTGGGACCCGCCGCCACGTCATGGCGACAATACCGGCGCCAGCCTCGCGCTTGACATCCGCCTCTATCTGCGTGCGGGCGGCGTGCCTTGTATCGCGACCGGCGAAGACAGAGCGCTCGTCGCAAATGCGATCGGAGCGGGCGGCCAACTCGTGCACCCCCCATCCGTCTGGACCCGTACCTCCGCTCGGAATGTCGGCCGCGCGGCGGGTGGCATGGCCGAAGATATGCGCCGCTGGCAATATTTGGCCGGGTCTGGCCAGGCGCTGCTCGTCCCTGATCTTCGTCACTGGCGCCAACGGGCGCTGTGGCGGCGCGCCTGGCGGGAGGCGCATGGTGATGCCGCGGTCCCGGCGGCCGAGGCCGCGCTCGATCCGATGCCGAACGATATGGCTCTCGACTGGAAGCGCGCGGCATGACCCGCCCGATCGGCTATTATGTGCACCACCATGGCGACGGCCACCGCCAGCGCGCGCTTGCGATCGCAACGAAATTGGGCACAGGGATCACACTGCTTGGCACCGGCCTTGGCGGTCGAACCGGCGCTACTGAAGCGATCGACCTTCCCGACGACCGGATCGAGGAGAGTTTTGCCGGCAACGATTGCTCCGGTAAAGCGCGGGGCGAGCGTCCGAGCGCGTTGCACTATGCACCGACCGATCATGACGGCGTACGCCGCCGTACCGCCGCAATAGCCACTTGGATCGCTGAGGCGCGGCCCCGGCTGATGGTTGTCGATGTATCGGTCGAGATCGCGATGCTTGCGCGTCTTTGTTCGGTCCCCACAGTTTATGTGCGCCTGAGCGGGTCACGCAGCGACCGCCCGCACATGGATGCGTTCGCCAGTGCCTGCGGCTTGCTGGCTCCGTTCCATGCCGCACTCGAGGATCCCGCGACTCCGTGCGAGATTCTTGCCAAGACCTTCCATGCTCCAGGGGTCGTTGGGACAACGATGGCTGTGCGCGTCGAGGAAAACCTCGTTCTGGTTGTGCTGGGCCGAGGAGGCGGCGCTTCTGACGGCGAGCGTTGGGCGGACGCGGCGCGCGCGGCGCCCGCCTACCGCTGGGAGGTGCTCGGGGTCTGCAGCGTGCCTGCAGACCTGCCGCCCAACCTTCGCCTGCGTGGCTGGCTCGATAATGCCGTCGACGCTATCGCAGGCGCCGGCCTGGTCGTCGGCGCGGCGGGCGATGGTCTGGTAAGCGCCGTACTGGCCCACCGGCGTCCTTTTGTGTGTCTGCCCGAAGACCGGCCGTTCGGCGAGCAGCAATCGAAGGCGCAGCGTCTCGCTGCACTCGGCGCGGCGGTAGTCGCCTGGACTTGGCCGTCGCGTTCCGATTGGCCCGCTCTGCTGGCCCGCGCATTCGCGCAGCGCCAGAAGGACTGGCCTGCCGCGCTCGACACCCCGCACGGCGCCGGGCGGGTTGCCGAGTGGCTTGCGTCGCTACCCCACGAGACCGGGCAAAAATTCGGATGAACATGCGCACAAATCCCGAACCGCAGAGCGCCGACAACGTGGCGATCAGGCTGGCTGAGCTAGGTGAGCGTTACGACGCTGCGCCGCGCTTTCCGATCGAAAGCCTGCGCATCTTGCGTGAGACTGGCCTTCATCGGCGGTTCGCTCCGGAAGCGGCAGGCGGTGAAGCATTCATGGAGAATGATGCCGCCGGCACCGCAATGGTGCGCGCATTACGCGAGGTCGGTCGCGGAGATCTGAGCGTTGGGCGGCTATACGAGGGCCATGTGAACGCGCTCGCGCTGTTCGGGTGGTACGCGACAGGCTGCCAACTTGATTGGCTGGATCACGCGCTCGATCGCGGCGCGTGGTTTGGCGTGTGGGCGACCGAGGCCCCGCCCGGCGTGCGTATCGAGCCTGGCGATCCGCCAAGGCTGCACGGCGCCAAGGTCTTCGCGAGCGGCGCGGGCGGGCTAGATTTCGCGCTCGTTACCGCCGTCGCACCCGATGGTGACCGCCGCCTCGTAATTGTTCCAGCAGACGATGCAGCACGTGCTGACCTCAGCGACTGGCGGGTGCGCGGTATGCGTTCCAGCGTCAGCGGGCGCTATGATGTGGCGGGCTTGGCAATTGATCCGACGATGCTGCTGGGGCAGCCCGGCGACTACGACCGCGAGCCGCGCTTCACTGCCGGCGCCTGGCGGTTCTGCGCGGTACAGCTAGGCGGGATCGAGGCCCTGCTCGCGGAGACCCGCGAGGTCATGCGGGACATGGCCCGTGCCGATCCGGTTCAGCGCGGCCGCTTCGCTGACGCTGTCGTTGCGATGCGCAGCGCCGGCTTCTGGGTCGCTGAAGCCGCACGACGGCTCGGTAACGGGGATCCCGATGCGGTGGACATCGCCCGCCTGACGCGCGGCGTGGTCGAGCAGGCCGGACTAACCGCAATGGATGCCGCCGCGCGGCTTCTCGGTACGCGCAGCGCGTTCGACGGCGAGCGCGCCGACAAGATCATTCGCGACCTCTCGCTCTATCTGCGCCAAGCGGGTCCGGACCATGCGCGTGACGAGGCGGCCAAAACCCTGCTGGAGCGCGATCCGTGGGCTGCAGGCGACCGACTGTGGTGAGGACGGGACCACTGTTGGCGAGTCGCTGGCGCCGTGCGCGATGGCTCGTCGTCGCCCCGCACCCCGATGACGAGACGCTGGGGGCCGGGGCGCTGATCGCCCATGCCGCCGCCGGGAGACGGCTGGCCGCAGTAGTCTATCTGACTGACGGGACCGGTTCGCATCCGCCCGGAACTCCGCGTCTTGCGATCATCCGCCGGGACGAGGCCCGTACGGCCCTGCGGCGGCTTGGCGCAGGCGACACGCGCATCACCTGGCTGAACTGGCCCGACGCACATCCACATGCTCTCGGCAGCACCGCGTTCGGTAGGGACGCGCGTCGTCTATCAGCGGAATTGCGACGCCGGCGGGTCGAGGCGATCGCCGTGACCGATGCCAGCGAGGACCATTGCGACCATGTAGCGGCCTTCGGGCTCGCAATGGCGGCCATCCGCCATGCACGGCGCCGGATCGCACTGTTCGCCTATCACGTGTGGAGCCCGACCGATCGTCAGCGGCATTACCTGCGGACACCGCCGATGCTGGCCGGCCAACGGCGGCATGCGCTCCGCGCCCATCGCAGCCAGCTCACGAGCCGGTTGGGCGACGGCTTTCGATTGCCCCGTGCGCGGCTGGCGATGCCGTCCTTTGACCTGCTGGCACTGTGCGAGACGGGGCGATGAGCGACCGCAGCCTCGACGCCGCCTATTTCGAAGGCATCTTCGAGTCCGACGACGATCCCTGGCAGCTCGCGTCGAGCGCCTATGAGCGTGCCAAGTTCAACCAAACGATCGCCGTGCTTGGCAATCGCCGCTATCGCCGCGCAATCGAGATCGGTTGCGCACACGGTGTCCTCACCGCCCGGCTTGTTACCCGTTGCGACACGCTGCTCGCCGTCGACATCAGCGCCGCTGCAATTGACAAAGCACGCGCGCGCTTGGGAACGCGGCCAGGCTTGATGCTTGAGCGCATGGCGTTTCCCGGCGAAGCCCCCGAGCACCGCGAGTTTGATCTCGCCGTGCTGTCGGAGGTTGCCTATTATTGGAGCGATGCGGATCTCAAGCGGTCTGCTCGATGGCTCGCCGCAAATGTCGCTGCTGGCGGACATATCGTGCTCGTCCACTATATCGGCGAGACCGACTATCCGCAGAGCGGCGATCGCGCAGTTGAACTCCTGAAAGACGCGCTTGGCGAAGTGATCGTCGAGGAATGCAGCGGGCGCCACGCGCGCTATCGACTAGACCTCTGGCGACGGCTCTGACCATGCTTTCTGTACTCACCATTGTGCGTAATCGCGAGGCACATCTGGCCCAGCTTGTCGAAGGTCTTCGCCGCAGCGCGCACCAGCCGGACGAACTGGTGATCGTCGACATGAGCGATACGCCTGTAGCGCGTCCCGCTGCGGCCTTTCCGATCAGAATTGAAAGGTTCGAAACGAGCGGCCTGCCGCTTGCCGCCGCCCGCAATCGCGCCAGCGCCTTCGCACGAGGGGACCAGTTGCTGTTTCTCGACGTCGACTGCATCGCCATGCACGATTGCCTCGGACGTCTCGCGGCGACGCTCGATGCCCATGACGCTCTACTCTGCGCAGATGTGCGCTATCTCGGGCCCAGCGGCGCACGAAAAAGCTGGGGGGAGGAAGAATTGCTCGCGACCGGCGCCGCGCATCCGGTAAGAAGATTCCCGGTGGAAGGTTTGCGTGAGGAGCCCGATGCCGGCCTCTTCTGGTCGCTAGCCTTCGCGATCCGCCGGGCGCGGTTCGAGGCACTTGGCGGGTTCGACGAGACGTTTACCGGCTACGGCGCCGAGGATACCGATTTTGGCTATCGCGCACGTGCGGCGGGCCTGCCGCTGATATTCGTCGGCGGCGCGATCGCCTGCCATCAATACCATGACACTCACGATCCGCCGATCCAGCATCTCGGCGACATCGTCGCCAATGCACGGCGGTTCCATGCGCGGTGGCGGAGGTGGCCCATGCGCGGATGGCTCGATCAATTCGAAGCGATGGGACTTATCGGCTGGCGCGAGGGCGCCCCGGTCATAGTGCGGCAGCCGACTGCGGAAGAACGCTGCGCGACGCGCTCGATCTGGCCGCAGACATCGACAGAGAGCGCCGATATGCTAACCTCTGGCGCGGAGTGATAAACCCGCAGCAAATCAAGTGCGGCGGCATCGCCGCTTTTCGTGTAAAGGCGTCGGAAGCATGCGAGGCGACATGCGGTGCCGACCGAAGCGCAGGGAGCGATACTGCAATTGGCGGACCACTCAACACCGACATTCTGCGAGGAGCAACATTTGACAGGCACCGAACCTGCAAGACGGTCCCGCTCCATGCGTGAACGGGTCGCCGCATTCGACTGGTCGGCGACGCCCCTTGGTCCTCGCGCCCAATGGCCCTCGGAACTTGAGATTGCCGTTGGCCAGATGCTCGACTCCAGTTTCCCAAAGGCAATCGTCTGGGGGCCTGAATTCACGACCATTCACAATGACGCTTTCCTGCCCATCCTCGGCCAAAAGCCCTCGGCGCTTGGCCGGTCGTTCGCTGATATCTGGGCAGAGGTGTGGGACACAATTGGGCCTATCCTCAAGCGTGCCTATTGCGGAGAGCCTACCTATATCGAAGATTTTCCGCTGACGATCGACCGATCCGGCCGGGGTGAGCGGGTATGGTTCACCTTTTGCTACAGTCCGTTGCGGTTAGCTGACGGCACGGTCGCAGGAATGCTCGACACAGTGGTGGAGACGACTGAGAAAGTTCGCGCCCAGGAGGAGCTGGCACTGGTCAACCAGGAACTCGGCCATCGACTGAAGAATACGATGTCATTGGTGCAGGCGATCGCATCACGGACTCTACGCGAGGCGGCCGAACCCGATGCGATGGAAGCGTTCAATGCCAGGATCGGCGCACTCGGGCACGCGCACGAAATTCTCCTCAAGGCTGACTGGTCCGCCGCATCGTTAGAGCAGGTGATCCGGGCATCAATCGAGCCGCACGATGCGCTTGATCAGGTCCGTGCCGAGGGCGCCGATATGAAGATAAACCCACGCGCCGCAGTGTCGTTGTCACTCATGATCCATGAGCTTGCGACGAACGCGGTCAAATATGGCGCGCTTTCCGTGCCTTCGGGAAAGGTTCGCGCGGCCTGGAACTTCGATGAGAACACTCTGCATTTCAGCTGGTGCGAAACTGACGGTCCCCTGGTCATCGACCCCACCGGCCAAGGCTTTGGCTCACGTCTCATCGACATCGGCCTTGGTCGCAAAAGTATCGTTGATCACCGGTTCGAATCCAGCGGACTGAAACTCGAAATACGTGCGCCCCTTCACGACCTTACCTGAGATCCAGTCGCAAATCGGAGCCTGCCAAAAATATCTTATGAATCTGATGCTTGGCGCGCAGCAGCGTCGGCCGCTGCAACAAGACTTTCGCCGGTTTGCCGGGCCGCTTCAATGGTCAGCGTGATCGCGATGCCATCAGGCCCGTCCAGCACGACATGTCCTTCTTCAACGCTGGCAACACCCGGACTATCAAACGGCTGGGTCGTACGAGGATCGGACATGACGAGCATCCTTTCATTTCATTCGGAAGGGGCGAGATAGAGATAGTGGGGGTCAAAATCGCCGCGCTTGGCAAGCGCCGGCGCATCGATGATTTCAACCAGCGAGGATTTGAAGACGCACAGGTCGGCTTCGCGCAGCTGGCGAATCGCGCGGTTGGTATGGACCGTTGTCAGGCCGCATACCTCGGCAATGTCAGACTGCGTAAGTCCGAGCGCGAAGCGGCGCCCGTCACTCAGCCCAGCGGCTTGCAGACGCGCGTTGGTTTCGCTTAGGAAATGCGCGACGCGCCCTACCGCATCCAGCCGTCCAAGGCGGAACAACCAAGCTCTGTGCAGCGCCGCGTCGAGCATCGTCGAAAACCAGAGTTTTCGCGCGAATTCCTCACGACCTGCAAGAATCACTTGTAATGAATCATGAGGAATAATCGCAACCGTGGCCCCCGTCAGTGTTCCGATGCTGTGGTCTAGACGATGCATTGGATAGGCGTGAAGGTCGACGAATTCACCGGCGACATGGACCGCCACGAGCTGGCGCAGGCCCTTATGGTCGTCGATATACCGCGACATCATGCCTTCCACGAGGAGTGTACTGATCTCAATTGCCTCGCCGGCACGTACCAAGGTGGTGCGCGGCTCAAGTGTTCGGACCTCGCTGATCGCCGATTCAAGCAAGGCGCGTTCCTCGCTGGTGAGTTCCACGCCTCGGCGGTTAGCGAGGAAGCGGTCAGTGAACATGGACGGAGTTGCTCCCCTATGGCCTGTGTCCCTTCAACACATGAAGCAGACAGGTGATCCCGCAAACAGCAGGGTCAATACCTTGCTGTTGCGGGATCAATCGGATTTTCGGCACTCATCTTTGTACATGTTGATATGGCGCGTACCATCGCGGCGTCACTCAGCGGTTATTTAGATAGCGCGTCGAGATCGACCTTGGGTTCGCGGTCCCAGAAGCGTAGCGGCGCCAGCGTATCTACGAACTCGTTGGCATCGGCCTTAGTCTTAAGCGCAACACAGCCCTCGTCGAGATCTTCAGCGAGACCCGCCTTTACGAGCAACGGCTGGGTTTGCTTCGACAGACCGATGAACTTGCAATGGGCGAAGGCATCGGTCACGAAATCCTTCGCAGCCGCGTCCATGGCCAGCATCTGCGCCCCCTCGTCCGAAGCGATTACGGCCACGGCGTCGTAGAGGACGGAAGGCCCGCCATCGATCTTCTGCCGTGCCTCCAGCAGTGTTCCGTCAGAAAGAGTAGCACCGCCGATCTTCGGCGCAACTATCTCACATATGGCATCGGCACGCTCCACCGCCGCGATCAGCGCCTTGACGAGGACGGCATCGGCCCCATCGGTCACGAGTAGGCCAAGCTTGCGTCCGGCAAATTTCTGCGGCCCGTTCTTGATGATGCTCAGCGCGGCGGATGGTGCCAGATCGCCGATCGTGGGCCGTGCCGCCTGCGCTGGCTCGGGTATTTCGATGCCCAGTCCCTGCGCGACCGTCGCGGCGAGACCTTCGTCAATATTCCGAAGGTGGGATACCATTCGCGATCGGATATCTGGCCGCTCTACCTTGGAAAGTTCGAAGACCAAGGCGTCGCCGATATGCTTCTGTTCGATCGGCATCTGGCTCACATAGAATTGGCGAGCCTGGCTATAGTGATCCGCGAAGCTTTCCGGCCGAATGCGTAGCTTGTCGCCATCGGGCGCTTCCTGAAAGCTGCGGAAGCCGCGCTGGGGATCTTCGCGTGGTCCGCCTTGGCCAGGGCCCCAGCTATTGGGCTCATAGTTGGCGCGACCGATAGGATTGCGCATCGCCATATGCCCATCTTGTTGGAAGTGCGCGAAGGGGCATCGCGGCGCGTTGATCGGAATATGCGTAAAATTGGGCGAGCCCAGTCGTTTCAGCTGCGTGTCAAGATACGAGAAGTTGCGACCTTGCAGCAGCGGGTCGTTGGTGAAGTCGATACCGGGGACAATGTTCTGCGTGCAGAAAGCCACCTGCTCGGTCTCCGCGAAGAAATTGTCGACCAACCGATCAAGCACAAGGCGACCGACGATGCGCACCGGAACTTGCTCCTCCGGGATGATCTTGGTCGCGTCGAGCACGTCGAAGTCGAAGCTATCCGCGAATTCCTGGTCGAACAGTTGCACGCCGAGTTCCCATTCCGGGAAGTCGCCTGCCTCGATGGCCGCCCACAGGTCGCGGCGGTGGAAATCGGGATCGGCACCGTTGATCTTGACCGCCTCGTTCCAGGCGACCGATTGTAGCCCGAGTTTGGGCTTCCAATGAAACTTGACGAACGTGGACTTGCCCTCGGCGTCCACGAGGCGGAAGGTATGAACACCAAACCCTTCCATGAAACGGAATGAACGCGGAATGGTGCGATCGGACATGATCCACATCACCATATGCATCGATTCAGGGCTAAGACTGATAAAATCCCAGAAATTGTCGTGGGCGGTCTGAGCCTGGGGGAAAGCACGATCAGGTTCCGGTTTGGCAGCGTGGATGAGGTCCGGGAACTTCATCGCGTCCTGGATGAAAAAGACCGGGATGTTGTTTCCGACGATATCCCAGTTGCCTTCCTTGGTGTACAGCTTGACCGCGAAACCGCGCACGTCGCGAGCAAGGTCCGAGGAACCCTTCGATCCGGCGACCGTCGAGAAGCGCACGAACGCCTCGGTCTTCTCCCCGACGCGCTGAAAAATATCGGCGCGCGTGATGTCGGAGAGACTGTCGGTCAGCTCGAAATAGCCATGCGCACCGTAGCCCCGGGCATGCACCACGCGCTCGGGTATCCGTTCATGATCGAAATGAAAGATCTTCTCGCGGAAATGGAAGTCTTCGAGCAGTGTCGGCCCACGGCTGCCCTGCTTTAGGCTGTTTTGATCATCGCTTACCGGAACGCCCTGCGACGTGGTGAGCACGGCGATATCCTTGTCGACAACCTGGCGAGTTTCACCGCCCTCCCCTTGCGGTTCGGCGAAGCGTCCGGACGGCGCGGCAGCGTCGGCTGGCGATACAGTATCGTCAGCTGGAGATGACTTGGTCTTGCGGGGAGATTTGGCCATTCTACGCTCCTGGTCACTGAAACCCGGGCGACCGCCTTGCGTCCCACCCAGCCCCAATCGAACGTGTCGAGCAGCAGCCGGGTTTCTCAACTTCTCGGCGGATTAACAATTATCGACCTCTTTCCAAGACATGCCGGCGCGCGGACAATGAGGGAGGAGTTCGAGCTTTGGCATTGCCTGACTAGGCTCAGGATTCGTTGATCAGAGCCAGAATATTACGGTGGCGGCTAAGGCGACGGTGGAGAAGAAGGTGGTTGGGCACCTGTCGTAGCGTGTGGCAACCCGCCGCCAGTCCGTCAGGCGGCGGAACATGATCTCGATCCGGTTGCGGCGCTTGTAGCGACGTTTGTCGTATTTTAAATATACGGGTATGACGAAATCTTGCTCGTCAGTTCCCGATGATCAGCTATTCTGCAACACGACCAGAAGACCGACGCGGTATGAGCGTTGGCGCCGCAAGCATCCTGACCGGGCTGCCAGCGGACGGTGGCGTGTCCAACAGTTCGAGCGCCGCTGATGCGATCTGGTCAAACGGTACCCGCATCGTCGTCAGCGGTGTCGGCAAATGACTCACGATCGGAATATCATTGTAACCCACGAGCGATATGTCGCGCGGCACGGCGATCCCCATATTGGTCAGCCTCGAGAGCGCACCGATGGCGGTATTGTCGTTCACCGCGAAGATGGCAGTGGGCCGATGCTCAAGAGCCAAGATCGTCCCGGTCGCCTCGGCACCCGCGTCGATGCTGAAGCTGGATTCCACGATGAGCGATGGATCGACGGCAATTGATGCCTCTTCCAAGGCCTGTCGGTAGCCGGCGAGGCGATCCCGGCTACTCGATGCAAATGAAGGCCCGGCAATGATCGCTATTCGCCGATGGCCAAGATCTATCAGGTGCCGGGTTGCGAGATAGCCACCCAGTCGATCATCGCCGATCGCCGAAGGGCTGTGCCCGTCGGTGCGAAGCACCAATGCATAAGGCACCCCCCGCTCTTTAAGCTTGGTGGGCAAATCGTCGCCCGTCCGTGCCGTGGCGAGTATCAGGCCATCGACCCCGCGCTGTATCAGCGTTTCGGCAGCCCGCTCATCGGCATCGATATTGTCATCGGTCGTGGCGACCAGTGCGATCCGTCCGCTCTTGGCACAAGCCTTGGCGATCGCTTCATACAGCATAGCCATAACCGTGTCTGTCAGACGCGGCACGATCACCCCGATCGCCATCGTCTTGCCCCGCCGCAGACTGGAGGCGGAAATGTCACGGATATAGCCGAGATCGGCGGCGACCTGCCGAACCCGGCGGGCGGTTTCATTATCAGATTGAGGCAGTCGTTCGTCGAGGATGCGCGACACTGTTGATTTGGACACCCCCGCCGCCGCCGCAACCCCGTGCAGCGTAACCCGGCCGCCGCGACCTTCCATATCCTTGCTCACATGCGACTTCACACTTTGTCCTTCTCTTCATCGCAGCAGTAGCTCGCTTCGCACCTTGCAGCAAAATCCGTCTTGACACCAGCAGCGATTCGAAACGATAACGGGAACGTTCCCAATAACGATTTCACCCAGGAGAGTATCATGAGCCTTTATGACCCCGAGCCCAATAAGCGCCCAGCCCCCACGAAGGTGATGGATCTGCGCGGCCTCAACCCTGCCCCCGTCACCGTGTTCGACAGCGAAGGCAAAGTGGATTGGGCCGCCAACGCCGATCTTGCCAAATGGCTGGCCGGCAAGGAGGGCGTAAAGAGCCTTGTCATTCTGGGCCATGCCGGTGAAGGCACTTTCCTCACCACTGAGGAGCAGGTGCGCCTCATCGAAGTGTATGTAGAAGCCATGGACGGCAAGATCCCGGTCATCGCCGGCATCACCGGCGAAGGTACCGAAGTCGCCGCCAAGGAAGCCAAGCGCGCAGCGGATGCGGGCGCCATAGGCGCGCTGGTTTATCCCTCGCATGGCTGGCTGCGTTTTGGCTATCAGGAGGGCGCGCCGCAGGATCGTTACAAGGCGATCTATGAGGAATCGGGCCTCCAGTGCATTCTGTTCCAGTACCCTGACGCCACGAAGGCGACCTACAACCTCAAGACCCAACTAGAACTCGCGGCACAGCCGGGCGTCGTCGCCACCAAGAACGGCGTGCGCAACATGAAGCGTTGGGACACCGAAATTCCGGTCCTCCGCAAGGAATTTCCGGAGTTGCAGATCCTCACCTGTCATGACGAGTACCTGCTGCACACCATGTTCGACGTCGACGGCGCGCTGGTGGGCTACGGTAATATTGCCCCTGAACTGCTGTTCAAGCTGATCGAGGCGGGCAAGGCCAAGGACTACGCCAAGGCCCGCGCCATCCATGACCTGCTGCTCCCGGTGACCAAGAGTGTCTATCATCGCGGATCGCACATGGAAGGCACCGTTGCGCTGAAGATCGCGCTGCGTGCGCGTGGCGTGCTGAAGAACGCCGTCGTCCGGTCGCCCCTGATTGACCTGTCGGCGCAAGCCGAGCAGGAGATCGAAGCCGCGATGAAGGAAGCCGGCATCGTCTGACGCCGCCGCCGGGCGCTTCGGCCGGGGTGAAGGCGATTGAAATGGAAGGAAATCGCTCCATCCCGGCCGTGAGGCTCTGATACAATATCGGCGCGCTTTGCAATCACGCTGGCCGCCTGTTGTCATACCCCACCAGAACAGACGCGCGGTCTTTTCAAGGGCCCGATAAGCGCGCAAATGGGAGAGGCTGAGATGAATGCTTCAATTGCGTCTAATGTGACGGCCAGTCGTGTCTCCGCGACGGCCTCGGCCAGGGATAGCGGCGCGGCGCTGATCGCGCGGCTGGAACGGCTGCCAATAACCCGTCCCGTGCTATGGGCACGCGGCTGCGTCGGCATGGCGACCTTCTTCGACGGTTATACCACGATCGCGCTCGCCTATGCGATGCCGATCCTGGCCAAGGAGTGGAATCTGGCCCCGTCGATGACGGCGGCCATTATTTCGTCCGGCTACTTGGGGCAGTTGATCGGTGCGATCTTCTTCGGCTGGCTGGCTGAACGGATCGGTCGCCTTCCTGTGCTTGCAATCGCGATCGCCGTCTTCGCGGTCATGAGCGCGGCGTGTATTTTCGCCTGGGGACCGCAATCACTGATCCTGTTTCGTTTCCTGCAAGGAATCGGCACGGGCGGCGAAGTCCCTGTCGCTAGCGCCTATGTCAACGAACTCTCCGGCGCCAAGAAACGAGGACGCTTCTTCCTCCTTTACGAACTGCTGTTCCTGGTCGGCCTGACCGCAGCGGGGGCAATCGGCTACACGATGGTGCCGAGCCTTGGCTGGCAGTCCATGTTCATCGTGGGCATGGTGCCCGTCGCACTGGTCATTCCGCTGCGCTTCTTCTTGTCGGAAAGCCCGCGCTGGCTGATCAGCAAGGGGCGTTTCACCGATGCCGACAAGGTGATCCGCCGGCTTGAAGAAAGCGCCCTCCAGGATGGTAAGGCGCTGCCCGAGCCGCGTCCGGCCGCACCAGTGATGGTTCAGCCCAAGCCTGCCGGATCGATCCGCGAGATGTTCGGACCGCTTTATGGGCCCCGCACGCTCCTGCTTTGGGGAATGTGGTTCGGCGCTTACATGATCAACAACGGCCTGCTGACCTGGCTTCCGACCTTGTACCGCACGGTTTTCGACCTGCCGATCGATCAGGCCATCGGCTACGGCTTCGCGATGACCGGGGTCGCGCTGGTGGCATCTTTCATCTGCGCTCTCACGATCGACCGGATCGGCCGCCGCCGCTGGTACACAGGTGCTCTTCTGTTCGCTGCTGTGCCTTTGACCGCGCTCTATCTGCTGGGCGCTTCGACGCCGGTGATGGTCTTCGCGCTGGCGACGCCGGCCTTTGCGGCACTCCAGACGGTCACTTATTCGCTCTACCTCTATTCAGGTGAACTGTATCCGACCCGCCTCCGCTCGATGGGCGCTGGCCTCGGATCGGCATGGCTGCGGGCTGGATCGATCGCTGGGCCGTGGGTAATCGGCCTTGTCATGGCGGGCGGTTCGATCGCGCCTGTCTTCCTCGCCTTTGCAGCGGTCGCGCTATTGACAGGCCTCGCGGTGCTGCGCTGGGCGCCGGAAACGAGCGGCAAGCCCCTGGAAGAACTCTCGCCCTGAGGTTGTCGCCTTCTCAGCCGGCGCATGGCCGCGCCGGCTGCCTTTTCCCGTCATGTTTGGGCACGCGCACGCAGAGGCCGGCCCGATGAGAGGATTTCTATGCCCTTCAGGTTCTTCGCCTGCGCGCTTGCGACGCTGCCCTTCGCGTCCTTCTCGTGCGCCCATGCTCAGATCGCCCCGGCACGGACCGATGCAGGTGCCAATATACAGACTGCGCCTCCGCCTTCCATCGTGATGAAAGGCACATCGGCAAACTATCCCAAACCGCAGGTCCAGTTCCCACAACTCCCTTTGCCCGAAGGCAAGACCCTGTCGGGACCGCTTGCTTCGGTAGGCCGATCGCTCGCTGACAAAGGTGTCCATCTTCGCTTCCTGGTGGTCGATGAATTTGCCGGTAGCGTCAGCGGCGGACAGGATCGCGGCGCCGGCAATTCCTATGCCTTGCCGTTCGGCACCGACATCGACCTCGAACGCATGCTAGGCCTGAAGGGCAGCTTCATCCATCTGTCGATGAACGTCTCGAAAGGCACTTCGCTGTCCGCGGACCATGCCGGCAACGCGATCAGCTTCCAGACGCGCTACAAGGCGTTCCAGAATTTGCGGCTCGCGGCGCTGGCGATCGAGCAGAACCTGCTCGACGGCAAGGTCAACATATCGGGGGGACGCGTGTCGCCGCTGACCTATTTCAACCAGTCCAAAATCTATTGCACCTTTCAGAACAACTCCGTCTGCTTCAATCCGTCGGTCGTGCCCATACAGGACCGGGCGCTTGGTTTCTTCCCTTATGGAACGTGGGGCGGCCGCGTGAAGGTTGCGCCGACGAAAAGCTTTTACGTTCAAGCGGGGCTCTTCGAAGCGAACCCCTCGCTTAATTCGACCAATGGCTTTGACTGGTCCACGCGCGGATCGACAGGGCGCCAGACTGCAGTGGAGGTGGGCTTTCAATCATCGTCGCCGAAAGCGCCCTACCCCTGGCACGTGCGTATTGGGGGCTATCACAATACATCGGACGTCGCCGATCCCTATCTGAACACCAAGGGCCAGCCGCGCCTCGTGGCCGGCGGTACGCCGCTCCAGCATCGCGGTCAGACGGGCTGGTACGTCATGGGCGATGTCGTCGCCGCCCACCTCCATGGCGACGGCAAGCGTCCCGTCACCCTTTTTGGCGGACTGGTCGGATCGACCGCCAACTATGTGCCTTTCACCGGACAGGCGATTGCAGGCGTCATACTGACTGGCCCGCTGGCCGGTCGCCCCCACGACACCCTGGGCCTCGTCGGCAGCTACCTTCGGATAGGAGACCGGCAGGTCGACTATCTTCAGGCTTCGCGAGCGGCTGCGGGCGGCACGGATCGCGTCCGTCGGGGAGAGGCGATCTTCGAGCTCAATTACGGCATGGCGGCCGGGCGCCATGTCCGGATCAGCCCCAATATCCAGTATGTCGTAAACCCGGATAACTTCCTTCGACCGGCCGCCAGGAAACAGTCAGGCGACATTCTAGCCTTCGGTCTGCGCCTGTCCGTAGACATAGCTGGGTTGTTGGGTCTGCCTGGGGAGAAATGACTGTAAAGCGCGGAAGTGGCGCGGCGTCGTGCGTCGCGCCTGCCGTTTCGCCTGTGCATCGGTCGAGCCTGGCGTAGATTGAAATGACGGCTCCTAGCTGAGGCCGCCGTTCGGCAAAGCATTCGCGGATAGACGGTTTTTTCGGTTACCCTCGGTTTTCAGCCCTCCGTTAGGACGGTCTACCAAGCCGAGCAGGAAGGAATATTTTGGAGTTGCGGCTTTAATGGCCTTCGACAACGACGGCAGATCCATCAAACCTGTTATTGCGAATGCGTCGCACTCTTATTATCAGCGCCCTTGAAAAGGGGGGCTCATGATTCGTTACACTGCCTATGCAATCGCTGTCGCTGTCTCTGCGGGACCGTTCTCAACAGCCTTTGCTCAGGACGCTGATGCGAAGGAGAACGACGACATCGTCGTCACCGCGCGTGCGCAGAAGCTCTATCGGGTGGAGGAGACTGCCAGCGGCAAGCTGCCCACCGAGCCGCTTGCTTCATCACAGTCGATCACGGTCATCACCAAAGAGTTGATCGAAGACCAGGGCGCGCGCGACGCGCAGGATCTCTACCGCAATATCTCGGGCGTTAGCTTCTTCTCCTACGCTGGCGTGACCGCGCGCGGCTTTCGGCAGCAGGAGAATTTCTACGATGGGCTACGCGGCGATCCCTATATCGGCTTCTCGGTGCCGCAACTGTTCAACATAGAGCGGGTCGAATTCCTCAAAGGGCCGGCCGGCATGCTCTATGGTCAGACCGCGCCGGGTGGCCTGTTCAATTACGTGACCAAGACCCCCTCCACGACTTTCGCGGGCAATGTAGGCGTGGTCGCCGGCAATTTCGATCGCTATGGCGCCCAGGCCGAGGCGACCGGACCGGTCAACGACGTGCTGTCGGTACGAGGCGGCGCCTTCTACGAGAACCGCAAGCTTCCACGCTATTTCGCCAAGAACAAGTCGCTTATCCTCGACGGCGGCGCGACGCTGGACTTCGACGTCGCCAAGCTGACGCTCCAGGCGCTGCATGTCGAGCAAGACCTGCCCGGCAACCGTCTGCGCGGCGTCCCGGTTGATAATGCCGGCAATTTCGTCACCAGCCCGCGGTGGAACCATAATGAGCCATCGGACTTCCTCAGCCTGCGCTCGACCAGCTTCCAGGCAAAGGGCGAGGTCAATCCGACTGACACAATCAAAATCGACGCTATCGTCCGCCGCATCGACGCAACCGAGCGGCAGAAATATCACGAGCCAATCGTCACTTTCACACCGGCGAACGGCAACGTGCCCAATGATACCGTCGCTCGCCAGTACCGCGACCAGATTCGCGTCAACGACATCTGGTCGTTCGCGACCAATGGCACATGGACAGCGGAACTGTCCGACCGGATCACCAACCGCTTCCTCGCCGGCTACGATTACAGCAAAACCGTGCTGACCTTCGATAATCGTTCACTCAACGGCACCACCACGACACCCGCCAATTCCGATCGGCCGTGTCCTTTGTCGCTGTCCAACCCGGTCTATGGGCGGTGCGATCCCGCAAACTATGCCTTATCCCCCTATACTCGCACGATCACCGATACAGTCCGCACCGGCTATTATGCGCTCAACGAGTTGACGCTAGGCCGTGTGATCGCGATCGTCGGCATTCGCCATGACAGTTTCGATGATATCAACCGAAACGCAGTCGGGACGCCCACCACCAGCTTCAAAGGCAGCGACGAGACCTACCGAGCCGGCCTGGTTTGGCGCGTGAAAGACGACCTGTCGCTGTTCGGACAGTTTTCGACGAGCTTCGAACCCCAGAGCGCAGCGGCACAGGACGTGCGCGCGGGCGGCCCCTTCGCACCCACGACTGGGCGTAGCTACGAAGCTGGCGTCAAGACAGCCTTGCTCGGCGGCCGCATCCAGTCCTCGTTGTCCGTCTACCAGATCGTGCGGAAGAACCTGCTCCAATCCACAGGTGACGACCCCGAGGGCGACGGCGTGACCAACAACGTCCAGTTCGGCGAAGTCCGCTCGCGCGGCGTCGATCTGGACCTTGCTGTGGATGTGACGCAGGACTGGGTGGTCACGGCGAACTACGCCTATAACGACACCGTCATCACCAAGGACAACGGACGCACGCCGATCACCAATGCGGTCGGTCGCCGCTTCGTGAATGCGCCTAGGCACAAGCTCGGTTTCTGGACGCGGTACCAGTTTCCCAAGCCCGGCGTCGCGTTTGCCCTGGGCGGCGACTATGTGTCGGAACGGTTCGGCTTCGACGGCCAGGTGGTGAAGCCCTATTTCGTGTTCGATGGGTCGGTCACCTGGACCCGCGGCCCGTGGGAGTTGCGCGCGCGTGTCGACAACATTTTCGACAAGACCTATGCCGCCTCGGGCTTCAGCCGCAGCAGCGGGCACTTCCCGGGCGAACCGCGCACGGCATTTGTCGAAGCGAAGTACAACTTCTGATCATGGCCACCGCTGTAGCCCCCGTGCCGCGCGGCAAGAAGCGCAAGGCGAGCCGGGTCTGGTGGCATGTCCACCAGTGGGTCGGGTTGAAGCTCGCCATCCTGTTGAGCTTCATCTGCCTCACCGGCACGCTGGCAGTGGTGTCGCAGGAGATGGACTGGTTGATGCTGCCCTCGCTACGGGTCGCGCCGTCGAGCGTGGCGGCGGGCGAGCCGGACTGGAACCGGATGGTGGCGAGCGCCACTGCCTATCCGGGCGTCGAACGCGTCCAGTATCTCAACGAGCCGGCCGCAAGCGCTTTCGCCGCCAAGGCAATGGTGGTGTGGCAGGACAAGTCGATCGGCTACCTTCACCTCCACCCGACCACCGGTGAGGTCCAGGGCGTTGGCCATTGGGTGAACGCCGCGCGCATCCTGCGCAACATGCACCGCCACCTCAACCTGCCGGGCAGTATCGGCATCCCGCTCGTAACATCGTTGAGCTTTCTGCTGCTCGTGACGCTCGGCACGTCGTTCGTCGTCTACAAGAAGTGGTGGCGTGGCTTCTGGAAGGCTCCGCGGGGACGCGATGCGCGAACTTGGTGGGGTGATTTTCACCGATTGGCCGGCGTGTGGACCTTGTGGTTCGTCGCGCTGATCGGGCTGACCGGTCTTTGGTATTTCGTCGAGCAGATGGGCGGCCGAGCGGATGTGCCGCGAGCAAAGGAGATCGCCGAATTCTCCGCTGCACCTACCGACGTCGGCAGCCATTTCGCAGCCGCGCTCGCCGCCGCACGCAAGGCCGATCCGGATTTGCGCATTCAGGGAATCCGCTTTCCCGTCGACAAATCGGGTGCTTATGTCTTCGAAGGCGGAAAGGCTGCTGTACTGGTGCGTCCACGGGCCAATACGGTCTGGGTCGAAGCGGCGAGCGGCAAGGTGCTGGCGAAGTTCGACGGGACCGAGTTGAACATCCACCAACGGATCAGCGAAATGGCCGATCCGCTGCATTTCGGATATTTCGGCGGCTATTGGACAAAGGCGATCTGGCTATTGCTCGGCGGCCTGCTGACGGCGCTCTGCGTTTCGGGCATGGCGATCTACGCATTGCGCATCGGACGCGAGATCAAGCAGGCGACACCATTCGGAATTGGTTGGCAAAGGGTCTGGCTGGGCATGGGATACTGGCGCTGGCTGGCCACGGCTTGCGTAATCACGGGTTTTGTCATGCTGCCGACATTGTTCTGGGAGTCGGCCCAATAGCAGCACTCACGATCAGGCTTCCACGAGAGCAAATAGCATCCGGCTGGGAGGCGGCCGCAAGTGGCGGATACGCTTCTGGAATACCGCATTGGCTACGCCGCGCTGCCTTGCCCATCAGACCACCAGCCCTAGTAATGTCGCGTGATCCTTCGGCGGTACGTTTGTGACGCGCACAGGCTGCATCGGATCGCCCATTAGCATGACGAACTGATCAGTTCGGGTTGTCTGCCGGAGCCTTGTGGCGAGCGCATAGGCACGTTCAAAGGAAGCCAGGCTCGCCCTGACGGAAGAAAGCTACGGCATCGCGGGCTCCTGAGGAAGGTCATCTCGCACATTGTCGTGTGGCCTGGGGAGCAATTCAGACCATTTCCAGCGGCGTCGATCTCGGCGGCGGTCTCACGCCACGTCCATTCCGCCATAGGGATTGGCCCCGTTCAGGCGTTCCCGCGCGGCACCATCTGAGGCATCAGCAGCGTTCGGGATTGTCGCGCTTTCACTCACATTGTTGAGCTTGTCGCGGCCGTACTTGCCGGTCAAGAGGCCTCCGCCTAACGGGCTCCAGGGCATCATGCCGAGTCCAAATTCGCGCGGCATGGGGACGATATCGAATTCCACCCCGCGTTCCACCAGCGCCAGTTCAGCACCCACATCACTGACACGGAATTCCTTATCGGTGGGGGACTGCGTTTGAGGCTGCCATGCTCAGAGTGGAACTATGGACAACCGAAACGGTTGAAACGGCAAAGCTAGGATTTCCAGCACGAATGACGGCAATAATAAATCGCCTGGCGACCGCGGTGCCGAATTGCGATTTCGAAGAGGATTACCGTGCCTGGGCCATGCGGCAGTTGGAGGGGCGACGGGAAGCAAAACTTTATGCCCGCATGTCCGAGCGCTCTGGGATCGACCACCGCTGGTCCGTGCTGTCGGAAAAAGACGCCAGGCTAGACGAAGGAGACGGGTTCTATTCGGCTGAGGCACCGTCGACCGCGCAAAGGATGATGATCTATGCCGAAGAGGCGCCAAAACTCGCGCTGGCAGCGATCAGGAAACTGGGCGAACTCGGCCAGATCACGCATATCGTCGTAGCCAGCTGCACGGGCTTCGTCGCGCCGGGAATAGACCAGATAATCGCACGCCGACTGGGTCTTGCGGATGATGTCGAGCGCATTCTGATCGGTTTCATGGGTTGCTATGCGGCCGTCACCGCCTTGCGGACAGCCCGCCATATTGTTCGCTCCGAGCCGCAGGCACGCGTGTTGGTAGTGACCGTCGAATTGTCGACCCTGCATCATCAGCAGACCGTTGATATCGAGCCGTTACTGGCGGGTGCGCAGTTTGGCGACGGCGCAGCTGCAGCGATCGTTAGCGGCAGCGGCATGGGGCTTTCCATCGGAACCGGAATAGCCGCGGCGCTGGAGGAAAGCGACCAACTGATTACTTGGCAGATCGGAGATACCGGCTTCAAGATGCGGCTTTCGGGCAAAGTACCGGGCAGGATCAGTGCCGCGCTGAAGCGCGACGATGTGCGAAAGCGGGTTCTTGGTGACGGCGAAAAGCCGGCGGTCTATGCCGTGCATGCCGGTGGCCGTTCCATCCTAGATGCGGTTGCCGAAGGGCTCGAACTGGACGAGCACAGCCTCGACCATTCGCGTATGGTGCTCCGCGATTTCGGCAACATGTCCTCCTCCACGCTGATGTTCGTGCTCGATCGGTTTATGCAAGATCGACCTGAAAGCGGGGTTGCGCTTGCTTTCGGGCCAGGCCTTGCAATGGAGGGTTTTCGCTTTGAATGGTGCGATGCTCTCTAAGAGGGCCCAAGCCGACGAAATCATGGACGATCCCGCGCTTGACGAGGATGTCTATGCCGCCGTTTTGGGCGACCTGGCCAAGGTCAATACGATAACCGGCGCGCGCCGTCCCACGCTGGACTTTATAAGGCGAGCGATCGGGAGACGAGCTGATTTCTCGCTTTTGGATGTCGGTTTTGGCGATGGCGACATGCTTCGCGCTATCGGACGTTGGGCTGGGAAACGGGGCAAATCGGCTCGGCTCGTGGGGGTCGATCTCAATCCACGCAGCGAGGCAGTCGCCCGGGCCAAAACACCACCCGGTGAGCCGATAGCATATCTCACCGGAGATTACGCGGACCTCGCCGGCGAAGGGTTCGACCTCATTGTGTCGAGCCTCGTCGCACATCACATGACCCATTCGCAGCTGGTCGCCTTCGTGCGCTTCATGGAAAGCGAGGCCACCGCAGGTTGGTACCTCAACGATTTGCATAGGCACGGATTTGCCTACTTCGGCTACCCGATCCTAGCGCGACTGGCGCGCTGGCATCCGATCGTGCGACAGGATGGGAAGCTCTCAATAGCGCGATCCTATCGACCGGAAGAATGGGCGCCGATCCTTTCCGAAGCTGGCGTCGAGTCTGCGAGGGTCGAGCGCCGGTTCCCTTTCCGTCTATGCGTCGAGCGCCTCAAATGAACCGCCCGATCGTGCTGGGCGCCGGACCTGCCGGAAGCGTAGCGGCTCTATTGCTAGCCGAAGGCGGGGCGGAGCCGATTCTGATAGATCGCGATGCCGAAGTGCGCGATGCGATTTGCGGCGGATTCCTCAGCTGGCGTACCGCCGAGGGATTGAAGCGGCTGGGCTGCGATCCAGCGACGCTCGGAGCAAGGCCAGTGACCCGCTTACGGCTCTTTGCCGGGCGGCGCACGGCGGAGGCTCCGTTACCCCAAATGGCCTACGGCCTGTCTCGCCATCTTCTCGACGGCGCGCTCAGGCAGCTCGCGATTGCCAAGGGAGCACGGTTCGAGGTTGATCGCGCCCGGCGCGTGGCGCCGGGCTTTATCGAAGGCGAACGTCGACGCTGGGAGAGTCCCGCGATCTTCTTGGCCACGGGCAAGCACGACGTGCGTGGAGAAAGGCGTCCGCGCGCTACGAACAACCCGGCGCTCGGCCTGCGTGTACGCCTGCCCCCTTCGGCCCAACTTGAACGGCTGATCGGCGCCGCAATCGAATTGCATCTGTTTCCCGGCGGTTATGCTGGCATCGTGCTTCAGGAAGGCGGCAGCGCCAACGTCTGTCTAGCGCTGCGCAAGTCCGCGCTCGCCAAAGCGGGCGGTGACCCGTTAGAGGCTTTGCAGGGGGTGGTGCGGGACAATCCGCATTTCGCGCGTCGCATGGCTCATGCAGAAGATCGGCTGCCCATCGATACCATAGGTGCGGTTCCCTACGGATGGATAGCTAAGGAAACCGAAGAAGGATTGTATCGCCTGGGCGATCAGGCGGCGGTGATCCCATCTCTTGCGGGGGAAGGCATGGCCATCGCACTCGCTAGCGGAGAGGCCGCGGCACAAAGCTATCTGCAAGGTCAGGGCGCATCGCAATATCAGCGCAGCTTCGCAAGGCGCGCCGCACAACCGGTGGGTGTCGCGAAGTTACTCTGGCACATGGCCGAAACTTCCAGTGGCGCTCTTGCCATGACGGTCGCCTCACGCATCGTCCCCGCCTTCGCAGAACTAGCGATGCGAATGAGCCGGATCCATTGATCTTTCATCCGAACATGATTTCGATTGCTGGAGCAGATCGAGCGAGCGAATCCAATCGCGCTATTGAAGGAGGCTATGGATATCTTTGCGCGTTGCGGGCGCAACCATGATCTCGCCGCCATCTTCTCTGCCGTGGCCAGTGATTTGATGTCTCCATTCCTTGCTGCGAAGAAGACCTCCACCACCCTGCCGCTGAGCTGGAAGCTGGCATTGGCTTCGTCGCAAGTTATAGTCGGCGCTCGAGGATTGGGAAATGGTGGAGGATCGCTGGCAGATTCTCGGGGAAAGCAATTCGGGCGATGTCTGGGTCGCGGTTGCCGAGCACCCGCGTGTCGAGAGCATCGACCGAACGCATTGCGAAACGCGTACCACCTTGGGCTTCTGGATGTCTTCTCACGAGAACGCGTCACAGGGCCGTTTTCTTGCGAACGAATGGCACGGACGGCACGAGCGTTTGGGGGCAGTCGTAGCGATCCCGGGGGGTAGCCCGCTACATGTTCGATCAAGCGCCCTGCCCGAGCGGCGGATGCTTCACTTGCGTCTTCCGGAGCGCCTTAGATGGGGGAGCGGAACGGCGCCGCTCGATTCCTGCCTTGACGTGCGCAGCGACGTCATCACCAAGAGCCTGTCTCGCCTCGCGCTGGAGGTCGTGCGACCAAGCTTCGGAACGCCGGCGATCACGGAGGGACTTGGACTTCTGGTCTTCGGTGAACTGCAGCGCTTGCTTGGGGGAGGCTCCGCGTCGAAGCAGCATAGGGGTAAGCAGTGACGATGCGATCGCCGATTGCGACGGTGAAAGGACGCTGCGGGGCCTTGGCCACTTCGAACAGCGCCTGACCTTTTTCCAGCACCAGCTCTCGAAGGTTCGGCATGAAACGCAGCATTATCGTGGTGTATGTATCCAGTGAAAGGCGCGAGCCGTCCTCCAGAGTAACCTCGAGCCGCTCGCCGATCCTGGTGGTGGGGCTCAGGCAGTTGCGCTAAGTGGACGAAGACCTCTTGCACCAAGTCATGAACATCCGAACTGCGATCGACTTTCCTTGAGAAAAAACGATGGAGTGCGAAATCCTGCTGCGAAAGGAAGCGCCCGCCACGGCTCTGGATCAAGCCGAGGGCTTGCGGCATTTAAGCCGCCTTACGCGCACGGCCCCGAACATGTACGTGGATTCGCCCGATCCGGAATTTCCTCGCATCTTTCGCCTTTGTGATGATGCGATCAAGATCGGCGCCGACAACCCGGACAATATCTACGAGCAGATCGTGGTGGTGGGGGACCGCGACTATCGACTCTGGGGGAAGCGCGGGACCGTCCCCTATCTCAGCATCGGCAGCAAGGCCAACCGCTACTCGACCGATGGAACCATGGCGTCGACCGGGGAGATCGAATTCTCCGACGTTGCGCTCGACGAAGATGGGGGCTTCGAGATCATCGCCAGTCGCCATCCACAGCCCGGTAAGAACTGGTTGCCGCTGGCCGAGGACACAACGCTGCTGATCATCCGCCAGACCTTCGAGGACAAGGCGACCCAAACGGCGGCTGAGATCCATGTCGAGCGGATCGGCGGCCCGCCGGCAGAGGCCCTGCTCACACCCGAACGGATCGCGACCCAATTGCGCGATACGGCGGCGTGGGTGCGCGGATCGGCAAACACCTTCGCGGACTGGTCCGAATGGTTCAAGACCGGGCCGAACCGTATCTATGATGGGCGGGACCAGTCGACCTGGTATCGCGCGGGCGGCGACCCAAAAATCTGGTACGGCCATCTCTACTATGATCTTGGCCCGGACGAAGCCCTGGTGATTGAAACGACTCCGCCCGAGTGCCGGATGTGGAATTTCCAGCTGGACAATTGGTGGATGGAATCGCTCGACCACGTCCATCAGAAGGTCTGGATCAACAGTGCGCAAGCCAGATACGAGCCCGATGGCAGCGTCCTGCTGGTCTGCGCCGACGAGGATCCGGGCTTTGGCAACTGGATCGACGTCGCCGGGCACCGGCAGGGGACGGCGCTGTGGCGATGGATAGAGGCCAGGGAACATCTCGTGCCGAACTGCCGGATCGTCAATGTCGACCAATGTCGCGAGGGGTGCGGGAAGTGAGCGCACGACAAGTTCATATGGCCAGCGTATAGGGCGAATTCTGCAACGATCTGGCAAGCGCTTCCAAAGTGCGAGACCGGCCGAAGCGCCAAAGGGCATGCTCATCCAGTTTGAAGACTTGCGGTATTTGTCCCGGCCAATGCGGCCCGCTTTCCCCCGTTGTTCCAAATATCCAATAAAGACGCTCGAGATCGGCGGCGACAACTCGGACAACATCTACTGGAACGCGACGATTGCAGGAGACCGGGACCATCGTATCTGCGGACAACGGGGAACGTTCTACCTGAACCCAATGCCCGTATTCGGCACACATGCGCTTCATGCAGCGCAAAAGCGCGAGCGGATCAACGCCCTGCGCTTCGTCCGATAGCGTCGCCGCGCTGCGGACTGACAACGACATCTTCATCAACCTTATGCCGAACAGGCCGCATCGCCGCCTTCCGGGAAGCCCGGGCGGATCAAAACAATGCGCTTGGCAGATAGAATACAGAGATGTATTCCCAGTGGGCGGCCGGCGCCATGCCAACTGAACATGCTCGGAAGCATGAGCGAGCCGTTTCATTCTGAGGGAGAGTTGTCACTCGACGCTTGTATGGGGTCCCGATACGTGAACATCATGCCGCAGCCACAGCCGGTCCCCCATCACTGGTTGGAGGATGCCTACGCCATGATGGTCGGCAGCGTGCTGATCGCGCTCGGTCTTGCCATGCTGAACGAAGGCGCCCTGGTCTCAGGCGGCGTTGCAGGGTTGGCGTTATTGCTCGCCCGTATCACCCACTGGCAAGTGGGCCTGCTGCTGGGCATCGTCAATCTGCCCTTTGTCATTCTATCCCACCGGACGATGGGCGCGCGCTTCACGGCGAAGACAATTTTTGTCAATCTGATCCTCATGGTCCTGCCAGGCGCGATGCCGCTGGCGATGCGTGGATCGGGGACGGAAGCGCCGTTCGCCGCGCTCGTGGGCGGGTCCGTGATCGGCATGGGGGCGCTAGCCCTGGCCCGCCACGGTGCGGGCGTCGGCGGGTTCGGGTCCGTGGCTCTGTGGTTGTTCCGGGCGCGTGGATGGAACGCAGGCCGCACCATGATGTTGCTCGACCTGTTGGTGCTGCTCGCATCCTTTCCCTTCCTCAGCTATCGGCAATGGCTCTGGTCGGTGGCGAGCGCCCTGTCGATCAACGGCATCCTATTCGTCTGGCACCGGCCGGGCCGCTACACTGGCCATTGACGGGATGACGTACGCCGCCTCATCAGATTTGTATGTGCAGGCGCAGCTTCTGGACGCTTGGCGCGGAGAGCTGTTCGGCGCGGCGCTTATGCGTGCCCTACGCCTCACGCTCGCCGATGCGGACGATCACGCGGAAGAACTGCGCCGGATGGAAAGGGTTGAGACGCTGATGGCGCAGGCGCTGAGCGAAACCGTCGGGATCACGCTTGGCCCCGCGGATGTTGCAGCGGCAAACGACCGTGCCCGAAGGGTCGCATGCGATTTTCCGAGCTGGACCTACTTCGTCGCTGCCAGCATCGCTGCCCTGCCCACGCCCCTCGCCCGCTTCCGGGCGTTGGAGCCCTTAGCACCGCCGTCGCTGAAAGCGGTCGTGCACCTTCTGATCGAGCATGAGGAACAGCTCGCCGTCTATCTCGATGGCTGCGCAGCCGGGCGACCCGCCGATCAGAACGAGGCGCTGGATGCCGTCGAAGCGGGGCTGCGCCTCTTTCTTATTTCGCCGCCGGAAACGGACTGACGCGCTTTCAATCCCGCCGGCTGTCCGCGTCCGCTTCTTCGATGCCCGCCAGCAGGAAACGTGCACTCAACAGGAACAGCAGCGTCGCCACGCCATAGAGAACCGGCACCAGGAAAAAGGCATAGCGCAGCGAGTCATCGCCGAACCGCGCATGCAGCAGGTCGCTCGTCCCGCCCACCAGCAGCGGCCCCAGACCCAGACCCAGCAAATTGACCGCGAAGGTCAGCATCGCGGATGCGGTGGCACGCGAACGGGCGCCGGCCAGCGCCTGAATCGAGGCGTAAGCTGGCGCGAGATAAAGACCGCAAGCGGTCGACGGTAGGATCAGCAGCAGCAGCGCTAGCTGATAGTCATGAGCCAGGAACACGCAGGCGGCACTCCCCGCGACCATTGCGCAGGCAATGCTCGGCAGCCAGGCGAGCCAGCGTCGGTCGCGTGAGACCAACCGATCGCTCAGCAGACCCCCGAGCAACGTGCCAACGAGCAACGGCACGCCCTGGTAAAGCGAGAGCGCCGTCCCAACCTGCGCGGGACTATGCCCGAACATCCGCACCAGATAGGAAGGCAGCCACAGGAACAGGCTGTATTCGGCAAGGCCCAGCGCCACCATCGCGGGAATGAGCAGTGCGAAAGCAGGTCGCCGCAGCAGGCGCCGCACGACGATAATCATCGGCGGCGGGTTCGCAGTATTTGCCAGTCCTTCGGACAAACCGCGTCGCGGGTCCTTTACCAAGGCCAGTAACAGCAGTCCGACCGGAAGGCCCAGCAGACCCAACACCAGAAACGTGTCGCGCCAGCCGAACCGCTGTTCCAACTGCCCGGCGATCAAGGGCGCGAGCGCGGTGCCGAGCGCGCCGCCAAAGCTTAAAATCGCCAAGGCTGTACCGCGTCGTTCTATCGTGAAAGCGTCGCCGACGATAGCGTGTGCTGGCGGGATCGCGCCAGATTCGCCGGTGCCCACCAACATCCGCGCCATGAAAAAGCCAAAAAAACTGCCAGCAACACCGCACAATGCCGTCCCGACGCTCCAGATCAGCACCGCGCCCAGCAACACATGCATACGATTGCGGTGCTCCGCGAGCCGGGCCACCGGCAACGCCAGAGTGGAATAGAGCAGCGCGAAAGCAGCCCCGGTCAGCAGGCCTATTTGCGTATCGGACAGCCCCAGGTCACGCTTGATCGGCTCCAGAAGGATCGAAAGCGCGTAGCGATCCACATAGTTGACGAAAAGGAAGAGGGTCAGAACCAGCAGCACCCGCTTGGCCGGGAATGCGCTCAGATCCTGGCGCTGGCAGTCATCCATCATCATCCTCACAAAGCAGGCTCCATGAATGTATGGCCCACGTCAGGTCTACCTTACGAGGCTGACTGCAGGCTCGCGGCGTCGCCGGCATATCGAGAAAACCTCCACCCCCTGCAACGAATAGAGGCCAGTTGCCAACCCTCCGTCCGCGTCCGGGGCGATCGCATCATGGTAACAAGAGACCAGGAAATCGGCCGGCGCTGCTGTGTCGCCGGAAACCATATGAGCCTGCGCCGAATTGGCGGTCTCATGCGTGTCGACCGGGGGCGGCCCAAAAGGTGCCTGTGGATTGGGATCACCTCGCAGGCGCATCATACGGTCATAGATCTGCGCGGACCGGCTCGTACTGGCATCTCTCAAAACGCGGCGCTGAGCATCAGGCCGATGGTCCGCGGCGTGATGAACACCGCCTGCGGCAATTGCGTGCCGTTGCGCGTGTCGACGCTGGTGATGCCCATCTTGTCGAACAGATTGCGGACATAGGCATTGACGTTCCAGCGCTTGTCGATCGAAACGCCAGCGCGCAGGTCGACAACTGTATAGGAAGGCAGCTTCGCCCGCTCGAGCACGGCGCGGGTCGAATTCTGGTTGAACAACCCGATCCGGTTTCCAACATAGTTGACGTTAAATCCGACATAGGCAGCGGCGCTGTCCGAGAGAGCAAAATCCTGCTGCATCGACAGATTGCCGGTGAACCGAGCGGAATAGGGCAAGCGGTTGCCGGCCTGCCCGAACAGGCGCTGGACCGAAGTCGTAGTCGGATCTATCGACTGCGTGAGCTTTGCGTCCAAGATGGTGGCGTTGGCATCTACCGTGAAGCCTTCCCACGCCTTAAAGCTCCCCGACATCTCGACACCCCGGCTACGCGCCCTTTTGCCGTTCTCGAAGAAGCTGAACTGAGACGGGAGCGCCGTGTTTTGGAGTTGGATGTCCTTCCAGTTCACCTGGAAGGCGGCGATGTCGAAGGTCAGCCGGTTGTCGAGCACCGTGCCCTTGAGGCCCAGTTCATAGCTCATGACCGTATCGGAACCAAAGGTCGGCGCGGCGCCGGGTGTCTGGGTATTTGGGCCGCCGGGGCGATAGCCGCTTGCGACCCGGCCATAGGCCATCAAGTCGCGGTTGAAGCGGTAGGTTGGCGCGACCAGCCAGGTGACGGCATCCTCCTTCGATGTGAAGAGGCTGTCCTCGCCGGGGCCGAACAGAGCCTGTGCGGCCGGATCGATGACGCTTAGCACCCGGTAGTTCTGCTCGTTCTGCGCGTAACGCAGGCCGCCCTGAATGTCGAACTGCTCGGTAACGTGCCAAGTGAGGTCCGCGAACGCCGCCTTTTCCTCATATGTCGACAGGTTCACGCCGCTGTAGGCCACCAGGATAGGCTGGCTGCCCGACCGGGTGATCGTTTGAGACACATCGGACCGTTCATTGGTATAGAACAGGCCGGCTAACCAGTCAAAGTGCGCACCCTGGTTGGAGAAGCGCAATTCCTGCGTGAACTTGTTCGTCAGGATCGGTTCGCCGAAAATGTAGGTCTGCCCCGCCGGATAGCCGGCAAATGCCTCCAGCGCGCCGCCGAAACGAGCCGTTGCGTCCGAAGCCGTAGCCTGTTCGTTGCGCCCCCAGGCGCTGATTGACGTCACCTGCATGGCGTCGAGAACAAGAGCAAAACGCGCCGTATAGAGCTGCATCTCGTTTATTGTCGGGACGACCGCCGCGCGGGCCGTACGGCGGTCTGGCAAGCCGCGCGCGTCGAAGGTCACGACCCGCTGTGCCGATCCCGCCGTCGGCAAAGGCGCGCAGGCAGCGCAGATGTCGATCAGGGACGATCCCGCCGTGTTTTGCTTCTGATAAAGGGCTGACAAGGTCACGGTGAGGATGTCAATTGGATGCACGATGAGCGCGGCCCGGCCACCATAGACCTCGCGCTTGTTCACGTCCTTCCTTGCGGTGATAATGCTGTCGATGTAGCGTGGATCGTCGCGATAGAAGCCGCTGACGCTGAGCCCCACCTTGTCGGTGATGATCGGTGCGTTGAGGGTTCCGCGGACCGACCAGCCTTCGCCGCCATCCTTCACCGAGTTTACGCCGAGCTCGGCGCGACCGGAAAACTCCTTGGCACTGGGATCCTTGGTCACATATTTGATGAGGCCGCCAAGGCTCGACGCGCCGTAGAGCGTACCCTGCGGCCCGCGCAGAACCTCGACCCGCTGCAACGTTGCGGGATCGAGATCGGGCAGTGGCGGACGGCCAAGATAGGTTGAAGATCCGAACTGCACGTCGTCGATCAGGATGGCGACAGTCGGATTGGTATTACCGCCCGTAGAAATGCCGCGCAGCGACACGTTGGAGGTGTTGTTGCCTGCAAGCTGAATGCCGGGAATGCGCGTGTAATAATCGTTGAGCGATACCAGGTTCTGGGTCGTCAGCGTCTCGGCCGCGACGACGCTGACCGAGACGGGTACATCGATAAGCCGTTGCTCGCGCTTCTGCGCGGTGACGACGATCACGTCGTCACCGGCGCCTGTTGGCGCTGCGCCCGTCTGGGCACAAGCAGCCCCAGAAGCGACAATCGCAGCCAGAGCCGTTGGCATTGATAAAACGAGAGTGAACGCCGTTCGCATAGCCGATCTCCGTGAAATCACTCCGCGCCCCCCGATGGCTGGAGTTCCCGCGTTTTATGCGTGAGGAAGAGCTTAGAATACATATATGTCTTGTCAAGGCATCTGCTTGACAGGCGCAAGCGAGCTTATGTCATGCATCACACGGCGCGCGCTAGAGGATTGAGCAGCGGTCATCGAATAAACGATGCTTCGAAGACGCTCACTAATGATGCTTATAATCAACTATTTATGAGGCATATCCGTTCCATCGGTGATGGAGAACCAGTATGGGCTCATATCTGGCCCTATCACGTCCTGGCTAATGTCGCTCCCTGCGCATACTAAAACTAAACACAAGTGTATGCCTCTTGCTGACAGGCTTTGAATTGTAGGGACCCGGAATGGGCCCTGATTCGCCTTCGCCTTTGCGGGAGATCGTGAAAGATGGCGATACAGTCTCGTGACCAACGCTGACGCTGCCCGACGTACGCAATCGATCCGCAGAAACGAGTAGAGGTGGTCAGCGTCACCACGCGGCGGGCATTCGGGTCGTTGATCGTTTCCGCCGACAGGCGGCGTAATTCCTTCAACTGCAGATCGGCGCCTTGCCTCCCAGCAACCGTTCGCCCCAAAATATTGCCGTTGCAGTTATAATACACAAATGTATCGTGCCAATCGAACTGCTGGAGATTGCGCCCGTGATATCGAAACGTAAAAGGTTTACAGCGCTGATCGCCGCCTTTTGTCTGCTGCCCAATTCTTTATCAGCGGCGGACACTGCAGAGATCAAGGCGGTGCCCTCTGCATCGAGCTGGCCGACGCTTACTTTCACGGCGCAAGCCGGCCCCCACCGGTTTTCTACCACACGCCGCGGGACTTTCGGCGGGATTCAGGTTCTCTATGTCGCCACTTTGCAGGAAATGCTGATCAAGGACCGCAACGGAAAGCCTTCGTCCAGCCTGTTCGTCCACGCCTTCACCGCCAAGGCGAAAAATGCGACGTCAGCGCGGCCGGTCATCTTCGTCTTCAACGGTGGTCCCGGTGCTGCGTCCAACACACTGATGTTCGGGGCGCTCGGTCCGCACCGGCTTGCGCGCTTCGACATGGCCGCGATGGCCGATACATCGGTGCCCTTGGTCGATAATCATGACAGCGTGCTCGATGTCGCCGACCTGGTTTTCATCGACGCACCGGAAACCGGTTTTGGCCGTCCGCTTCCCGGTGCCGATGCGCAGACCTTCCGCTCAAACGATGGCGACTCCTTCGCCTTCGCCCAGGTCATCCTGCGTTGGTTGACCGATCAGGGCCGCATGAACGCGCCAGTTTACATCGCCGGCGAGAGCTATGGATCGCTGCGCAGCGTGATGCTGGCGCGAGATCTCGCCGCGGCAACGCCGCACCTGTCGGTCGCGGGACTTATCCTGATCTCCCAGGCGATCACTTATAACGGCCCGTCGCAGGCAAGTGTCCGCCGTCTGCCTGACCCGCTGCGTGCGGCGACGCGCCTGCCGGACATCGCGGCGCTTTCCTGGTATCACGGCCTGATCGACAACCGTGCCCGGACGCTGGGCCAGGCAATCGAGGCAGCACAGCATTTTGCTCAGACCGAATATGCCTCCGCACTCATCGCAGGCAATCGGCTCGCGCCTGGGGAGCGCGCGAAGGTCGCCGCCGGACTTGCAAGGGTGACCGGCATCCCTGCTGATCGCTGGATCGCCAGTGGGCTACGCATCGAGAACCCCCGCCGACAGTTGCTGGCCGGCAGGGGCAAGGCACTCGGCCAATTCGACGGGCGGGAACTCGAGCCGCTCGATGCGGCGCCGAAGGACGCCGATCGCGATTGGGATGCCATGATGCTTGGCCTGACACGCACCAGTGAACATTATGCCAATGCAATTGGCGCAAAGGGCTTGCCCGATTATCGCTCTGTAGTCCCCGACCCATACGGCTTCGAGGACACTTGGGGATATATCAGCCCCCCAGCGCCGCTGCTCGACGTCGTCCTTCAGGAGCAGATGCGTGTTCAGCCTAGGCTGAGACTGATGGTGACGCAGGGCGTGTTCGACACCACCAGTTCGATGGGCGCGACCGACTTTCTGTTCAGCCAGATGGACGTGCCGCCCGATCGCATCAGCATTGCCCGCTACGGCGGCGGACACATGCTCTACTCTGACGATGCGGGCCGCGCCGCATTTGCCGCCGATATACGGGCCTTCGTGACCGGACGCCCGATCCCCTCGCGCGGCTATCCGACCGTTACTCCGGCTTCAGCGCCATGAGGAGCGACGTCGTGGAAAGCAAATTCAACACTGACCATTAGCGCGCTCTCTAATCGACGATACGCTGGCGTGGGATACCCATTCCGGCTTCATGCCTGACCCGGCTGCCGGCCTCGACAATCTGGCACTGTGGGCTGACGCCGGGGCCAATTATCTATCGATCAATGTTCATGCGGAACGGTTATCGACCTTGAAACATTAGCGGTATATCATCTCCATTATGGATGGACCGTGACATGGTCACGAGGATGGGTGACGGCGCTGGGAAGTATATCCCGCGCAACGTGTACCATTTCCAACCAAAATGGATGTTCATGGCGGCCGCGGCGTCGTCTGGTCGGAGACCGCGTTGGATGGTGGCAGTTAGGCGGCAGGCCGGCGAATTACGGCGGATATTGATGCGCAGTCGCCATGCCCTATGGGTAGTGGGCCTGCTCAGCGCCGTGCTCAACATTCTGCTGCTCGGCAGTTCGATCTACATGTTGCTGGTCTATGATTCAGTCATTCCCAGCCAGAGCCTGCCCACACTGTTCTCGCTCTTCGCGATGGTGATCGCCGTCTATGCATTTCATGGTGCATTTGACGTGCTACGCGGCCGCCTTCTCGCCGACATCGGAGCTGAGATGGACCGCGAGATATCGCCGCGCCTGCGAGAGACCACCGATCACATCGCCCTGCAATCGGGGCAGGAGCGCGATCTCGACCCTATTCGCGATTTCGACCAGATCCGCAGCTATGTCGCCAGCCCGGCGCTGGCGGCGCTGATGGATATGCCGTGGATATTCTTCTACCTCGCCCTGCTGACACTGCTGCACTACTGGCTAGGGCTGACGACGTTGGTCGGCGCGCTCGTTATGCTCTCGCTCGCCTGGGTGTCGGATCGGCAATCGCGCCAGCCTGTGGAGGTGGTGAACCATCTTACCAATCACCGGCGCACCCTGCTCGATGAGAAGCGGCGTCATGCCCACCTCGCCCGCGCGCTCGGGATGCAGGAGCGGCTGTGGCAGCGCTGGTCGCGTGCCAACCGGCAGGTTCTGGCGGCGCAGGGATCGCTGGTGCGCAGCACCGGCACGCTCGGCGCGGCGGCCCGCACCTTTCGCTTGGCACTGCAGTCCGCCGTCCTCACGGTAGGCGCACTTCTCGTCATCGACGGCAACGCGACCGGCGGCATCATCTTCGCGAGTTCTATCCTTTCGAGCCGGGCCCTCGCACCGATTGACCATGCGATCGGCAACTGGCGCAATCTCGTCGCGGTCCGCTCAGCCTGGCACCGATTAGAGCAGATCTTCGCGGCAAGCCCTCCCCCCGAGCCCATCGTGACCAGCCTCCCGCCTCCCGAGGACGAGATAGTGGCGACGCAGGTCGCAGTCGCCCCTCCGGGCGTGCAGCGCGTCATCGCGCAGCAGATTTCCTTCAGGCTATCGGGCGGCCAGGCGATGTGCATCGTTGGACCCAGCGCAGCGGGCAAATCCTCGCTGGCCCGGGTCATCGCCAATATCTGGCCGCCTCTGCGCGGGAGCCTGACGCTCGACGGGGCCGCCATGGGGCAATGGGAGGCTGACGTGCTGGGCCGGCATATCGGCTATCTGCCGCAAAGTGTCGAGCTGCTCTCCGGCACCATCGCGGAGAACATTGGACGCTTCGAGAGTCCCGCCGATTCGGCGGCTGTGATCACGGCTGCGAAGACAGCGGGGGTTCATGACATGATCGTCGCCATGCCGCAGGGGTACGATACCCCCGTCGGGTCGGACGGAGAGAATCTCTCCGGGGGCCAACGCCAGCGCATCGGCCTTGCCCGCGCCCTGTACCGAGATCCCTTCATCGTCGTACTCGACGAACCCGATTCGAACCTCGATGCCAGCGGCGAGGCGGCGCTCGACGCGGCCATCGCCTCAATATGCCGCCGCAAGGGCATCGCGGTGATCGTCGCGCACCGGATCAGCGCGATCAGCCGCTGCACACATGCGTTGGTGCTCAACAACGGGGCCATGGCCTCATTCGGTCCGATAGACCAGATCATCAAGCGCCGGCCTGCCGTGCCTGCCCCCGCCCCGTCGGTCGCGGAATCAGGAAAGGACGGGGAATGAACCGGTCAGTCGTCATCCCGCCGATCCGCTTCGACGATGAGGCGGACGCGGAGCACGCATCGACACGGCGCCATTCGCGCGTGGCTGCGGCCGGGCTGCTCGGGCTGCTCGGTAGTTTCATCCTTGCCGGGGCGCTCGTACCCATTGGCAGCGCGGTTGTCGGCAGCGGACGCGTGGGCGTCGAATCACAGGTCAAGCGCGTGGCCCATCCCTTCGGCGGCGTAGTCGCACAGTTACTGGTGCGCGACGGCAGCCGCGTCGCGCGCGGCCAGGTGCTGTTGCGCTTCGACACTGCGGTGACAGGCGCGAGCGCTCAGTATTCCTCACAATCTCTTTACCAACTGCTGGCCGAGCGTGCGGTTCTGGAAGCGCAGCGTGATGCCGTGCCGCTCAGATTTCCGCCGCAACTGGCCGAAAGCCACGATCCCGCGGCCCGCGAGGCGATGGCTATGGCAAGTCGCCGTCTGCAGATCAAGCAGAGCGAAACGTCGGGGTTGGAAGCCCAACTCCAACAGCGCGTGGGCCAGCTCAATCAGCAGATAGTCGGTTTCGAGGCGCAAATCGGCGCACTGCGGCGGCAGCAGGCGCTGATTCAGCCCGAGTTGGAAGGTGTGCGCAAATTGTGGCAGCGCGGGCTGGTCACGATCAACCGTCTCAATCAGCTGGAACGTACTGCCGTCGATCTGGACGGCTCGATTGCGGCGCTGCAAGCCTCCATCGCGCAGACGCGCGCGCAAATCTCCGAAACGCGTGAACAGATGATCAATACGCGGCAAACGGCAAGATCAGAGGCGGCAGCCGACCTCACGCGGCTGCTCGAAGTGCTCAATAACCAGCAAGTTCAAAGCGCCAGCGCCACCGACCAGCTTCAGCGTAGCGCCGTCGTTGCGCCTGCCTCCGGGATCGTCGATAAGCTGGCGGTCAATGCAGCCGGCGATGTGGTGCGCCCCGCCGAGCCTATTCTGAACATCGTGCCCACCGGAGACGACCTGGTGGTGGAAGCATCGGTCAGCCCGATGGACATCGACCGGGTTTCCATGGGCCAGACCGCGCGGCTGCACTTTTCCTCGCTCAACACCCAGACCACGCCCGAACTGCCGGGCAAGGTAGTGCGTGTCGGTGCCGAGCGCACCGTCGACGAGCGGACCGGCGCGCAATATTTTCAGGTTCGCGTGCGTATCGATCACGAGGCGCTGGCCGACGCTCGACTTCCGCTGAGGCCGGGCATGCCCGTAGAAGTCTTTATCTCGACTGGATCGCGGTCGATGCTGTCCTATGTGACCAAGCCGCTGCGCGACCAGCTCGCACGGGCGTTCAACGACTAAACCCGGAGGAGCCCCGGCAAAGCCGTCCTCCTCCGGACACCCTGTCAGGCAAGCGCGCCGTGGCAATGTTTGTACTTATTGCCCGAACCGCATGGGCAAGGCGCGTTACGACTGATCGGCAGGTCGGCATAGGGGTTCTCGCCCGTGCCGCCGGGGCCGACCGCAGCTTGCGGGCTTCCTGCCAGCGAGCCGAACAGCGCGGGCTGCAAGGCAGACCCGTCGCCATCGTTGGAATTGTCCAGGCCGGTGAAAGGATCGATATGACCGGTGAGAAAGTCCGGCAGTTCCGGTAGCTGCATGGGTTCCGGGATACGCAGTTCGCTGACCGAAAGGATCCGGGTAACGTCCTCTCGGATGGTTTCCAGCATTCGCTCGAACAGTCCGAAGGCTTCCTGCTTATACTCATTAATAGGGGTCTTCTGGGCATAGGCACGCAGGAAGACCACCTGACGCAGCGCATCGAGCGTGGCGAGGTGCTCTTTCCAGTAATGATCTAACCGATCGAGAAGGATCGACTTTTCGACCTGGCGCCAGATCGCCGGATCGTCCGTGCCCATCTTGGCTTCCATGTGCTCGTCGGCAAGAGCGGTCAGGCGCTGCTCGACGACTTCCGGATCGATGCCATCCTCTTCCGCCCACTGCTCGATAGGCGCTTCGAAAGAGAGAATCTCGGCGACCTTTTCCTTTAGACCCTCGATATTCCAGTGCTCGGGGTAGGAGCCTTGCGGACAGGCATCGGCGACCAGCGCGTTGATCGTGTCATGGCGCATATCCACCACCACATCGTCCACCGTCTCGGCGTCCATGATGTCGGAGCGCTGTTCATAGATCACCTTGCGCTGGTCGTTCATCACGTCGTCGTATTCGACGACCTGCTTGCGCACTTCGTAGTTGCGCGCCTCTACCTTCTTCTGCGCGGTCTCGATCGCCTTGGAAAGCCACTTGGAACCGATCGCCTCGCCGTCGGCAAGGTTGTTGTTCATCATCTTGGCGAACAGCGTATCCGGACCAAAGATGCGCAGCAGGTCATCTTCGAGGCAGAGGTAGAACTTGGACAGGCCAGGATCGCCCTGACGGCCCGAACGTCCGCGCAGCTGGTTGTCGATGCGGCGACTTTCGTGCCGCTCGGTACCGATGACACACAAACCACCGGCTTCCAGCACCTTCTGCTTTTCCTCGGCCACTTCCATTTTGATGCGGGCGACGGCCTCCTCGCGCTCGGGCCCTTCCGCCATGTCTTTGATTTCGTCGTCGATGCGGAACTCGAAGTTGCCGCCGAGCTGAATGTCGGTGCCGCGGCCCGCCATGTTGGTGGCGATGGTGACAGCACCGAGGCGGCCGGCCTGCGCGACGATGCGCGCTTCCATTTCGTGGAAACGGGCGTTCAACACCGAGTGCTTGACGCCTTCCTTGTTGAGGAAGTCTGACAGCAGTTCAGATTTCTCGATCGACACCGTGCCGACCAGCACCGGCTGCCCGGTCTCGTAGCGAGTGCGGATCAGCTTGGCGATAGCGGCAAACTTGTCGAGCGTATTCTTGTAGAATTCGTCTTCTTCATCGATACGCATCACCGGCACGTTGGTCGGAATGGTGACCACGTTCATCTTGTAGATGTCGTAGAATTCCGCCGCTTCGGTCGCTGCCGTTCCGGTCATGCCGGAAAGCTTGGGATACATGCGGAAATAGTTCTGGAAGGTGATGGAGGCGAGCGTCTGGTTTTCAGGTTCGATCCTGACGCCTTCCTTGGCCTCGACGGCCTGGTGCAGGCCGTTCGACCAGCGGCGGCCTTCCATCATGCGCCCCGTGAACTCGTCGATGATGACGACCTTGCCGTCCTTGACGATGTAGTCGGTGTCACGCTTGAACATGACCACGGCCTTCAGCGCCTGATCGAGGTGGTGGACGACCTGGGTGTTCTCGACGTCATAGAGATTGGAGCCTTCGAGCAGCCCGGCATTCTCGAGGATACGCTCGGCCTTCTCGACACCATCCTCGGTGAGGGTGATGCTCTTGGTCTTCTCGTCGGTCTCGTAGTCGGCGGCATCAAGCTGCTTCACGATGGCGTCGACCTGAATGTACAGCTCGCTCTTGTCGTCGGTCGGACCGGAAATGATCAGCGGGGTACGTGCCTCGTCGATCAGGATCGAGTCGACTTCGTCGACGATGGCGAAGTTGAAGGGGCGCTGCACCATCTGGCTGCGCTCATGCTTCATGTTGTCTCGCAGGTAGTCGAAGCCGAACTCGTTGTTGGTGCCGTAGGTGATGTCGGCGGCGTAAGCTTCGCGGCGTTCGTATTCATTGAGGTTCGGCACGATCACGCCCACAGTGAGGCCAAGGAAATTGTGCAGCTTGCCCATGTGCTCGGCGTCGCGGCGTGCCAGGTAGTCGTTCACGGTGATGACGTGGACGCCCTTGCCCTCCAGCGCGTTGAGATAAGTGGCGGTCGTCGCCACCAGCGTCTTGCCCTCACCCGTGCGCATCTCGGCGATCTCGCCGCGATGGAGCACGATGCCGCCGATCATCTGCACGTCGAAGTGGCGCATGCCGAACACGCGCTTTGATGCCTCGCGTACCGTGGCGAAGGCTTCGGGCAGGATCTGGTCAAGCGTCGATCCACCTGACAGCATACTGCGGAACTTGGCGGTCTGCGCGGCCAGTTCGTCGTCGCTCATGGCCTCCAGTGCAGGCTCATAGCCGTTGATCTGTCCGACGATCTTGTCGAGCGATTTGACGTAGCGGTCGTTGGACGAGCCGAATATGGATTTGACGATGGCGCCGAGCATGGCGGTTATCCCTGTTTTTCGTGAATGCGTATGGTCGAGGTGCGCGCCTGGAAAATGAAATCCGGCGCGTCATGAAAAGCTCGCGCTAAGGCAAAATGCGCGAGGCAGCCGCTTATTCGCGGGCGCGGTCTATTCCGGTCAGGACGGTGGCAACCGGGATCGGCGCCACGAGAGCGACCCGCAGCGGCGCATGGCGCCGGGCGTTGAGACGGCCCGGTTCGGGGAGCTGGGCCAGCGCCACGGGCGCACGCGGCGCCTTGGCGGAAACCACTTCGCGCAGCTGCTGAATCTGAACCGCCGATACGCGCGACGCGCACGCCTCGGCCGGGCCGATCTGCGCGGCAAGCCCCGTCAGAAGGGCTAAAATAGTCAGGAGCAGGCGATGGGCCATTGGACGGCAGATAAGGTCGATGTCGCGGCCTGTCCACATGCGTTTGCGGCGAAACGTGCGAGCGCCCGGCGCCGCTCTTTCCTACAGGTCGCACGGAATGGTACTATTCTGACTAAGAACGCATTGAATGACCTCCCCCCGGCATGGATGCACCCTTCTTCCTATGAGCAGCGCAAAGCGTGTCACCCCGCCTATCGCCGACGTTCCCATCGTCTCTTGACCTGCAACAGCCACTCGCTAGGCACCCGATCATGGCCTATCCCGTATCTCCTCTCGCATCACCGTTCCCCGACCTGCCGCCGATTGCCGGTGTGACGCCGCACGTCGTGCGCGCAGGCTACAAGGATTGGGGCCGCTGTGATCTGACGTATGTCACCTTTGACAAGGGCACGGTGGTCGCGGGCGTGTTTACCCGCAACCTGTGCTGCTCCACCGAGGTGGAACTGGGCCGGATCAATATTCAACAGGGCAACGCGCGGGCCCTCGTGGTGAATGCCGGCAACTCCAACGCCTTCACTGGCTATCGCGGACGCGAGGCGGTGGAGCAGATAATGACCCAGGTAGCCAGTCACCTGGGCTGTCCGCCGGAGCAGGTGTTCGTGTCCTCCACCGGAGTAATCGGAGTTCCGCTGCCAAAGGACAAGGCGCGCGATGGCATCGCACAGGCTCTGAGCGCAGCGCCCTGCACCTGGGAGGATGCAGCCAATACGATCGCCACCACCGACACGTTCCCAAAGGGCGCCACCGCCACCGCCATGATCGGTGACACGAAAGTGACGATAAGCGCGATCATCAAGGGATCGGGGATGATCGCGCCGGATATGGCGACGATGCTGGGCTATGTCTTCACGGACGCCGCCGTCTCGCCCGCTTTCCTGCAGGAATGCCTCTCGGCAGCCAATGAGCGCACGTTCTCCTGCATCACCGTCGATTCCGACACCTCGACCAGCGACACCGTGCTCGCCTTCGCGACTGGCAAGGCCGGCAACGCCGCCCTCGCCTCTTTTGACGATGCCGGTGCCGACGCCTTTGCGTCGGCCCTCCATGACGTCTGCCGCCAGCTTGCCCATCTCGTCGTGCGTGACGGGGAAGGCGCGCAGAAGTTCATTGCCGTCAATGTTACCGGTGCGGTTTCAGACGACAGCGCACGCAAGGTCGCCCTCGCCATCGCCAACTCGCCACTGGTGAAGACCGCGATCGCCGGCGAGGACGCAAACTGGGGCCGCGTCGTCATGGCGGTGGGCAAGGCCGGGGAACCGGCCGACCGTGACAAGCTTTCGATCGGCTTCGGCGGCACCTGGGCCGCGCGAGACGGACTTCCGCTGGCGGATTATGACGAAGCCCCCGTGGCCGAGCACCTCAAGGGGCACGACGTGACCATCGAGGTGGACCTGGGGCTTGGCGAAGGCAACGCGACCGTGTGGACCTGCGATCTGACGCATGGCTACATCTCGATCAACGCGGACTACCGCAGTTGATGGCCGCGCCTCATTTCATCCTCTGGGGCCGCCTCAACTCGCACAACGTCAAGAAGGTAGCGTGGTTTGCCGAGGAACTTGGGCTCAGGTACGAACGCCGGGACATTGGCGGCGAGTTCGGCTTCACCGAGGAATACCTGGCCAAGAACCCCAACCGCCTGATCCCGACGATAGAGGATGGCAAGGTCGTCCTGTGGGAATCGAACGTGATCCTGCGCTACATGGCTGCTGAATACGGCGGCGCGCGCTGGTTTCCTTCCGATCCTATTGACCGCGCGCTCAGTGACCGTTGGATGGATTGGCAGATAACCTATGCCGACGCCCAGCGACTGCCCTTTCTCAGCTTCTCACGCGTGACGCAGGACCAGTGGGATCTCGCCGCGATCATGCACGACGTTTCGCTCTGCGCCGTGCATCTGGCCGTGATGGAGCACTATCTTGAAGAGCGCGCCTGGCTTTCAGGCGGAGAGTTCGGCGTGGCCGACATACCGATGGGGGTCTATGCCTATACATGGTTCAGCCTGCCGTTCGAAAAGCCCGACTTTCCGGCGATCGAGAACTGGTACGAACGGATCAAGACCCGCCCCGGATTTGCCGAGCAGGTGATGATCCCGCTGACATGATCACTTCGGGCCTCACCACCGCCGTCGAAGCAATCATGCGCGACGCTAGCGAGTGGGCCATCCTGCCTCGCTACCAGTCGCTCGCTGCCGCCGATATCGACGCCAAAGCGCCCGATGACGTGGTGACGATCGCCGACAAGGACAGCGAAGCCTTGCTGACCGAACGCCTCTCACGGCTGCTGCCCGAGGCCGCCGTGGTCGGTGAGGAAGCCACTTTCGCTGATGCGTCGGTGATGGACCAGCTTCGCGACAGGCTGTGCTGGATCGTCGATCCGCTGGATGGCACCAACAACTTCGCAGCCGGCACGCCGCCATTCGGCGTCCTCGTCGCGCTGGCGGACAAGGGGGAGATACTGGGAGGCTGGATACTCGACTGCCTCAGCGGTCGTTTTTGCCATGCCGAAACTGGCTCTGGCGCATGGATTGACGGAGATCGTGTTCAGGCCTCACCCAGCGGCGCCGACCTGCCGATTGCCGCAATCTCTCTGGTGTTCCTTGAGCAGGCGCGGCGGGAACAGATTCGCGAACACATTGCGCCGCATTACAGGCTGGTGGACATCCCGCGCTGTGCCGCCGAACAGTACCCGCGCCTGGTGCTTGGCAACAACGATGTCTCGCTGTTCGAGCGCACGTTGCCCTGGGACCATGCTGCAGGGGCCTTGTTCCTCAACGAGGCAGGCGGATATTGTGCAAGGCCGGACGGCTCACCCTACCGCGTCGATGAGTTCGAGCGGCGAGGAATGATCGGTGCATCGTCCAAAACGCTGTTCGACGATCTGGCGCGTCGATTGCAGCATCTCGACCGACTATAAAAGCAAGCCCGGCCGCGCATAACGTGGCCGGGCTTGCGAAGACCAGACGCGATCAGAGTTCGCTTTCAAGCCAGCCCTTGAGGGCATTCTTAGGTGCAGCGCCAAGCTTCTGGGCCACCGGCTTGCCATCCTTGAACAGGACCATAAGCGGGATCGACTTCACCCCAATCTGGCCCGGAATGTCCGTATTGGCCATGATGTCCATCTTGGCGATGGTAACCTTGTCGGCCAGTTCGTCGCTGATTTCCTCGAGCGCCGGGCCGATCATCTTGCACGGACCGCACCAGTCGGCCCAGAAATCCACAAGCACGGGCTTTCCGGCCTTGAGTACGTCATCCTCGAAGCTGGCATCGGTAACAGCAATGGTGGACATGGAAACAACTCCTCGAAAATCGTTTGAGTGCAATCTAGAGACGAACGCGCGCGGCGCAACGCCGGAGATCTGAAAGGTTTACTCGGCCCCGGGCAAGCCGGGCTTGTGCTCCGCCAGCAGTGACTGCGGAATCGGGATCAGGCGCGGTGTAGCGGTATAGAGAAGCGCGGCCTCGATCCTGCGCCCGGGAAATGTGGATCCCAATGCTGCGGCGTAGGCCCCCATCTGGCGCAGGACGCTGCGGGGGGCCTCTTCGATCGAGTTCGGCGGCCTGCGGGCGCTCTTGTAGTCGACCAGCCTTACGACATCGGGTGCGATCACGAGGCGGTCGATGGTCCCGGCGATGACCTGGCCCCCGACGATGGCGGTCACGGGCACCTCGGCAAGGCTACCCGGTCCGAACAGATCACCCCATTCCGGCTCATCGATCACCGCCAGCGCGCTGGAAAGGAGCGACTTCCGCTCGTCGGACGGCATGTCACCGGCATGTCGCTCCAACCAGACCGCCGCAGCGTCGGCACGCCTCTCGCCCGCAACTTCCGGAAGACGCTCGAGCAGTTTGTGCATCAAGGTTCCTCTGCGAGCCGCTTCCCTCCCCGCCCCGGGGGGCAGCGGGGGGTTTGGCGAATCGTCCTCACCCAGCGACGAGGGCGCCAGAGGCCTCGGAGGTCTCGGTTCTGCCGTTGGTGCCCGGCTCGCCCAAGTCGGCAAGGGTTCCTCCAGCGGCAATTCAATCATTCCCTGCTCTGCCGGCACCGACGGCGGCAACTGCCCGTGCTCGCACCGCCCGCCCCAGATCGGATCCGCTAGTTCGGCGTCGGCGTCGAACAACGCTCGTAGCTGCGCATACCAGCTTTTGGGCGGCGGCACCCTTCCATCCCGCCGGCCCAGCGCACCACCGACGAACAGCGCCTCTTCCGCGCGCGTCATCGCCACGTACAGGAGCCGCCAGTGCTCCTCCTCATCCGCCTTGCGATTGGCGGCAAGGGTATCGGCAATGCGCCCCTGCCGATCGGCCCTGGTAATGGGCGGTAGCGGAATAGTACGGGCATCATTTGCCGGATCGGTCAGATCAACGCCGCCTTCGCGTGCATTCTCGGGGTTGCCGGCAGCATCCGCAAGTATGACGATTGGCGCCTGCAGCCCTTTGGACCCGTGCACGGTCATCACCCTGACAAGGCCGTCGGCGTTGTCAGCGTCTCTCTTCAGTTCGCCGTCGCCGGCATCGAACCACGCGAGGAATCCTACCAGACTGGGTGTACCGGTAGCCGCGTACGCGCGCGCTGCGTTTATTAGCTCGTCGATGGGATCATTGGCTTCACTGCCGAGACGGGCAACGAGCCGCCTGCGTCCCTGCCATGGCCCGACCAGCAGCCAGTAGATCAACTCGTGCGGCAACTGGTAGTCGGACAGCGCGAGCAGCGCGCGCAGCTGCTGCGTGGCAATCAGCACGTCGGCGTCTGATGACTGCTTGAGGTGATTCCATAGCGCAACATGATCGTCACGGTAGCCATGCAGGAGCAGTTGCTCCTGGCTCCATCCGATCAAAGGAGAGACCAGCAGGCTCGCGAGGTTGAGGTCTTCCAGCGGCTGTGCAGCAAATCGAAGCGCCGAGACGAGATCCTTGACCGCCAGCGGAGCCCCCAGGCGCAGCCTGTCAACGCCTGCAACAGGCACGCCGGCAGCATGGAGCCGCGCGACGATCAGTCCGGCCAGTTCCTTGCGCTGCCGCACGAGGATCATGATGTCGCCAGCCGTGGCGCGGTGCGGCCCTCCTTTGACAAGCGTGAGACCAGGCCCGAGCGGGTCGAGCCAGGCCTTCACCTGCTTGGCGATGTTTTCCGCCATTCGCCTGTCCGGCCGCGAGAGCCAGCGTGGCGATGTTCCATCGTCCTCGTCTTCTTCATCATCGCTGTCGTCCGCGCTTTCACTGATCGGACGCCAAAGAGCGACGTATCCGGGACGATCCTGCCCCTGGTGCGCCTCGGCAGGACGGGAGAGGCCGAGCATCTCGTGACCGATGCCGGCAATCGCCTTGTCGACGAATTCAAGAACGTTCTGCGCGGTGCGAAAACTGCGATCGAGACCCAGCTCCACGAGCTTCCGGCTATTATCGTTGCTGCGCAGCATCGCCGCATTGTCGGCCGCTTGCAGCATCTCCCGCCGCACCCTGTCCGCCGCGCGGCGGAAGTTCTCCGGGCTCGTCCCCTGAAACCTGAAGATCGCCTGCTTGTAGTCACCTACCACGAACAATGTGCGCATGACGTCGCCGCGCTGACCGATCCCGGCCCAGAACTCTTCCGCCATGGCGAAAATGATGTCCCACTGAGCAGCATTCGTGTCCTGCGCTTCATCGACGAGGATATGATCGAAACGGCGATCGAGCTTGTAGCGAATCCAGTCGGCCTGTTCCTTGTTGCGCAACAGATCAGCAGCTCGCCGGATCTGGTCGTCGAAATCGATCAGACCTTCGCGCTGCTTAGCCTCGTCCCATTTCATGGCAAAGGCGCGCCCCAGGACGAGAGCCGGGACAAGCCTGCCTGCCAGAGCCAATAGAGCCACCGTAGCCCGGATGGTCTCGATCGACGCTATCACGCGGGCTGAATAATCGGCATAGGCCGGATCTATCTTTTCTTGCGATCCGCTGGCCTTGGGCGTGCCTTTCTGTGTCAGGAAAACGCCTGCGAGGGAATCGATGGCAGAAATGCGCTGCGCTGGTTCTCCGGCCAGCCATCCATTGATCACAACCGAAGCATCAAGCCCGGTCTTTGTGCCCCATTGTTGATTGATTTCCGCGCAGCGACGCAATGACCGCCAATCGAACTGCTCGTCCGAGCACATGGCGGCGACCCAGCTCTCGTCCGCATCAGCGGGCAAGTCCAGCAGCCGCAAGACGCGCGCCCGCATGTCCCCCGGCTGCCAGCTCCCTTGACCGAACCAGGCGGCGCGCGATGCTGCGCATCGCAGAAGGAAACTCAATACCGCATCAGGCCCATGGCGGACAGACAAGTCCGCAACGGCGTCCAGCAACCGCGTCCCTTCGCTTCCCCCCTGCTCCGCTTCGACAAGAAGGTCAGCAAGGACCTGCCGCGCCAGGAGATGCCGTTCGCGGTCTTCCATCGGCCGGCTGCCCGGCGTCAGTTCTGCTTCAAGAGGAAATGTCGCGAGTAACCATTGCGAAAAGGCGTGAATCGTATCGATGCGCAGTCCGCCACCCGGACAATCGAGGACCGCAGCAAAAAGAGTGCGCGCACGCGCCAAAGCATTGCTGGCCGTGTCGGCGCCGATTGCTTCCAGACGCATGAAAAGCTGGGTGTCATCAAGCCGCACCCACTCCGCCAGGGTGCGGTTGATGCGCGCCGCCATTTCGGTCGCGCCGGCCTTGGTGAACGTCAGGCACAGGATCTGGGACGGCTCAACATCGTGCCGCAGCAAAAGCCGCAGCACGCGCGATGAAAGGACCTCAGTCTTGCCGGTCCCGGCCGACGCAGAAAGCCACACCGTCTCGCCGGGATCGACGGCATGCATTTGGTTGCCATGGAGCGGATGAAAGGACGCTGAGCCACTCATTGCCGCGTCTCGACGTCATCGGAATCGCCGAGGGAAGTTATCCACTCGTCAAGGCGCATCAGCTGGTCGTAGTCGGCATAGCTTCCCAGTTCCGGGTTGAGGCGCGCCGTGAAGGGTTCATCGCCCAGAATCCACCGGTCCAGCGCATCGTCGAGGAACCGCTTCGTTAACGGCAGGAAGTCTATGGGTTCTATTCCGTTTCGCTTCTTACCGATCTTGAGCGGTGTCTCGATGAAGCCGAGCTGGTCCTTCTTCTTGCCCAGTGACCAGTATTCAAACGTGTTCGCCTCGCCCGCCAAGGGCGGGAAGCCGCCAGCCTCGGCAATAAGCCCGATCAAGCCGAGTTGCAGCGCGAACCCTTCTTGCACGCGGCTGGTCGAGGGCGGCTTACCCGTCTTGTAGTCGACGACGGCAAGAGTGTCGTCCGGCAGACGATCGATCCGATCGGCTCGGCCATGGATGCGGACATCCCTGTAGCGCATGTCCCCCCATTTTTCGACGGCTATCACGTTTCGACCGGCGGCGACCTGCGCAGCAATCTGTGCATCTACCCAATCGAGTGCTTTCAGCAGGCGCGGCCTCCACAAAGCCCTCATCAACGGGTGCGCGCTCATCTCATCCAACACGTGCTCGGCGATGTCATGCAATCCGCCCGGGGGATCGCCTGCCAGGTGCCAGCGTTCCAGAATAGCATGTGCGGCCGTTCCCTGCCACGCGGGGGACGGTCCCGCATCAATGCGATCGAGAGTCCGCAGCTTGAGGATGGCATTGGCGTAAAACTGATAGGGATCCCCGCGAAGCCGGTCGAGCCCGGTCACCGACAGATCCACCTTCCGTTGCTGCGCCGTTGGCATCGGCCGGGGCCGCGGATGCGGGGGGACCGGTGCTGCGCGGTCCAGCATTTGGGCAAGCCGGGGCGCGGCTCGCTCATCATGTCTGTCCGCCTGATCGCCCAACATGGCCTTTACGCGCAGCACGAAGCGAGAGGGAATGACCGGGCCGCCATCGTCGCGCCGAGCCCAGCTGAGCACCACCTCAGGCGCGCCCAAAGCAGCAGCAAGATCATGCGCCGCAAGGCCAATTCTGAAATCACCGCCGGGCACGCCAAGCGCGCGCAGCAATGCAGGCGGGAGCATTGCATCCTGGGCAGGGCTGGCTGGCCATGTACCTTCGACAAGACCGCCGCAAATCACAAGGTCCGCGCGGCTCATACGTGCCTCGAGCAGACCATAGATCGCCACGCGCGGATGCCCGCCCCATGGCGGCCGGACCGATATGCGATCCATGGCATCGCGCATGACCGCATGCAGATCCCGGGCATCCAGTTGCGTTTCGGCTGCTTCTGCGGCCTGCACGAACTCGTCGATGAACGCGCCCAGCGCTCTTCCGTCAGGCCCCGACCATGCAGCCTCTCCGGCAAGGCCCTCCGCAACCTCTGCCAATGCCTGGAGCGCGGTTGACAGCCTCCCGGTCGCGGGGAGTGCGAACATGGGCGTCAGGATCGCCTGGACTTCGGCCCACCAGCCTTCCAGCCTATGGCTGGCAGCAATTTGCTCGATCGGTGCCAACCCCGCTCCAGGCCGGGGCCCTCGAAGCGCAAGATCGAGCTTACGTACGCTTTCGAGCCAGGCAGCCCGCCGATCCCCATGGCCTGACAGCGGATGCATGAGCAGACCAATCAAGGGAACCGGGGCGGCCTGTTCGGCCAGGACTTCTGCGATCAGCAGCGCCAGTCTGCCAGCGGCAGTGTGTGAAAGCGGCGTGCCGGCGGTGTCATCGGCTTCTATGCCCCACCGCTTCAGGTCCGATACGACACGCCCGGCTAGCCCGCGATCGGGGGTCACCAGCGCCACCCTGCGTTCCGGTACTTCGACAGCTTGGCGGATCAACAGCGCGATAGCCCGCGCTTCCTCTCCGGGATGTGCCGTCTCCATCAATCGCACTCCGGAAAGACGGCGATGCTCCGGTTTGAGATCGACCCACGCTGCCGATGCCCGGGGTGGAAGGAACAGGTTCGAGATGGCCTTGCTGCGCTCCGGCCGGGCAGCACTCAGCCCGGCTCGATGCCATGGACGGACCTCACCTCTTGCAACGCCCATGCGGTGCAACAGGACCTTCAGATGATACTGAGGATGCGTTACCGCGTCAGCGGGGCCAAACGGGGGATCGTCCACATCCGCCGGCGCTCCCGCTGTTCCCAACTCCTCCCAGACTTCGTCGGATAGCGAAAGATCGAGGTCGGGAAGGATCACGCTGCCTTTGTCGAGTTCACTTACCACCCGCAGGAAATCCGCGACGGCGGGCGATGCGCTGGTGACACCCGCGGCTACCACGGGGTGCGCCGGGGGAACCTCTTTCCAGCGCCGTGCGGCATGCCCGAAGAGCCGGTTTCGCCGTTCCGGCGCATCGATTTCGCCGCGCTCAGACAATTCTGCGATCCAGTATTGCTGCACCTTCAGGAAGGTGCGCATGTTGTCGCTCCAGTGACCTGCAAGATCGCCAACTATGCCGATCATCCGCTCGGACATCACGTCAATCGGCGCAATTCCCTCGACCAGCAGGCGGTCCATCGTCCGCCCCAATTCCCATGCTCGCCGCAGAACGGCCGGCCCCGGCCCTGCAGCATCTCCCTCCACAACGCGCAGATAATGTGCCAGGCGCAGCCATCGCCGCATGGGGTCTGCCGCAGGGGGAATGTCCGCTGCGCCCAACGGATCGAGCAACGGCCCGAGCGTCTCGTCAAGATCGAGGTCACCTGCCACGACCATGCGCGGCAACAGCATGCCCTGCCCGACCTGGCGCACGAAGGCTTCGGTCAGCGTGCGAACCGCCCGGCGGCTCGGCAGCAATACAGTGAGACGTGCGAGGCCCAGGTCGGCCGAGCCATAGCGCGGTATCAGACCTGCCACCAGCGCATCTGCAAACCCGCGATGGGCCGCGATCGAATAGACCCTGGGCCCTGCCCTTTCAGGCACGGCTGAGCCATTCCTCGGTCGGCCTTATGGCAGCCGGACTGCCTACTTCGAACCACAACCCCTGATGAGAGATGCCGAAAAGTCGCCCCTCATCAATCGCCCGGTTCCATAGCACATTGGTGGAAAACGGGCCTTCCGGCGCATCACGCAAAAGACGATGCGACACCAGCTGTATGCCGGAATATATGAATGGCGCCACGTAGCCCCGTTTACGCCGCATTATCCCTCCTTGCGCATCAAGGTGAAAATCACCTTCGCCGCGGTAGTTCATCGCGCGCGGATGAGGCACGACCATCAGCAGCGCATCCATCCTGCTTGCGTCCCATGCTGCAGACAACTCGTGAAAGACGTCCTGCGGGCCATCGATCCATATGTTGTCGCTGTTCAAGCAAAAGAACGGATCGGGCAGCATCGACGCCGCTTTGACCATGCCGCCGCCGGTTTCCAACAGGACCTCGCGCTCATCGGAGACCGTTATCGACGGTGCGTTCCGGCGCACCCGAAGATGCCCCTCCAACGCGTCCGGCAGATAGTGCACGTTGGCAACCGCCCGCGTGACGCCCGCGCTGCCCAGCTTGTCCAGAGCGTGATCGATGAGCGGCTTTCCCGCGACACGGACAAGGGGCTTCGGCTGCGAAGCGGTAAGAGGCCGCATCCGCTTGCCCAGCCCAGCTGCCAGTACCATCGCGGCGTCACTTACCAGCTTGGACTGAGTCATGGATTGAACACTCCGCCGCCGGCATTGCGAAGCTCTGCGGGAATATTGGCCGCGAACCACTGAGCCACGGGCGCTAGCGCCGAATGCTGGAGATCGCGCTCCAGCTGCGCCCAGACACGAGGTATGAGATCCAGATAACGCGGCTTCCCGTCACGCTTCCACAGACGTACGAAGATGCCGATTATCTTGACGTTACGCTGCGCCCCTAGCCGAGCGTAATCGGCACGGAAGAGACCGGCGTCGGAACCGGAAGACTGCAGATAATGCTCGATCATTGCCTCTTCCACGTCGCTAGAGACGTCCCGGCGCGCATCCTGCAGCAGCGACACCAGATCATAGGCGCGGTGCCCGACCAGGGCGTCCTGAAAATCGAGAAGCCCCTGCTTCTCGAGCGAACCGAGCAGCATGATGTTCTCGGCATGATAGTCGCGAAGTACAGTCACGCCTGGGCGTTGACGGGGCAGCAAATCTCGCAGGACAGCCTCCCAAGCCGAGGTAAAGCCCGAGGCATCGACATACAGGCTGCGAGCCGTGCAATACCACTCGATGAAGAGCCGTACCTCACGCATATATTCGCTTAGCGAGTAATCGACGAAAGGTCCGGGCGGCAGTTCATGCAGTCGGACAAGCGCATCTACCGCCGAACGATAGATGGGCATCTCATCGCCCGGCCACTCATCGAGATAGTCGCGCATTCGTGCTGTGCCGAAATCCTCCAGCAGCACCAGGCCCCGTTCCGGCTTTTCAGCCAGAATGCGGGGTGCGCGTGCGCCGTTGGATTCGAGCCATCGAGCCGCCCGCAGGAACGGCTGCGGGTCTTCCATCGGGGGCGGCGCATCCATGAGAATCGCCGACTGACCGTCGCCGCGAAACACGCGAAAATAGCGGCGAAACGATGCATCGCCTGGAAGTGCATCGATCGTGGCCCCCGCCCACCCCGAAGAATCGAGGAACGGCAGGAGGTCGGCGGAAAGATCTGACGGGTTCGCGTTCATCGTGGCATCCGCCCTACCCAATCGGCACCGCCTTCCACAATGGCAATCCTGCCCTCATCCGCAACTTCCAGCGCAATCGAAATGCAACCGGGCTCATGATCGAACCCTCCGGCATGATCCGGCCATTCGGCGATGAGCGCTGCGCCTGATCTGTAGTCATCGAGGCCAAGCTCTTCGGCCTCATTCGGATGGGCCAATCGGTAGAAATCTGCATGAACCAACGACAGACGCACCTGCGGGGGATCGTAGACCTCGATTATGGAAAAACTCGGCGAAGGCACGTCCCCGTGATAACCAAGTCCGGCGATGATCGCCCGCGCGATGGTCGTCTTTCCTGTCCCAAGCCCGCCCGATAGTGCCACGACATCGCCAACGCGGAGTTCTGCTGCGATAGCGCGGCCAAACTTCTCCATCGCGGACAGATCGGGAAGTCCCACGGTCATGGCAGATCGATGCTCGCGCTGGTGCCGTGGCCAGGCTCTGATGTCAGCGCCAGGTTGCCGCCATGCGCTGCGATCAATTGACGCGCCAGTGGCAGACCGAGGCCTTGGCGACGCTCCACCGTCTTTCCGTCGGAACTCAGCTTCATACCGTCAAGTGCCCGGGCAAGACTGCGGCTATCCATGCCCGGCCCTTTGTCCTGGATCAGTATCTGCACCCGATCCTCCCCCGCCATCTTTCGGCGAGAAACCTGCATAACTACCTTTTCCCCGCGCGGGCTGGCCGCGATCGCGTTGTCCAGCAGGTGGCCGATGGCGCGCGCCAGACGCTTGCGATCGCCCGCGACGGACCGGATGAGACCATCGACGCGCAGGTCGAGCGTAATTCCCGCGCGTTCGATTCGTGCTGCCCGCTCCTCGGCGATGCCTCGCACGAATGGCATCAGCTCAATCTCTTCCTTCTTCAGCGGGAGCATTCCCGCTTCGCTCTGGGACAGGTCGAGCAGGCCGTCGATATGTTCGCCGAGCTCTGTCGAAGCCTGCAGGATCGAACGCACGTACTCGTCACCTGGAGCGGATAGCTCTCCGCCAAGCCCCGCCTGCAGCATTTCCGCGAACCCGCCGATTGAATTGAGCGGATTGCGAAGCTCGTAACCCATGTTGGCAAGGAAACGGGTTTTGATCGCATCAGCCTCGATCAATGCCGCATTGCTTTCGCGCAGCGCGTCCTCAGCCTTTTGGGAGTCGGTTATGTCCAGCACGGCGAGAAGGCCGTTGCCGTCAGGTAGCGGAACGCCCGCGAATTCCAGCATGCGGGTATCCGCCAAGCCTATCCGGCCGCCCTTTTGAGTACGGTCAAGGGTCGCGGCGCGCACCACGTCGCCCACAGTCTGCGCTTCTGACGGCTTGCGCAGCCGAGGCGCGATCTTGCCGAGCAGCGATTCGATGTGCGGATGGGTATCAAGGAAATCGTTATCCAGCCCCCAGTCCGCGGCAAACCTCCGGTTCCATAGCTGCATGCGCCCATCCGGAGCGAACACCGCAATGGATTCGAAAAGACTGTCGAACGTCGCCGTGCGGGTGCGCAGCAGCGTGTCCCGAATGGCCGAAAGGCGCAGTTGCTCGGTGCGATCCTCGACGATCAACAGCAGCCCGCCGTCCGGAACCGGCTGGGCCACAACACGAAGGTGGGTGCCATCGCTGAGTGACCAGGCCTCTTCCTGTGTATCACCGGAAGAAAACCAGGCGGTCTTCTCACGGCGCCATGCCGGAAAATCGCGGACTTCCGGGACACGTCCGCCATCGCGTGCAGCATCGAGCAATCTCTCGAATGCAGGCGGTTCCTGCATGCTACGGGTGGGAAGTTTGAAAAGCCTCTGGAAAGGTTGGTTCGCAAAGGTCAGCCTGCGCTTGGCGTCGAACTGCGCGACCCCGGCGGAAAGCTGGTCCAGTGTCGAACGCTGGGCATCCCGGAATGCCCGAAATGACCGGGACAATTCCTCCATGTCCTCGATGTCGACTGCATAACCGGCAATACCGTCTTCACCGAGAGGCAAGTCGCTGACGCGCAGCGCCCGGCGTTGTCCGCCAATAGTGGTATGGACGATACGTTCGACGGGTGACCGTTCCGCCGCCGCCTGCCGCGCCACCTCGGCGGGCGGAACTCCGTCCACCGCTTCTACCAGTTCCACGCCGCCGGACACCACGGCCTGCGCGCTGGCGGCGCCCACCGCCGAGACGTATGCCGAGTTGACGAGCTGCAACTCACCGTCCGGCCTGCGAAACCACATGGGCATCGGCGCCGCCTCGATGAGCGAGACAAGCGCATGAAAGTCTCCGCGAGCTCTTGCCGCTTCCTCTCGAAGGCGGCTCAGTTCGCTTTCGCTGTCGCTGAAATCGAAAATCCATACGAGCGCGGCGCCGCCTGGCGAGACCTGGGGATCGGCAAGGTGGCCGCGAAGGGCCAGGCTTCTCGAAGACCCTTCCGGCGTTGCCACCATCCGAAAGGGCGCGGCCGTCTTCTGGCAGCGCCGGACGGCTTCCGCCAGTTCATCCAGCTTCGCTTTGGGCAGCCCGCGCCCCTTGCCATCCAGTTCCGAAAGGTATTGCGGAACGCTCTCGAGGCCGAGCCACTGGGCAAGGCGCGGGCTGGCCTCAATCCTGCCGTCCGACCGGACAAGCAGCGGCAGGGCCGGCGATTCCTCTACCATGCGGCCCAGCCTGCGGGCGGAACGCAGCTGCGTTTCCAATCTCGAGGTGCGCGAACGTGAGGAAATTACCGCCCACGCTGCAGCCAGCGTCCACCCGCCGAGAAGCAGACCCAAAAGCAGTGGCAGGAAGCGCTCTAGTTCCATCACGACCGGCTATGGTGCTCCCGAGGCACCATGACAACGGGGGAATAGCGCCCGGACGGGACTATCCCCCGAAGTTTGGGTCATCAGTAGCGGTAGTGATCCGGCTTGAACGGGCCGGTCTTCGGAACGCCGATATAGGCCGCCTGCTTGTCTGACAGCTGGGTGAGCTTGACGCCCAGCTTGTCCAGATGCAGCGCCGCCACCTTCTCGTCGAGGTGCTTGGGTAGCACGTAGACCCGGTTCTCGTACTCGTCAGACTTCGCATAGAGTTCGATCTGCGCCAGCGTCTGGTTGGTGAAGCTCGAGCTCATCACGAAGCTGGGGTGCCCAGTAGCGCAGCCCAGGTTCACGAGGCGGCCCTTGGCCAATACGATGATCTGCTTCCCATCGGGGAACGTGACGAGATCAGTGCCGGGCTTGACCTCTTTCCAATCGTAGTTGTCGAGCGCGGAAATCTGGATCTCGGAATCGAAGTGTCCGATGTTGCAGACGATGGCCTTGTCCTTCATCTGCTCCATGTGTTCGCCGGTGATCACGCTTTCGTTGCCCGTGGCGGTAACGAAGATGTCGCAGCGCTTCACGGCCTCTTCCATCGTCACGACTTCGTAGCCTTCCATCGCGGCCTGAAGCGCGCAGATAGGATCGATCTCGGTGACCATCACGCGGGCGCCGCCCTGACGCAGCGACGCCGCCGAGCCCTTGCCCACGTCACCGAATCCGGCCACGCAGGCCACCTTGCCCGCCAGCATGACGTCCGTGGCACGGCGGATGGCATCGACCAGCGACTCCCGGCACCCGTAAAGGTTGTCGAACTTCGACTTGGTGACCGAATCGTTCACGTTGATTGCGGGGAACGGCAGCTTGCCGTCCTTTGCCAGGTGATACAGCCTGTGCACGCCTGTAGTCGTCTCTTCCGAAACGCCCTTGATCGCCTTCACCGACTTGGAAAGATAACCCGGCTTGGCCTTCAGAAAGGCGTTCAGAGCGCGGACGAATTCTATTTCCTCGGCATTGGAGGGCTCGAACAGCGGCTCGCCGGCCTCAACCCGCGCACCCCAGAGAGCGAACATCGTGGCGTCGCCGCCGTCGTCGAGGATCATGTTCGCCGTGAGATCGGGATCGGACTCCGACGCCCAGTCAAAGATGCGGCCAACATAGTCCCAGTAGTCGGAGAGGCTTTCGCCCTTGATGGCGTAAACCGGAATGCCCTGCGCGGCGATTGCGGCAGCCGCGTGATCCTGGGTGGAGAAGATGTTGCAGGTCGCCCAGCGGACTTCGGCGCCAAGGGCGACCAGGGTTTCGATAAGCACCGCGGTCTGGATGGTCATGTGCAGTGAGCCGGTGATCCGCGCACCCTTGAGAGGCTGTGAGGCGCCGAATTCCTCGCGCAGCGCCATCAGGCCAGGCATTTCGGTTTCGGCAATGGCGATCTCGGTACGACCATAATCGGCAAGTGAAATATCAGCGATGGCATAGTCTGTGGCCACGAACGAGAACTCCTGCATGGTTTCGGGACAGCGCCTTGCCCGCTTCGGGCGAATGGCAGCGCCGCAATGGGCCCTACCTAGCCAGTCGATGGCATGGAAGCAAATATAAAGACATCTTTATATGCCACAAAGCGGCCAGCGCTTTCGCCTTGACGACAAAAACGCCGGCCGGTCATTGCCGTGCCATGAGCAGCCCCTATATCCCGGCCAACTCAGCACAATTGCAGGAAAGGATAATTCATGACTATCGCCGTGGGAGACAAACTGCCTGACGTGAAGCTGATGAAGGCTGGGGAAAGCGGCCCGGAACCAGTGCAGACCGCCGATTACTTTGCCGGAAAGAAGATCGCGCTTTTCTCGGTGCCGGGCGCATTCACGCCGACCTGCTCTGCAAAGCACCTTCCCGGCTTCGTCGACAAGGCGAATGATCTGAAGTCCAAGGGCATTGACGAGATCGTCTGCACGGCGGTGAACGATGCCTTCGTCATGGGCGCATGGGGCAAGGCTGCCGGTTCGGCCGACGTCACGATGCTTGCCGACGGTAACGGCGATCTCGTCAAGGGCATCGACCTTGTGATGGACGGTTCCGGTTTCGGCATGGGCAGCCGCGGGCAGCGTTTTTCGATGGTTGTCAACGATGGCATCGTCGAACAGCTCAATGTCGAGCAGCCGGGCACATTCGAGGTCAGCTCTGCCGAGCACATGCTGGGACAACTCTAACCTCGCTCATTGGATAGCTATGACGGTCGGGAGTGTGGAGTGACCGCCGGGTTGCCCACCCTCTCCGGTCACTATAGCGTGCGATGAAAGCGAGGGAGTTATAATGGCACGTTCTGTTATCGTCACTGGTGGTTTCGGCATTCTTGGCCGGGCCGTTGCGTCCGCCTTTTCCGCCGCTGGGGACAATGTCACCAGGATCGACTTCGGCGCCGAGGCGTCCAACACTCGGGACAGTGGCCTCGACATTGGCGGCGTCGACCTGACAAACAAGGTCGCGACCAGAAGTGCGGTCGACCAAGTCATCTCAGCCTTTGGAGGCATCGACGTGCTCGTGAACGTCGCGGGCGGCTTTCTCTGGGAAACGCTGGAGGACGGCTCGATCGAATCGTGGGCGAAAATGCAATCGATGAATCTGATGACTGCAGCCACGATCACACAGCTGTCACTGCCTGCGCTTAAGAATTCTCCAGGCGGGCGGGTCATCAACATCGGCGCCGGCGCTGCGATCAAATCGGGAATGGGAATGGGGGCTTATGCTGCGTCCAAGTCCGGGGTCCATCGCCTGACGGAATCTCTCGCCGAGGAGTTGGCAGGCTCCAACATTACGGTCAATGCCGTGCTCCCCAGTATCATAGATACTCCCACCAACCGGGCAGATATGCCGGATGCCGACACTTCGCAATGGGTGAAGCCAGAAGCGATCGCGGATGTGATTATTTTCCTGGCATCCGATGCTGCGCGATCAGTTACGGGTGCGCTGGTGCCGGTAACCCACGGGGGCTAGCTACGAACGCAGCTACGGCGCCGTTGTCGTAGATCAGCCGCCATTCCGAACTCCGGCTGAGTTCCGCAACCAGCGGCGCGTTGTGCTTCTTGTTTAATATGAACGCACAAGGTCGCCATTTGCGGACGACGTCGATCAACGGAACGTAACCGTTCTCTATGCCGCCGTTATATTTCCACTCCTCGCTCGAATAGCGGTAGTATCGACCATCGTACGCCACCCGCCAGCGGGGGAAGCCGGTGTCGATTATGGCGCCGCCATAGGGATAGTCGGCATAGACCGTTCCGCGCACGCCGGTTCGCTCAACACTGGCGATCGCTTCCAACGGAATGTTGGCGGCGAAGCGGGTCGGTATGAGAAGTGGAGCCGTCGCTGCCACTGTTAATAAAGACGCTAGAAGGACTAGGCGTGAGCGCGGGCCGATCGACCGATTTCGTCCTTCGGGCGTCAGGACGCGGGCGAAGACGGGCACCATCGCCGCACCCCAGAATAGCACGAACCGGTAGGCGAAGATGGTCATGACGAGAAGCACGCCGGCTACCGCCAACTCGCTCGCATCGACGCGTTTCGGGTGGCGCATGACGAGCGCCAGCGCGACTGCTGCGCAAGCCATGACACACGCCGCGTGAAAATGGTTGCTCGCCGCCCAAAGCGGGAGCCATTCGCTTGCGCCGATCGCCACACTGGCTTCCGTATTGCGTACGGAAACCTGCACGATAGACACTCCATCGGGCGTGGCGAACATCGCGGCAAGGCTCATCGCCGAAAGAGCAGTGGGCACCCATGGCTCGCCTTCCCGACCGGCAAGGCGTTGCAGCCAGACCGTAACTGCCACTGCGGCCATGGCAATCGTGGCAACGCTTACGGATGGGTGAAGGTTCTGCCAGACGAGGAACAGCGGAAAGGCCAGCAGCACGCTCGTAAACGGTGGCAGTGCCAGTCTGCGCATCGCAAGCAATGCGCCGAAGCACAAAGCCGCAAAGCTTTGCGGCCGAACACTGGCGGTGGGTAGAAGGAGCAGAAACGTGACACCCAAGGCCAGTGCACATGCGGTCGTGGTAGCCCCCCGAGCGCGGCAGGCAGCGGCGCATGCCCAGAGACCTCCCACCCAGCACATCGCGTCGACCAGCCTTAGCAGCGGCCAACCACCGATTTGGCGGGTGAGCGCCATTATTACCTGACCTAGCCAGGCAACCGCCGGCATGGGCTCGCCGATATGCAGTGCTGCGAAGGGTTCACTGCGCAGCGGTGCCCCTTTGTTCAGGATGAGCTCGCCGAGCTTCAGCTGCCAGAACACGTCGACATCCCACACGCTACGGGACAGCAGCACGCACAGCATCCCTGCGGGAATCAACGCCGCCCACCACGCACCTATCTCATGGCGTGCCTCATTCATGGGCTACGGGTCGGCTAGCCAAGGACTAGTAGCCCATCAGGCTGAGCACTTCCTTCCGGCTGCGGTCATCATCGAGAAACGTCCCCATCATCCGACTGGTAATCATCCCGACGCCTGGCGTTCGGACGCCGCGCGCAGTCATGCATGCATGGCTGGCCTCGATCACGACAGCGACACCGTGCGGATTGAGATTCTCCCAGATGCACTGGGCAACCTCGGCCGTCAGGCGCTCCTGAATCTGCAGACGGCGGGCAAAGCCGTGCAGCACTCTCGCCAACTTCGAAATACCGACGACGTGATCGCGCGGAAGATAAGCGATGGCGGCCTTGCCGATAATCGGCGCCATATGATGTTCGCAGTGAGACTGGAACGGAATGTCCTTGAGGAGCACGACCTCGTCATAACCTCCGACTTCCTCGAAGATACGGGACAGGTGGATAGAAGGATCTTCCTGGTATCCCTGACAATATTCCAGCCACGCGCGAGCCACGCGCTTTGGGGTATCCAGAAGTCCTTCCCGGCTCGGATCGTCCCCCGACCAGCGGATCAAGGTCCGCACCGCCTCTTGCACGTCTTCAGGAACAGGCGGCTTGCCAAGAGGGTTGTCTTCATCCGGCCCTACGAGGCTGCTCATCCTGCGATACTCCTTTTCCATTGGTGCTTCAGGCGCATACGCATCAAATGCCCCTTCCGCCGAAACAATCCGCGTTTTTCTATCGGCTCAAACATTTCGTCCGGGCGCTCTGGATCAAGCAGTCCGCTGCTCCCGATGGCTCTTTCAGTTTCCGAGAGATGTTTCAAGGGGAGCGGTTTCAATTGTTTGCCGTTCACTGAAAGGGCGTCGATCATTGCTGCCATTTCCCCGAACCGTTCTATCCCCCTAGCGACAGCATCTTGCGCAAGACCGCAATGTTCGGCCAACAACCGAATGCGCAAATCAGTGATCTGCGAGCCAATATGGGCATTCGCGGGACGCCTCTTGTCGATGAAAACATCACACTCTGTGTCCAGGCCCATTGAACGATTGTTCATGTTGGCAGAACCCACCCGAAGAATCTCGTCGTCTATGATCGTAAGCTTGGCATGCACGTAGATCGCGGTGCCGTCCGATGTCACCGGATAGTATATGTGAAACCGTCCCTTGTGATCCGCTTGCCGCAAGGTCTCCAGCAATTCGACGCGCGCACTGTCCATGGCCATTTGTTCTAGCCAGCCATCCGCAGTCAAAGGATTGATAATGACGATCTCGGGCGGATCACTTTCCGTAAGCCGCTGGCAGATGGCCTCGGCGATCGCGCGAGAGGCGAAATATTGCGTTTCGGCGTAGATTAAGCGCTTTGCCCCTTTGATCTGCTCCACGAACAGGTTCTCGATTTCCGAGATCTGCGGGGAGGCCCCGTGCTTGGCCGCTGTTCGCGCGATCCCGATCTCGACGTTCTCGAATTCGGCCTTGAGTTCCGTCGGCCACGGGCTTTCTGACTGCGGCGGGCAAGGGGAAAGCACTTTGCCGCCGGCAATTCGCCATCGTTCACGGCCCAGTTCACCCAGTGCGGCCGCGACATCTCCCTCCATCAGCATAGTCACGTCATGCCATGGACCATAAAGCCTGCCGGATGGCCGCCGACGGCGCTTGTCTTTAGGCAGGTGCTCCGGAGTATCCCAACGGTCGGAGGTCATATCGATACCGCCACACGCCGCGACCATGTCGTCGATCACAACAATTTTCTGATGATGACTACAGCCAACCGGGTGAGCGGAATCGAACTTGAAATCAATCTGCTTCGACCTTGCCCAACGCACCAGGTCGAACAACATCGTGCCGCGAAGCAGATACTTAAATAGGGCGAAATTCCATTTCAAAATGCGCACGTCCAACTGCGGCTTGGCCTTCACCAACCACAGGATGAACGATCCCAGGCGCGCAGGGTGTTTCCGTTTACGGCCTTTTTGCCACCACCGCCTGCCGGTCGGCAGCAGGATACGCGAATCGAAATCCCATCCGATCAAGAAAATGCGCTGGCGTGCCCGAGCCATCAGTTCGCGGATCGTGCTGAAATAATCGGCTGCATCGATAACTACGTACGCCTTGCGCGCGGTTGCGAAACGCCAGACAGACGCTGTCTCACCTTCGCCGCCTTCAGCGCCGCTGCCGGAACTATCGTTCATTGTCTACCTTGCTGGAAGTGCCGCCTGTCCTGAACAAGCTTTGACCATTGTGGTTGTTCCAAGTGTGCGAGCCTGTTTACCCTGCCTATCGGTAAGCGCAATTGACGACCGTGGGATCATCTTTCGCGCCACTTTCATCACATTCCGATAAGATCAGTGCATCGAGATACACGGAAATCGTCAGGCCCGAAATTTAGGCGTCGTTCGCCTTTTGCCGTGAAAATACGTCATTTCATCGTTGCCGTGCAGCCATTCAGGCGCCATTCTGTTTGCTTGATGTAGCTAATTTACGTCACAGCGGCTCGCATTCTATCGATATGCGCATCATCTGCGGGCCACGGAAGACCTCAGGGTCATAATCCGTCCGGACCATCTTCCGGGCCACCATTCAGTGCACCGGCGCGTGCCGGAGCAGACGGGGCCGTTTGGCCCTTTACGCTAGAGGAGTGTAATATGAAGAAGTCCCTCATCGCCGCCGCAATCGCCGCAGCCAGCCTTGTTCCTGCCGCCGCCTGGGCGCAGGAAGCAACCGCTTCGGCTTCCGTTGCCCCGACGGTGGGAGCCAAGGTATATGGCCCCGAAGGCAATGAAGTGGGAACCGTTGAAGCCGTTCAAGGCGGCGTTGTCACGATTAATACCGGCACCGCACGCGCTGGGCTGCCGACAAGTGCGTTCGCGATGCGTGAGAAAGGGCTGACAATCGGAATGACGAAGGCGCAACTCGACGCTGCGGTCAGCGGCGCGGCTGCGGAGACCGCTGGCGCGAAAGATGCCGCGATGGTCGTGGACGCCCCGATCAAGAGCAGCGACGGCGTTGTGCTCGGGACGATTTCCAAGATCGAGGGCGATGATGTAACTGTCGAACTGACAGATGGCGCCGCCGTAGCCCTCAAGAAGTCGTACCTTGGTCTGGTGAATAATGAGCTCACGCTCGGAATGACGGCTGCAGCTTTCGCAGAGCAGACGCAGGCCAGTGCTCCCGCGCAGGCCAGCACTGACGCTGCTGCTCCTGCTGACGGGGAAGCGGCTGCCACCCCGCCCGCATCTACCGGCGAATAAGCCTTATATCTGTTAGACTGAAAGGCCGGGGGTTTCGTACCGCCGGCCTTTTTCATGCGCTCTGCACTTTGACTTAAAAATTCAGGAATGGCTTGCCCCCACGCATGCCGATGGATCAATAGGGGCATCGGACGCGCGGCGTTCCTATTTTCATTTTTAAATTAAGCGAGCGTCAAACCATTGGGCATTCGGAATCGCATCAAACCCCTTTTTGAAGCAGTTCCGGGTTTCGATGCTTCGCTGGACCTCATGCGCCGCCGTGCAGCGACAGGGATCGGCGCCATTTCCCTTGGCCTTGTTGCCATCGTTTTTGCCTGGATGGGCGACAAGGCCCAACTGATCTTCGCGCAGTTCGAGGCGCAGAACCGCTTCGCCCCGCTTATACTGACGCCCGCCATTTTCGTGGCGGTGGTATGGATCACGAAAACTACGGTCCCGGAAGCTCGAGGCTCCGGCATTCCTCAAGTCATGGCAGCGGGTAAAAATCTCAATCTTGCCTATACCAAGTTGCTGTCCCTCCCTACGGCGATAACCAAACTGCTTCTTACCGCAGCGATGCTACTTGCCGGCGGATCGGTCGGTCGGGAAGGCCCTACGGTCCAGATCGCTGCCTCGATCATGATCACTTGCCACCGGATATTTCGGGTGCCGATGACGGCTGGCGTCCTGATCGCCGGCGGCGCTGCCGGCGTTGCTGCGGCCTTCAACACGCCCTTAGCGGGGGTCGCCTTCGCCATAGAGGAGCTTGCCGCAGCGTTCGAGCAGCGCGTGGCCGTACTTGTCATGGGCGCGGTAGTCGTTTCCGGCTTGGTAAGCCTGGGGATCGCAGGCGACTACGTGTATTTCGGTGTCATGCGTCAGACGCTCCACCTGAAATCGGTGATCGTCGTCGCACCGGTGGCGGGCATTTTCGGTGGCGTCCTCGGCGGTTTGTTCTCACGCACGCTTCTCGCGTTCGCCCGTAGCCCTCACCACTGGTTCAAGTCTATTCGTGAACGCCCGGTAGTGGTCGCATTTGTCTGCGGCGTAGTGGTGGCTATGCTTGGACTGGTCACCGGTGGGCTTACGTGGGGAACCGGTTACGAGGTTACGCGCGGAATGGTCAAAGGCGGTGAATCCACTTCGGCATGGTTTGGCCCCGCCAAGTTCATTGCAACGGCGGCTACTGCTCTTTCCGGCGCACCCGGCGGCATTTTCGCGCCGTCTTTGTCCGTTGGGGCAGGCTTTGGTCAGTTGCTTTCCTACTGCTTCCCGGATGATCCCATGCCGGCTGTAGTGTTGCTGGGCATGACCGGCTATTTTGTTGGCGTGGTCCGGGCTCCTTTGACGGCGGTGATCATTTTGATGGAGACCACGGCCAGTCGCGGGATGATACTGCCCTTGTTTGCGACTGCGATCATTGCAGACGCAGTGAGCAAGCTGGTTTGCCGGGAAAAGCTATATCATGGCTTGTCACAAGGATTTGCGAGCAGTGCTGAAAAAACAGCACAACCCTCGGACGCGGCCACCAAGGGCTGAGGCATTTGCAAGTATATTGAGACCAGTGGCGCGCCCGGAACGATTCGAACGTCCGACCCTCAGATTCGTAGTCTGATGCTCTATCCAGCTGAGCTACGGGCGCGCGCAGTAACCAACATTCTGCCTCCACTATTGCAGAGACCAGAATAATGGCGCGCCCGGAACGATTCGAACGTCCGACCCTCAGATTCGTAGTCTGATGCTCTATCCAGCTGAGCTACGGGCGCGTTGGAGGTGCGCCAATAGAAAGGGAATCGAGCCCGGTCAACGTCTATATCGCTTTACGGCGTGGAAAGTGCCTTGAGATGCGCGGCCAGCGCACGCGCCAACGGGTAGTCGAGCGGGGGCATAGGCAAATCGCAAATCTGGCCGGGTTCGAACCATCCCAGCTTTTCCGCCTCAAGCGCCTGCGGGACGCCGGCCCAAGTTCGCGTGCAATACAGCGCGATCTCCACCGTGCGCCCCTCCGTGTCACATCGAGCAGAAGACACATAAAGCAAATTTTCGGGCTCGATGCGGATCGACAGTTCTTCTTCGATCTCCCGGACCGCAGCGTCGGTCGCAGATTCGTGCTCTTCAACTTTGCCGCCGGGAAATTCCCACAGCCCGCCATGCTCGGCCGCCCGCCTGCGGCGCTGCATGAGAATGGTACCGTCGAGTGAGACGAGAGCCACGGCCGAAACCAGAACGTGTGGCAGGTCTTTCTCCAGTTTTTTCAGTCTCGTTAAATACAAATTAATGATGGGGTGAGATTTCATCGATGACCCCGCCAGATACAAGGCAGATATGACGGTACTTCCCTTCTTGATGCAAGTAGCGCGAAACAGAATGGGCACGTCCTCCGTGGAGTACGGCCTCATTCTTGCCATGGTGGCGCTCGTCGCGTTCTTCGCCATTCAAGGCCTTGCTGGCGAGACAATTACGATGTGGAACGACGTATCGCAAAAATCATCTACTGCGATGTCGGGTAGCTGAGATCTCTTCCAATTTAAGCAATTTTCAAGACATCCCATCTAAATTTCAAACGTCCGATGCGCAGCAGAGAAACTGAAGCGACTTGGACCGGGTATACCAGACTGCTTTTTCAGGAGACATATCATGAAGTTTCTCGCCAAGCTGCGCCGTAACGAAGAAGGCGCCACCGCAATCGAATACGGCCTGATCGCCGCGCTGATCGCCGTTGCCGCGATTGCCGCCATGCAGGGCATGGGCTCGCAGCTGACCTCGACGTTCACGAAGACCTCGTCGACGATGGCTACTACGAACACGGCGCCGGCCAGCTAACTTAGCCACCCATGTGAACAAAAAGGGCGGCGAGGAAACTCGCCGCCCTTTTTATATGCATGCCCTACTGAACGTCGATTTTCGGCGCCGGCGATAGATCGCTACTCGCGCTGTGAACCCAGCGGATGCCGAGCGTTGACCAGCGCCACCAGTCGTGCGCTGTCGACGTGTGTGTAAATCTGCGTGGTAGATATATCGGCATGGCCCAGCAGCATCTGCAATGCACGCAGGTCTGCGCCGCCATTCAGCAGATGCGTAGCGAATGCATGCCGCAGGACGTGCGGCGAGATCCGCGCAGGATCAATATCCGCGCGAGCTGCCAGCTCCCCCAATAGCTGAAACAGCCTTATCCGCGTGAGGTGACCGCTCGCTCCGCGCGACGGGAAAAGAAACCGGGATTCCGCGCCTCGCACCGCCATCCAGCGGGAAAGCGACACCTGGGCGCGGGAGCTGACAGGGACCATCCGCTGCTGCCCCCCCTTTCCTTTGACATACAGTAGTGGAGCGTCGCGTGGCAGTGCCGCAGCAGGCAGCGAAACGAGCTCGCTCGCGCGCAGCCCGGAACCATAAAGGAGTTCCAGCAGCGCCAGCGTCCGCAGTGCGTTTGGTGATCCCTCGCTGGCCTCATCTTCGGCCAGTTGTAGCAACCGCGAGATTTCGTCATGCTCAAGCAGTCTCGGAAGCGGCCTGCGCGTCCTGGGCCGCGGCAGCGCGTTCGATGGGTCATCTTTTCGCAGCCCCTCGTCGACGAGAAAGCCGTAGAACTGCCGTAGCGCAGAACACCGCCTCGCCAGCGACGACGGCGCAAGATGGGCCCATTTAAGGTCCAACTGGCCCAGCGCCGCGGTATCGGCCTGTTCCAAAGGGCCGATCGCCGCACGTGCAGATGCCAGATCGCGGGAATAGGCTTGCAACGTATTCTCTGCCGCGCCCCTTCCCGCCGCCAGCATGGCGAGGAACTGCTCGACAGGCTCAATTCCGCTCATCGCCGATCATGCCCGGGCGACGGCTTCCGCAGCAATCATCCGCGCTTCCGCATCCAGACCAACCCGCCGCAGCGCCGAGACGATATGATACAGATAGCGCGGCGTCATATGGTGCCAGTTCGCGCCCTGCATGCCGAAGCCCGCCAGCAGGACAACGCTTGCCGCATCGCCCCTCTCAGCCGCACTGTCGATCGCCTTCGTCCAGCGCGTATCTTGATCGAGCCGAAGTCCCAGATCGTTGGAATAGCGACCGGCATCACCATTTCCCAGCCTGTCCAGTCCGGCAAGCCCGGCCACCAGGAAGCCCGCCTTCTTCTTGCCAGCGCTTTCGTCCCGATCGATGAAATCGTTAATTGCCCCGGCGGCGGTGGCATCACTGCGCCCGGGGGCAGCCAGGGCCAGCATGCCCCAGCTATCCGATCCAGCGGGCACCAGCGGCGCCCATCGCATCGCGTTGGCGTCATAACCTGCAGACAGCATCGAGGCGATCAGAGCCGCGGAACTCTCGACGCCGTCCTCGCTCGGCGAGATGCGCGCCGCGGCGGCGGCTGTAAGAACCTGCCGAGCGTATTTCGCCGAAGAGTCGGCAGCACCGTTCCACATGTCTTCCATAGCTGATAGCCGTAACGCCGGACTTTCCTGCGTATAGGCCGTATTCAACGCCTCGGCCCGCGACTGCCAGTCTCCCGTGACATTGGGATCCGCATATATTTGTGAATACAGATCGACCATCGCCGCGTTGGACAGTATGCCCGCCGCTCCCGCCCGCTCCGCCGCAGCAGCGCGCCGTTCAAGGCCCGCCATCGGGGCGAGCGCGGTCACGTAGCTGTAGCGTGGCCCCGCTCCCTCAAGCAGCCTTTCAGGCGGCTCAAGACCGACGCCGATCGCCAGCCCGTACCGCCATGGTGTCATGTCCCGCACATCGTCCCATTCGATGGTGACGGCACGCCGGGCCTTGCCGGCAGCACCGGCATATTTCTGTGCCAGCAGCAGGTCGATCTTCGGCATCGTACCGCGCGACACCTGCCGATCGAGCTTGGCTAGCGCAGCGGTACTGTTGCCGCGGAATGCCTCGCAAATGATCTTGACCAAATTCCACTGCGAGGTGTCCTGCAAGTCTCCTTGCGTGGCCATAATTGGGCAGAGGCCCGTGAAGTCAGCGGTATTCTCGTAAACTCGGAAAGCCGCTGCGCCCACTGACGGTGTATAGTCCGCGATATCGATGTCCTGAACGATTGAGCGGGCTGCGTCGGTTTCGCCCATGCGCAGCAGCAACTCGGCCCGCAGCGCCAGGAACTCCTGCGGCGTCATTCCTGCAGGCGGCCGCAGCCGGGATATGAGCGCACGCCGCAACACGATGTGCCCCCACCGCGATACCAGAGTCCCCTTGTTGGCCGAAAGCGCCAGACGGATAAGCGCGCCGTTCTGGGAGGCCAGAGAATCAGATGGGAATCCGCCTTCATCCAAAGAGAGCAATCCCGCCTCGGTCATGGAACGACGAGCTTGCGGCGGGGTATCGAACACAACGTCGTCACCGAGCAGCTCTTCGAAATCGGCAGGCGTCATTTTCGCCAGTTCCTGAAGACTGGGAATGCGTTTCAGCTTGCTGGCCGGTTGCTCGTCGGCCGCCGCCGTGCCTTGCGCAGCCGGATCATTCTCTGGCCGTATTTCCTGCACGACTGGCGTCGAGATAGCCCGCGGCTGGGATCGCTGCGAGGATGCCGGTGTCGACGATGGCCGGGCTGCCGGAGCTTTCGGGCTGGCGACCGGCGCGGGGTTGTCGAACATCTTGGGGAGAAGGGATTCCGGCCCTTCCTGAGCAAGCGCCCACGCCGAGCACAGCGTCAGTCCGGCTCCGACCAGCAGGTATGAAGCTCTCATTGCTTTGACTCCGGCACCATCACGCTTAGTTCGATGTCCCTCACAGGTTGCCGCCCCGCATCATTCCATGCCGCTATGCCGATTCCGGCTATCGCAATGGGCAGACCGACAGCTAAAAAGATCTTCAGCCTACGCCTGCGCGCTTTAACCGTCACTTGGCTTCCTTTACCGATGCTTGCGCTGCGACCTAGCGCAATTATAGGCGGGGGGGCAATGGAGCTTCAACAACACCGTTTCTCTCCTGAGGAGCTTGCCGCCCTCGCTCGCCGCCTGGATCGGCCGATCGTGCTTGTCGGCATGATGGGAGTGGGCAAATCCAGCATCGGCAGGCGACTGGCGGGCTTGCTGCACTGGTCTTTCGTGGACGCGGACGAAGAGATCGAGCACTCCGCCCAGATGACGATCCCGGAAATTTTCGAAAACTTCGGGGAAGACTATTTTCGCGATGGTGAAAGGCGCGTCATTGCCCGCCTCCTAAACGAACCGGACGAGGCTGCCGTGAACGGGATAGTCATCGCCACTGGCGGCGGAGCATTCTGCAATTCGGAAACGCGTGATCTGATCCTTTCCAAAGCAATAACGGTATGGCTCGACAGCGAGGTTGACACTTTGCTCGAGCGCACCGCGCGCAAGGACAATCGGCCATTGCTCAGGCAAGGCGATCCGCGCGAGATTCTCACCCGCCTGCGCAACGAGCGGCAGCGCCACTATGAGCAGGCTCCCATTCACGTCATGAGCGGAAACGGCCCGCCCGCCCTGACGGTCAACAACGTGCTGCAGGAAATCTCGCAATGGCTGTGATCCCGGTCGACATCGCAGGACGTCCCTATGAGGTGCGTGTGGGCGCGGGCCTTCTGGCCGATATCGTGCCGCATTGTCGCGGTCGCTTGCGCAAGCGTGACGTCCCGATCGTGACCGACACGAACGTCTACGAAGCCTGGGGCGGCGTCGTTGAAGCAAGCCTTCGCGAACATGGCCATGAACCCCGTTGGCGCATTCTCTCGCCGGGAGAAGCCAGCAAATCGTGGGATGAGCTAGCGGCGACGGTTAACTGGCTGTTGGCGCAGGAAGTTGAGCGTGGAGACCATATTATCGCCCTTGGCGGCGGTGTCATTGGCGATCTCACGGGTTTTTGTGCATCTGTGCTGAAACGTGGCTGCAAATTCGTCCAGATACCCACCACTCTGTTGGCCCAGGTAGACAGCAGCGTCGGCGGCAAGACGGCGATCAACACCCCCGCCGGCAAGAACCTGGTGGGAGCATTCCACCAGCCTTCGCTCGTACTGGCGGATCTCTCGGTACTCGAAACACTGCCAGAGCGTGAGTTGCTGGCCGGTTATGCGGAGGTTGTTAAATATGGGCTGATCTCCGACGCCGATTTCTTTGCGTGGTGCGAGATGCACGGCCGGCAGATGATCGGCGGCGACAGCCATTTGCGAGAGTACGCCGTCGCGCACTCGGTTGCCGCCAAGGCGCGCATCGTCGCAGAGGATGAGTTCGAGACCACTGGCCAGCGGGCGCTGCTAAACCTGGGTCACACCTTTGGTCATGCACTGGAAGCGGAAACCGGATTTTCCCGGCGATTGCTACACGGCGAAGCGGTCGCGCTTGGCATGGTCCTCGCGGCGAAATATTCGGCGCGCTGCGAACTTATGCCTCTTGTGAGCGCCGAGCGCATCGCGCAGCATTTCCGCGGTGTTAATCTGCCTGCGGACCTTTCGAGCCTTAAGCTTGACTGCACCGGCGACGTGCTGGTTCGTCACATGATGCATGACAAGAAAATGGATGCTGGATCGCTTCCGTTCTTGCTGATGCGGGGAATAGGCAAAACCTTCCTTGCTCGGGACGTGTCTCTGGACGATGTCGCTTCATTTCTGGACGGCGAACTCGCAGCAAGTTCTGACTGACCCCACCCGTCCATGACATTGCCCCGCCTCACCCGACATAGGCTTGCGCGCAGGCCTCCCCATTCATGTTTGATCCAAGCATCGGGACATGACATGTCGCCGGGAGGTTTCTGCATTTCGTTGCGCGGAAACTTTATTATAGGTTCGCAATGGCATGAGTGTCGCTACGTCTACGCCGGACAACGAGCTTCCGGTTCGAGATACCCCAGCAGACCGCGCGTTTCTGGGGCACCCCAAGGGCCTGGGCTATCTCGGCGTGGTCGAGGGCTGCGAGCGCTTCTCGTATTACTCCATGCAGACCTTGCTGACGCTGTACATGGTCAATTACCTGCTGGTTCCGGAGAAGTACGAAACGGTGATCGGGCTGACATGGTTCCGGTCAAACCTGTTTGCGGGGCTTGACGGGCAACCCCTCGCCTCCGAGATTTTCGGGCTTTATACCGCCACGGTCTATCTGACGCCTATTCTCGGCGGCATCGTCGCTGATGTGTTCCTTGGACGCCGCGCCGCGCTCATAGCCGGTGCCGTCATTATGTCCCTCGGACATTTCCTGATGGCATTCGAGGGCGCATTCCTGCTTGCGCTTGGATCGCTGGTTATCGGTGTCGGCCTGTTCAAGGGCAACATCGCGAGCCAAGTCGGGGAGCTCTACGATGCGAACGACAACCGGCGCGCCATGGCATTCCAGATATTTTACATCTTCATCAATGTCTCGGTGATCGCAGCACCGCTGATCTCGGGGACACTTGGAGAGAAAGTCGGCTGGCACTGGGGTTTTGGCTGCGCCGGGGTAGTCATGGTCATTGGCCTGTTGATCTATCTTCGTGCTCGCCCCTGGTTGCCGCCGGACAATTTGGCGCGTGCGGCATCAGAAAAGTCGCGTACCCGCTTTCAGAAGGGTGACGGGCCGCGTTTGATCTCCGTCCTGGCGCTCGTGCCGATCATGGGCCTGTCCCTTCTGACGAACCAGGAGATATTCAACGCCTATCTCGTCTGGGCCGACCAGCAGTTCCAACTGACTTTCGCTGGAGTAACGCTACCTACTAGCTGGATGGTGACCATCGATGCGGCGCTGAGCTTTTCGATGCTGGTGGCCGTAGCGGCGTTCTGGGCCTGGATCGCGAAGCGAGGAGGCAAGGAACCTGACGAACTTGGCAAGATGATCATCGGCTGCGCGTTTATCGTCGGCGGCGGGCTCTGCCTTTATGTAGCCGCTCTGACACAGGGAACATCGAAGATCGGCCTGTTTTGGCCCGTTCTGTTTCATGTGGTCAACTCGATAGGCTTTGCCCACCTTCTTCCAGTGAGCCTGGCACTGTTCACCAAGCTGGCTCCACGCGCGCTCAACGCATCGATAGTGGGCATCTACTACCTGTCGTTTTTCGGCGCCAATCTGGCGGTCGGAAAGATCGGCAGCCTGTTCTCTTCCATGCCCACTCCGCAATTTTGGTTGCTGCACGTGGCGTCGGCAGCGACAGCACTGGTCGGATTCGTCCTTTTCAAGCTGTTGCTCGCGAACAGGCTGATGACAGCGCCGGATCGCGTGGGTAGCAGCTAGCTAGGTAGAACGACCGGATTCGTGCCGTAAACATCGCTTCGCTATCGGCGCCGTGCACAAATCGATGCTTGCAACGATATGCCCGGACTAACGTTGGCGCTGGCCGCAATCAGAAGAGCCGCGAGCCGTTGGGGACTGTTTTATCAGGCGAGAATAGCGCCACCCGCCCTTCGTCGTCCGAAAAGCCCAACGTCAGGACCTGTGAAAGCGCCTTGCCAATCTGACGCTCCGGAAAATTGACAACGGCCGCCACCTGCCTGCCCACCAGTTCCTCGGGCGAGTACAGCGCGGTCAACTGGCCCACGCTCTTTCGCTCCCCGATGCCCGGGCCGAAATCGATCAGCAGCTTGTAGCTAGGCTTTCGGGCACCCTCATGCACTTCCGCGGCCACCACCGTGCCCACCCGGATGTCGACTTTAAGAAAGTCGTCAAACGTAATATTTGGGCAGGCGGGGGCGGATGGATCGTGTTCTAGATGCATTTATTCCAGTTCGAGGATTATCGCATCCACGGCAAGGCTTTCGCCTGCCTTGGCGCTGACGGACTTGACCGTACCTGCCTTTTCGGCGCGAAGGATATTTTCCATCTTCATCGCCTCGACCACGGCGAGCGGTTGACCAATCTCGACCTTGTCACCTTCGCCCACGTTTAGCGAGACGAGCAGACCTGGCATCGGGCAGATCAGGAAGCGCGAGAGGTCCGGCGGGATCTTCTCGATCATGTGCTGGCTGAGCGATGCGACGCGGGTGGGAAGACAGCCGATCTTGTGAACCGCACCGCGCGTGGTCATCTTGATCCCCGTGCGGGTGGGTTCGACCTTGATGGTAAGGTCCTCGCCATCGATCTCTGCGTCGATGAAGCGGTCGCCCGGCGTGTATTCCAGCACCAAGTCGACACTGGTGCCATTCACGACCACTTCGTCTTCGTCGATCACGACTTCAAAAGCCTGCTTGTCGATCGTAACCGTCCACTCGGACGGCGGATCGAGAGGCGTGGCGAGTTGGCCATCGACACGGCGGGCACGGTCCGAACGGGCCGTTGCGACGAAGCCCGCCACGGCAGCAAGTTTGGTCTTCAGCTCATCGGAGGCCGGCGCGCCGTGGAAACCTTCGGGATATTCCTCGGCAATGAAGCCGGTCGTCAGTTCGCCCGAGCGGAAACGCGGATGTTGCATGATCGCTGAGACGAAATCGATATTGTGCCCCAGGCCCTCGATTTCGAAGGCATCAAGCGCGGCGATCTGCTTGTCTGCAGCTTCGTCGCGGGTCTCGCCCCACGTGATCAGCTTGGCGATCATCGGATCGTAGAACATCGAGACTTCGCCGCCTTCATAGACGCCGTCATCAACGCGAATACCATCAACTCCGCGCCGCCCATTCGGATTTCCGGCATTCTCGGCGCCATCGTCCGTCCAGCCTTCGACTGGCGGGTTGTAACGCGCAAGTCGGCCCGTCGAGGGAAGGAAACCGCGGTAAGGATCTTCAGCGTAAACGCGGTTTTCGATGGCCCAACCGTCGATCTTCACGTCGTCCTGCGTCATCTCCAGCTTCTCGCCGGCGGCAACCCGGATCATCTGCTCGACGAGGTCCACGCCGGTGATCGCTTCGGTAACCGGGTGCTCCACCTGCAGACGCGTATTCATTTCGAGGAAATAAAAGCTCTCGCCCGTCGGATCCGCGCCCGAGACGATGAGTTCAACCGTTCCCGCCGAGTAGTAGCCGACCGCACGTGACAACGCGACACACTGTTCACCCATGGCCTTGCGCATCTTCGGCGTAACGAAGGGCGACGGCGCCTCCTCGACAACCTTCTGGTGCCGGCGCTGGATCGAGCATTCACGCTCGTTCAGGTAGAGGATGTTGCCGTGCTTGTCGCCGAGAATCTGGATTTCGATGTGGCGCGGGTTGAGGATGAACTTCTCGATGAAGACGCGGTCATCGCCGAAAGAATTAAGGCCTTCGCGCTTGGTGGCCTCAAAGCCTTCGCGCACGTCCTGTTCGTTGTAGGCCAGACGCATACCCTTGCCGCCGCCGCCAGCAGAGGCCTTCATCATCACCGGATAGCCGATCTCGTTCGAGATGCGTACTGCGTGTTCCGTGTCCTCGATCTCGCCGACATAGCCCGGTACGACGTTGACGCCGGCTTCCTTGGCGAGCTTCTTGGATTGAATCTTGTCGCCCATCGCCGCGATTGCACCGACAGGTGGGCCGATGAACTCGATGCCTTCTGCTGCCAGCGCCTCGGCGAACGACGTACGCTCGGAAAGGAAGCCGTAGCCCGGGTGGACGGCGTCAGCCCCGGTCTGCTTGCACGCGGCGATGATCTTGTCCGCGATGAGGTAGGACTGCGCAGCGGGCGCCGGACCAATGTGGACAGCCTCATCTGCCATCTGGACGAAAGGAGCCCGCGCGTCGGCATCCGAATAGACAGCTACCGTCTGGATGCCCATGCGGCGGGCTGTCTTGATGACGCGGCAAGCGATCTCGCCCCGGTTTGCAATCAATATCTTTTTGAACATGTCACCTCGAAGCCCCACTCGGGGTCATGCTTGCTGTCGGTAGGAAAAAGAAACTGCAGCGCCTGCGGCTCAAGCACATGGTAGGCCGTGGCGTGGGTCAGGTCGGAGCGCGGAACGAGGCAGCCACGATCTCCGGCAGCCTTGGCCACCAGTTCGACGCCTTGCTCGGTTTCCGGGCCTTCGTTCGAATAGCTCATGTAAATCGGTCCGCGCGGCTTGCCATCCGCCACGATACCGCCGGCCGATTTTGCCAGAGCGATGTCCTGCCACCAAAGGCTCGGATCGATAGCGGCATAGCGGCCAAACAGCGTGGGTTCGGTGAGCCAGGTATCGACGATGAACAGGCCTGCCAGCGATTCTCCGATCACCGCATCGGTCCCGTTGGCGCGATAGCGCGCTTCCACTAACGGCTTCACCTTCTCACGCAGAAAAGCGCGGAATTCCGCTGCGTGTCCAGCAGTAGGATAGGCCTTGCGCTGCCCGGCATTGCCCGGCGAGCCAATCAGTTCGGCACGCCTGTCCTTTGTTTCGATGCCGACGACGATCACCGGCTGCGACCTGCCCCATATCGCATTGAGCGACGCAGCTCCGGCCATATGCAGGAAATCCTGTGATAGCCCGCCGTCGATCAGGTAGAGTACCGGGTAGCGCGTCGTGCCCGAACCGTAGTCGGCAGGCAAATAGACGTTGATCCGGCGCACATCCCCGGGAGTGAAATCGAGCGAATAGGTTTCGCCGATCACTATCGGAACCGGGGACGGCGCAGCCATTGCGGGCGGCGCAAAGAAAGCTGTCAACAGCCCCGCCACGACAGCCGACCACGGCGCGTGGTGCGCGCCATGTTTGCTGCTGTCAGATGGGGCTGCTTTCAATCTCACTCGGCAGCTTCCAGCTTGGCGCAGCCCTTGGGCATCCGCGATGCTGCGACATCGGCGGACGTCTCGGCGATCTGCATCGCCTTGAGCCCGAGCCGCGCGAACATAGCCGCGTCATTGTCATCACCGGCATTCGGTGCCGTCAAAAGCTTGTCGCCGGTGAAGATCGAGTTAGCGCCTGCCAGAAAGCACATCGCCTGTGTCATCTCGGACATGCTCTCGCGGCCGGCAGAGAGCCGCACCATCGACTGGGGCATGGTGATGCGCGCGACGGCCACCGTACGCACGAACTCCACGTCATCGATCTTCGCGAGCGGCGTATCTGCCAGCATATCACCAAGCACCGTGCCCTTGACCGGGACAAGCGCATTGACCGGAACCGACTGGGGATGTTCCGGCAATGTCGCGAGCGTGTGAATGAATCCGACGCGGTCGCCACGCGTCTCGCCCATGCCAACGATACCGCCGGAACAGACATTGATCCCTGCCATGCGGACATTGGAAAGTGTGTCGAGCCGATCGTCCATGGTGCGCGTGGTGATCACCTGATCATAACGCTCGGGCGAGGTGTCGATATTGTGATTGTAGTAATCTAGCCCGGCCTCCGCCAGCATGTCTGCCTGAGCCGGCGTTAGCATGCCCAGCGTCATGCAGGTTTCCATGCCCATCTCGCGCACGCCCTTCACCATTTCAATGATGGCCGGCATGTCCCGGTCCTTGGGATTGCGCCATGCGGCGCCCATGCAGAAGCGAGTAGAGCCCTGATCGGCTGCCTGCGCCGCACGCTGCAACACGGCCTGCACATCCATCAGCTTGGTAGCCTTGACCCCGCTATCAGCCTTCACCGACTGGGAACAGTAGCCGCAATCTTCCTGGCATCCGCCAGTCTTGATCGAAAGCAGCGTCGATAGCTGGACTTCTGCCGGGTCGAACGTATGGCGATGCACTTCGGCGGCGCGGAACACCAGCTCGGTGAAAGGCAGGTCGAAGAGTGCAGCGATTTCCTCACGGGTCCAATCGGTGCGCGCTTGTTTCTGGTGGGCAGTGTCAGTCATCATCATTCCTCAGGCGGCCATGGCCTGGGCGCGCCGCGCCGCATAGCCCGTCAAAGCCGTTGCATAGTGCGGTGCGGCCCGACGTTCCAGTTCTCCGCCCTGAAAACCGTCAACCGATTGCGCGATACGCTTGACGCCAGGTTCACTGAGGCTGCCGAGCGGCACGCGGTAGATGCCGATAGTGAACACAATCGCGCGGGATCTGGGCAGGCGGCGCAGCGTTTCTCGCTCGCACCGAACAAACAGAGTTTCGCCTGCATTTTGCGCCGTCACATGAGCAAAGCGTTCCTCGGGGCGGGACTGCGGCATGTAACGCAAATCGTCGGAAGCCACCACGAAGGCATTGGTCCGGCCGAAAATATGGAACGACTGCAATCCGTCCATGAAGCGGTCTACACCGGAGGACAGGTTTTCCGCATAGCCGTCGATCGGCTCGTGGATTTGATGGACCGGTTTGCCGATCTTTTCGTGCAGATGCCAGTCAGTAGGAAATGCCACCGCTGCGGCGCCGAGCCGGAACGGCTGCCCTTGCCCGTCCTGCACCATGACGCACAGATCCTCCCAGACCGAGCGGGCACATTGTTCAAGCCCTCCCTCAACGCCGAGAAGGCTCGCCAGTTCGGCGACGCCTTCGGCCGCTTCGGGCAGGACCATCACGCTATCAGATGCCGCATCGAAGCCGCGATTGCGGGCCGCGAGATCAGGCTCAGGATCGAGCCACTCGCACTCGGACAGCTTGACCAGCCCCATGCGCAGCGGGCCGGAAACCCGTGCGCTGGGGAGAAGGTTTTCAACTGAAAAGCCGAGTGACATCGATCGTTCGCCTGGTCTGCGCTTATTCGGCGGCTTCTAGCGCCTCACCGGCGGGCGGCATGTTGTGGCCAAGCAGCCGCAGAACGTCAGCCGCGCATTCGACGACGTTTGAGCCAGGACCGTATATGCCCTGCACGCCTGCCTTTTTCAGGAAATCATAGTCCTGCGGGGGAATGACGCCGCCTGCCACGACCTTGATGTCCGAACGGCCGGCATCCTTCAGGTGCCCGATCAATTCAGGGATCAACGTCTTGTGCCCCGCCGCCAGAGAACTGGCGCCGACGGCATCGACGTTGTTCTCCAGCGCCATCTTGCAGGCCTCTTCTGGCGTCTGGAACAATGGACCGGTCACGACATCAAAACCCATGTCGCCAAAGGCCGATGCAATGACGTTGGCGCCGCGGTCATGACCGTCCTGGCCCATCTTCGCGACAAACATCTTCGGCGCGCGGCCAAGCCGGCGGCCGACTGCCTCGACGCCGTCCAGAACCTGCTGATAGCGGCTGTCGCCGGCATACGCCGAGCCGTACACGCCCTTGACCGGCGTAGGCATTGTACCGTGGCGGCCGAATACGGTCTCCATGGCATCTGAGATTTCACCCAATGTCGCACGTTCACGCGCTGCATCGACCGCGAGTGCGAGGAGGTTGCCATTGCCGCGCGCGCCCTCGGTCAGCGCCTTCAGGGCAGCCTGGCACTTTGCCTCGTCGCGGTTGGCGCGAGTCTTCTGGATGCGCGCGATCTGTGCTTCGCGAACCTTGTGGTTATCGACCTCAAGCGTCTCGATGCGGTCTTCCTGCGCAAGGCGGTACTTGTTCACCCCGACGATCACGTCCGCGCCCTTGTCCACGCGCGCCTGACGGCCAGCTGCTGCCTCCTCGATCATCGCTTTGGGCCATCCGGCACCGACAGCCTTGGCCATGCCGCCTTCGCTCTCAACGCGTTCGATGATCTCCCACGCCTTGTCGACGAGTTCCTGCGTGAGCGCTTCAACGTAGTAGGAGCCTCCGAGAGGATCGACGACATTGCACATGCCGGTCTCTTCCTGGATCACGATCTGCGTATTGCGCGCAATGCGGGCGGAGAAGTCCGTAGGCAGCGCAATCGCCTCGTCGAGCGCGTTGGTATGCAGCGACTGGGTCCCGCCGAGCATGGCCGCCATCGCCTCGATCGTGGTGCGAATGACGTTGTTGTAGGGATCCTGCTCCTGCAGTGACACGCCGGAAGTCTGGCAATGCGTCCGCAGCATCTTGGAACGCTCGGACTTGGCGCCAAGCTGGGTCATCGCCCGGTACCACAGCGTGCGTGCCGCACGCAGCTTGGCGACCTCCATGAAGAAGTTCATGCCGATGGCGAAAAAGAACGACAGGCGCCCGGCAAACTTGTCGATGTCGAGGCCCGAGGCCACGCCGTACTTAACGTATTCCATGCCATCGGCGATAGTGAAGGCGAGCTCCTGCACTTGCGTCGCCCCGGCTTCCTGCATGTGGTAGCCGGAAATCGAAATCGAATTGAATTTCGGCATGTGATCGGCGGTGTATCCGAAGATATCCGAGATGATCCGCATCGAGGGTTCGGGTGGATAGATGTAGGTATTGCGGACCATGAACTCCTTGAGGATGTCGTTCTGAATGGTCCCGGTCAGCTGGTCGGGGGTAACCCCCTGCTCTTCCGCCGCGATGATGTAGAACGCGAGGCACGGAATCACCGCGCCGTTCATCGTCATCGAAACCGACATCTCGCCAAGCGGGATGCCGTCAAAAAGGATCTTCATGTCCTCGACGGAGTCGATGGCAACGCCGGCCATGCCAACGTCACCCGTTACGCGCGGGTGATCGGAATCGTATCCACGGTGGGTCGCGAGGTCGAAGGCCACCGACAGGCCCTTTTGCCCTGCCGCCAGATTGCGGCGATAGAATGCGTTGGATTCCTCGGCAGTCGAAAAGCCGGCGTACTGGCGTACGGTCCAAGGGCGGCCCGCGTACATCGATGCCTTCACGCCGCGAGTGAACGGCGCGAAGCCGGGAAGGCCTGGATCGGTCTTGACGTCCGCAGCCGTGTAGAGCGGTTTCACGGCGATGCCTTCAGGCGTATCCCAGATGAGATCCTTGCCCTTGACCTCTTTGTCCGCGAGCGCCTTCCAGTCGTTGATGTCTGCCATAATCCGGGTTCCTCGGTCGGGCGCCGCATTCTTCGCGCGGCGCCTGTCGTGAATGTCAGTGGGCTTCCTTGGGCGTTTCCATGATCTCGGTAAGCTGCCCGCCCATGTCTTTCGGGTGGACGAAGAAGATCATCGTGCCATGGGCGCCGATGCGCGGCTCGCCTAGCACCCGCTTGCCCTGCCCCTCGAACCAGGACTTCGCCTCGAGGATATCCGGCACTTCGTAACAAATGTGGTGTTGCCCGCCCAAGGGGTTCTTTTCAAGCCATTTGCCTACGGCGGAATCCGCCTCGGTAGGCTGTAGCAGTTCCACCTGCGTGCCGGCGGTGCCATTCTCTCCCGGCGTATTTACGAAACACACGCGAACCTTCTGGCTTTCCAGAACGAACGGTTCGGTAATGTCGGTTGCCCCCATCACGTCGCGGTAGAACGCGATCGCGGCATCAAGGTCCGGCGTTGCAACGCCGATGTGATTCATGCGGCCGAGTTTCATTCTGGATTACCCCGCGTTCTCAATCACCATTGCTATGCCTTGCCCACCACCGATGCACATGGTGATGAGACCGTACTTGCCGCCGATGCGCGCCAGCTCATACATACACTTGATCGTGAGCATGCAGCCAGTGGCCCCGACCGGGTGGCCGATCGAGATGCCCGAACCGTTGGGGTTTACCTTGTCCGGGTCGAAACCGAGCACCTTGGCGCAGGCGGCGGCCTGTGCGGCGAAAGCCTCGTTGCTCTCGATCACGTCGATCTGCTCGAGCGAAAGGCCAGCGCGCTCCAGTGCGATCGGCACTGCCTTGATCGGGCCCTCGCCCATGTACTCGGGCTCAACGCCGGCGTGACCCCATGCGACGATCTTCGCCATCGGCTTCAGACCGCGCTTCTCGATTTCGCTGGCAGTGGCGAGAACTACGGCGGCAGCCCCATCGTTGATGCCGGATGCGTTCCCGGCGGTGACAGAGCCGTCCTTCTTGAAAGCCGGGCGCATTTTGCTCAGGACTTCCATCGACGTGTCGGCTTTCACATGCTCGTCGGTGTCGAACACGACCGTACCCTTGCGGCTCTTCACTTCGACGGGGAGGATCTGCTCCTTGAAGCGCCCTTCCGCGATCGCATGCGAGGCACGCTGGTGGCTGGTTACCGCCAGGGTGTCCATCTCCTCGCGTGTCACCTGGTGGCGTTCGGCGATGTTCTCCGCGGTAATACCCATGTGATATTCGCCGATGGCATCGGACAGCCCGAGCGTCAGCGCATCTTCCTGCGTGTTCGCGCCCATCTTCCTGCCCCAGCGCACCCCGTGGTCGTGATAAGGCACGTTAGACATCGATTCCGCGCCGCCCGCGAGCGCGACCCTGGCCTCGCCCAACTTCATCGCGCGCGCTGCGTTGACGATGGCTTCGAGGCCCGAACCGCAGAGCCGGTTCAGCGTCAACGCCGGGGTCGACAACGGCACACCGGCATTGATGCCGATGACGCGGCTCAGCATCTCGTCACGAGCACTGTTGGGCATGACTTGACCGATGACGACGTGCTCGATCGCTTCAGGCTCAAGGCCTGCTCGCTTGATGGCTTCGGCAGCAACCAGCCCGCCCAGTTCGGACGGGGCAAAGCTCTTTAGTGAACCGCCGAAGTCTCCGATTGCCGTGCGGACGCCGCTGACGATGTAGATGTCTTCCATGATGATCCTCTTGGGGCCGCGCGTTTAAAGCGGAATGTTGTCGTGCTTCTTCCAGGGATTTTCGAGCTGCTTGTTGCGCAGCTTGCGAAGCCCGAGAGCGATCCGGCGGCGGGTTGAATGGGGATAGATCACTTCATCGATGTAGCCCCGGTTCGCAGCGACGAAAGGATTGGCGAAGCGATCTTCGTATTCCTTGGTCTTGGCGGCGATACCTTCGGCATCCTGTCCACGGAAAATGATCTCGACCGCACCCTTGGCGCCCATCACTGCGATTTCGGCGGTCGGCCATGCATAGTTAAGATCGCCGCGCAGATGCTTGGAACTCATGACGTCGTAAGCGCCGCCATATGCCTTGCGGGTGATGACGGTGATCTTCGGCACCGTGGCCTCGGCATAGGCAAACAGCAACTTCGCGCCGTGCTTGATGATGCCGTTGTGCTCCTGGTCCGTGCCCGGCAGGAAGCCCGGCACATCGACGAAAGTCAGGATCGGGATGTTGAAGGCGTCGCAGAACCGCACGAAGCGCGCAGCCTTCTTCGAGGAATTGATGTCCAGAACCCCGGCAAGCACCATCGGCTGATTGGCGACTACGCCCACGGTCCTCCCCTCGACGCGGCCGAAACCGCACAGGATGTTACCTGCGTGAAGCGGCTGGATCTCGAAAAACTCGCCCTCGTCCAGTGTCTTCCGGATGACTTCTTGCATGTCATATGGCTGGTTCGCGTTCGGCGGGATGATCGTGTCGAGGCTGTGCTCGAACCGGTCCCAAGGATCGGCGCACGGACGTTCAGGCACTTCGTCGCGGTTGGACGCTGGCAGAAAATCGATGAAGTCGCGCGCAGCCAGAAGCGCCTCGATATCGTTTTCCAACGCCAGATCGGAAACCGAGGTCTTGCTCGAATGCGTGATTGCACCGCCCAGCTCTTCCTGAGTGACGACTTCGTTAGTCACCGTTTTGACGACTTCCGGGCCCGTGACAAACATGTACGAGCTGTCCTTCACCATGAAGATGAAGTCGGTCATCGCTGGCGAGTAAACCGCGCCGCCGGCGCAAGGCCCCATGATGAGCGAAAGCTGAGGCACTACACCCGATGCAGTGACATTGCGCTGGAACACCTCGGCATATCCGCCAAGTGAAGCGACGCCTTCCTGAATACGTGCGCCACCGGAATCATTGAGGCCAATCACTGGAGCGCCAACCTTCATCGCTGCGTCCATGACCTTGCAGATCTTTTGCGCGTGGCGAGCGGACAACGATCCTCCGAACACGGTGAAGTCCTGACTAAACACGTAGACGAGGCGGCCGTTGATGGTGCCGGACCCGGTCACCACACCGTCGCCGGGGATCTTCTGGTCCTGCATCCCGAAGTCAGTACAGTCGTGCTCGACGTAGAGATCCATTTCCTCGAAACTGTCTTCATCAAGCAGGACTTCAAGCCGCTCACGCGCCGTAAGTTTGCCCTTGGCATGCTGCGCATCGATGCGCTTTTGCCCTCCACCCATCTTCGCGGCGGCGCGGCGCTGTTCCATTTCGGCGATATTGGCTGACATTTTTCCTCCGAGCGACTTCGCTGGTCCGCGGTGATCCAAGCAAGGAATGCTGCGACCGCTAAGACAGGTCGAAACGCCAAGGTCAATAGTTTTTAATCGCTTGATTAAAACAAATCACGGGGCGGTTTCTGCCCGCCACAGGCAATAACCTCCAAGCCTCGGCAATCTTGTTGCCGAAGCGCGCAATTCTACTCAAATTCACCGAAAAAATTTGGTTTGCCCACTACGTCAGAGCAATCGGCTATCCAGCTCGGCCCTGACGCGCGGGCTACCTTAGAAGGACAAGCTCTTCGGACATCGTCGGATGAATGGCCACCGTTGCATCGAAATCATCCTTGGTAAGCCCAGCTTTCACGGCAACCGCCGCAGCCTGCATGATCTCCGGAGCCTCGGGACCAATCATGTGCAGGCCCACGACCTTACCCGTCTCGGCATCGCATATCATCTTGTACAGCGATCGCTCATTGCGATGGGCGACGACGTTTTTCATCGGACGAAAATCGCTGGTGTAGACCTTCACGGAACCAAGCTTATTGGTCGCTTCGGCCTCGGTCATTCCGACGCTGGCGATGGGAGGATGACTGAACACCGCTGAGGGGATGCAACCGTAATCGACAACCGAGGGCTTGTTCCCGAAAACGGTATCCGCGAAAGCCTGCCCCTCCCGGATCGCCACCGGCGTCAGCTGAACGCGGTTGGTCACGTCTCCCACCGCATAGATGTGCTCCACATTGGTCCTCGAGTGTTCATCAACCTGAATGGCGCCTTTGTCGTCGATCTGCACGCTGGCGTTCTCGAGCCCCAGGCCCTCGGTATTCGGTACGCGGCCCGTGGCGAACAACACGCAATCGACTTCAAGCGGTTCGTGGTTGGTCATGTGGACAGCCAACGAACCGTCCTCGTTCTGCTCGATCTTGCGGAACTCGGCGTTAAATCGGAAATCTATGCCTTTTATCAGCGATATCTGCAGCAGGCGATCGCGCAGACTTTCGTCATATCCGCGCAGCAGCTGATCGGAGCGGTTGATGAGCGTGACTTTAGCGCCGAACTGGTGAAAAATGCCTGCAAACTCATTCGCGATATAGCCCGCTCCGGCGATAAGGACGCGCTTTGGTATGGCATCGAGATGAAACGCCTCGTTGGAGGTGATGCCAAACTCATGCCCTGGGCATGACGGAACATGCGGCCGCGCACCAGTGGCGATGAGAATGTGCCGGGTCGTCTTCTTTGCACCGCTGGCCAGCGTGATTTCATGCGGCCCGGTGATCACCGCCCGCTCGTTGAAAATTTCCACCCCATGATTCTCGAGCGTCTGCGTGTAAAGACCGTTAAGACGGTCGACATCGCCGAGCACGTTGTCACGCAGCTTGACCCAGTCGAACCGGCATTCGGGGATCTCCCACCCAAAGTGCTTCGCGTCCTCGAGATCCTCGGCAAAATGAGCGCCGTAGACGAGCATCTTCTTCGGCACGCAGCCACGGATCACACAGGTTCCTCCGACGCGATGCTCCTCCGCGACCGCAACGCGCGCGCCATGTGCCGCAGCAACCCGGCTGGCGCGTACTCCGCCCGACCCGGCGCCGATAGTGAATAGGTCGTAGTCGAATTCGGCCATGCCCAAGCTCCTTTGGCATCATTCCATGGGTGTGCCGCGCATATGAGGGCATTACGAGAGGATTGCCACCGCCGTGCTGGGGATTACCGACATTCAAGCCGTCTCAAGCAACCTTCCGATGGCCGCAAGCCGACTTGTCTACTGTTATGATAGACATAAACTGTGAGCGTTCCGCTTATATGCGGCAACACAGTAAGGAGTGGATACAATGGGCAGACCGACGACACCTGCTGAAGCGAAGCAAGCTCCTCTCATCCTTCTCGTACCGGGACTCGATGGCAGCGGGCCCGGCCATTGGCAGACGCGATGGGCCGAGGAGATTAACGATGCCCGCATCGTCGACCTTGGCCTCTGGGCTCAGCCGCATCGCAATACCTGGATCAATCGGCTTAATCTTGCCATCCATCGGGCCGGACGTCCGGTGATACTGGTCGCGCACAGCCTGGGCTGCCTGCTCACCGCATGGTGGGCGAAATTCGAGCAGCCTGGCTGGTCCACTCCCGTCATCGGCGCCTTGCTCGTGGCGCCGCCGGAAGTGGACTTCTTCCCGCGCGACGAGCGGCTCAATGCATTCGCGCCGACGCCGAGCGATCCCCTGCCGTTCCCAAGCATCCTGGCCGCCAGCCGCAACGATCCGTGGATCGGCTTCGGCACGGCGAAACTGCTCGCACGTCAATGGGGCAGCCAGTTTCACGACGCCGGCGAAACCGGACATATAAATGCGGATTCCGACCTGGGAAGCTGGCAGGAGGGCAAGCGGCTGCTATCCCGGCTGACCCGGCACGACCATCCTCATCCTCATCCTGACGCATTTGCCTTAAATGCCGACTGGGCAGAGGGCCTTGAATACCGTTCTTGAACACGCCAAGGCAAAGCGCGCGCAAATCCGTCTTGCGAGCGTTCGTTGCGGCGGCAATGCGTCAATCACGCTTGCCGCCGCCCCCGCGCTCGTGGATAAGCAGCGTCCGCTTTTGCTGGACAACCCCGGCATTCGCTAATCTGGTTCTAGGTGCAAACTTCAAGCCGGGCTCTCAGGCAATTCCTGCCAGTTCCAGCAACCTTTCGGTCGATGCGTCGAAACTCGTACCGCCCTTTTCGATCTCGTTGGCGATCTGCTTGCCAAGCTCGACGCCGAACTGGTCAAATGGGTTGATGCCCATCAATACTGCATTCGCGAACGTGCGATGCTCGTGGAACGACAGGATCGCACCGAAGGTAGCCGGGCTGATCTCGTCCACCAGGATCGTCGCGGACGGACGGTTGCCCGGGTAGGCGCGCGCGGCATCATCGCTTTGCTTCCCAGCCATCAGCGCGGCGCCCTGCGCAAAGCAATTCGAGAGCAGGATGCGGTGATGAAGCGGCGCAAGATCGTGACCAGGTGCGATCGACGCGATAAAGTCCACCGGCACGATATTGGTGCCCTGATGAAGCAACTGGAACACCGCATGCTGAGCGTCGGTGCCGACACCGCCCCACGTGATCGGAGCGGTCGGTCCGTCGACGGGAGATCCGTCCACTTTTACCAGCTTGCCATTGGATTCCATTTCGAGCTGCTGGAGATAATCCGGAAGCAACGCGAGCCGCTCGTCATAGGCAAATACGGCGCGTGTCTGGCATCCCATCAAGCGGGTATAGAACTGATCGGCGAAAGCAGCGCGCAGCGGGAGGTTCGCCATGCCATCGGTATCGCGGAAATGCCGGTCCATCACCGCCGCGCCATCGAGCAGTTCGGCGAAATCCGGCCATCCGAGCGCCATGGCCACCGGAAAGCCGATCGACGACCATAGCGAATAACGCCCTCCGACGCTTTCCGAAAAAGGCAGGATGCGCGTCTCGTCCACCCCCCATTCGATCGCCTTTTTCGGCGCGGCTGTCAGCGCCACGACGCGGCCATAGGCGTCTTCCACACCATGTTCGCGCAGCCAGCCTATCGCGCTTTCGGCATTGGTCATGGTTTCCATGGTTGTGAAGGTCTTCGACGCCACGGCGAGCATCGTCGTTGCCGGATCGCATGCCGCAAATGCCTGCTCCAGAGCACAACCGTCGATGTTCGACACGACATGAACGTCGACCATCGAGCCTTCCCGCGCCAAAGCGTCGACCGCCAGTGCCGGCCCCAGCGCAGATCCACCGATACCGATGTGGATCAGATGCTTCACCTCACCCATGGCGCCGCGGTGGATAGCCTCGACGATGGCTGCCATGCGGTGATGGCACTCTGCGGCGAGGGCAACACTCTCGTCCTTGCCCACGCCGCGCTGGGCAGTGTGCTCGGCGGCGCGGTCCTCCGTCGTGTTGACCTTGTCACCCGCGAACAGCGCCTTTCGGCGCCCTGCAAAGTCCATCGAGACGGCGAGTTCTTCAAACGCTGCCACGTGAGCCGCATCCAGATGCGTTTTCGACCAGTCGAAAAGGATCGAGCAGGAGCTTTCCTCTTCGCCCAGTTCCAAAGAGGTGGCAAAAGTTCCGACACGATCGGGATCTCCCGCGAAAAGTTCACGAAGAGTGGGCTTTTCCAGTGCCTTGAGCTTGTTCCAGACCGCCTCGCTCATATCCCTGCATCTCCTCGGGTGTGAATTGCCCGCCTTATGCTTGCTGCAACCGCGAAAACCAAGCGGCAGTATGCAAATATCGAAGCGGATTCTGCTTGCGTCGGTATCTCACTTGACATGGAACGCTGCTGGCAACACGGGTTCCCTATGACCGAAACGCACGGCGCAACCGATATCCAAAACTCCCCGAAACCGGGGGAAGCAGCCGCAGATGCAAGCGGTACGCCCGGCAAGAAGGACGAGAGTTTCTTCTCGTTCCTGTTGTGGCTGGCGCTTGGCGTCATAGTGCTGCGCAGCTTCATCATCTCGCCCTTCAACATTCCCAGCGAATCCATGCTGCCGCGCCTGCTCAATGGCGACTATCTCTTCGCTACCAAGTGGTCATACGGCTATTCAAAGTACTCTCTGCCTTTCAGCCTGCCTTTGATCCCTGGGCGTATCTTCGCCAGCCAGCCTGAGCGCGGCGATGTGGTCATCTTCAAGGCCCCGCCCGGCAACGACGTGGACTATATCAAGCGCGTGATCGGCCTTCCTGGAGACGAGGTCCAGATACGGAGTGGCCAGGTCTGGTTGAACGGCAAGCCTGTGCCAAAGGTGAAAGTCGCTGATTTTGCCCTCCCGCTCACCCCGAATACCAGCTGCTATGCACCGCAGTTCGAAGGCAGGAAACAATCCGGCGGTGCGGTCTGCAACTACCCCCAGTTTCGCGAGACGCTGCCCAACGGCAAGACATATAACGTGCTGGACCTCGGCCAAACGCCGCAGGATGACACCGGCGTGTTCATCGTCCCCGAAGGGCACATGTTCCTCATGGGCGACAACCGCGACAACTCGCTCGACAGCCGTTTCCCCGCCGTCGAAGGCGAGGGCATCGGCATCGTCCCGCAGGAAAATCTCGTGGGGCGGGCTGCAATCATGATGTTTTCAACCGATGGTGGAGCGGAATGGCTGAAGCCCTGGACATGGTTCACTGCCGCGCGATGGAACCGCATCGGGGGCACGTTCTGAGGGGCAGCACGGATGCTTGACGAACAGACGCGAGCTTTCCTGATCCGGCACTGTGGGCATACGCTGAAAGATGAAGGGCGCTGGCTCGCGGCCCTCACTCATGGATCGACCGGCGAGAAGCGCAATTACGAGAGGCTGGAGTTTCTCGGCGACCGGGTGCTGGGACTTTCAGTCGCCGAATGGCTTTACCAGGACAGCGAGGAGGCGGAAGGCAGGCTGTCGCAGCGTTTGAACGCGTTGGTCAGCCGGGCGACGTGCGCGCGCATCGCGCGGCAGATCGGACTTGGACCGCATATCCGGCTCGGCAAACAGGCGCGTGACGACGGTGGCGAGAATTCGGACAACATCCTGGGCGACGTCATGGAGGCGTTGATTGGCGCGTGCTTTCTCGACAACGGCTTCGAGGCTGCGCGGGACATGGTTCGCGCGCTGTGGGCGGATACGCTCGCTGGAAAGACGGGGCAGCGAAAGCACCCCAAGTCGGCCCTGCAGGAGTGGGCTGCGGGCAATCGCCGCCGCATGCCGGAGTATCGCCTGATTGACCGGTCCGGGCCGGATCATGCCTTGCGGTTCACGGTGGAGGTCAATGTAAACAACGTAGGTTCGGCCCAGGCGAGCGCCGCTTCCAAGCAGGACGCGGAAACGCTCGCCGCAGAGGAATTCATGAGGAAATTCGCATGACACAGAAGTGCGGTCTCGTCGCCGTCATCGGTGCACCCAACGCCGGCAAGTCGACCCTGGTCAACGCACTGGTCGGACAGAAGGTCGCGATCACGTCCGCCAAGGCGCAGACGACCCGCGCACGGCTGATGGGTATCGCGCTTCAGGACGAGGTCCAGATCATCCTGGCCGACACTCCTGGCATTTTTGCGCCACGCCGCCGTCTCGACCGCGCGATGGTGGCCGCAGCATGGGAAGGTGCGCAGGAAGCAGACGCTATTCTGCTGGTCGTGGACCCGATCAAGCTGCGCCGCCATGAGCTGGAGCCGCTCCTGGAAACCCTGAACGACAGGAAGGAGCGCAAGCTACTCGTTCTCAACAAGGTGGACGCCTGCGCCAAGGAGCCGCTGCTTGCCCTGGCACAGGATATTAACGAAAAGGTGGCCTTCGAGGAGGTGTTCTTTGTATCGGCGTTGACCGGCGACGGCGTACCGGAACTGAAAACACGTCTCGCCGGGATGATGCCAGACGGGCCGTGGCATTACCCCGAGGATCAGGTGTCGGATGCCTCGGAGCGGCTACTCGCGTGCGAAATCACGCGAGAACAGCTCTATCGCCAGCTTCACGAGGAACTGCCCTATGATGCTGCGGTGCGCCCGGAAAGCTACACCCAGCGCCGCGATGGATCGGTGGAGATCCGCCAGCAGATCGTCGTTACCAGAGACGGCCAGAAGGCGATCGTTCTCGGCAAGCGCGGCGCGAAGATCAAGGCCATCGGAGAAGCCGCGCGCAACGAGCTGGCGGAGATTCTCGGCCAGAAAGTACATCTGTTCCTCCACGTGAAGGTCGAGGAAAACTGGGCTGAAGCCCGGGATATCTACGAAGAAATCGGATTGGACTGGGTCAAGTAATGCGTTTCGCATGTCTTTCGCTGGCGTTCTGCGCCGCTTCAGTGCTGCCTGTCCTCCCCGCCGTGGCCCAGTCCGTACCTTCGACCGACGTTGCGAAGGATAGTCTTCAGGGCCAGCGCTACGTCGCGATCGGCTCGTCGTTCGCAGCTGGCCCCATGCTGCCGCCAGCAAAACCGGGTGGCCCGGCCCGCTGCGGCCAGTCGATGAACAATTATCCCACGCTGCTGGCCGAGCGCCTCGGCATGGTGCTGGTGGACCGCAGTTGTTCCGGCGCGACCACCGACCATGTTCTCGGCCCATGGGGTGACATTCCTCCGCAGATCGCCGCAGTCACGCCGGAAACGCGCCTGGTGACGATCACCATCGGTGGGAACGACCTGTCCTACATCGGCAATCTCTTCTCAGCGACGTGCAGTTTCAATGCGAAGGCAGCCGAGATAGCCGGTGCGACGCCGAAAACATGCGCTGACGTCCGGGTTCCTACAGAGGAAGACTACCTCCGCGACGAAAAGCAGATGAATGAAATCGCCCGGCGCATCCGCCAGACGGCGCCGAAGGCCCGTATCGTACTTGTTCAGTATCTCAACCCGCTGCCAGCTCCGGGATCGCTGTGCCCGGCCACGCCGATCAGCGAAGGCGATGCCGAAACCGTGCGCGAGATCGGACGCCGGCTGGCCGAGATCACCGACCGCGTGGCGCTAGCCAACAACGCGATCGTCGTCGAAATGAACCAGTCGTCCGCAGCGCATACGCCTTGCGATCCGGAGCCATGGATGATCGGCTCGCCCAAGGGTTATGATGGCAAGCAGGGACTGCAATGGCACCTCAACAAAGCCGGTATGCAAGCGACCGCGGACGGTATCGCCTACTGGCTCAACGAGGCCGGGACCAAACCGGCGGCGCCGATGCCGACCCGTGAGGCGGCTGGTTCTGCAAAGGCAGTCAACAAAGCTCCCTCGACGCCTGTCAAACCCAAGACCTAGCCGACGGGCCGCCGCGCCCTGATCGCCTGCGCCAGGGTGCCTTCGTCGAGGTAATCCAGCTCTCCCCCAACCGGCAACCCGTGGGCGAGTTGGGTCACGCGGACCGGAAATGACTCGAGGCGCTCAGCGACATAGTGGGCAGTTGTCTGCCCCTCCAGCGTCGCGTTCATCGCCAGCAGCACCTCGTCGATACCGCCTTCGCCCACGCGTCGCAGCAAGGCGTCGATCGTAAGGTCTTCCGGGCGTACGCCGTCAAGTGCGGAAAGCCGCCCGCCCAACACGTGATAACGCCCCGCGAACAATCTTGCACGGTCGAGCGCCCACAGGTCCGCCACCTCTTCCACCACGCATAGCGAGCGAGGGTCCCGGCGCAGGTCTGTGCAGATGCCGCAAGGGTTGTTGGTATCCACATTGCCGCATGCGCTGCATTCCACCAACGTCTCTCGCACCGCCGCCAGTGCGTCGGCAAGCTGCCCCAGCGCAGTCTCGCGCCGCTTGATCAGCCACAGCACGGCTCGGCGCGCGGAGCGCGGTCCGAGACCTGGAAGGCGCGACAGGGCGGCGGCGAGCGCCTCGATCTCTTGCGATGCCATGGAACGAGAGATAGGAGCTTGGGCGCCCAAGCGAAAGCCACCCGGAGACTTCCCCACAATGCGCATCATCTTCATGGGAACGCCCGATTTCGCGGTGCCCGCCCTCGTCGCGCTGATCGAGGCCGGGCATGAGGTCGTGGCCGCCTATACCCAGCCTCCGCGTCCGGGCGGCAGGCGCGGCAAGGAGCCGACCCCCTCGCCGGTCCACAAGGAAGCGGAACTGCGCGGCATCGAAGTGCGCCATCCAACCTCACTGCGCGGCGCCGAGGAGCAGGCGGCCTTCGCCGAGCTGGAAGCGGACATCGCGGTAGTCGCTGCCTACGGTCTGATCCTGCCGCAGGCCGTACTGGAAGCACCGCGCCTGGGCTGCCTAAACATCCATGCATCGATCCTGCCGCGCTGGCGGGGGGCCGCACCGATTCAGCGGGCGATCCTTGCCGGTGATCCGACCACTGGCGTCACGATCATGCAGATGGAAGCCGGGCTCGACACCGGGCCGATGCTGGCCACGCTGCGCACCGTGATCGATCGCAAGACCGCCGGCGACCTCACAACCGAACTTGCCGATCGCGGCGCGCAGCTGTTGATCGGCACACTGCGCGATCTGGCCGTTCACCGCCCGGTGAGGCAGCCCGAACAGGGCGTGACTTACGCCAGCAAGATCGACAAGGCCGAGGCCCGGATCGACTTCACCCAAAGCGCGGAACAGGCGGAGCGGCAAATCCGCGCCTTCACCCCAGCGCCCGGCGCCTTCTTCGAGCTTGATGGCGAACGCTACAAGGTACTCGCCGCTGAGCTGGCCGAGGGCTCTGGCGAGCCTGGCATCACGATTGATGACGGCCTGATCGTCGCTTGCAAGCCCGGTGCGATCCGCATCACCCGCGTCCAGCGCGCCGGCAAGCCCGCCATGGCAGCAGCCGACCTGCTGCGCGGCCGCGCCATCCCGGCGGGGACAAAGCTCGACTAGCAGATGAGCTTGGGCGCGCCGAGCCGTTTGCAACCCCGCACCAGTCATGTAACGGCGCACGCGCAATGACACGCTTTGCCCTCACTCTCGAATTCGACGGCGCCCCTTTCATGGGCCTGCAGCGCCAGTCGCACGGGCCGTCGGTGCAGCAGGCGGTGGAGGACGCGGCTTTCATAGTGACCGGCGAACGCGCAGTGATGCATGCGGCGGGCCGCACCGACGCGGGCGTGCACGCGCTGGGCATGCGGGCACATCTGGATATCGCCAAGCCGTTCACCCCGTTCCGGCTGATGGAGGCGCTCAACGCCCGGCTCCGCCCTGCCCCCGTCGCGGTGCTGGCCTGCGAGGAGGTGGCGGACGACTGGCACGCCCGCTTTTCCTGCATCGGGCGCGCGTACATCTACCGCATCGCCAACCGCCGCGCGCCGCTGACGATGGAGCGTGGCAAGGCGTGGCAGG